>WNGE01003060.1_pt1 | contig 26138 bp, 25 predicted proteins | sample 5400651 | NCBI WGS metagenome assembly WNGE01 (sample SAMN13153370, study PRJNA577476) | soil metagenome | isolation source: 60 cm soil or saprolite under grassland replicate 2 | place: USA:California | collected 2016-06-15 | reverse complement strand
CTCGTTTGAGCATCCTCACACAGTTGACGTACGGGAACAGCGCCTGGATCAGGGTGGGCAGAGTATCTCCCACACTTTTGCGCCGCATTCGTTTACTCTGTTGCGTTTACAGCTTGCTTAATTTGTTGCGGGTACATTTTGCTTAATAGTAGGGATGGGGCTTGCCCCCATCCGGCCAGGGAGCTATGTGATGGGCAAGCGGATGGGGCAAGCTCCATCCCTACTGATTATCGCTCCATTGATGTTGTCTTCGTAGTCAGTCTTGTAATATTGACGCCAATCAACTTGTGGAGGATCACATATGGCCACGGAACAACGCAGTCGTCTGGCCGAATGGACCGAGATGGTCCGGGCAGGGCGTATGTCACGTCGCACATTTCTCGAAGGGGCAGCTGCGCTCGGCATGGGTAGCGCAATTACACTTCTTGAGGGGTGCTCCAGTACAAGCGCCTCAAGTACAGGCATCACGTACTGGAACCTTTTCGGCGGTGGTGATGGCGTGCGCATGATTCAGATGGAGAATGATTTCACAAAAGCTCATCCTGACATCAACCTTCAATCCGTTACTCTGGCATGGGGTGACCCATACTATACCAAGCTCACAATGGCTTCTGCTGGCGGGCGTCCTCCTGACGTAGCGATTTCACATATGACACGCGTGGCAACCTATGCGGCGCAGAACTTACTGGAGCCATTTGACCTGAACGAGCTGGCAAAATACGGCATCACCCCTGACAAGTTTCTTGCCCCTATCTGGCAGAGGGCCTTTCATTTCGGCAAACTGTACACCATTCCTCTAGACACTCATCCATTTGTCATGTACTACAACGTCGATCTCTGCCGTAAAGCCGGGCTGATTGATGCGAGTGGCAACCTCAAACCCATACGGGGGACCAGCGCGTTTGTGGATGCTTGCAAGGCCATCAAGCAGACTACGGGTCAGTACGGTGTGGTATTCGAGATTCAAGGTGTCACCCCCTGGCGCCTGTTCACCACTCTCTATAGCCAGTTGGGGGGACAGGTGCTTTCACCAGATGGCAAAGAGCTGGTCCTGGACAACACAAAAGCTGAGCAGGCGCTTTCCTTTATGCGGGGTCTGACCATCAATAAATTAGCTGCTCAGAACATTGACTATGCCGGTTCGGTCGCCCTATTTGGTGGGGACAAGTCGGCATTCTTATGGAATGGAGAGTGGGAAGTGACGACCTTCCAGAGTCAGAAAAACTTCTCATTCAACATGGTTCCTTTTCCGCTACTTTTTGATCAGTATCGCGTGCAGGCGGACTCGCACGCATTTGTCCTGCCGCGTCAGATCGCGCCGGACCCGGCCAGGAGAGCCGCATCGCTGGAGTTCATTAGTTTTATGCTGAAGGATAGCTACACGTGGTCGCAGGGTGGACACATCCCGGCCTATCTTCCAGTCACGGAGAGCGATAAGTATAAGAGCTTGAAGCCGCAATCGAACTATGCCAGCGTGGCCGCCGATGTGGTGGTCGATCCGAACGCGTGGTTTAGTGGCTCGGGTTCCGAACTAGAGAATCAGACAGGGACCATTTTTGCGCCCGTCTTGAATGGGAATGCTACTCCACAGCAGGGTCTAAGACAGTTCCGCGCGGCTATGCAGAAATTGCTCAGCTTCAACCTCCCATTCCACCAATAATGGATGTTGTGTAGAACCGAAAGACATTGTCGTCAACGAGAGGAGCTATCATGTCAGAAGTAACATTGCAAGCAACCCGCACTCAGGTAGCAACTGCGGGGCGTTTGAGATCCAGGCGCAGACAAACCGATCTAACAGGGATCGGCTTTGTGTTGCCTTTTCTCGTCGTCTATGCGCTATTCCTGATCTGGCCGGTGATCCTTGGCTTGCGCATGAGTTTTTTTAACTGGACGATTAGTGGTGCCGGGGCATCGGACTTTCTCGGCCTGACGAACTACCAGCAGCTTTTTGTCGATGCGGATTTCTGGCATGCGCTTGGCGTGACCTTCCTGTTCACGGTTATTAGCACTCCGTTGCTGGTCATTCTCGCTCTCGCATTGGCCTTACTCGTCAATCGTGCCATTCCAGCAAAGGCATTGTTCCGCACGATCTTCTTTGCTCCTTTTGTTCTTCCGGTATCCGTTGTCGCCTTGATCTGGAACTGGCTCTACCAGCCGGGCTTCGGGTTGATCAACGGCATACTGACGGGACTTGGCCTCAAAGAAGTTGGCTGGCTCTCCGACGCGAATGTTGCCTTGATGTCCGTGATCATCATGACGGTATGGTGGACGATTGGCTTCAATTTCGTGCTCTTCCTGGCTGGTATGCAGCAGATCCCAGTGGAGTTAAACGAGTCAGCATCCCTTGATGGCGCGGGAGCATGGGCAAGGATACGCCACATTACCATTCCGCTTCTGAGCAGGACAACGTCGCTTGTCATCATTTTACAGGTGATTGCCTCGTTGCAGGTATTCCAGCAGGCCTACTTGCTGTTTAATGGAAGTGATGGTCCGAATTTCTCAACACGGTCAGTTATACAGTACATCTACGAATCTGGTTTCACCACGTTCCGCGTTGGCTATGCCGCCGCTATGTCGTATATCCTCTTTATCATCATCCTGATTGTATCGATAGGACAGTTCGCACTGCTCAACCGCGAGAGGAGGAATGCGTAATGTCAGTTCAAAGTGTTGCGCAACGCGTGCATACTCGTGAAAGCGAGCAGGCAAGAACCCAGGTTTTGAAACGCCGCACCGCCAATGGAGCAGCATTAGTGCTGCTTATTGTGTTCGCCATCATATGGGTCTTGCCTATATTATGGTCGATAGATACTTCGCTTAAACCAGAGAGTGAAACGACGGCTATCCCGGTGTCCTGGCTGGCCTCACATTTCACTTTTGACGCCTTTGTCACGACCTTTGCGACGACTGGCCTGTTTCGCTGGTACTTTAACAGTTTCCTGACCTCGGCGGTCATCAGCCTGGTGACGATCATACTGGCGAGCATGGCGGCGTTCGCGTTCTCGCGCGTTCCTTTCCGTGGGAAGAATATTCTTTTCTGGATTATCCTGGCAGGGCTTATGGTGCCAGGCCAGATTCTCATTGTACCGTTGTTTACCCAGATGCAGTCGTTCGGTCTGGTGGATACCTATTGGAGTATTATCCTTCCTCAGCTTGCCTCTCCGCTTGCCGTCTTCATTTTCAAGCAGTACTTTGACGGCATTCCTTACGAACTTGAGGAGGCGGCGCTTATGGATGGAGCCAGTCTCTTCCGTGTCTACTGGCAAATCTGGATGCCGTTAGCTATGCCAACGATTGCCGCCGTTGGCATCTTTGCCTTTGTGCTTTCATGGAATAACTTCCTCTTGCCGTTCATCATGATTACTGGCAGCAACATGATGACGGTGCCGGTAGGACTCTCGACGGTGCAGACCTCCTTCGGCATACGCTATGCGCAAATCATGGCGACGGCAGTGCTGGGAGGCATTCCTGTGCTGATCGTCTTTCTCTTCTTCCAGCGCCAGATTGTACAGGGCATTGCTGGTACTGGATTGAAGGGATAATACCCGTTCGAGAATGTTTTTCCGTAGAGGCAAGCCCTGCCTCTACGGGACCAGGTTGACAACACAGAGAAAAGGTTTCGCTACTCATCCATTGATCTTGCTAAGAAGAGACTGGCGTGCGGATACTGCTGTTGCGTCGGTGGGCTCCTGTTCCGCGAGCTGATCAGCCTCAACCTGAACTGCGTAACGATCGATCTCTTGTTTACGGCGCGTAGTATCCCAACCCAATACCTCTCCTGCCAGGTGTGCCACCCGGCTGGCTGCGACAAGCCCGCGATCCTGTGTTTCCATGGCGATGTGGGTACGGCGTGCCAGTATGTCTTCGAGGTGGAGCGCCCCCTCGTTACTGACCGCATAGAAAATCTCAGCCTCAAGATACTCTGATGCACCCTCTACTGACCGTGCAAGCTCTGGGCGCTCGGTAAGCAAGGCGAAGATTTCTTCAATGAGCGAGCCATAGCGACCTGATAGATGATCGATTTGCTGCGTCCTAAGGCCAGTTTTCGCGGCGAGCCGTTCGCGTTGGTTAAGCAAGATATGCCAGCCCTCCGCACCCAACAGCGGAGTTGTGGCAGTGGCAGACGGAGGCGCCAGACCTCCTGACATACCCATGGCGGCGTCTATTACGTCCTTTGCCATCACGCGATAGGTGGTATATTTACCACCAGTAATAGTGAAAAGGCCCTCTGGACCCTTCAGCACAGCATGGTCCCGGCTGAGAGCTGCCGTTGTCGTACCTTTGCCACTTAGCAAAGGTCGCACACCCGCGTAGACACCAAGGATGTCCTCGCGCTTCAGTGGCGTGCTTAGCCACTTATTGATCTCTGTGAGCAAGTAATTAATCTCTGTTGCATTAGCGACAGGGCTGGAGCGATCATAGTCCCATGGCGTATCTGTCGTACCGATAATCCAGTACTGCCACCATGGACGGACGACCAGCACGCTATCGGTCGTAGGGGCGATCAGACCAGTGTATGAGTCGATACGCTCTTTAGGGACGACGATGTGGATGCCCTTGGCGGGTCGAATCTCCATCAGCGCCTCACCGCCTGCCAGTTGCTGTACAAGATCTGCCCAGGCACCTGTGGCGTTGATCACGCAGCGACCGCGCACCTTCAATTCCTGGCTGGTCTCCAGATCATGCACTTTCACACCAACGACCCGCTGCCCCTCAAAGAGCATTCCGGTGACTTCAAGGCGAGTTCCGATGACCGCTCCATACTGTGCGGCGGTACGTGCGAGAGTCAGTGTATGGCGGGCATCGTCGAAGATGACATCGTAGTATTGCAATGCACCAGTGATTTGATCACTGCGCAGTGATGGCATCTCGCGTAGAGCCCCTTTTTTCGTGAGATGGCGGTGATGAGGTAGCTCTGATGGTCGCTTTCCGCCGATCAGATCGTAGAGGAGTACAGTTGACCATGAGATTGCGCTCGTAGGCCGCCTGCCTTACAAGTGAGAAGTTCAGTTGCTGCAAGTAGCGTAGACCGCCGTGAAGGGTTTTGCCCGAGCGCGAGGAGGTACCACTGGCAAGATCCTTTGCTTCAAGGAGCGCCACCATCAGCCCCCGGCTGGCTGCATCCAACGCAGTGCCAGCTCCGGTCACGCCACCTCCAATCACGATCACATCAAAGGTCTGCTCAGACATCTGATGAATCGCTCGCATACGCTGCTCTGGTCCCAGTCGTGCTATCTCCAATGTCTCCTCTCCCTTCATGATTGTCTTAGCAACTATTAGTTTCACGACCGCAACCCCTGCCCTGGCTACATTTCCTCTTTCCCGGTCAACGAGAATGACAGAGGCGATGGGTAACAGGCCCGTTCAATGTAGGGTAAGGTTGCCCTCTCCTGTTTCTTGCTGCGTGCACGCTCGTCCTTCTCAACCGACCATCTGAAGGAGCTGCTGCTCCCACTGGTCGGCGAGCATCGCCCAGAGGGCATGGACGACTGCTGGATCGAATTGCGTGCCCGCACAGCGCCACAGTTCCGCCATCGCCTCTTCAGAAGAGCGGCTGGCTTGATAGGGAAACACTCTCTGTATAGCGTCATAGGCTTCGGCGACCGCAATGATGCGTGCAGACAGTGGAATATCCTCTCCTGACACTTGATCAGGATAGCCGCTGCCATCCCAGCGTTCATGATGGTGGCGCACCGCTGGCACCAGGTCATACAGAAAGGGACTGGCCTCCAGGATTTGCGCCCCCAACTCCGCATGGTCTCGCAACAGCACACGCTCGTGGGAAGAGAGAGGATCAGCTTTCTGCAGCAGCCTGTCAGGGATCGCCACTTTTCCAATATCGTGCAATAAGGCCGCCATGCCAATCCTGGAGACCTCTTTGGGTGCTAGTCCCATCGTCTGCGCAATGGTCGTCGCCAGATCGCTCACGGCATGGGCGTGGGCACTCAGGCTCTCGTCACGCCGTTGCAGCAAGGACAATAGCGAATAGATCATACGCAACGTATAGATTTCTCGCAGACGCTCCGATGTGATGCCTTCCTGTTGTGCTGCTTCGCGTTGTCCTTCCTGCTGCAAGAGCGCCATCAGTTCTACATCCGCCCCCATCTGCCTGGCTTCCTGAGCTGTGCGGACCTGATTGCGCCCGAGCCGCTTGGCCACGTACATCGCCTCATCCGCCTGCGACAACAACTCCTGCGCCGCGTCCCCGTCAGTCGGGTAGGTGGAGAGGCCAATGCTCACCGTCACGGCGATGCCTCCTTCAACCTCTGAGGTCGTCGCCGGTACAGCCGCGACGGCGGCACGAATGCGTTCGGCCACAACGCTGGCTTCTCTCGCGTCAGCTTCAGGCAGCAGAATGACGAATTCTTCGCCGCCAAAGCGTCCCAGCGTATCTCCGCCGCGCAAGACACTGCCGGCTCGCTCACCAATCTGACACAAGACAGCGTCGCCAGCCGCATGACCATGGGTATCATTGACGCGCTTGAAACGGTCAGCGTCAAAGAAAAGGATGGAAAGAGGACGGCCATAGCGTTGAGCACGATCCAATTCTTTACTGAATTGGTCCATGACAGCTCGATGATTGGGCAGACTCGTCAGCGCGTCAGTTAAGGCTTGCTTTTGGATGATTGCATATGCCTCGCTCAGTTTCTGGTGGGCGTGCTCCAATTCAACAAGAGTGGTCATAGGGCCGTGAGTTGGAGTCATCATGGCAAACCACCAGGAGCTCAGCCTTTGAAAGAAACATTTCATCGCACACCTCAAAAAGAGCTATGGCCATCATACTCATTCCTTCTCTTCTTAATCGGCGTGCCCTGAAGATTCTTGAGCTACTCACGAGACGAGATAAAGGTGAAACCTCCTGGTCCTATTAGAGGAGAAGGTCTTTTCCAAGGAATCCATGAGACCTTCTCCTCGTACTTTATAAGTGATAGAGATCAGCTAGCGACGGTATAGAGTACGATCGTCATCGGCTTGCGGAGGCCGCTGCGGGGACTGGACTGGCGGTTGCGGCTGATTATACTGGGATGGTGGTACCCACTGCTGTTGTGGTTGAGTTGGTTGCTGCCATAGCTGTTGTGGCTGTGCTGACTGGTGCTGATTCCAGGATTGAGCAGTCTGCTGGGTGCCTTCAGTGGCAGCATGTTCAGCACGGGCCTTGTTATCATTGCGAATATGGCGCCAGATGTAGAGAGCGACCAGGGCGACCACGAGTACCAGAATGACTATATCCAGGCTATGGAAGATGGGGCTGAGCTTATCCAGATTATTTCCGAGTACCGAACCTACATAGGCAAGCAAAAGACACCAGGGAAACGAGCCAAGGAAAGTATAGATGCAGAATTTCACAAAAGGCATCCTGGCGATACCGGCAGGCAAAGAGATATAGGTGCGTACCACAGGAAGAAGGCGAGAGAAGAAAGCAGTTGCACTACCCCAGCGCTGGAAGAAGCGATCGGCTTTATCTGCATCGTGCTGGGAGATAAGCACATAACGACCATATTTAAGCATCAGTGGACGACCACCAGCATATCCTATACCATAGGCAGCAATCGATCCTAGAAGACAGCCTATAGATCCTGCCAGAGCTACCAGGACCAGGTTGAGAAAAAGGGGAAAGCCCGGACTCGTACCAGGAAGATGTCTTTGAACGGTTGCCTGAGAGACGAGAATACCAGCAATAGGCATAACTATTTCACTAGGAAGAGGGATACAACAACTTTCGATAGCCATAGCAACCACTATACCCAATAATCCAGTTGAGATATAGAGATTAGTAATAAGTGTTGTTAGTGTGCTTGTTAAATTTGCTAACAATGAAAAGCCTCCTTTGAAAACCTACACTTTTGACCAATAGTAGCACACTTTGCCAAAAGAGGCCAGAATCAATAGTACAAAGATGATATGTCTGTAAGCTCTATTCTTCTTCGTGTTGTTGTGCTTCGAGACGTGAGGAACGGCGTACCAGCGGAGGATTCAGTTGTTGCGATAATTCCTGGCGTAGTGGATCATCTTCGTACATGTATGGTGCGCGACGCACCAGAGGCTTTTTCAAACTTCCTGATGGATTTTCATTTTGCTCTTGTCGGCCATCCAGATAAGGATTACGCCCTATCTGGCCAGTAGATCGACGCATAGGCTCTGTGTGCGGGTAAGGATTATTAAAGAGATTCTCTGTTTCTGGATCTTCCCAATCGGGAGATTGACGAGCTGTACTCTCGCCTTCATCCGGTAACAACTGCGAAAGATCGTTACGCGATGGTGTTGACTCAACAATACGACGACGCTTCTGTACAGGTGACATCTGTTGTTGCGGTGGCAACTGACGCGTAGAGCGCTGGCGTGGCATCCGTTCATACTGCCCGGTCAGATCGCGCTCAGCCCGAAGCGATGGGACACGTCTTGAGATAGGAGAAGGTAATACTTCCACATCATCATCGTACTGCCGGGCCTTCTCCAGACGGGCAGCACGTAATGCAGCCGACTTGTGATGACGCATCATCGAGCCGGGTTCGTAACCAGGGAAACCAGGATAATTATTCATATTCCTGGTAGTGCGCCGCCCGGTCCCATCTTTCCCACGCGCAGCGGGTACGTTTCTCGTCGCGGGCCTGGGCAGTGGAGCACGTGTTCCTTGCTGATTAGCAGGCAACCTGTTTATAACTGGACTTTGTTCAATCAGACGTTGAGGAACTGGTACTGGAAGATTGCGAGCAGTCGGGCGAGGCAAAGCTCGTTGCGGGTGATAATACTCTTCTTCCTCATCCCAGAATTCTTCAGTGCCCTCTTGTAAGGCATAGCCCTCGGCATCATAGGTTCCACGCAGAGTTCTGGCAGGCGTTTCCGCATATGCCCCATATACTTCAGAGAATTCGGTTTCTGCCAGCTCGGCCTCAGCACGAAGTTGTTCGTCGTGACGGCGCGAGAGATAGGAGAATAATGTGAGGGAGATAGGAACGCTAAGCAGTAAAGCAGCCAACCCACCTATTAACCCACCAAGAACCCAGGAATTGAGGGTATTACCAAACCAGAGAACCACAGCGGCACCCGCAATAAGCACCATTGCAGCCGCAACAGCCTTCGTCATCTCACTCTCCCAGCTCTACTCTTATCTGAACGTGGGTGCATCATTATTTTAGAGAAAGACACCTTTCATAATGCTGAAAAATGACGCACTCCAAATAATGGCATCGTATCAAGAGTATACCAAACTTAAGGCACGAGTGCAAGGGGAAGAAGGAAAGGAATTACACACAGAAGACGAATTTAGGGCAAAATTGGGATGTAAAGTTCAGGCAGCAAGTCACATAGCGGGATTTTGCGTTATCTGGAACAACAACGCAAAAAGTTCCAGGCTATTTTCTTGACTGCCTTACCGTCACAAAAGAGAGCCAGCCAATCAGGAATCAGGCGGCATTGCCACAATGACGGAAGATAGCAATCACCCGTCCCTGCACCTGCCATTCGCGATCCCACACGCTTCTAGGAATCAAGATAGGTTCGAGCTCAGAGTTCGCGGGCTGCAAACGTACCCGGTCGTGATCTTTTTCCTGGTAGAAGCGTTTGAGCGTGGCGCTACCACTTATACCTTCCTGCATATGGACCGCAACGACGATATCGCCATTCTGGCAGGTCGATTGTGGTTTAATTACCACATAGTCGCCATCGCAGATGTGATCTTCGATCATCGAGCGACCTTTGACAATCAAAGCATAGGTACTATCATTCTCGACCAGCTCGCGGCCCACATCGACCGTCTGTGCTGAATCAGGAAAGATATCGAGTGGTTCACCTGCAGCAATGGTACCTACGACCGGGATACCAATCGTAGACTTCGTCAGTTTGATACCACGGCTCTTCTTGGCTTGACGGGAAATAAACCCTTTTTTCTCCAGCATCGTAAGATGATAATCAACGTGACCCGTGCTGGCAATCTTCAACTCGCGGCCAATCTCGCGATTGGTCGGTGGCATCCCCTCAGATTTCATGTATGAGACAATGAACTCATACATCCGGCGCTGTATTTCGCTGGCTTGCTCTAATGACATAGGACGATCTCCTGCCTTTCTAACACGTATGCATGCATTCCCCACCTCCTCAAAACTAGAACGGCCATTCAAGAAAATAATACCACAACCGCATAGGCAATACAAGCGTTTCTGGAACGGATTTTCAGAATTTTTTTTCGTATTTTATAAATATCCTTTCCCAGATGGTAAAAAAATTGTACCTGAGAGGATACTGAAATTACTTGCAGCAATGTGATGCGTTTGTTATACTTCCACATATCCTCCCTTTTATAATTGGGCAGGACATCAAGCGAGCAAAAAATAAAGTACAATATGATTTGCGCCAGACCCTTTGATAGGTGTACAATAGAGGCGTTAGAAATTCGACGGACACAGGCACGAAAGAGAGAGTCAGATAAACATGGTAGAGATGACAGTTGAGAGCGTGCGAATAAACCTGGCCACGCAACAGCGGGTGGTCATCTTAAAAGCAACGAAGCAAGAACGCTATCTCTTTATCTGGATAGCACATGCGGAGGCATACGCAATTGCCGTCGAACTGCAAGGAACCACTTCGCCTCGGCCGCTTACACACGATCTCTTGAAAAATATTATTGGTGAATTGGGCGCGAAAATAGTGAGTATCGTGATCTCTGACTTGATCGACGAGATCTACTATGCACGCATTGTCCTGGATGTTGCGGGCCGACATGTCGAAATTGACTCACGTCCAAGCGATGCTATTGCACTTGCCGTACGCGCTAAGACATCTATTTTTGTCGAAGAGAGCGTACTGGATCGCGCTGGAGTCGCGCTGGAGCAGCCGGAAGAGAAGCAGACTACGATCAGCAAAGCGGAAGCGAAGCAGCGGGAGGAAGACAAAGATAATCTGGACGCCTACCGAGACTTCATCAATACACTGGATGTGCTTGACGAATTTGGGAAAGACTAGCACATCCTTCCCCTCCGTCCAGGCTTACATTGCTGCCACCTGCATGTCTCTAACGCGAGCGAAAGAAGAGTTTCAGGCAGCGCACCAGGATACGTGAGAACAGGCCGTAGAGCAGAATAGCCAGCAGTGTCGAGATCTCTATATTGACCGCGAATGGCAAAGGTATCTGTTGTAGCAATACTTGCACAGGCCAGATTAATATGCTGGTCAGGCTGTAAAAAACATTTACCCAGGCTATGCCATCCCACAATCTTATCATACTCAGCACGAAGCGCGCTAAAAGCAATAGCTGTATGACCACAAAAACCAGTCCCACAAGCGCCGGGAAGAGGCGACGCCGCTTTTTTATGCTAGAACGAGCAACAGTACCAGCATTTTCAGGTGGGGCCATTCCACCAACAGTGTTGCCATCATTACCATTCTGCTTGTTCGGCGCAGGCGGCAGAAAAGGGTAAGCACCGATTAAAGGAGCCTGTGGAGGTACCTGCTGCTGTGGGAAAGGCCGTCCGGCTTGTGCAGGCATTGTTGGCGCATCGGGTGCTGGATCATCACTTGTCACGGTCGGTGCATATGGTGATACGGTAAAGTTAATTGGCTCGGTGGGCTGGTCATGTTCGTCGATCGGTTTAGCACCATTCTTCTGCGATCTCTTCATGCTTCTGTCCTCCCGCGACAAAAAACAAATGTTATAGCAACATGTGTTCTCTCGAGCTTTTCGAACTTGCGTTCCAGATCCGCGAGCCACCTGAGAAGCGGGATTGCAAAGGGCGGCGCCCTTTGCCGGGGTTTGGGGTGTCCCCAAGGACTTCTTTCTCCCCACTCGCGCCGCCTGCGGCGGCGCGCAAAAGAAGAAAAAAGGTTTTTTCGGGGACACCCCGAACCCCGCCAGGGGCTGGCGCCCCCTGGACCCCGCTTTTGGAACTTTTGAAACAAAAGTTCGAGATAACTCATGATTTTACCTACGACTATTACGGACGGGGTGGGGGCGGAGTTGTAGTGGAGATAGTTTATTCGTCGCTACACACCTGCTGGTAGACTATGCTACAATAGGCGATAATGTAGCGATGAAGAGGAGATTATAGCAGATTATGACACAGACTGATAACCGTACACAGGAGCAACAGATTATGCCCGTCCAGAGCGCACCACGTCTTCGTTTTGCGCCCAGCCCGACCGGGTTTCAACATATTGGTGGATTTCGCACCGCACTTTTTAGCTGGCTGTATGCTCGTCACAGCGGAGGACAATTTATTCTGCGCATCGAAGATACCGATGTCGCACGCACGGTAGAAGGCGCAGTCGATGATCTCATCAAGGGCCTGAACTGGTTAGGTATGGACTATGACGAGGGACCGATTATTGGTGGTCCTTATGGTCCCTATTATCAGGTACAACGTAAAGCACTTTACCAGCATTATGCCAGCCAGTTGATCGAGACAGGTCACGCCTATCGTTGTTACTGCACTCCGGAGCGGCTGGATCAGATGCGCAAGGAACAAGAAGCAAAGAAATTGCCTCCGCGCTATGATCGCCGTTGTCGTTATCTGACGCCAGAGGAGCGTGCGGTGAACGAAGAAGCGGGTCTACCCTGGACCGTGCGTTTTGCGATGCCGCTTGATGGTGAGACGGCTGTCCACGATCCGCTGCATGGTGACATGGTCTTTAAAAATACTGACCTGGACGATATGGTTATCTTGAAATCTGATGGACTGGCGCTTTATCACCTGGCCCACCTGGTGGATGATCATCTCATGGGTATCACGCATGTCTTACGTGGCGAAGAATGGATCTCCAGCGCGCCGAGGCATGTGCAGATTTACCGGGCATTAGGCTGGGAGCCACCACTCTTCTATCATGTTCCAAACATTCTTGGCAAGGATAAGAAGAAGCTAAGCAAGCGGCGGAATGCTCCATCATGGTCAGACTTTCAGCGCGAGGGGTACCTGCCGGAAGCTGTGTTCAACTTCATGGCGCTGTTAGGCTGGTCCTATGATGACAAGACAGAAATCTTTACGCGTGAAGAGTTGATACGAGTGTTTACGCTAGACCGTGTCGGGACCTCTGCTGGCATTTATGATCCCGATAAACTGATGTGGATGAATGGCCTCTACATTCGTCGGCTATCGCTCGATGAGCTGGTGGAGCGGACTATTCCTTACCTGGAAAGGCCCGCTGAAGAAGGTGGGCTACCCGATAGCGTGAAGCGCCCACTGGACCGCGCATATACGACACGCGTATTACGACTCGAACAGGAGCGCATGAAGACACTGGGAGAAGCTGCCAGCCGCATCGCGTTCTTCTATGTAGATGAGCTGACGTATAGTCCAGCCATACTTATTGAAAAAGGCATGGACTCGGCGCGCACACGTGATGCATTGATCCATGCACGCGATCTACTGGCAGGTCTGGAGCGGTGGGATGCCGCACTCATTGAGCCGCGTCTGCGCGAACAGGCGAAGACGCTTGGATTGAAAGTCGGGCAGTTGTTTGGCGCGATACGCAGTGCTGTCAGCGGGCTTACGGCCACACCTCCACTTCATGAGATGCTGGAGGTTCTGGGTCGAGACGTAACGCTGCAGCGTATTGAGAAGGCTATTGCGCTCCTGGCGTAACCCTGGGTGGTAGAATTCAACAGATACGATAAAGGGGCATCTGGGTAAGGGATGCCCCTCATTCTCCAGTATATTGCTGCTGCAAATTTAAAAGGGCTATCATGATTAATAAAGACTACATCCTGCGCCTGGCGGAGAAGATAGGCAGAGCGCTCGCTATCATTCTAGGTCTGCGTGAGTTTAACAGGTATGAAGAAGCCCTTATCTACATTGATGATCTGCTCCTCAAAACAGTGGGACTCACTTCGCGCTTCATCAATTCCATTTCCGAAGAGACGCTGGTAAAAACGATCTCGCCATCAGGAGTTCTGAACATGGATGCCTGCCTCTGGATCGCATCATTGCTCAAGGCCGAAGGTGAAATATACGACGAAAATCTTGAGAACACGACCGAAAGCTATTATAGATACCATAAAGCTCTCTATCTATTCCTTGCAGTAGTCCTGCATGAGCATATTACAGCCGACGCAGACCTGTATGTAGATATCGAGCAGTTACTTAAGAAGTTGGAAGATTACGACTTGCCCTGGACGACGAAGAGCAAACTTTTTGCATACTATGAGTATATCGGCAAGTACGCCCAGGCAGAGGATACGCTCTTTGACCTTCTGGAGGCTGACGATAATAGGGAAATGGTTGAGCGTGGACGGGCATTTTATGCGCGATTGCGTGCGAAAAGCGATACCGACTTGCAGGCAGGAAATTTAGCACGCGATGAGGTCGAAGAGGGACTGGCACAGTTAGAAAGGCTCATCTCCTGATAGGAATACCCAAAAGTACCTCTGGTAAAAAGTGATCCAAATAACTGTGCTACTATTGCAGTAGATTCTTCAATTACATACCAGGATGAGAGGAAAGGCAGGAATAGTGATGCAATGCCCGAGAGTCCTGGTTGTCGATGAGAGTACCTCGAGTTGCCTCTTTATCGCCGCTGCTCTCCGGGAAGCAGGATGTGAGGTAGATATCGCGCTCAATGGACGGGAGGGTCTTACCAGAGTCCTGAATTTTCCTCCCGAGTGTCTCATCCTGAATGTGCTTTTGCCTGGTATCAGCGGCTATGCGCTCTGCCGACAGGTGCGGCAGAGATTTGCTGGGCATACGGTATGCATCATCCTCATGGGCACCAGGAGCACTCCCCTCGATGAGGCCTACGGGCTGCGTCAAGGAGCAGATCGCTATTTGCTCAAGCCTTTTCGCAAAGAAACCCTCATCCAGGCCGTCGGAGAAGGGCTTCCTGAACCCTTCCGCAGTGCGTTTCTCTCCACTTTCGTCTCGCACCGCATCCCTGCATCGTCGGAACTTATTCCCCATCGTGTTCCAAACAGTGAGGCGATGCGAGCGAGCAACCCTTTTGCTGGTCCCACCGTCATTGGAGATGAACTGGCCCGTCGGCTCTACGCCGCTATCGATGGAAGGAAAACGATCATGGAACTTGCCGCTGTTACTGAGTTGGAGATGAACGAAGTCCTCAGAGTTCTGCGTGTGCTACTCAAAGAGGACTTCATTCAGATCTATGACTCGGCAGGGCTAATGGCGGAGAGTACTCTGCTTCTCTCCGACCCATAGAGCAAACAGCGTACCTTCCTCAATAACAGATCAAGGAGTGTTGCCACTTATGACCTCGACAGAAATTACTAATCTACTCTTGATAGCTCAGGCTTCCATCTCCTTCCTGATTTCTTTGCGCGCTTTCTACCGTTATTCCCGTTTAGGAGGCGACTTGCTCTTCATTCTGGGCATGTCAATGGGCATTATTGCGCTTGTAGGCATCATCGGACTCATCGGCGATAATTATTTTGCGAGCAGATTTAGTACTAAGTGGTTTCGTTACACTGCCCAGATTGTGAGTTACACCTTTATTTTCCTGTGCACTGTGCGTAATTCAGAGGATTACCTGCACCGGGTGAGACGCTGGCAACTGACCTTCACCGCACTCCTGCTGGTGATGTTATTCCTGACCCCACTGGTACCCCAACTCTCTAACCCCATCGTAGAGGCACCAGTGAGCTTCTTGCGCAGCGTCATCTGTTTCGTCATTTGCTTGAACTATGCAGTCATCTTTATGCAGAAAGAAACGCGTTTCAGTTTTCTCATGGGTTTTGCGTTTCTGTTGATCACCTTCGGGATTGCCGTCACCACTCCCTGGTATTTCGAGAAGACGATGGTGCTCTACCTCTACGTAGGTGATAGTATGCGTACAGTTGGTCTCATCACGTTGCTCGTGGCTTTTCTCACGGGGTAGCCTGTACGCACTTCTCTCTCACAACGCCTCTTACAAGCCACCAATTTTCTGTGTTGGGGGGGACACTTCAATGTTTCAGTCATAACAATAGCCTGGTTTCGTGTTTATTTGCCGTTGCTCTGGTTTTTTACTTACGGTTGACGTGTATTTTCCTATGTGCGTTAAATGGCTTGTGGAGACGATTTAGTCGTTGACCACTGGACAAACAGCAGAGAATTGATTACACTTACTTAACGCTCGTTTAACATAGCTGGAAAGTAAGTGCCGTCAATGTCCACCACGACACAAAACAAAGATGTCTTTTTACCCAGGAGGGGTTCACGCGTGTCATCGGTCAAATCTCAACAGGTCGTACGCTCTACCGTCGCTGATTCGTGGCGCTGGGTATGGCGCGATACGTTGATGCGTATTATTCCAATGGGAGCCGCACCTTTTATCTACATCGCCATTTTTCACCAGCCGCCGTCATTCCTGGGTCTGACATTCCATGATGTGCCGCAACAGGCCGCTCTCGGGCTGGTCGTTGGCATCCTCATGGCCGCATTTGCAGCTACCTACCGCATGTATGTAGTTGGTCCCTGGTTTCGCTGGCCGACACTCAATGATCACTTCTTGCAGGGCTTCTTCTACCTGTTTATCAATGCACCCGTGGAAGAACTTTTTTTTCGTGGTTTCATGCTAGAGATTGTAGCCCACTGGACGGGTTGGATAGGTTGGGGCTGGCTGGTTAGTACGGTAGCTTATACGCTCTACCATCGCCTGGGTAAGTGGAACTGGCGCAGTGTCGGTGGAGTTGGGCTGGCAGGCGTTGTTTTTAGTCTTGTTTACTTGCTACCACCGGGTCCGCACACATTGCTGGCTGTAACCATCGTACATGGTTTTACAACAAGCGGCTTCCTTAGTTGGGGCGACGAGGTATTGTATCGACGCTGGAAATATAGGCAAGCCAGAGCCGGTTCGTGAATACCTCGCCTTTCGGCTGGTAAGGGGCTTTCTAGCGCATTTCTGTGAGGGTGACCAGTGCCGTTGCCGTTCTCCTCTGCCCGCTCCATACGACATCTTCACGCTAAAAGAAACCGGCACATTAATCCCTGAAAGCCAATTCAGAAGAGGTAGGAAGTGGGCGATCAGTGTTTCGAATCCAAGATCTACTGCGTGTAAATTAATCGAGATCAGAACCTCTATAAATCATCCTCTAGAGCCAAATCATGTTCACCAGAATAACGGTGTATTTCAACGACTTAGTAGTTCTTCAAAGAATGAAAATCAGTTGTTCTCACATCCTTTATCACAACTTACAATCTTCCGCCAATTCATATACGATATTACATCTATGTCTTGAAGAACATGAATGTAATAAAATGCACACTTAACATTTAAGAAGTAGGATTTTAAAAAATGCCCTCATCATCGTTTATAGTAATTAAATGACTATCTAGTTCACATTAAAGGAGAAATATCAAAATGCCTACTTTCGACGAACTTTCATCACAATCAGCATACCCTATAACCCATTCACAACGTAAAGATGGAGCAATATTAACGGCTATAAGGGTACCTATAGACGACGTTCGTTTAGACAGATGGGGATGGATTCTTACTTTAAGTCACAAGGATGGGAGCTATAATCAGGATGATATTGCAACACTTCAGGATAACAGCGGACAGAGATACCCAAAAGTATATACAATAACTGAACTCCTTCATTATATCGAAAAATGGGGTTGCGATAATTGGGAAACTGGATACAATAGCAACGGAAACAGAATACATTTTAGCAGAATTACAACACCTCTAAATACTGATCTTTTACAAAGAGAGATGTTACAAGAAACGCTTGAAGATATACGCAACTACCAGGAAGAACAAACAAAGGTACTCAACGAAGAAATTGCATCACAAAATCAAACCGTTGCAGAGGCAGTATTCAGTCAGCTTACTCCTCATTTTACTAATATTTATGGAAAGCAGAATCAACTTTCCATATTCACTGAAGAATCACGAAGACAATTAGACATAACTAGCGAAAGACTTACGACACTAATTGAACAGATTACAGAAAAGACACAAGAGCAGAATAGCTTGCTAAAAGTGAAGATTGAGAGTCTATTGACACAAATACCAACGGCTATCACACAAGAAGTTACATCAAAGTTTAATGATTTAGTAGATAATATAGACGAACAATTTGATGCGACGGATCAAGAATCAAAAAAACAATCAGATATGATTAGCGAAAGACTTACAAGATTAATTGAACAGATTACAGAAAAGACACAAGAGCAGAATAGCTTGCTAAAAGTGGAGATTGAGAGTCTATCGACACAAATACCAACGGCTATCACACAAGAAGTTACATCAAAGTTTAATGATTTAGTAGATAATATAGGCACACAACTTGATGCAACAGATCAAGAGCTAAAAATACAGCTATCACAAATACAATCAAAAACGTCAAGAACTATTGAGGATTGCCTCACCCCTCTTATAGAGAATTCCCAAAAACAACTTGAAGTAATTGATAAAGAGATAAAAGCAAGCCTAGCACAACAATCAGACCAAATAAAATACTTACAGGATCAAATAAAGAAAGTCTTAGAATTAACAGATCTAAAATTAGAAGATACAGACAAAACAGAGGATGAGGATCTTGCAGCAACAGCAAATAGACTAGCTAAACAACCTACTACCCGTATTGCAAGAATAGCAGCAAGCCAACTAACCATTGGCAACAGATACTACGATAATGTTAATGAACAATCAAAGCGTAGCTTCGAAATTGCCCGCAGATTGAGCCTGATAGGAGGCATAGTTTTCATTGTGACCATTACGATTGTAATAGTTGCTGAAGCTCTTCATAATTACTCACGATTCTGCACTCCTTCCACTTGGCACAATTATAAGCGTTATTACCGAACTTATGGCAGGCCTAAATTTAATATATGACAAAGCAACAAAACAATTTGTCCGTTTTCACCTATTCTTAGATCGCATCATAAGATCCTCTATTGCACATGCAATGATCGAAGAAATTAAAGATCCCGACCGAAAACAAGCAGCTATCGAAAAGGTAATAACAGAGCTACTCGAAGATGATGACCACCTTAAGAAGCAAAATTAAACGCTTGATATAGGTTAAATACTCAGGCTTTCAATGCGATGCAATTTCGTCAAAATCACGACAAAATTGCATCGTATACACTTGAATAAAGATCGTTTATCACAATTCCACATCAATTCCCACATGCAATTCACGTGCACGATTATAGACATGCAGCGCCATAGCAACATCCTGCACGCCTATTCCTACGGATTTGAAGAGAGTTACCTCAGCTTCATTCTGGCGACCGGGCTTCGTACCAGCAACAAGCTCTCCAAGCTCAATCCACGTCTCAGGATCGGCGATCTGTCCACTCGCTAATGGTTGTAGCAAGTCGCCAGCTTCCGCTAAAGCTGCCGCACGCTGGTCCACCACAATGCGAGCATGTGCAACTGTCTCTGCATCGATCTCGCACATCGCAGGAGTAAAGGCACCGATGGCATTGATATGAGTGCCAGGAACAATATCATGCCATTGAAAGAGCGGAGTGGTCGAAGTGGTCGCACAGGCAACCAGTGATGCAGCAGCAAGAGCGTCACTGGCAGAACGGGCCCGATGAATGGGCGGGCAGGCTGCACCCAATAACGTTTGCAGCGTAGTAACGAGCGACTGGTAGTGCTCCTCGTTGCGATTAACAACTCGTACTTCTTGTAAGGGACGCACAGTATGAATAGCAAGCACCTGAGCCGGGGCTTGTGCACCTGCTCCAAAAAGAGCTAAGATACTAGCATTACGATGTGCGAGTAGATCAGTTGCCAGGCCAGATACAGCACCTGTACGCATAGTAGTAAGCCACGCACCGTCGAGTATCGCCAGTGTTCTGCCCGTCGTTGAATCTAACAAAAGCACCGATGCATAGCTGAGGGGCAACTGACGAGACGAATTATGTGGCATTACCGTTATAATCTTGAGACCAAAAGCATGTTGCTCATGGGTTTGTAACAGGGAAGGCATGAGTAGTGCCACACCTTGTTCAGAGAGATCTACAGACAGGCGCGGCGGCATCTCTGCCCAGCCATGATGTAGTGCATTAAAGGCACTGCGCATAATCATAATAGCATCAGGCATTGTCAGGCAGCGTTGTACATCGATACGAGAGAGAATAAGAGCCATACGTCACGCTCCTTTACTTTAGCGTCCAGGCAGTGAAATACTGGTCAGTGCTATATCGTTACCTTCAAGCGCCCGATTCGTCTAGCCAATAAAGGTGTTTCAATCCCCTCAAGCGGGGCGGAAAAGAACATGAGCCCTGATCCCTCTCGATGAGGTGTAGTATACTCATGAAAACCGAAAAGGTCAAATGGAAATGCATTAGCAAGAAGTATTTTATATTTATGGAGGTCTAGTTCTTTGAAAATTGTTGTTACCGGTGGAGCAGGTTTTATTGGCTCCAATCTCTGCGCCCGCTTACTCAATGAAGGTCATACAGTAATCTGTGTGGATAATCTTATTACTGGCTCTACCAAGAATATCGATTCATTACTCAATAATCCACATTTTACGTTTTTACAACACGACGTGATACAACCATTTCATTGCGAAGTAGATGCTATTTTCCATCTGGCAAGCCCAGCCAGTCCGATAGGCTATATGGAACATCCGATTGAGACGATTCTGGTCAATAGTCAAGGCACATACCAGATGCTGGAGCTGGCACGCAAGCAACGCGCACTGTTTCTAGTCTCCTCTACCTCGGAGATATACGGAGATCCCCAGGTGCATCCTCAGACCGAAGACTACTGGGGAAATGTTAATTCTATCGGACCACGAGCGTGTTATGATGAAAGCAAACGTCTCGGCGAAACATTGACAATGGAGTATTATCGCCAGTATCAGCTCAATGCACGCATCGTCCGCATCTTCAATACCTATGGACCGAACAGCCAGATAGATGATGGACGTATGATCCCGAATTTCATTACGCAGGCACTGAAGAATGAGCCACTCATTATTTTTGGTGATGGCAATAAAACTCGTAGCATCTGCTATGTGAGTGACCTGGTGGACGGTCTATTGCAGGCCATGTTTACTCCCGGCACCGCTGGAGAAGTCTTTAACCTTGGCAATACAGAAGAACATACGGTGATGGAATACGCGCAGACGATTATTCGCCTGTGTGGCGCTTCATCAAGCATTCTATTTGAATCCAGTCGCATCGATGATCCAGAGCGACGGCGACCAGATATCTCCAAAGCACAACGAATGTTAGGTTGGCAATTGAAGGTTGATATGGAGGAGGGGCTGAAGCGCACTATCGAATGGTTCAGCAACCATATTAACCAGTTTTCTACTGTCTCTTAGTAACTTAAATGTATGGTTGTTCGCAATTGCAATAAGAAATACACATAAGTATGTATAATGCTGGTATCAAGAGAGTAACCCGTGCTCCACGAGACTCGCTTCTCGAAAAGGTACCTGAGTTCGTACGCACGAATGCAACCCCGGCAAATCTTATAGGTCTGGGGGGCGGCATTTTCGCAATTTTTTGTTTGCTGGCTCTACCTGCATCCCAAAATTGGAATATTCGCCTGCCACTTTATCTTGTGCTGGTCGTCTGGACGCTTTTACGTCCACGTGTTGCCCTGTACCTGCTGCCAGTTGCAATACCATGGGGATCACTGGATGCAATAACACTGGCTGGACTCAACCTCAATAGCGCCGATATTCTCGTTGTATTGCTTGCGACAAGCTGGCTTATGAGCTTTACGCTGCGCCCGCTTGTAGGACACTCGCAGAGTGGGCCACTGGATCGTGAGCAGTTCAATACCCCTCGCTATCTTGTATTTGCTATGCTGGCGCTCCTGCTGGCAATGCTGCTCTCTATGGTTACGACGCTCAGCATCAGTTTGAGCATCAAAGAGGTTGCAAAGTGGCTGGAAGCATTAGTGATCCTTTTGTTAGGAACTCAGTATCTCCGTACGCGCCGCGAGATCTGGACCCTCGTTATCATTATCTGCCTGGCTGCGATCTCGCAGGCAATCCTGGGCTACGCGCAATACGCCTTTAACCTGGGGCCAGCATCCTTTATACGTGATGCTTCATTACGCGTCTATGGCACCTTTGATCAGCCCAATCCCTACGCCGATTATATCAACATGACCCTTACGATCGCACTGGCCTTGCTACTACTGGGAAGAGGTATGGCAATACGCACACTGACGGGACTGGCAGTGATTGTGCTGGGGGGAGCAGAGTTTCTCTCACAGTCGAAGGGGGGCTACTTAGCGCTGGCAGCGGCACTTGTGTTTATTATTACTGTTGCACTCCTACATCGACGCGTATTATTTAGCTGCATTATCATTACAATACTTTGCATCATCGCACTCTATCTTGCGGGCCTGATTCCAGGGAGCGTCTTTTCACCAATATTGCAGAAAGCCGGGCTGGTCAATCTCTCCTTCGCCTATCCCACGACGGAAAACTATGCCAACTCCGAACGTCTGGCACACTGGGTTGCCGGTCTGCTTATGTTCCGGGATCACCCGCTCATTGGTGTGGGCATAGGCAATTATGCAAGCGCCTATCCAAAATACGCGCAGGGCATCTTCGTCATTCCATTGGGACATGCACATAATTACTATATCAATATTGCTGCTGAGGCTGGCATAATTGGATTAGCAGGACTGTTAGCGTTTTTGATAGCAGCGTTTGTTGCAGGAGGACGCTCACTGCGTGCCATCAGCAAACAGTGTAAGCAGGCAATGGAGCAAAGAGCAAAGCCACGGGCAGGAATACAGGTAGCCGGGGCACGCGCAACGCTAGAACGCTTACGACAACTGACCAATGACCGGGCTTTAGCCATTGGATTACTAGCAGCACTGATCTCTGTTTGTGTACATAACGTGGTCGATGATTTATATGTGCATAGTATGACGAGCCTTTTTGTGTTACTCCTCGTCATGCTAATACGTCTTGACGTAGGAGTATCTACCAAACGTAATAACAGTAGCAGAGTATAAGCAAATAGTGAGTAGCCAGCAGTGGAGGACGTTTTGATTACAGATGATGCGAACGATGATAATGCGTCTTCTAGCGATATCAGGCAGCAAGATATAGTAAAAAGAAAAACGATAGAACTTTTTGCACAATCGCAGGAAGAGCAAGAGATCACGCGTGAGCAACTTGCATTAGGCAAACGTCTACTCAACTGGCGTACATTACTTCCGCTGGTTATCGTTATTGTCGCCATCGTCATCTTTGCACAAAGATCAAATATTAATCCGCAAAAAACGTGGTCTGTGATTCGCAGCGCAAATGTGTTTTTCTTCCTGGCTGCTTTCGTCATTTATTACTTCTCATTTCTGGTACGTGCATTACGCTGGCGGCTCTTGCTAGAGAATGTAGGCTTTACAAAAGCAAATGGAGTGCGTCTGCCAAAATTCTGGAAGCTGGTAGAGACTATCTATATTTCTTTCTTTGCTAATGTAGTCGTACCTGCAAAATTGGGTGATCTCTACCGCGCGTACCTGCTACGCCAGGAGATAGGAGTATCTACAACACGTAGCTTTGGTACTGTACTGGCAGAACGCTTGCTAGACCTGACAGTGCTTTTACTCATGTTTATTCCGGCGATTATCATTAGCCTGCATGAGAGTATGCCGCCACAATTGCGTCTGAGCCTGGAGATTTTGCTGATCGTTGTTGTAATAGGAATTGCCGGGTTGTTTACACTACACCGGGCACGTGAGCTAATCGCGAAGATAGTACCACAGCGTTTTCGTGAGTATTATTATCATTTGCAGGAAGGGGTACTTGGCTCATTCCGTCGTCTGCCAGCGCTTACGGGTCTGACAGTCGGCGTGTGGACCTGCGAAGCATTGCGTTTCTTCTTCGTTGCCTCCTCCCTGAGCTTGATTGGAGGCAGTTTCGTCCACATTCTCACAGCAGCGATTGTGATTGGACTGGGCGAAGCTCTGTTGACAGCTATTCCAGCAACGGGAGGCGGAGTGGGACTCGTTGAGGGTGGCATGGTGGCAATGATTGCGCTCTTCTATCATGGATCAGATGCGGTAAATCTGACTGCTGCGGCCATCTTGCTTGATCGCGCAATTAGCCTGTTTAGTATCCTGATTATTGGTCTGGTGGTTTTCCTGGTTGAATTTGGCAAGAAAGCGGCACGGCAACCTTGACACAAAGATATGTCTACACTATAATTTTTTCGCAGGTCCGCGCAGAGAGGTAGGATGTAAGTTCTGGCATACATCTTGCTGGCGTTAAAACTGGCCATGAGAGGGGTGAATCCTGGTTGTCGGAAGTCAAGATTGGCGAAAACGAGTCGTTTGAAACCGCGTTAAAGCGCTTCAATCGTAAGACGCAGCAGGACGGCATCCTTGCAGAGGCACGTCGTCGAGAGCATTACGAGAAGCCGAGCGTTAAGCGTAAGAGAAAAGAAGCTGCTCGTAGACGTAAAACTGCTCGCAGAGGTTAGAATACTCAGGGTACTCCTGCAATGGGTACCCTGAATCCTTATATATGTTGAGGTTTGAATTGACGCAAGAACATCCTCTGATAGAACTTTATATAACCGTTGGCGATGACCAGCAAAATACCACGATTGAGCAGTTACTTGGCACAATCAACGTGGATGAGGTGGTCTTACATACATTGCGTGCGGTTGGAATTTCGCAGCAAGTAATGCTTACATTGCTTGTGACAGACGAAGAAGGCATCCGCGAAATGAATACGCAATATCGCCACCAGGATAAGCCCACCGACGTTCTCAGGTCATGAATCTGGGTGATATTGTTATGTCCTGGCCCACTATTGTTCAACAGGCAAAGGAAGCTGGACACAGTTCGCTCTACGAGCTTCTTTATCTACTTGCACATGGCGTGCTACACCTTGTCGGTTATGACGATCATACTGAGGCAGGCTACCAGGCAATGGTTCGCATCCAGGAAGCGGTTCTGAAAGAGATTGGACAGAAAGCATAGCACCATGAGCCAGCCACCGCTGCCTCCAACCCCTCCTATACCTCCCGGAGCACCCAGGATACCAGAGCAACCAAAAAGCGAGTGGCAGAAATTTATCGCAGGCTTTGGCTATGCCTTTAGCGGACTCGGCTATGCACTCCGTACGCAGCGCAATATACGTGTCCATGTAGTAATTGGTACACTCGCTATCATCATGGGCATCGTCTTACATATCTCTAGCGTCGAGTTCGCTATGATCTTCATCGCCATCACAGGCGTCTTCATTGCCGAAATGTTCAACACGGTTATGGAACTCTGTATTGACCTCTCCACCCCTGAATACAATCCCCTCGCAAAAGTCGCGAAAGACGTGGCCGCTGGAGCAGTTCTGTTAAATGCAATCCTCGCTGTCATTATCGGCTTCTTTGTCTTTGGGCCACACATATGGGCATTTATAAGTAGTCACTTCTGATATACAAGCGAGAAACAGAGGAGCGAACGCCATTGTTCGCATGAGAGATCAGCAGAGATCAAGCCGCGTCTTCATGCCTGCAAGCGCGACAGATAAACATGCGAGCAGACGACGAATAGCTCCAGTGAGGACGATGCTCTGTACGCTCAGGACACACACGTACATCTCCCATACGCACAAGATAGAGCAACTCGGCCTGGTAAGATGTGAACACTTCCAATAACTGTGGCGTCAGTACTCCTTTAGGGGCCTGAAGCCTGAACGTATTGCCTTCATCAAAGATACGTACATCCTTATCGCGTAGTTCTGCTACCAATTCGTCAAGCGTCATACGGTTCCCTCTTATTTAGCAGCTAACATGATCGAGACTTTTTACATGGGCGCACTTTATTTTGAATATTATACATGAGTTATTTCGAGAAAAACAATAGGCTTTTCCATCCCTGGGCAGGCCAAATCGTAAGCTATTGGTGGTTGATGAGATCAAAAAACAAAAAGGGCGCTTCTTTATAAGCGTCCTTTTTAAGAATACTGTAAAGGATACCTGTAATTATAGTTACTTCACGCGCTCAACATATTTGCCGGTGCGGGTATCAATACGAATTCTATCGCCCGGATTGACAAACAGGGGCACGTTGACGACTGCACCAGTTTCTAGTGTTGCAGGCTTGGTGACATTGTTGGCAGTATCACCGCGTACGCCGGGTTCAGCGCTCTCTACGCGCAGTTCCAGGAAATTTGGTAGTTCGACTGCGACAATGTTCTCAGTCTGGCTATCGACCAGCAATTCGACGACATCGCCCTCTTTGAGAAATTTTATGGTATCGCCCAGCATCTCTTT
>WNGE01006858.1_pt1 | contig 26148 bp, 21 predicted proteins | sample 5400651 | NCBI WGS metagenome assembly WNGE01 (sample SAMN13153370, study PRJNA577476) | soil metagenome | isolation source: 60 cm soil or saprolite under grassland replicate 2 | place: USA:California | collected 2016-06-15 | reverse complement strand
GTCCGGCTCCGCTAGAATAAAGCAAAAGCTCTGCGCTCCGATCTGGAGCAGGTCATTTGCAGCTATCTCAACAGTACCATGCATGCGTTTCCCATTGTACAGGACTCCGTTGAGGCTACCACAATCGGTCAGGTACGCTTTGCCCTGGTTATAAGCCAGTTCCGCGTGATGGCGTGATGCCATTTCATCATCAATCCAGATATCACTATCCTCATCTCGTCCCAGAGTTGCTACTGCACGCTTCAGTTCAAGACGTTGACCCTGGAAGTTTCCGCTGCGGTACTCCAGCCAGCCCCACGGCGTCTCTTCGCTAAAAACAAAAGGAGGGATAAACCCTGGCCGGTGACGCGGTGGATCTGTCAACAAGGCAGTATTTGTATCAGTGTCAGGCTTCAGAAGCGGAATATGTAGAGCAGTGGTTGAGTTACGCGGCGAAGTAAATAGATAGTAGGTGATGGTCGCTCCCAACGGCAGGACCCAGCCCAACAACGCTATATAGACCAGGGCCAGTTCGATTTCCGCCGCCGGAATCTGCCCCTGCTTTGCAGCAAAGCGCAGATTGTACCAGACGAGAGCCAGGAGCAACAGCAGCGCGGAGATAACACAGATCACGATCACGCCCGCAAGCTGCCGGGTTGTCCCTCGTCGGCGCTGGCTGGTAAACAACGCATTAGCAGCGATAGCAAACATACAACAGGCTAATCCGCTGTAGCAGCCAGTACTAAACCAGGTTGGAAAATCTACCACGCTCGTCGTTGTCTTCCTCCAGTCGCTTCATAACATTGGCCCAACGCGGGCATCTCGGGCATCGCTCAGCAGAATGGCATCTACAACTGTCCGTTGCTGCAAATTCTTCGCGTACAAATTGTTGGCTGCGACATTAGCAGAGTCTGCTGCAATATTGTTGTTTACATCTACAGCATCCCAATAAGCAAACTGCCTGTCGTTTTCGTCAAGTGCCACTCCCAGAAAAGCATGACCGGGAATAATAACGATCTCGGAGTTTAATCCGATGCGCTCTACAGCAGATGCCATCAGCATAGTCAACTCTACACACATACCACTACGCTGTTGTAGTACTTCGGCTGGCAACTTGATATTTTGTATAGTAGTAGCGCTATCGCCACTACTACTATAAGGCACACTTGCCTGGACGTATTGCATGTGGTAATCAAGACGTAAGGCATCGTAAATAGCATCGACCTGGTCAATAACCTGTTGTGGCGTTGCAGTTTTATAGCCAATCATCCCCTGCGGTATGGGGGGTTGCTGGTCTTGCAGATGTGTAGTTGCGTGCATCAGTAAATTGGCAACTGCCGAATCATTGGGTGTCGACCAGGCAGCAATCTGCAAACGGTTAGCTGGTATCCACTGCATTAACCAGCGTGAGTGCAACAATAATGGAACATCGTTGACGTAATACGTTTGCCCTCTGGCATCCTTGACTTGTACATGTAAGGAGGTGTTCTCTTCCTGCGTGAGCTTATATAAGGCCTGATCCAGGAGCGACGGCACGAACGGTGCACCCTGCATCGCGGTAGTTGTGTTTACGGTTTGTGTCTGTACCTGGCTAAATTTGTTGATCGAAACACTAATCAGCAGTGTCATAGGACTACTACTGCTGTATAGTACAGTGAAAAGTGACGACTGCTTTGCAACATACGAGGGATAATAAGCACTAAAAATCGCCTGTGGCGAACGGACGCAAATATGTACTGGCGACTGACCGCCGCAGTACTCTTCATTGGCCAGGCCACTTTGCTGATAGCGCGAGTAGGCCTGCATTCCACCAACGACGTAGATCGCGGAGAAGATTGTCAACGCCGTGAGGGTGAGCAGAAATATCAATTTTTTGCCCATTTGGTCATCAGCCTTCGTGACATGGCTTTTACTGATCTAACCGAAAGTTGCACTCAGGTTAATGATAGCATCTGTATGCCAGCCAGACAAACTAATGGGACTTCTGGTTTCACCAGCCCGCAAGTGATATACTCCATTAATGGAACCTTTATCGATCAGGCGCGTATACCAGAGGTTCATATAATGGAGCGACAAAGGGGACTTGTGATGAAGAAGCATTCTACTGTAGTTGGCCTATTTGATGATTATACAGCAGTAGTCGAGGCTATTAAAGAACTGCGACAAAGTGGCTTTAGTGACGATCAGATAGGCTTTGTGGTCCGACATCATGATGGTTCAAATACAGGTGATACAGCTACACAAGGACCTGACGCCGTCGCCAGGGGCGTTGTTGGTGGACTGCTAGGAGCCGCAGATGCGCTCCTTCTTCCGGTGACGGGACCAGGCGATGCAAGCACAATGTTGGGAGCTGCATTGCCTGCTACCGAGGAGGCAATCGATAACCTTCCCCATCCGGGTTCACATAAATCACAGGACATGCAATCATCATCTTCTGCTGATACTATTGTCTCTGCCACACCTGTCCAGGAAACAGGCGCAGAACAGAGCGAACCAGTTGAGCAGAGGTCAGATATCCTGGAAAAACGAGGAGCGAGCATTATTACCGGTAGTGTCATTGGCGGTACTCTGGGTGCTGTAGCCGCGATGTTGATTCCTGGCATCGGTCCCATACTGGCTGGTGGCCTTCTGGCTGCTACTTTCGGTGGCGCTGCGATCGGTGGCATTGCAGGTGGCTTCCTTAGTATGGGTATACCAGAACATAAGGCTCGCTATTACGAGGAGCAGTTCCACGCTGGCCGTATTATTCTTACAGTAAAGACCGATGGACAGCAGCAGCAGGCGCTAGACATCTTGCGTCGCTATGGAGCAAAAGATGTAGAGGCGCACTAAAGCAAAGTTTTACAAGCTATGAAGATGAATGATGCAGAAAAGGGATGGGATGAGCGAAGAGTAGCCATGGAAATGGATAGAACAGATGTTGAAAGGAGTCAACTGCCTCTTCCCCAACCCCATATTAGTATAGCACAGCCAGGACTCGGAATCTACGTATTACCCTTACAATTTCTTCATACATTTCTTGTATTAATAATTGCGATCGCATGTGATAGATCTACTAAATTATTTCACCCGTATAATATGGATGCTTACGCGTGGTTATCCATGTGGCCAGAAGACTCACAAGTCCTCCGATCACCCCGAAGAGCAGGATAAGAATCAGCAAAGGTAAGACATAAGCTATTGAGAAAGGGGGGGTAGAGGCATTGCCTGGATAGTTCGGGATATAGCTGATTAAGAAGATCCCGAAGTAGAGTATAGCTCCAGCTAGCAGCCCGGCGAAGAAGCCAAGACGGCGCTGTACTGCATATTTCCCCACAAAGTAGCCTGAGACGGCGCAGAGGGCTACATCCAACAGTAAACTCAAGCAGGTCAGGGCGGCCACTATGAGAGCTGTATCCATGCCCATCTTTTCACCCAATGCAACGGATTTTTGAAATGCTCCTACATTAAGTAATGGCGTCAGGAGATGGATCAATGCCATAATGATACCTGTGACGGCTCCAACGATCAGCGCGAAGCGCAGACGGTGCTGTGGTAAGTCAAGCACAGGTGATAGATCTGTATCTTCGTCCGCGTAGGAGTTGCTATAATTTTCGTTGGGTACGTCTGGTACTTCCCTACGGCGTACCGGGCGGCGCAGAGGACGACGTTTCTCTGAATTTTGCATGATGTTTGCTCTTCCTTAAAAAATTAGTGATTCGCTTTGATCTGTGCGTATACAGGGGAGTGGGTATTGATTATTTGCCAGTTGCTCGTAGGCCAGTAGACCAGTACCGCTTTCCCAACTATATAGTCCTTCGGGACGTAGCCCCAATAGCGTGAGTCATCGCTGATAGGACGGTTATCGCCCATTACAAAGTACTCATCAGGCGGTATCTTCCATGATTGAGGTTGGATAGGGTTAAAGGCTGTGCTAATGTAAGATTCGTTCAATAGTGCTCCGTCGACCCATACATGAGTGCCGTCAACTCTCACAGTATCGCCGGGTAGTCCGATCACACGCTTGATATAGTCCTGAGTAGTGTCGCGAGGATAATGAAACACGATCACATCTCCTCGCTCTGGAGCATGAAAGAGGTAGGAGATTTTGTTAACCAGGACATACTCATCGGTGTGAAGTCCCGGCAGCATACTTGGCCCCTCCACGTGATAGCTCTGGATGACAAAGCGGATCACTAAAAAGATAAGGAACGTTAGTACTACGGTTTCAATAATTTCTCGGGCCAGGTGTGAACGTTTCAAATTAAACCTCGCTGTTTATATTACACTTTTTTGTTGTAGTGAAATTGTGCGTAGATGTATAGCAGAATGCTTTATCTTCTGCTTTGAACATTATAGCTGATAGACGCCAGCGCTACCATCTTTTTGGGCTTAAAATAGCATTTCAATCTCAAAAACTCACTTTATTCGTATATTTCTCCTCCATACATAAGGGTTGCTCATGCCTGGCAAGGAACGAGCTTCGATGATGGTTGGCTTCAAATTTCCGTATGGAATGCTATAGATTTGGACCTCCTGCCAATAATGACTTAAGGAGGTTGAAATACTATGAAGAAAAGAAGTGTTTTTCTTTCACTTGCGTTACTGTCACTTTTATTATTCTCTGGATGGGCCAGCCGCCTATTTGTTTATGCACAATCGTTTGTTACCACATTGACTGCTGGAGGGCAACCTCTGGTTATCAAAGGCGACTGGCAACCCCAAAATTATGATCTTGTATATACGGTCGCCGTGAGTAGTCAGCAACAACCCAATGGACCTTTAGAAGTGTACCGTACTTCTGCTACAGATCAGCGCCAGACAGTGCAGATCGCTTCTATAGAACGCAATGGTTTAACCACCACGCCTTTGCTTTTTCCGTCAGCCAACGGACAATACCTGGCCCTGCTGACGCCGTTGCACAATTCGCCAGATAATGCAGCTCTCAGTATCATTTCTACAGAAAGTGGTGCGCAATCTCTTTTGTTAGCAAAGGGAGCAGCAGCTGCAGATCGGCCAGTCTGGTCCGCTGATGGGCAGTCGCTTTATTATCATAGAGTGATGGAGCAAAATTTACAATTGTCAGGTATCAGCAAGCATCGTCTCAAAAGTAACATGCGAGCTGCTTCTTTAGATGGAAATTATGACGAGATTAGCCGTGTTGATCAGCAAGGTCATGTATATACGCTTTTGCATCGTATACAGGATGGTAGTTCGTTGCGCATGATTGGCCTGGATCACACAGGCGGATTAATCCTGACGCTGGCACGTCCGCGGCAACCTGTGGAATTGGTACGTGTCCCAACCGGGAACAACAGGACACAGTATGCCAGTAAGCTTATCAGCGTGATGACCTTACCACCTGACATTTTACCAGGAAATGTGTTGCGTATTGGGAGTGATGGCGCTTCTGTAGAGTGTGAGCGAGTGCTGAAATGGCGGCCCTTGCTCTATACAACAGTTCGTATTACTTTTGCGGGTGGAGCTATCGCGCAGGTTGCACCATATGTTGACACGAGTAAACCAGCTCCTGAAGTGATGGCGCTGAATCATTCGGCTGATGGCAAGGTAGATGTAAAAGCGCAGGTATTGAGTGTGCGTCATGACCTGGCAGCGCAGGGAATCCTCAATGTACCAGCTCAGGAGGCGCTGATTCTTGCAAATAATAAGACTGGCTCAGTGCAAAAGCTTACCTTGCGTCCGGGTGAGCAGATAGTGCAGACATTCTGGGCGAAGCATATTCCTTTTGAACAATTACCTCGCGTTTCCATGAAGTTGCGTGCAAATGTACCTGCCAGTTCCGGGCCGATTCATCTCGCCTCAGGACAGAATGCCAGCTCTATACAACAGGATGAATGGATGTTAGAAGCTCATGCCAACATCCTTGCTGACTCGCCTGCATTACCTACAATGTGTTATGGAACGTGTCCTAATGGGGCTAGTGGAGCCCCGCATGTCTCGGCTGCTATCCTGCATGGCGTGGCCTTTACTGAGAGTGGCTGGCATCAATTCAATACAGGCAATTGTTGTGTATATGGTGAACCTGCTGGCTCACCAATCAAGAGCTTTGATGGGGGCTGGGGCGAATTTCAGCAGACATGGGCGATGCCTCCACAGTGTTACGCTGCTGGAAACTGTCGTAGCGATGCTACCAGGATTATAAATAGTCAGAGCTATAATATTGGAACTGGCGCGCAGTCATTGATCAGTGCCTGGAATACGAGTCCGGGCGTATCATCCAAAGCTGCTACTAATGACCCTTATAAAGCTAACCATTGGTTCTTTGCTGTCTGGGCATATAACGGATCTTATGGCAACAATCCAAATGATGTCTCATCGTCCGTTTACGGGTCCTGGTATCCTGGAGCGTCATTTCGTTCGATCTATGAAGAGTCTGTCTGGTACTATGCTGCGCATCCACAAAATACAACGGATAAATATCTGTCCAGTCTGGGACCGGGTCTCTTGCCACCGCAGTCGGAATTTGTGAACACCGCTGATAGCTTTGTGTCCTGTGGAACCTGCTATATTCTTGATTGGACCTCTGGCACCTATGATCGTGAATGGGTTGGTCAAGGCGTTGCCGCGAAGATGGCAGGTTATTTCAAGACTGCATTTACAAATAATGGCGGCGAAGATGCTGTGGGCCTCCCACGCGACAATGGTGGCGGGGCTGCTGTACATCAATGGGGTGCGGGCTGGCTGCAAGATTTTGGCGGTGGAGTTTATCAACTAGGCGCGCTAATGCTGGCCGTTGGTACAACCACACCATATCGGGTCTTTGGCGGAGTCTGGACACAATACCTGAATGCCGATCGTGGTGCGAAAGGCTGTCATGGGTATCCTACTTCTGCCCTGAATGCTTATACCAATGCCCACCTGGGTTCTGATACCTTCTTGCGACAGAATTTCCAGAAAGGATCTATCGTCTGGGATGTAACGAAGAAAAATATTGCACTCGATACATGTGCGTAAGTTTGATCCAGTAAAGGTCCATATATTCGTTTTGCTGCTTAAGGTTTGATGTGTCGAGCAACTTTGTAGACATCATAGCCTGCGAAGGTATAGCGTCGATAGGGGATATTCCGCTTCCGTGCCATGTGTTCTACAGTGGCGGGCTTTGGAGAGTCTGCAGGGAAGACGTACATGGGAGCGGATGCTGCCTTCACTATATCATGATAGGGCTGATAGCGATCAAAATCAGGTCGCAGGCGTTCATTGAGGGTGCTACAGATAATCTGCTCGTTACTTTGAAAAATCAGACGATTACATGTCCAATAGTCAGAGTAAATGCGTGTTGCGCCGATACCAAGCAAGCGGTGAACCAATGCATTCTGGTTTTCATAATATGTCTGTGCATCCGGCACATCAGCAATCACGCGTATGGTTCCCATAAGAAAAGTTGCGGCAATAAGCAGCAAGCAGTTCAGTCTGATAATAGTAGTGACCTTTGTGCGCCTGTCAAGCTGTTTGTGAACATCTTCAATGTTCGCCTGTTCTCCGTCCACGCTTTGGACTGAAGCGTGTTTTAAGAGATAGACGCGGCGAAATCCTGGCCAGAGCGGCCACAGCAGAGCTGGTGTAGCAATCAACATACAGATCAGGTAGCGAGCAGTTGGCCCTGGAAAAAACACAGGAGCTGAGCTGGTTACATACAGGAACATAGTCAATGCCGCTGTGAAAAGTAGCATCAGGCGTGCGAACTCGCGGATGGTGTCCTGGCGCTCCATAAATGGGAATGGTTGAGCTGGCAATGAGGTCTGCCGATAACGAGTATACTTCCATCGTCTTAGCAGAGAGCCGGTTGCTGACATAGCTGCAACTAACCATAAGATGCAGTAGCCAAGTGTCCAGCCACCTTGTAAAGCAATGCAGGAGGGTGTCAATCCGAAAGATGATGCTGAGCCAGAGCAGAGAATCGGATTGGCACCTGTTGCGGTTGGCAGAGCGACCAGGAATGAGCCTATGATATTGCTTATAAAAGAGATATGCTGATCAGTGCTTCCACTATGGAGTTTTAGCAGAATATCCAGTGAATTCTGGTCGATTGGTGCTGTAGTATTGTACATGAGCAATGGAAACGCGCCAATGACGCAACCGAGTAGCAAGGCAAGTACTGACCAGGAGCGCAGGTCTCTGTGGCAGAAGATGAGTATAATGACACCACCCGTCAGCAGACAAGGAAAGATAAGCTGATCGCTCCATATGCCAAGACCTTCTATCAGACCAAGCAAGCCATAGGCAAAAAAGCGTCGTATACGCTTACTGGTTGATATTGTCTGACCTGGTGCTGGAGCGGAGAGAGCGAGTTTGCTGGCGATGAGCAGGATCAGCGTTCCGAAAAGGAGTGTTTCCGGATAGCCGCCGATAGCCTTCAGTTCGCGCAGGATGATATCAAGAGAACCCAGGCTCAACAAAGCTATGGTCACCAGCGCCAACCGCTGGTTGTAAAGGGTGCAGGTCAGAGCATAGACACTAACGAGAAAGAGTGCAAACAGGAGCACCATACCCAGGCGCAGCGCAAATAGTGAGGAGCCGAGAAGCAGGAAGAAGAGGGCGCCCAGGTAGGCTTGCAATGGACCCATATAGAACTGGCCGTAAAAAAAGATAGGATGTTCGCCACGATAGGCGATATGCGAAGCCATCAAGTCTATTGTCGCTTCGTCACTATTCGTTGTGGGCCAATTGAAGTGTATGAGTACAATGCGAAATACAGAAGCTGCAATGACAAGTATGAGCATACACAGATCATAAGGCCTACTATGAAAACGCTTTAGATGCATACTATTGAAACGCTGGACACTATTATTCGTCACTCTGGTAACCTGTTATTGCTCATTTGTTGGGGCTTCTGTAGGAAAAGTAGACAAAAGTGTTTTTCTCAGGGTACCATATAGTCATTAAGGCGCGCTTACAGAAGTTTTAATATACTGTGTAAGATAATCGGCAACGCGATGTATGTGTACGCTATCGTCATAGAGCTTGCTCATCATAATAGCTCCCTCCAGGGATGAAATGAGCAGTGACGCTAATATATCGGCATCTACATTGGGACGGATCTCCTGACGTGCGATACCCTTGGCTACGATGCGATGGATGGTTTCACGCCAGCTATCCATCGCCATACGCGCACGTTCGCGCAACGCTGGTTGTGCGTCATCAGCTTCAATAGCGGTATTGAGAATTGGGCAACCACCGACCAGGGGAGGATCTTCCACCATATCTTTAAAGACAGAGATAACGCCTAACAGGCGATCGACAGCATGAGTCTTGCCTGAGAGCGTGGCGCGTGTGCGTTGTTTGACCAGGGAGATAGCATAGTCAAACGCTTCAAGGGCCAGTTGCTCTTTACTATCGAAATGATTATAGATGCCACCCTTCTCCAGACCAGTTTCATGCATAATATCGGAAAGCGATGAACCAAAATAGCCCTGACGACTAAAGAGTTGTGCTGTCCGTGCGAGAATCATCTCGCGTGTTTGTTCTCCTTTACTCATTTTTGCCTCCTTGAGCAGACCGATTGGTTTGCTTAAGTATAACAAAGCATAGTTTAAGCGTCAAGCCTAATTATAGCAGCCCCGAAAGATCGTCCATGCGTAGCATACAACTGAAAAAGTGATTTACCGTTTCTGTACGCGCCTGGCAACCGATGCGTGCAAGCAGGATATTGGCGGGGTCTGCGGTAATATTTTCTTCTGTCGTCGTATATTCGGCGAAACCATGGGCTGTAAGTAGTTGCGCGATAAGCTGGCGGTATTGGAATGGTGATAGTCCAAGTCCTTTTGTATCCCAATGCCAGGAGAGCCCTATTGCCAGTATGACCAGTTCGTCCAGGTTATCAAGCGTCAGAGCAGTGTCTAGCAGATAGCGTGCGAGGCCCAGCCTACGCCAGTTTGAACTTACTTCAATGGCAATCTCATAAACGTGCTCCGCGCCTGCCCATGAACCATCAGCAGGTGCGAGCGTCACCTGTCCAACAATCTCTCCAGTGGGTGTATAAGCAATGGTAAGTGCACTATCAGAGCGTTGTGCCAGGGAAGCCAGGAGAGCATGCTCACGTTCTGGAAGGCGTGCAAATGCGCACAGGCCACTATCGGCGCGCAAAATTTCTATAAGCGAAGACGGACAAAACGAGCGTAACAGAAGTATCCCGGCTGGCGTCGCAAGGATTTTGCTGTGAGTGGTATTTGCCTTGCTGCGTAGAGCGCCTCGTTGCTCTATCACAGGGATCGTAGATACAAGACTTTCATAATGGCTCATATTTTCGTCTTTAGACAACAGTTTTTCATGGCAGATCATATCTTTATCCTTTATCCTATTTCTCTTATATCGTTTGCTACTCAACGCTATGGGATGAGAATTCTTCCTATATCTCTTTCTAGCGAAAAATAAGACCGCTCAGTCTTTTTTAGGGACAAAAAAATTTATATTTTTTTGTCCTACTGGCATGTCATTTACTGTCTATCTGTATGTGCGACTTACTTTAAGACTGAACGGTCTGTAATAAGTGTACAGTGCTACAGTGCTTATCTCCATTAGTCAAGTGAATTTGTCTGAGTTTTATGGTTGTTCGAGCAGATGCCTGTAAATCTCAACCCAACTTCGCTACTTTTAACCCGATCACAACCCAGAAATTAACGAGATTATAGCTATAAAGCCTGTACTATGTTATTAGATATGTAATGACATGTCTATCAAAGATGTTTGATTGAAAAAAAGAGATTTATAGCATAAAGCCTATAGGCCTACGAGAATGCTACTGCTTTATGATACAATCCTACTTTGTGTTCTATCGTGGAGGTGGAAAAGTGGAGTGGGCAAGCGAACATTACCTGGAGCAGGTAGATAGTGCTCAGTTAGCGTTGTTATACATACAGGCTTCCCAACAGTCATGTATCGCGTTGCAACTTGCTGCGCAACGTATCAGGCGAAACGTAAGAAGTAGCGATACTGTTCTTCTGCTAGATACGGATTGTATTGTTGTTTTATCTCATGTGACAGTAGATGGAGCGCAGGTGGTAGCGAGGCGTGTCTACGCCTTACTGGCGGATGTTGAGTTTGAGCTACAAATTCTGTGTGATAATGCGGCGCTGGCATTGCTACAGCGTCTGCAATGTGAACGGACTATTAATGCAGTAGAAAAAGAGGAGAGGAGCCCTCAACTTCCCACGTCAATGATGCGGCGTGTACTTGACAGGGACGAATTACCATACCTTGCCTTCCTTGCTAACTATCCTTCGCACCGTCTCCTGCATCTTTTTCCCTATGAGCTTGCTTGTCGTCACCACTGTGTTCCGGTAGGAGCCGAGCGTGGTGTATTAACATTGGCAACATGTCGGCGTTTCGATCATGAGTTGATCATGCAATTTTGTAACATAACGCAGCGCGGTATCTTTCAGGTACGTTGTGAGGCGAGCATGATCGATGATATTTTGAAGTATTGGAAACGCACAATGTTCTATAAAGAAGAAAAAAACGACAGCCAGCATATATAAAGATACTTGTAGTATTGTTTCTGCGTACTATCGCTCCATCCAAGATTCATCAAAATTCCTTTCTGGATACCCGTCTCCGTTCACGGGACGGGAGGAAAGATGGGATTGGGTCTGGTGGCTGCTTATCTCTATCATCAAACACTATGCTACTGATGGTACATAATATTGGACAACCGGGCGCGGCATCATCTCATCTTCCATAGTAGAAGTGCGCAGGATACGGCGCAGGCTGGTCAGGGCTGCCTGAATACGCTTCTTCAACGTATTTTCTGAGGTATTCAGCGTTTGAGCCATCTCCGGTAGTGTCATAGCATTATAATAATGAAGTACAATGACGACGCGCTGCTTTGTTGGTAGAGTCTCAATAGCGCGTGCGAGGTCCCAATCTCGTTCCATGCGCCCCTTGTAGTCATCGGCTACCTGAGCGATGAGATCTGTCTCCTGCTCAGAAAGAGCCTGACGCATAAATGCGGTTGAGCGTGCCAGACGGCGTTTAAAGCTGATGCACTGATTTACAACGATGCGCATCAACCATGGGCGAAGCGCACCAGCTTTACGTAGATTGGGAAGATGGTGCCATGCTTGAATAAGTGCATCTTGTACGACATCCTCCGCGATATCACGATCTCCCACGATCATTGAGGCCGTGCGCATCATGAGCGTACTATACTGATCAACGATATCGCTGAATGCCTGCTCATCTCCTTGCAACGCGCGGCTCACCAGCTTACGTTGTTCCACCTGCTCAGGTTTTTCCTGCTCTTCATCATCTATTTCTGGTATTTCGGGCTTTTCTTTGAGAAGTCGCTTCTCAGGGATATCCTCACCCTCAAAAATTGTAGTGCCGGTTTCCTGGGCTGTAATTGGGACCATGGTGTGCATCCTCATCCTTCTGTTTACCATATGTTATGCAAACTATGTACATAAATATAACATAGAGCGTGCGGAAAACAAGGTGGGTCCGCTCATGAATTTTTGTATGAGAAGAATTAGCTTGTATGTAGTATATACAAAGACTGTGCAAAGGTGCTGGAGAAGGTCCGAAATAATATCTACTCTGACACAGAAAAAAAGCCAGAATCAGCAACTATAAAAAATAAAAGACAGTTGTCTCCACATCAACAAAATGACGTAAATGCAACTGCCTTCAGCCCTTAGCAAAGCCCCTTAAAAAGGGTTCTCAAGACAACTTATGCGGCTGGGGTACAGGGATTCGAACCCCAATTAACTGATCCAGAGTCAGCCGTCCTACCGTTGAACGATACCCCACTATTTTGTGAGCCGTAACTCGTTTACCGTTCGTGGGACACATAATACATTAAGTTGCCTGGATTGTCAAGCACTCTGTGCGCGAAATTTAAGTGATTGCGAGAATCGCACCTACAATGATCAGCGTGCATGTTTGGCGCAGATCATATTCATTATAGATGCGATTCTCGCAATCACTCTGAAGGTTATCTGCAACTTTTCGCATTATCCACCGTTATAGATATGACGGATGTTAGTAGGGTTTTCAATAGTTTGCAGATCAATAGTCCGGTTCTAGATTAAATAACATAACATAAGGGAAAAAAGACCATGAATTTTAAATATTCTAACGTATGCCTCAATGACGAGGAGCTTGTTCAAGTCGCTTTGGAGGGAGAGACATTACCTGAGGAAAAGAGAAAACATCTTGAGCAATGTAAGTTGTGCCAGCAACAAACAAATTCATTTAAGGGCATGAATGTGATCTTATTATCGTTCCTGTATCGTAGCCAATGTCCAACAAGTATGCAAGTGAGTTCTTATTGTGCCGATCTTCTTTCTGAGGGAGAGCGCTTCGTAGTCGCAGCGCATGTGCGTAAGTGTCCCCTTTGTGCGACCGAAGTTGAGGATACGCAGCGCTTTCTTGCGAACGTCGAGAGTATTCTCTAAGAATGGCGGGTCACTATCACGATGGCCCGCCGTAGTATTTTCTATTACAGTAATGCCGTTATCACAAAAATGTTAGGTCAATCAATTGCCATCTTTAGCTCTCAGGGCATACAATAAACGTAGTATGCTAGTGAATAAATATCCAGGACGTTGGTTTCCCTGGACATTTTGAAAGGATGCGTGAATGCGAAGTAAAATCAGTGTTATCGGTGCTGGCTTTGTATACGCGGACGTGGTCATGTTTGATATTATTCCAAATATGCCGCAAGGAAAGGCGCTTGATATCCTCCAGTCCGGTCCTGTGCTTGGTTTCGATTCGTTAGTAACAGGGACAAATGACTACACAGATACTGCCAACTCGGATATTGTAGTGGTCACCTCCGGTTTTCCACGCAAACCCGGCATGACTCGTGATGACCTGGTCAAGAAGAATCAGGAAGTTATTTCTCAGGTGACGGAGCAGGTTGTCAAAAACTCGCCCAACACCATTATGATCATGGTTACTAATCCCCTGGATGCGATGGCACAACTTGCACTGCATATCAGCGGTTTCTCACGTGAGCGTATTATTGGTATGGCCGGTGTGCTGGATACAGCGCGCTTCCGGACGTTTATCGCCCAGGAGGTTGGTGCATCTGTCGCTGATGTGCAGGCGTATGTACTTGGCGGTCATGGTGATACCATGGTGCCACTCTCCCGCCTGTGTACCGTTGCCGGTGTGCCGATAGACCGGTTGATTTCTGCTGAGCGTATCGAACAAATTGTGCAGCGCGCCCGCGATGGTGGTGCCGAGATCGTCAAACTGCTCGGTACTGGCAGTGCTTATTTTGCGCCATCTGCATCGGTACTTCAGATGGTCGATTCTATCTTGCTGGATAAAAAGATGATCCTGCCTTGCGCTGTGTATCTCCAGGGCGAATATGGCATTCAGAACCTGTTTGTCGGTGCCCCGGCTCAGCTCGGTGCCAGAGGTCTGGAGAAGGTCATCGAAGTCGAACTCACTCCGAACGAGCGTGAGCTGCTGCAAAAGTCGGCCAACGCGGTCAAAGAACTGATCAACGTGATGGGCATCTAAACTGCTGGTATCTATTGCCTCAATTTGACAGTATATACTAGAGAAGATGTACGAAGCACGTCCGGGTAAATCTTTGTGGATACCGGGCGTGCTTTCTTTCTTTTTTGGGATCATGCTAACAATAACTGTTTGTCCATTTATATTTATGAATAGGCATATGTCGATCAAAAATATATTTTGAATCGGTGTATTCATAAAAATGAATACATTAAGAATATGCCAAAAATTACAATATATATTGACGATAAGCGTAAGTTATGCTATTCTTACTTCTACGACGCTAGATGCGTTTACAAACAAAAGACAGCCGTTTCGTTCAACACTAACAAGATGCCGATCGACCCAAGATTATCATTTTGCTAGTTGCCAGAACGGAAACGGTTGCCTCCAATATACAGGTCAGGAATTCCTGCCCATCTTTTTGCTTGCTATGTTGGTCCTTAATGCATACGCATTTAAGACTTTCCATAACCAGCATATTGTTAACACTAACTATTACATTCAGTGTTATTGTTAGTGTAGCACTGCTGCGGATATTTGTCAATAGTTGCAGCGTTATGATTGTGAATTGCTGCAAGTATTTGTAAATAGTAATGTGGTTTCCGTATGGTAATAGCTGGTGGTTGAAGATGAATGTAATGCTCCTGGTCTGTTTAGAAAATGCTTTACAGTAAGGAGTCCATATGATTCTTACTCTTTTAAGTCAGCTCCCGGTTCCTATATTAGAGATGATAATGGGAGCGTTATTGATAGTTATTATTGGAATCGCGGCAATTGTGTTTGCTGTGCTTATTTCAGAGTCGGCCTGTAGGCGAATTATTCGTCTGTTGCATGCTGTTTCTGGACTAACAAATAGGAATATGCGATCTCCAAAGCGTAGACGACATTCAGATAATAACTAGCCCATCACAAAATGTACTGGTTGATTCTGTGTTTGTATAAAGATTGGATAAGTTGCTGAAAAACAAGCGAGTTCCATTCTTCGCCCGGTGAAAGAGAATGGAACTCGCTTGTTTGTTCGAAGCTATTCATTCGTCGTCATCGTCTTCTGTAACATTGACTTCTCTTCTTTCAACTTTACCATCCCCTGCAATCACAATGATGTATTCTCCCTTGAGTTTGATGTCCTTTACCAGGTTCAGTAATTCCGAGAGTGTTCCCCTGTCAACCTTCTCAAACATCTTGGTCAGGTCGTTGGCAAGTGCTGCCTGCCGATCCCCGAAAACTGCTATGGCGTCCTGTAAGAAATCTGCCACGCGGTATGGACTCTCATAATAAATAAGGGTGTGTGTAGCATCTTTATCGATCTCCATGAACTTGCGGCGACCAACCGACTTCCTGGGAGGAAAGCCACGGAAGGTAAAACTGTGCACCGGGAGGCCAGAGAGTACCAGTGCCATCACAAACGCCGTTGGGCCTGGTATCATGGTAACGTCTATATGGGCGTTAATAGCTCTGCGTACCAGTGTAAAACCTGGATCAGAGATGCCAGGCGTCCCCGCATTTGTGACGATGGCTACAGATTGGCCCTGTTTTAATAGCTCCTCGATACGTTCACCTGCCCGCTGTTCATTGTGCTCATGAAAGGCGATCTGTGGTTTCTGGATCTCGAAATGTTTCAGCAGCAGCCCCGTTTTGCGTGTGTCTTCGCTGGCAATAATGTCGACAGTACGCAATATTTCGAGTGCACGAAGCGTAATGTCGTTGAGGTTACCGATCGGAGTTGCTACTAAATAAAGCATAAAATCCTTCTTTATTTCTTTTTACGTATCTCAGGCAAGGCCGAGAGTACTTCCTGACGTTTGACTTTGAGCGTATTGGTACGTGGAAAATCCTGTTCCGGCCAGATGGTAAAACCTTTGATCTGCTGGTGGGGAGCCATCCGTTTGTTCGTCTGCTGAATGATACTTTTTGCCTGACTCGGATCGTCCATCAGGAGCACGGCGTGTACTTCCGGTCCCTGGTCGTGTTCCATCAATCCGATGACGACCGCCTCCTTGATTCCAGCAAAGGTCTGAAGGATGTTTTCTATGTCTTCTGGATACACATTCAGTCCGTTGGAAAGGACGATGAGATTTTTCTTGCGCCCTTTTAAATAGAGATTGTAGTGCTTGTCGAGATAGCCGAGATCGCCTGTGTAATACCAGCCTTCTTTGAAGGACAGTGCGGTCGCCTCCGGATTTTTCCAGTATCCCAGGGCAACGTTTGGACCACGAACAAGAATCTCGTTATCGGGAGCGATACGTATTTCTATGCCTGGCAGCGGTCGTCCAACAGACTCAAGATTATGATCATGCATCGGATTCGCCGAGATCACGGGAGAGCATTCAGTCGCTCCATAGCCCTGGATCACGCGGAAGCCCATCTCCTCCCATTGGTAGCCCAGTTGTGGTGACAGATACGCTCCTCCACTTACGAAGAAACGGAAATGACCTCCAAAACGTTTATGAACTGTACCAAATAAATAACGCCGTATACCAAATGGGACATGAGCCGCGAAACGGTGGAGCAGTTCCCACTGTTTTTCACGCTTTTGATGTCGTACCTGGCGCTCGATGGCATTCATAAAGAGTTGAAGTGCTTGTGGTACCAGAACCATACAGGTGATATGCTGTGATGAAAATAATTTCAGTAAGGTATCAGGAGAGAGCGTGCGTGCGTACACATTGCAAGCACCTGCGTGGAGAAGAGCAATTTCAATCGTCAATTCAAACATGTGCGATAAGGGCAGAATTGAGAGCGCCCTGTCATCCGAGCGCACATCAATCACCTTGAGGGCTGCGCTTGCGTTTGAGACGATATTCCAATGACTCAGCATCACCCCTTTGGGTTGACCAGTAGTGCCCGAGGTAAAGACCAGTTCGGCCAGATCGTCTTGTTGGATTTCAGGCAGCGTATTGCTATCGAGTGTAGCTTGAGGTAACGAGTCTATGTCGATCAGAGGGAGCGGGGGCTGTTGCAGGTTCTGATACTGTTTTTGTGTCGTTACCAGAAACTTTGCTTCGGTTGTCGCTGCGATACGCTGCAAGAAATCTTCCTTACTATTGATATCGAGAGGTACGATAACCATCCCGACGAGCAAAGCGCCCAGGTACGTAACTAACCAATCGATACGGCTGGGCGACCAGATGATGAGGCGATCCCCTTTCGTGAGATGTTGCTGTTGCAGATATCCTGCAAATGCATGGACGCGTTCTTGTAAGTTCCGGTAGGTGAGGATGGACATCTCATTCCCCTCAATCGGCTCAATGAGTGCGGGACGGGCCCCAAAGCGTTCAACGGAATGCTTGAACAGAAGAGGAATAGTCTGCATGCCCTGGCCTTTCTGACTGTACTGTAAATGACATTCTTCAATGATTGCCTGAATTTCACTTTTCTCTGCATGCCTGAAAATGGTAAAAACTTCAGCGAAAGTGATGGTAACGCGTGTGCATTATAATGGAGTAGCACTTTTTTTGCTAGTGTCAACTGTAGTAGGTTCTTTCCTATGTTGATGAGATAATGAAATCAGAAAGTAACATCTTATTATCTTTTTTATCAAATATGATACAATAAACCCTATAAAACATAAAGCTGGCTAGCCTTGGGAGGGTAATTACATTAAAAACCGCTGATTTTTGAATCAAAAACTAGTTCATGGTTTTGAGATGTATTGTGAGAGTGATTCTATAGATAAGAATGCCAAAAAAGTATAATATCTATTGACTAGAATCCCCTGTATATGATAAACTACGAAATATAAAGAATTATCTAGCTAGAGACTTTCTTGTATTGTTTACTCGACGAATAAGAATCTTATTACAGGCGAGTAAAACAGCAAGTTATTTATGTGATTTGCTGAGTATACTAGAGAGTTCCATTGAGTGTGCTGGATGCATTTTGCCCGAAATGCAAATTGTACTATTCTTTGAAAGGAAAATCGTTCCATGCCATCCCTAGAAACTGCCAATGTGGGAAAGGCTGTTGCAGCGAGAGTCGGTACTAATATTCGTGAGGTTCGCACTAAATTAGGAATGACTCAGGCTCAATTAGCCGCACCCGAGTTTTCGATCTCTTACATCTCAGCTATAGAGCGAGGGAAAATTCGACCCTCTCTGAAGGCCCTCTCTATACTCGCACGACGCCTGGATGTGCCTCTGACTTTCCTCCTGGAGGGTTCACCTGCTGGCGCCGCTGAAGCACGTGCGGTTGGATACTCTCCCGCTGATTCAGGTCCCGACCAGAGAATTGATGTAGACCTGTTACAGGCTGAGGTACTTGTACAACAAGGTGAATATAAACAGGCCGAACAGTTGCTTGTTCCAATTCAACCTGAGCGCATTACGACTGACCAGGTATATCGTCTGTATCTGCTACGTGGCGAGGTACATTTTGCGGCTGGCGAATATCAGGAAGCGGTCGTTGATCTGCGTAACGCTGTCTCTCAGGGTGAAGCGCTCAATGATAGTGAATATATAGAACGTGCTCGTAATCTCCTTGGTAAAGCTTACTTCTCTTTGTATAACTATACACTCGCTATGGAGAACCATCTCCGCTGTAATTCTGCCATTGAGAACGGTCAGGTCACTGATCCGGTCTTTTCCCTCGATGTCTTCAGCAACCTGGCCAACGACTACTTCAGGCTGGGCGACCTCGACAAATCCGTTGTATTCTATCATCGGGCTCTGGAAACGCTTGATGGGATGAACCGCGATAGCAAGAGCTTCGCTCATAAGTATATGGAGATTAGTCAACGCTATAAATCGGTTGGGAAGCTGGTTGCGGCGCGCGAATATGCAATGCGGAGTCTGGCGGTTTATGAGATGCGCGATGAGCAGCGACTGGTCGGCCTGACGCATCAGCGTCTGGGGAAGGCCCTGGAGAAGCAGAGTGATCTCGATGGAGCTGAGCAGGAGTATAGGGAGGCAATTGCTATTGAGCGCGAACTCAATGACGAAGTTTCTGCTTCCATCTGTCATACTGCCCTGGCTGAACTGTTGCTCAAACGTGGGCAGACCCAGGAAGCAGAGCGTGAGGCTACTGAGGCTCTTAACTTTGCACGCTCCAGCAACGATGCCCAGACACAAGGTCAGGCGCTTATCGCTCTGGCGCAGATTCGTCACCAGGCTGGCGACTTTGCTGCTGCTGATCAGTTCTTCTCTGATGCACTCGAATTGCTCGATTCGTCGAATGCACATGAGATTGCGGCAAGCGCATATTTCCGTTACGCCAACTTGCTGGAGGAACGTGGAGATGTACAGCGCAGCCTGACTGCCATTAAGAAAGCCTATGAGCATCAGCGACTGGGCAAGCGCGGTGATCTCGAATAAGAGAAGCATGTAATACGCGCATATAATATAAGCGTATCGAAAATAGTAGAGAGTACCCCCAGGGGATAGCTCTGCTAATGGGCGCAATGCATTTACATCCCTACCTTGTGGAACTTCTAGTAGGTAGGGACGTTGGGCATTGCGCCCATTGCGTATTCAATGTACAATGCTACTGACTGAAAATGCCCACAAAGCGTATCTTCATCCTCGTTTTGATAGTCGTGGTTGATGGAATGTCGCATGTTCATGGGCAATCTGGGGGGCTTTTCTGCATGCCGTTTACTGCATACGATTTGAGGTACCATGCTGAACAAAGCTATCCTTTGCTGTATGCTTATCTTCATCGCCAGGCCCAACGCTTCCTGGGCGCACTTAAATATGATGCATTCGAAGTAGATACAGTCATTGGTCATGTTGTTGAACAGCTTGTGCGCCTCGGGCTCTTTGGGGGTGGTGATAAAGTGCCACTGACTGCTCTCGATAGTTTAACTGATGCCCAGTTCTATGCGTTTCTGAGCCGGAGTGTGCGCAATAAGGCGATTGATCGTTTGCGTAAACGCCGCTTACAGGTGAGTACCGTTGCTGAATTAGAAGTACCGGACAATGCTGAAATTGAGGAAGATCCCCTCAACGAAGCTGTAGCGGCGGCCTGGGGACCAGCTCCTTTTGCTACACCTGAAGAGATTACACTTTACATCGCATCACAACGAGAATTACTTGATTTGCTGAAGCATTGTATTATGGCTTTAGGTTCCGCACCACGTCAGCTCAATGCTGTGATGCAGGAATTGGAAGATATCGGAGCTGATGAACTGCTTGATAAGGTGATGCAGGATCTGAAAGAGAAAACTTCCTCTCCTTCACCTGCGATGCAACATATGAGCCAACATAAGGATCATGCCCACAAGAAATTGCGTCATTGTCTACAGCAAAATAGTACGAATTTGGCGGTTAGAGTTGCTTTGCGTCTGACAGAGTATACGACACTTACGATGAAAGGCTCTGCGGTGAATATTCAAGCCCTGACACAGGAGGATCTCTCTGAAAACGATATGCGTGAGGGATTGAAAGCACTGGCAAGCGAAGGCTTACTCAACTGGAGCGGTGAGGATGATATTCGTGTTACTGCGGACCAGGTGAAGTGCTTGACGCGCTATTATAAAGACGAGTAGGCATTGACTCTAGAGGAGGCAATTCTTATGAATAATTCAATGCAATCCGGTGGCTTTTCTGATCGACGCGATAACTACGCGCGGCTGGCCTCCTGGCTACAGCAAATAATGAAGCAACCACCAACAACTATAAAGCCAACGAGTACAGGTGAAAATGATATATTACTAGAACTCTTGCTGGATAGCGATTATCACCTTCATTTTTATCAGCAATTGCCAGATTTTATTGTTGCCCTGCTTAATAATGACGCGCAAGCGACACTACGATATGCTCCACTACTCTATCACCTTGCTGGTTGTAGCGAGTGCCATGCCAGCTACCTGGACCTCTATGATGCGATGCGAGCGGCGATCTATCCACAGGGGCCACGACCACAATTGGGGCAGGGTACACGTACTCTGGCGGCTACTCCACAGCGTATGCTTGGGCATCTCTGCCAATCATTGATCAGCCAGGCCGAGGCATTGTTTCGCCAGGGACGACACGACCATGTTGATAACGATGCAGCCGCACGTTCGCTGCTGCAATTAGCATTAAGTATAAGTGCCCGTATCGGACAGAGCATGATACGACGACAGGCTTTGCATGATCTTGTGCGTGTGGCGAACCTTTTCGAGGGATCTGATAGCTCTCAGGAGGATGACCCGCGTGTATATGCTTATACTCCTGTCATGACTGGCTCAGGTGGCACACGTAGTGGAAAGAAGGCGCTAAGGCGTGTGGATGCTCCGCTCCGTTCTCCTGGTGCACCTCTAGAGGAACCGACTATTCTTATTCAGTCGCAGATGTTAGAGGGAAACATCACCCAGGATGGGCAGACACTCATTCTGCATTTACAGGAACTCGCTGAGGAATTGCGCGGACGTTATGTCACAATAACAGTGCCTCTGGGAGCGCTCCTTGAACCGATTCGTTGGCGTGGTGGAAATCCCCGCGCTATTCGTAGTACTATGCCTGTGGATGCACAAGGAGTCCTGATAACGCCGTTGGGGGAGACGGAGCTACGACTGAGCGACAACGAGGAGCATAATTTACTGGAAGCGACTTTTATGCTGCTGGAAGTGCGTGTTGCTGACTAAACTGGCTGAAAGTCAACAGCACCACTTTTACCACCACTTTTGTGCGCAACGTATGCTCGTTCGAGCGTAATCGTAGTATCAACGCCCTTGCACATGTCGTAGATTGCAAGTGCGGCAACTGTGACGGCGGTAAGCGCCTCTACATCCACTCCAGTTTTATAATTGGTACGTGTACGCCCCTCAATAGAAATCAGTCCTTCGCTACTATCCAATGTAAAGCTTATATCGATATGAGTCATGGGCAATGGATGGCACAGAGGGATGATCTGCGGTGTTTGCTTGGCAGCCATAATCCCCGCGATTTTTGCGACCTCTAGCACACTGCCCTTGCTGACCTGGTTGGTTTCAATCAGGTGTACGGTGGCAGGTAACATGCGTACTTGTCCCCGGGCCACGGCTTCGCGAACTGTTTCTGGTCGATCTGTCACATCGACCATGTGAATATTACCGCTCTCATCCAGATGAGTGAGCTGAACCGGTGTCCCAGGTTGATCTACAGATTGTGACATAACTATTGGTTTATCTTCCTAGTCGCTGACGACTCTGGAAAGCACGTCTGAAATGGGTAAAAGCCTCGTGTTCTTTACCTTGCTCTTCCAACAATTGCGCATAGAGAACCGACTCGTTAGACAATTCTTCGTGGCTGCCCAGGCGTTCCAGCATCTCCAGCCCGGCTGTGAAATGCTCGTCACCTTGCTTGTATTGCGACAGCGCATATTCAACGCGTCCCAGCACAATAAGCGCCTCGGCACCGATAATGGTATCGCCAAGAGATTGGGCCAGCTCATATGCTTGCCCGGCATATTTTACAGCTTCTTCGAATGCCTGTTGCTTATAATGCCATTCAGCCTGGCGAGTGTAGATGCTGGCCAGAGCGAGTGGATCGCGCGCAACACCATCCTGATGCAGTACGTCTTCGAGATATTGCCGCGCTTTCTCCTGATCTCCTTTCATCATAGCACGTCCAAGGTAGTAGTAAAGTTCACTGCGCAAGTGTTTGTTGGCCGCTAATGTTGAAAGATGTAAACTCTTGTATGCATAAAGCGTGGCGAGGTCATAGTCTTTAGTGTTGACATAATAGGCACAGATGCCCTGGTAGGTGTGTTGTATATCTTTTGGTGCCGCAATTTCTTCAGTAATGGCAAGTGCTTTATGGAACATTTCTATCGCCTGATCGAGGTTTTCAAGCTGGGTATAATGCTGTCCCATATGCATATATACCTGTACAGTGAAGAACGGATCATGCGGCTCGACCGTTTCCAGCAAGTTGATACAACGTTGATGGTACAGGAGCGCCTGTGTATAGTTGCGCATTGCAGCGTGAGCAAGTGCGGAGATGTTCAGTATACGTAACGTCAGGTAATTGGCATTCAAGTCTTTGGCAATCTGTAGCGCATCGGACAGCGTATATTCACACTCTTGAAAGCGTTCTGTAGCGAAGTAGGCCCAACCAAGCAAATAGCGATGTTGAAGCTGCTGTTGACGTTTTAAACGTTTTGTCGAAAGTTTACTTAACTGATTTGCTGCCTGCTCTGCGCCTCCCTGTTGGATAATCAGTTGAGCTTCTAAAAGGACTAATTCTACCTCATCATCATCGCGTTCGGCTATATTAAGTGGAGTACTCGAGCGAGAGTCTTGTTGCGAACGTGTTGGTAATAATTGAGTGGAAGAGAGGCCAAGGCGACTTGCTAGAATTTCTAGAGCACGGAGTGAAGGGTGAATCTGTCCGCGTTCTATAGCAGAAATATAACTTACTGAAAAATCAGGAGCGGCGAGCTGACTTTGTGTATAGTGTTGTGCAATGCGTGCAGCTCGGAGTTTTTCCCCTACGGATTTTCCAATCTTGCTGGGCAATTGTTCCGGGGACATGGTAAGCCTCCTATATGTAATGGCGTTGAAAAGCTAAGTCAATAAATACACAAAATTAAATGGTCAATTGCATTGTAAAATACAACTATGTTTTGTGTCAATACGTTAGTGAAGTAAATATGAGAATGATACTTATACAGTTTTTCTTGGGGTGTAAGTAAAGATCTTGTGCTACTAGTGTTAATGACTTCATAGTGTCGCGGCAACCAACGAAATAGGCGCATGCTATAATACATTATCATGACAAGAAACAACAAAACAGCAAGTATGGTGTATTAAAGCAATCATAGTGGTTACTGTTGTTAATCTTGATCATTTATTAGGAAGTAAATTCTGTCGGGAGTAGATCTATGTTTCGTTTTCTTACTGCGGGTGAGTCGCATGGTCCTTGCCTGACAATGATAGTAGAAGGCTTACCTGCTGGATTGACGGTTGAGAAATCTATTATTGATGCTGATTTGCGTCGTCGGCAGGGGGGCTACGGTCGTGGTGGGCGTATGAAGATCGAAAAGGATGCCGTACGTTTTCTCTCGGGTGTACGTCATGGTAAGACGCTTGGCTCTCCAATTACGTTGCAGGTCGAGAATCTCGACTGGGTGAACTGGGAAGAGCGCATGAATGCTGAACCCATCGAGGCGACGATTGACCCGGTGACGCGTGTACGTCCTGGGCATGCTGATTTTACAGGAGCCATGAAATATGGCCATGGCGATGTGCGCAATGTGATTGAACGTTCCAGCTCACGTGAAACGGCTGCGCGTGTGGCTGTGGGAGGGTTATGCCGCCAGTTGCTAACGCAGTTTGGCATTACTATTTATAGTCATGTGCTTTCAATAGTTGATGTCGGCTACGGCACGCGAGCGATGACGCGGGATGCCTATCCATCTGAGATGTGGGAGGCGGTAGAGGCTTCCCCTATGCGCTGTGCTGATTCAACCCTGACAGAGAAGATGATTGCACGCATTCTTGAGGCAAAGCAAGATGGCGATACTTGTGGAGGAATTTTTGAAGTGGTTGCCTTCGGTGTACCAATCGGCCTGGGAAGTTATAGTCAATGGGATCGTCGTCTGGGCGCTCGTCTTGGCATGGCGATGATGAGTATTCCATCGGTCAAGGCTATGGAGATCGGAGCTGGCTTTGCTGCATCCAGTATGACCGGGTCGCATGTGCATGATGTCTTGCGGCATACGGAGGATGGGCAATGGCATCATCTTTCGAATAACGCTGGTGGAATTGAAGGTGGTATTACGAACGGCGAACCGCTCGTAGTACGCGTCGGTGTCAAACCTATCCCAACGCTGGCTCATCCTCTCCCCTCAGTAGATCTGGCAACGGGTGAGAATATTGACCAGAGCCGTTATGAACGGAGCGATGTCTGTGTCGTTCCTGCCGCCGGTGTAGTGGGCGAGGCAATGATGGCAATCGTGCTGACCGAGGCGGTGACTGAAAAATTTGGTGGAGATAGTATTGAGGAGATGCTGAAAAATTATCAGCGCTGAGACGTTCTTAAATAGAGGAGATATTAGGAGAACATGGCTTCTGTGAACTGTTTCACTTGCCAGCGCTAAATATCAATGGTACACTGACCCACAGATATATATTATAGTGTATCGAGCAGAGGATGCATCTAAATTATGAATATTAGTGCAAGCATACGCAAATTGACATTATTGTTTGTCGTTCTTTTTGTTGGCTTGAGCGCCGGGCTGGTCTACTGGCAGGTAGTGGTGGCGCAACAGGTAACAGGTAATATCCATAACAGTCGTCCCTGTCTGCCCGATAGCGCTCCTGTACGCGGACGCATTTTCGACCGCAACGGAATTTTGCTCGCGGAATCAATAAGGTCAGATACAGCGACTTGCGGCTATATACGCAAGTACTACGAGCCTTCGCTTGTAGCACTGATTGGCTATTATGTACCCGGCTATCCAGCGACTGGTATTGAAGCGCAGTATGATGATTATCTTAGTGGACGTATAGGAATGACCGGATTGGATAATACGATCAATAAGACATTGCATCGTCCCCCAATCGGTGATGATATCTACCTGACCATTGATGTGCGTATTCAGCGCATTGTCAATAAAGACTTTGACACCCCCGTTCCTGTTGATAACGTCAATACGTTTGCGAGCAATCGTGGTTCAGTGATTGTGACGAATCCGCAGAATGGCCAGATTATGGCGATGCTCAGTCGTCCATCCTATGATCCCAACAAACTGGTTACAACACTTTCTGTCGGTGACCAGACTTATTACAATCAACTTGTAAAG
>WNGE01001878.1_pt1 | contig 26149 bp, 20 predicted proteins | sample 5400651 | NCBI WGS metagenome assembly WNGE01 (sample SAMN13153370, study PRJNA577476) | soil metagenome | isolation source: 60 cm soil or saprolite under grassland replicate 2 | place: USA:California | collected 2016-06-15 | reverse complement strand
GACCGAGTGCCTTCGCCTCCGCGATCAGGGCGGTCTTGCCGATGCCGGGCGGGCCCTCGATCGCCAACAGTCGCCCGCCGTCAGGGATTGCAGTGATCAGGCCGGCGACCGCCGCGAGTTCGATATCGCGCTCGAGCAGATCGAGCTGGGCTAGGAGCGACTGCTCGCGCACCTGCGTGGAATCCCCCTTGTAACCCCTCGTCACCCGGGCTGGGCTCCTGAAGGAGTCTACGCGCACGGCCTCGAGCACCGCGCGCGTGGTCCGCCCCTAGCGGTGTGGCTGATCAAACACTGTGGTTCGGATCTGGGTGAACCCACGACGCGAGCCCCCTCTCTGTCTCAGCACCATCGACTCCATGGTCATCACAGATGACGAAGTCGAGGCGGCTCCTGTGACAGGCCGCCGCTTGCCACCAACAGAGCGACTCCAAAAGAGAGCGAGGCCCAGTTCATGAGCGCAGAGCTCTACCCGCAACCTGTCTCCACCGATCAGGCGCCGGAGGCGTCGTCGCTGTCGTCACGGCGCGGCGTCGCGATCCTGCTCCTGCTCTCGCTCGTCCAGTTCATGGACGTCTTGGACGCGTCGATCCTCAATATCGCGCTGCCGTCGATCAAGAACGACCTCGGCTTCAGCCAGCAGGGCCTGCAGTGGGTCGTGAACGGTTACATCCTCAGCTACGGCGGCTTCCTGCTGCTCGGCGGCCGGATGGCCGACCTGCTGGGCCGCCGCCTCGTCCTGGTCACTGGCCTGATCGTGTTCGCCGGCGCGTCGCTGACCGGCGGCCTCGCCCACTCGAGCTCGCTGCTCGTCGGCGCGCGCTTCGCCCAGGGGCTGGGCGCCGCCATGCTCTCACCGGCGGCGCTCTCGAGCCTGACCAGCACGTTCCGCTCGACCCGTGACCGCAACACCGCCCTCGGCGTCTGGGCGGCCGTCTCGGGGATCGGCGGCGCCGCCGGCGTCCTCTTCGGCGGGCTGCTCACCGAGGGGCCCGGCTGGCGCTGGGTCCTGTTCGTCAACGTCCCCTTCAGCCTCGTCGCCTTCGCCGGCGCCTTCGCCCTCTTGAAGAAGGAGCGCATGCGAGCGCGGCTGGCGAGCTTCGACGCGCTCGGCGCCCTCCTGGTCACCGGCGGCATGCTGCTGCTCGTCTACGCGCTCGTCAAGGCGCCCGATGTCGGCTGGGGCGCGACCCGCACGATCGCCGAGCTCGCCGGCGCCGGCCTGGCCCTGGTCGCCTTCGTCGCCAACGAGCTGCGCGTCGCCAACCCACTCCTCCCGATGTCGATCCTCCGCGTCAGGGGCGTCGCCTTCGCCGACGCCACCCAGCTCGTCGCCGTAGCCGGCTTCCTCCCAATGTTCTTCTTCCTCACCCTCTACATGCAGACGGTGCTGCACTACTCGCCGATCCAGACCGGTACCGCCTACCTGCCGCTGACCGGCGGCTTCATCATCGCCGCCAGCATCTCCTCGCAGCTGTTCGCACGCATCGGCACCAAGCCGGTCATCCTCGTCGGGGCCGTGGTCGCGGCCGGCGGCCTCTACTGGCTCTCCCGGATCCCGGTCGACGGCTCCTACCTCTCGGACATCCTGCCCGGCCTCCTAGTCGCCTCGATCGGCCTCGGCGGCGTCTTCACGGGCGCCACCACCGCGGCCAACGCCGGCGTCGGCGAAGACAGGGCCGGCCTCGCCGCCGGACTCCTGAACACCGGCCAGCAGCTCGGCGCCGCCCTGGGTCTGGCGATCCTCTCCGCCCTGGCGACCGCGCACACCAACTCGCTGCTCCACACCGGTCACGACACCGTTGCCCAGGCGGCGACCCACGGCTACCAGCGCGCGCTGCTCGCCGGCGCCGGCCTCGTGCTGGCGGCAACTGTCGTCGCGCTCCTTGCGCCCAACACCCGCCAGGCACCGCCTGTCGTCGAAGAAGAGCCGGCGCTCGACCTCGCCGCCTAGAGAGCCGGGCAACGCCGCATGACCACGACCGCAGATACGTCGGCGACCACACGGAGGGTCAGCCGGCTTCACGGATGGCTCTCCGTGCGGCACTCGCTCCGAAGCGAAGCGGTCGTGGTTCTCGCCCTGTACGCGCTCTACGAGCTCGCACGTGGCCTCGTCGTCGGCAACACGGCCGAGGCGGACCGTCACGCCCACCGGCTCGTCGCGTTCGAGCGATGGCTGCACCTCTTCCTCGAAGCGAACGTGCAGCATGCTGCACTCGCCCTCCCGGGTCTCACCAGCCTGCTCGGCATTGCCTACCTGACCCTGCACCTCGCCGTCACCGCCGGCGTGCTGCTCTGGCTCCATCGGCGTCAGCCGGCTGCCTTCGCATTCGTTCGCACCACACTCCTGTTCGCAAGCGGACTCGCCGTCGTCGGCTACCTTGTCTACCCGACCGCGCCGCCGCGGTTGGCCGGCATCGGCATCGTCGACACCGTGTCGAACGGCCACGTCGACCTCAACGGCGGCCTCGTCAGCTCGCTCTACAACCCCTACGCCGCGGTCCCGAGCATGCACATCGGCTACGCGCTGCTCGTCGGTGCCAGCTTGCTCCGCCACGGTCGACGCCGACTCGTCCGCGCGCTGGCAGCGCTCTACCCGCCGTTCGTGCTGCTCGTGATCGTGGCCACGGGCAACCACTTCTTCTTCGACGCCGCGACCGGCGCGCTGGTCGTCGGGCTCGCCGCAGCACTGGCAGCACTTCTGATGCGACGAGAAGCCCCAATCCAGTGCGGAGACCTGAATGCCTCTGACGAGGCGCGGTTGCCTCGCCGCTACTCGACTGCCGCCAGTTCAACTCCGAGGAGATCCGCGATCTTGCGCACGCGCGACAGCTGTCGCCCGATGCCGAGGGCGACGTGGTGCGTAGGGCCGTGAGCACACCACGCGTCGAAGAACGCCGTCGGGCCGGATAGAAAGCGGATCCGTGAGTTCGTGTTGCCGATCTTGAAGGTCGGTCCCGCAATCGATTCGCCTTCGGCTGCGATCAGCTTCAGTCGACCATCGGCGGTCTGCGTGACTCCGAGGATCGTGACCGGCCCGAGCCGGACCTTCATCTCGATCGAGAGTCCTGCGCCGGCTTTCCCGTGGTAGAGCTGAAGCGCTCGGGCGACGGGTCGACCCTCGGCGATCGCAAGATGACCCGGACCGTCGTGGCCCATCAGGATGAACTCGTTGTCGAAGTCGAGGGCGTAGAACTCGGTGTAGGAGCCGCCGCTGTCGAGGCGGTCGAGCAGGAGCATGCCGATGTTCGTCTTCAGGTCGCCCTCGCCGGAGGCGGGCACACCCCGTGCCGTCAGGAGCGAGTTGCCGACGATCAGACCAGCTGCGACACGCTCGGCGATGTTGCCCCCGACGCCGCGGTAGTAGTAGGTGAGCCCGTCGAGCTCGAAGTCCTCGACCAGGCGATCGAGCCCGACCGCCACACGCGCCGACCACTCGAAGATCTCGGGTGTGATCTCGGCCGCGATCGGATCGTTGCCTGCGTCGGCGAGATCGAATGTCCCCCGAATCTCCTCACCCTTGCGTTCGATCGCCGCGACGTCGGCCGACTCCACCCGCTCGACGAGATCGTCGATCTCCAGCACCTCGACGTGCGCGCCGGTCTGCGCGTGGACCTGCGCAAAGTCGGAGTACATGTCGAGCATCCCCGGATACGTGTGCCCGAGGAAGCCGATGCGTGCGGTCCGCAGGCTGTGCACCGCGTACGCTGCGTCCAGCCACTCGCGCAGCACCTCCCATGCCGGGTCGCCGTCGAGAAGCGTTCCCGTCACCGTTCTGTAGGGGATGCGAGCGCGTGTGAATGCGCCTGCGATCTCCGGGACGCAGCACGCTGAGCAGTTCGCGAGCCACTCGCCGGTTGTCATGGCTTCGTAGTCGAGTGTGCGCGTCGGCTGAAGATTGACGATGACGACGGGCGCATCGACGACCTGCACGACCGGAAGCACCTGCGACGACGTCGCATAGGTCGCCGTGTAGAGCATGACGAGGTCGACGCGTGCCGCGGCGAGCGTCGCGCCGGCCTGCCGCGCAGCCTGCGCCGTATCCACCAGCCCGGCCGAGACGACCTCGGCGCCCATCGCCTCGAGACGCGCGTGGATCCCCCGTTGGTAGCCCTCGAGCCGCTCACGCAGTCCTGCGAACTGCGGCCAGTACGCGGCGAGACCGATGCCGAAGATACCGACGCAGGGCGGTGCGCCCTGTCTCACTGGCCCTCCGCCTGCGCGGCGGCGGCAGCGTGCCGGCGGGCTTCAGCGCTGCGCAGCCGCGTCCGGGCGCGCCGATACAGATCCCGGGCATTCGGCACGATCACGCTCGCGAGGAGAAGACCGCCCACCACGATGTTCTGGTCCTGCGCCGGAATGAGGTCGGCCGTCAGAGCCGTCTGAAGGCAGCCGAGAACGGCCACAGCCACGACAACGCCGGCGATCGTGCCGCGGCCCCCGAAGATCGAAATGCCGCCGAGCAGCACGATCGTGACGACGAAGAGCTCCATCCCGACGCCCGAGTCGTAGCGGGCCGATGCGAAGCGAAGCGACCACAACACGCCGGCGAATCCGCTCAGCATCCCGGAGAGGACGAACAACCAGAACTTGATCCGCTTGACGCGGATACCTGCGAAGAATGCTGCCTCCTGACCGGCGCCGATCGCGAAGATCGCGCGTCCGAGCGGCGTTGCGTGGAGGACGACCGCGAACACGATCGCCAGCACCGCGAAAAATGCGATCGAGTACGGGATGTGCGTGCCGGGGATCGGGACGACGCCGATGTTCGCGAGGTTGGCCGGGAAGCCGCCGATCGTGTCCGTCGGCAGGATTCCCTGTGCGATTCCGCGGTAGAGCGTCAGCGTCCCGATCGTGACCGCAAGCGACGGCAAGCCGATGCGAGTGACGAGGAAGCCGTTGATCGCGCCGAGGATCGCACCCAGGACGACGGCTGCGATCATCGCCGGCCAGATCGGCCAGCCGTGCTTGAAGAGCTCGGCCATCAGGACTCCGGCCAAGCCGAGCATCGACGCGACCGACAGGTCGATTTCGCCCGTGACGACGATCAAGGTGAGCGGGAGCGCCATGATCGCGATCTCGCCCACGTTCAGGCAGATGTAGAAGAGGTTGCTCGACTGCAGGAAATACGGGGAGACGGCCGCGCCGTACGCGATCGTCCCGCCGAGCAGGACCAGGAGCAGCGTCTCCCAGCGCAAGACCACGCCGAGGCTGCGCCGCACCGGTGGCTCGCTCGGCACCTCGTCGCCGGGCTTGAGGTCCTCGAGATCAGCCACGGGCCCTCCGTCGCGTGCGCAGGACGGGCGCAACACGCAGCGCGATCAGCCGGTCGAAGGCAATCGCGGCGACCAGCAACGCGCCCGCGACGGCCTGGCTCCAAAACGACGACACGTTCACAACGACGAGCGCGCTGTTGATCGTGTTCAAGAGGAGTGCGCCGAGCGCGGCACCGAGAACCGTGCCGCTGCCGCCGAAGATCGCCACGCCGCCGACGACGACCGCGGCAATGACCTGGAACTCGTATCCGACGCCGGCGATCGCGTCGACCGAGCCGAAGTACGACAGCCAGATGGCTCCGGCGACCCCGGCGATGGCGCCGCTCAACACGAAGGCAAGGAAGACGCGCGGGCCGACGGGGATGCCCGCGAGGCGCGCCGCGGCCGGATCCGACCCGATCGCGTAGAAGTCGCGCGCCGTGCGGAATGTGCGCATCGCGTAGGTCGCGATCGCGACCGCGACGATCGCGATGATGCCCAGGTACGGGATCCCCGCCACGGTGCCGTAGCCGATCTTGTTGAAGCTCTCGGGCAGCATCGAGGCGTTCACCTGGTTTCCGCCGGCCCACGCGCCGTCGATCCCGCGGATGATGTAGAGCGTTCCGAGCGTGACGACGAGGCTCGGCACACGGGCGACGGTGACGATCAACCCGTTCACCGCCCCGCAGACTGCGCCGATCCCGAGCGCCAGCAGGAAGACGACCAGAAGCGGGACATGTGGATGATCCCGGTAGAGCACGCCGACCGCGTACGCGGAGATGCCCAGCACGGAGCCGATCGAGAGGTCGACGTTGCGCGTGACGACGACGATGGTCTCGCCGATCGCGAGCAGGGCGACGATCGCGGCGCCCGAGAGCAGCTGCTGGACGCTCGTGGCGCTCAGGAAGAGGTGGTTGTCGATCGTGGTCGCGCCCACGACGATCACGAGTGCGAGGACGATGCCGAGCTCGCGGAAGCGGAACAGCAGCTCCGCCACGTGGTGCGAGCTCGCGCGCGGCTGGGCGACCTTCTGCTCTTCGGCGAGCGTCGTCATGCGGCTTCCTCGACCGTGCCCGTCGCCGCCCGCATGATCGCGTCCTCGTCGGCCTCGGCCCGCGCGAACTCGCGCATGACCCGACCCTCGAAGAGCACGATGACACGGTCGGCCATGCCGAGCACCTCCGGGAGCTCGGACGAGATCATCAGCACGGCGACGCCTTGCGCCGCAAGCTCCGAGAGCAGGCGATGCACCTCGGCCTTGGTGCCGACGTCGATGCCTCTCGTCGGCTCGTCGACGATCAAGAGCGTCGGCCTGCGCGCGAGCCACTTCGCCAGGACGGCCTTCTGCTGGTTGCCGCCCGACAGCATCCAGACGGGGTTCGTCAACTTGCCGTACTTCAGCTGCAGCCGGAGCGCCCAGTCCTTCGCGAAGCCCCGCTCGGCGCCGCGCGGGATGAGCCCGGCACGCCGGACACTGTCGAGCGACGCCAGCACGATGTTGCGCTCGATCGAGAAGTCCATCACGAGCCCCTGCTGGCGCCTGTCTTCGGGAACGAGACCGATACCGGCTGCCATCGCCTTCGTCGGCGATCCGGGCGGCAGAGACTTGCCGTCGATCTGGACCGACCCTGCGTCCCAACGATCGATCCCGAAGATCGCGCGGGCGACCTCCGTCCTGCCGGCGCCGACGAGGCCCGCGAGGGCGACGATCTCGCCGCTCCGCACGTCGAACGAGACGTCCGTGAATACGCCCTCCCGCGTCAGCCGATCGACCTTCAGGACGACCGGGCCCGGCTCGGCGGGCACCTTCGGGAACAGCGCGTCCATGTCACGGCCGACCATTGCGCGGATGACGGACTGGATCGTGAGCTCCTCGATCGGCTTCGTCAAAACGTGGCGCCCGTCGCGCATGACGGTGACGCGCTGACAGATCGCGAAGATCTCGCCGAGCCGATGCGAGACGAAGAGCACTGAGTTCCCGCGCGCCCGCAACGTCTCGACGATGCCGAACAGCCTCTCGACCTCGGTCGTCGTCAGCGCGGCGGTGGGCTCGTCCATCACGATGACCCGCGCGTTCGTCGTCAGGGCCTTCGCGATCTCGACGAGCTGCTGGTCGGCGATCGAGAGCCCGCGGGCGAGCCTGTCCGGGTCGAGGCGGACGCCGAGCTGCTCGAACACGGCCGCTGCCTCACGCCGCATCCGCCTGCTGTCGATGCGCCGGAAGCGCTTGAGCGGCTGCACGCCGACGAAGATGTTCTCGGCGACGCTCAGGTCGGGGAAAAGCGTCGGCTCCTGGAAGATGATCGCGATTCCGGCGACCTGCGACTGCTTCGCGTTGTCGAAGATCGCCTCCTCGCCGTCCAGGACGAGCCGGCCGGCGTCGGGACGGTGGACGCCGGCGAGGATCTTGACAAGCGTCGACTTGCCGGCGCCGTTCTCGCCGACCAGTCCGTGCACCTCGCCGGCGAAGAGCTCGATGTCGCCGTCCTCGAGGGCGTGGACGGCGCCGAAGCTCTTCTGCGCATGCTCGAGCGCGAGCACAGGATCGTGGTGGGTCGTCGTCATCTGCGAAAGCAATGGCCGGTGAGTGGGGCGCCGCGCACGGCCGGCGCCCCACTGAACCGGTCTAGAAGTTGAACTTGTCGACGTTCTTGATGGTGAATGTGAACGGCGGGCCGAGGATCACCTGCGGCCGCTTGTCCGGCCCGTTGATGATCTTGTAGGTGCCGAGCTTGCCGGCCTTGAACGTCTCGCCGACCTTGCCCGTGATGGTGCCCTGGGCGAGCGCGGAGACCGCGTAGCCCGCGAGGTACCCGAGGTCCTCGGGGTTCCAGAGCGCGAACGCGGTCACCGTGCCGTTGTGGACGTACTTCTTCATCTGGCTCGGCAGGCCGAGGCCCGTGAGCACGACCTTCTTCTTGTACTTCGAGGTAGAGAGGTACTGCGCGGCCGAGGAGATCCCGACCGTCGTAGGCGACTCGATGCCTTTCAGGTTCGGGTACGCCTGCAGCATGCTCACCGTCGCCTGCCGCGACTGGGCCGGGTTGTCGTTGCCGTAGTAGATCTTGACGAGCTTCATGTTCTTGTAGACCGGCTTCTTCAGCTCGAGCTTCATGTACTTGATCCATGCGTTCTGGTTCGTCGCCGTGGAGGCTGCGGACAGAATCGCGAACTGACCCTTGTAGTGCATCAGCTTGGCCAGCAGCTGGATCTGGCTCCGGCCGATCGTCGGAGTGTCCGCCTGGTTGATAAAGAGCTCGCGGCAGTCCACGTCCGAGTCGAAGGCGACGACCTTCGTACCCTGCGCCTGGGCCTGCTTGAGCGCCGGGCACACGGCCTGCGGGTCGTTGCCGGCGATGACGATGCCGGCCGCGTGCGCCTGGATCGCAGCCTGGATCGCCGGCTGCTGCGCCGCAGCGGTGTCCTCCGTTCCCGAGGAGACGACCTGCGTGTCACCGAGCTCGGTGAGGGCGAGCTTGCCGCCCCGGTCGGCGATGACCTCGTACGGGTTGAGGGTGTCCTTCGGGATGAAGTAGTACGTCTTGCCGGCCGCGGGGCGGCTCGTAGCCGCGAGCGCGGCCGTCACGGCGGCGCCGGCCACCAAGAAAGCGGCGACGACGACCGCCCATCTGCGCTTGTGCATGGATGGTTCCTTTCGCGTGGGGTTTGGACTAACGAGCCGGTGGATCGTGCGCCTCCTTCGCACTACCGGGGGTACGCGGCCGTGACGCCGCCGTCGACGTTGATGATGTTTCCGGTCGATTTGGCCGAGCGCGGGCCGACGAAGAACGCGATCGCCTCGGCGACGTCTTCGGGGAGCACGGCCACGCCGAGCTTCGTTCGACCCTGGTAGAAGGTCTGCAGTTCGTCCTCGGTGACGCCGTACGTGCTCGCGCGCTCGGCCTTCCAGTCGGACGACCAGATGCTCGAGCCCTGGATCACGGCGTCGGGGTTGACGGTGTTGACGCGAATCCCATGCGGTCCGCCTTCCTCGGCCAAGCAGCGGGCGAGGTGGAGCGAGGCGGCCTTTGCGGAGGAGTAGGCGGCGGCGTTCGCTCCCGCGACGAGGGCGTTCTTCGACGCGACGAAGACGACGGACCCGCCGCGTCCCTGGTCGAGCAGCACCCGGAACGTCTCGCGTGCGGCGAGGAAGTAGCCGCGCGCCAGCACCGCGTAGTTCTGCTCCCAGTCCGCAAGCGTGGTCTCGGTGATGGGCGCGCTCGTGGCTAGACCGGCCGAGGCGACGAGGAAGTCGAGGCCGCCGTACTCGAGTACCGCCCGCCGTGTCATCTCGACGACTGCCTCCTCGCTCGTGACGTCGACGGACACGGCGAGAGCACGGCGAAGGCCGTATGCGGCTTTCAGCTCCTCCGCCACCTCCTCGACGCCCTCGACGTTCCGGTCGGCGACGACGACGTGCGCACCGCGGGCAGCAAACACGCGCGCGGTGGCGCGGCCGATCCCGCTTGCACCGCCGGTTATGAGCGCGACGCGGCCGGCGAGCTCACCGCGCGGCGGCGCCTGCGCCAGCTTGTACCGCTCGAGGGGCCAGTACTCGATCGCAAACGCCTCGCTCTCGGTCAGTGACCGGAAGCCGCCCGTTGCATCGGCTGCGTCCTGCACGGAGATCGCACGGTGATAGAGGTCGCGGGCGAAGCGCGCCCTGCCCGCGTCCGGGCCCGCCGTGACGATGCCGACGCCGGGGACGAGCACGACGCGCGGCCCGGCCGGGTCGATCGGAAACTGGCGGGTCTCCTCGTCGAGGTTCCGCTCGTAATACTCGCGGTACCATGCTGCGAATTCCTCGACGCCGCGTCTGAACGCGTCCGCAAGCGCGGCCGCGTCGTCCGAATCCGGGTCGAACTGTGCGACGAGCGGCTTGTGCTTCGTGTTGATCAGATGGTCGGGACAGGGTGCTCCGACCTGGCTCACCTCGGGCGCACGCACGGAGGACGCGAATGCCACCGCCTCCGGACTGCGATCGACCTCGAGCACGACGCCGTCGGCGTCGGCGAGGAGCGCGCCGCGGAGCACAGGGAGGGTCCGTGCGAGGAGGGTTTCCGCATCGCCCTCCCCGAGCTCCGCGAACTTGCTGCCGCCCAGGCCGAACCGGCCGTTTGCGGCGGCGTCGAGTGCCCGCGCCGCACGCGTCACGAACTCGATCGTGCCGCGGTAGCTCTGCTCGGGCGTCTCGCCCCACGTGACGAGCCCGTGCTTCTCGAGCAGCACCGCCCGCGCGGACGGATTCGCCTCGAGCAGTTCCGCAATCCGTTTCGACATGTCGAAGCCGGGCCGCTGGTAGTCGAGCCAGACCGCCTCGCCGCCGAACGCCTCTTCAGCGAGGCCGCGGCCTTCCGGTGACGAGGTCAGCGCGATGACCGCATCGGGGTGCGTGTGGTCGACGTGCAACGCCGGGATGAACGCGTGCAGAAGCGTCTCGATCGACGGCCGCGGCTGGTTCGGAGCGAGCCCGCAGCGGAGGAGGTACTCGACCATCGTGGCGTCGTCCATGGATTCCCGTTCGCGCAGGGGCACGACCTCGTCGAGGCGCAGCGCCGGGAATCCCGCCGCGGTGATCGACGCGAGGTCGGTGCCCGAGCCCTTGACCCAGAGCACTCGCTGCTCACGACCGGCGTGGTCGACCATCGTCCCCTTCGAGGAGGTGTTGCCACCGCCCTGGTTCGCGAGCGCGCGGTCGGCTCCGAGCAGGTTCGACCGGTAGACGAGCGTCTCCAGCAGACTGCCGCCCGCCGCCGCGCGATCCCACCGGTCCGCCGGTGCAGGGATTCCGTGCAGTGCCCCCATGAGCTCGCTCACATTCGGACCTCGAGCGTCGGAAGGGCGACGGCCTCGGCGAAGCGTTCCCTCGCCTCCTGCCACCTCGACGTCTCCTGGGGCTCGTGGGCGATCGGCACCACAGAGGCGCCGATGACCGCTCGCCCCTCGGCGAGGGACGAGATCTCGCCGAGCGCCATTGCCTGCACGAGCATGTTTCCGAGGAGCGTTGCCTCCTCGGGGCCGGCAAGTACTGGCAGGCCGGTCGCATCGGCCGTCCAGCGACAAAGCAGCTCATTGCGTGCGCCGCCGCCGACCACGTGGATCTCACGCGGCGAGACGCCTGTAACGGAGGCAAGCACGTCGATGGTCTGGGCGTGCTTCAGCGCGAGACTCTCGAGGATGCAGCGCACGACCGCGCCGGGATCGACCGGCTCCGTCTGTCCGGTGTGCGCGCAGAACGCCCGCACCCGGGCCGGCATGTCGCCGGGGCCGTCGAAGGCGGCGTCATTGGGATCGATGAACGACTGCAGCGCCGGCGCGTCCTTCGCAAGCGCGACCAGCTGGTCGAACGAGTGCTCCCGCCCCTGCTGCGCCCACACGCGGCGGCACTCGTGGATGAGCCATAGCCCGGTGACGTTGCGAAGGAGGCGGAAGGTGCCGCCGACGCCGCCCTCGTTGGTGAGATTCGCCGCGAACGCTGCGTCGGTGATGACAGGCGCCTGGACCTCGAGACCGACGAGCGACCACGTGCCCGCGCTGATGAAGACCGAGTCGGGTTGCCGGAAGGGCACGCCGGCCACGGCAGAGCCGGTGTCGTGGGTGGCCGCCGCGATGACCTCGGCGTCTCGAAGCCTCGTATCCTCCGCCACCCCGTGGCTCAGCGGAGCGAGCCGGGTTCCGGGCCGGACGACCTCCGGCAGCAGCCGCGTCGGCACGTCGAGGCGCTCGAGCAGGTCGGCAGCCCAGCTGCCGGTGTGTGGGTCGAAACACTGCGTTGTTGTCGCGTTCGTGAACTCGGAGGTGGACGCGTCGCAGAGCCAGTAATGCAAGAGGTCGGGAATGAGCAGCATCGTCTCGGCGGCGTCGAGCGCCGGATCTGACTCGGATGCCATCGCCCCGAGCTCGAACACCGTGTTGATCGGCATGAGCTGGATGCCCGTGCGGTCGTAGAGCTCGCGGGCGGGGACCCGCATGAGGACGCCGTCCATCGCGCGCGCACGACGAACGTCGCGGTAGTGCACGGGGTTCTGCACGAGCCGCCCCTTCGAGTCGATCAGAGCGAAGTCGACGCCCCAGGAGTCGACGGCGACCGAGTCGACATGACCGGCTTCGTGCGCAGCCGCCCCGAGACCGTCGAGCACGTCCCGATAGACGCGAAGGATGTCCCAGTTGAGCGTCCCTCGCGTGCGTACCGGTACGTTCGGGAACCGGTGAACCTCGGTGACGCTCAGACGCTCGCCGTCGAACCGCCCGACAGCGACACGCCCGCTCTGGGCGCCGAGATCGACGGCGGCGAGCGTCGCCATCAGCCGTCCGCCTCGTCGTTTCGCACGGCCCGCCGGAGATCGCGCGGCCGGACCGGAGGAGGTTCCCGCGGACCGGGATCGACGGATATGACGTTGACTCCCGCTGCGCGCCATGCCTCGACCTCGACGGTCGGAGCGCTCGAGTCGGTGATGATTCCCGCCAGCTCCTCGACCGACACGAAGGCGAGCAGTGCGCTTCGGTGCCACTTGGTGCCGTCGAAGATGCCGTACACCTGCTCGCAGGCGTCAGCCATCTCCTGCTTGATGCGCACCTCGTCCGGGTTCAAGTCCATCAGGCCGCGCGACAGGCTGAGGCCGCGCGCACCGAGAAATCCCTTGTTGATCCTCGTCGTCCGGAGAACGTCTGCGCCGAAGTCGCCGACCACCGACATCGCCGACAACCGCAGCATCCCACCCGTCACGAGAACGGTGATGCCCGGAGCGTCCGCGAGTGCAGTCGCGACGAGCAGCCCGTTCGTGACGACGACGAGCTCGCGCTTCGAACGCAGCTCGAGTGCGAGGTAGTACGCCGTGGTGCTCGCATCGAGTGCGACCGCCTCGCCTTCGTCCACCATCGCCGCTGCCGCACGCGCGATCGCGCGCTTTCGGTCGACCTCGAGACGCAGGCGCAGATCGAAGCCGACCTCCGACTGTCCGTGCTGAAGCGCCCTGACGCCGCCGCGGATGCGCGCTACCAGACCCTGGCGCGCGAGCTCGGTGAGGTCGCTCCTCACGGTCACCTCCGAAACCGCGAAGGATTGCGAAAGTTCCGCAACCTGAACGTAATCCCGCGTCTCGAGCAGGCGGAGGACCTGCTCCATGCGCTCTGACTGGGAGAGGTTGCGAAGATCGTTCATTCGCTTGATGACGGCGAACATACGCCCGGGCAAACCACAAGTCAATACCTTCGAATCACTTTCGAAACAGGCTAGAACGAAAGTCGATTTGAAGATGAGGTGGCGGATGCGTCACACTCGGAGCATGACCGAGACCGCAGCGCTCGAGCGGCTCGCCGCGCTCGACATCGAGACCCCGTCCTGGGGCTATGGAAACTCGGGTACGCGCTTCCACGTCTTTCCCTGGCCCGGCGCCGCCCGCACCGTCTGGGAGCGGATCGACGACGCCGCACTCGTCCACCGCCTGACCGGTTGCTGCCCCTCGGTCGCGCTGCACATCCCGTGGGACCTCGTCGACGACTGGTCCGCGCTCCGCGACTACGCGACCGGCCGAGGGATCCGGATCGGGGCGATCAACCCGAATCTCTTCGGCGACGACGCGTACCGGCTCGGGAGCCTGTGCCACCCGGACGAACGTGTGCGCGCGCAGGCGCTCGAGCACTGCCGAGAGTGCGTCGAGATCGCGCAAGAGGTCGGCTCCACGATCATCAGCCTCTGGCTGGCCGACGGAACGAACTATCCAGGCCAGGACGACCTGCGCGGGAGGCACGCGCGGCTCGCGGCAGGACTGGAGGAGCTCTACCGCCTGCTCCCTGCCGGCATGCGGTTGCTCGTCGAATACAAGTTCTTCGAGCCGGGCTTCTACAGCACCGACCTGCCCGACTGGGGAACGGCCGCGATGCTCTGCCGGCGCCTGGGCCCGCAGGCGCAGGTGCTCGTCGACACCGGCCACCATCCACAGGGGACGAACGTCGAGCAGATCGTCGCGGTGCTTCTCGCCGAAGGGCTACTGGGCGGCTTCCACTTCAACAACCGCAAGTACGCAGACGACGATCTGATCGTCGGCTCGATCGATCCGTTCGAGCTGTTCCGGATCATGCGCGAGATCGCCGCCGGCGGAGCCGAGAACGTGGCGTTCATGATCGACCAGTCGCACAACGTCGAGGGAAAGATCGACGCGATGATCCAGTCGGTCATGAACATCCAGACGGCGTACGCGAAGGCACTCCTCGTGGACGAGAAGCGCCTCGCGGAAGCCCAGCTTGCAGGAGACGTCCTCGGCGGCTACCGGATCCTGCTCGAGGCGTTCGAGACCGACGTGCGCCCGCTGCTCGGACGGCTTCGAGCCGGGCTCGGCGTGGCCGAGGATCCCGTCACAGCGTTTCGAGACGGTGGCTACGGCGCCGACCTCGCGCGCGAGCGCGGCACCGCCTCTGTCGAAAGCGCCTACGAGCAGCTGTGACGATGCGTCTCGTCGTCGAGGAGTGGCCATGACACAACGCGCCGCGTTCGTCCTGCGAGTTCGTTCCGACGAGGTCGAGGAGTACGTCCGCGCCCACCGTGAAGTCTGGCCCGAGATGCTCGACGCCCTCCGCGCTGCGGGGATCCGGAACTACACGATCTTCCGCGACGGCAACCAGATGTTCGGCTACTTCGAAGCCGACGATCTCGCCGCCGCCCAGCACTACCTCGCGCAGCAGGAAGTCTCGACGCGCTGGCAGGACGCGATGGCGGAGCTGCTGGAAAGGCGAGTTCCCGACGGAGGTCCGCCGGCACTCGAAGAGATCTTCCGGCTCGACTAGACGCCGAGGGTCTTGGGGGCGCGGTACCCCGCGCCCCCGAGAACGCCTCACGAGACCGGCAGCGTCGTCAGTGAAAAGGCCGCCTGCAGCGGGACCTCGAAGCGCGCGACGCCTGCCGCGTTCGTCGTGACCGGGGCCCCGACAGTGTTCTTGCCGTCTCCGGTCGCGTTCCACAGGGCGAGGTTGAACGTCGTGTTCGCGGGGAGTCCACCGATGCTGTACTCCGGCGACTGATCCGACGCCGTGTTGAGGAGCCGCCCGTGCGTGTCGAGGCCGACCAGTGTCAGCTGCTCGCTCGGGCCCGCATACGCAACGAGCTCCTTCTCCTGCTGATCCCAGACTGGATTTCCGGCGTCGTCCTTTTGCTTCCAGTCGTCGTCCTGCCACGGTCCGACCTGGAGCACCTGCCAGCCGGGCTCTGTCGTGGCGAGCAGGAGGTGAATCGAGTACCACATCGGGTAGAGCGGCCAGCCCTGGTCCGGCGGTCCGATCGTCCAGTCCCACTGGTTGTTCGGGCTGCTGAAGTCGTACATCGCCCAGTACGCGTCCCACTTCGAGACGCCGGCGAAGCCGAGCTGCGCCGACTCGATGAAGAACCACAGCGTCTGGAAAGCCGCCACGTTCTGCTCCCGGATCGGATTGCCGTTCTCGTAGTACGCGTACCTCGGAATCGGCTTGTCAGGGAACGGGAACTTCCCGCGGACGCCGAACTCCCAGAGGTACGTCGGCTTCTGCGCCTCCGCCGGAAGAGACGCGACGAGCTCACGGACGTCCTTGAGGCGGCGCTCCATCTTCTGGAGCTCGGTGTCGTACATCCAGTAGATGTGCTCCGACCATGCATCGATGATGCTGTCCATGTGGTGGTCGATCATGTACTTGAACCACGCGCGGTGGTCGCTGGCCCCGCCGACTGTGCCCTCCACGAGGTCGGCGCCCACCATCAGGATCTGCTCGCGTAGCCCGCGCGCGCGCAGCTCTGCGTCGAGCGCACGGAAGATCGGCTCCCACTGGTCGGGAGTGATCGCGCCGGCGTTCGCCTCGTTGCCGACCGTGGCCCAGCGCACGTTCGTGTAACCCCTGTCGCGTACGAGGTAGTCGAGGACGCCTGCGAACCTCGCCATCGACTCTGTCGGCGTGCTCTTTGCGTTCGCGAGGTTCTGGTAGGAGATGTTGATGGTCGCACCCGCCTCTTGTGCGAGCTTCACGACGTCATAGAACGAGTCGAGGTTCTTCTGCCACTCCGGGTGCCGCCCGTCGGCGTTCTCGTTCCAGTTGTCGTTGTAGAAGATGCGCACGAGCTGCGGCTCGAGCGCCTTCGCCTTTGCCTCCATGTCCGTGACGTTCGCGGGTGGGCCGCTGATCGGGGCGTATACGTGGTCGCCGAACTGCACGCCGTAGCCGCCCATGCTCGGCACCAGCACCGTGGAGCGGACGAGCTCGTTCTCGGTGACGTCGACGATCCGCGTGCGGACGTTGTTCGTGTCGTCCGTCTCCAGGGGTGAGACGTCGGTCACGAACACCGACACCTCCGACCGCACTGGTGTCGGCATCCGCACGCCGCTGAACGTGACGGAGGTGCGGCCGCCGGCGTCGATCGAGATCGAGACGGGGTCGGCGAGCCGTGTCGGCCCGAGCATGAGCGTCGCCCTCCCGGTCGTCGCCGGTGTGTCGCCGTTCACCTCTTCGATCTCGGCCACGACGTCGATCGGACGCGCGGTCGTCGTCTGTGGGGGTGCGTAGAGCGAGGCGACGACCAGGTCCGGGCGGAGGCGGGTCGTCGTCGCACCCTTGACGACGTATGTCGGCAAGTCAGGCGATGTCTGCACCAGCACGTCGGCCTCGACGCGGCGGCCGCGCGGGACCTGGCCGAGCTGGAGGTCGACGGCGCCCTTCTCCAGCACGACGTCTTTCAGATTCCGCACCTCCGGGGATGAGTCACCGGCACCGAAGATCTTCACTTGGACCTTCTTGAGCGTAAGCGGGGCGTCACTGGGGCCCGCATCCACCGCGATCGCCAGATCCGCGCCCTGTGGTCCGGTGAGCGCTGTCAGCGCGATCGAGTATGGGCCGTTCGCCTCGGTGCCTGCGGCAGACCCGGCGGGCGCTGAGACAGCTGTCGCCCCAAGTGCGAGCAGCGCCGACGCCGCGACCGCGATGAGCCGAATCGCGCCGCTCCACGGCGTCCGTGTGAGGCGAGCGACCGCGTCCAAGTGCCGGCGCTGCTGACCCATCCGATCCGCATTGCCCCAAACCATCTCGGCTCCTTTCGCTCGATTCGGCATGCTCGATCGACCGACAGCTGGAGCCGCAGGCGCCCATCGCTCGAACCTCGTGCCTGCATCGAAGAGTGCGACACACCGCTCACGTATCGCTCACGCACCGCGGAGCGAACGATGAACCGAAGGAATTTGCGGAAAACCGGTAGCGTGAGGGAGTGTCGACGCGGACGATGCACGCTTGCGCCTGAACGGGGTCGAAGGCCGCGTCGCGCTCGTCACCGGAGCAGGACGCGGCATCGGTCGTTGCGTAGCCGAGACGCTGCGAGACCTGGGCGCGAGGACGGTGGCTGGAGACCTCCAACGACCCGCCTTCCCCGACATACTCGGCGTCGCTCTCGACGTTTCCGACGAGCATTCGGTCGACCAGGCGTTCGGCAAGATCGAGCGCGAGTTGGGTGCGGTCGAGCTGCTCGTCCTGAACGCGGGGATCCTGGTGGCACAACCGTTCCCCGAGGTCACCGTCGAGGTGTGGCGTCGTCAGCTCGAGGTCAACTTGACCGGAGCTTTCCTTTGCGCGCGACGTGCTCTGCCCGCGATGGTCGATGCTCGCTCCGGCTCCATCGTCGCAGTCGGGTCCAGCGCCGGAAAGACCGGTGGCGGAGTCGCCGCCGCGGCGTACTCCGCGTCGAAGGCGGGTCTGATGACGCTGTCGAAGTCGATCGCCAAGGAATATGCGCGGCACGGAATCCGGAGCAACGCCGTCGCCCCTGCGCTGATCGACACCGACATGATCAAGGGCCTTCCCGACCTCCGCGAGCTCGTGCCGCTCGGCCGCTACGGCACGACACAGGAAGTCGCGGACGTCGTCGCCTTTCTCTGCTCCCACCACGCGAGCTTCATGACCGGCGAGGTAGTCGACGTGAACGGCGGCTTCGTGATCGACTGATCACGCCCTCCTACTCCTTCGCGGCTCCCGCGACGAGGCCGCGGACGAAGAAGCGCTGGCCGAAGAGGTACACGGTCACGATCGGGAGGGTCGCCAGCGTCAGGCCGGCCATGATCGCGGGCACGTCGAGGTTGTAGCGGCTCTCGAAGCCGGTGATGCCGACCATGAGCGTCTTTTTCGAGTCGTCCTGAAGAAAGACGAGCGCGATCAGCAGCTCGTTCCAGACCCAGAGGAGATTGATCACCGCGAGCGTCGCGAGCGGCGCGCCCGACAGCGGCAACACGATGAGCCGGAAGACGGTGAAGGAGGACGCCCCGTCGACCGTCGCAGCCTCGATCATGCTCGGTGGAATCGTTCGGAAGAAGCTCGTGAGCATGTACACCGAGAAGGGCAGCATCAGTCCGACGTAGATCAGGATCACGAGCCGGAAGGTGGAGATCCAGCCGAGCTTCGCGCCGAACACGAAGAGCGGGACGAGCAGCACGACCGGCGGCACGACCATCAGCGAGACGAGCAGGGAGAGAAGCGCGTCGCGTCCGGGAAAGCTCCAGCGCGAGAAGCCCCACGCGGCGAACGCCGCGAGGGTCAGCGTCGCCGCCACAGCCGCGCCCGTGACCATGGCGCTGTTCAGCAGCCAACGCGGAAACTGGTCGTTCAGCGCCGTCCGGAAGCCCGCCAGCGTCGGGTGCGCCAGCAGCGAGAACGGATGGTTGAGGAAGCCGCCTTGGGTCTTGAAGGCGGCCGTCACCATCACGTAGACCGGAAAGAGTGCGATCAGCGACGCCAGTACCAGGCCGGCGTGCTTCGGAAGGTGGCCGACCCTCCTAGTCACCGGCGGCGATGAATCCGGCGCGACGCTGCACGCGGAAGAAGACGACGATGAGGACGAGGGTCGCTCCGAACAGCATGACGGCGGCGGCCGCGGCGAGGTCGGGCGCGGAGTACTGGAAGGCCGTCTGGTAGATGTAGAGCTCGGCCACCTGGGTGGCGTCGCCGGGTCCACCGGTGCCGTTCGAGATCACGTAGACGTAGTTGAAGACCCACGAGACCATCGTGATCGCCTCGACTACGACGTAGAACGCGATCACGCCCGCGAGCTGAGGCACCGTCACGTAGCGGTGCAGCCGGAAGAAGCGGGCGCCGTCGACGCGCGCAGCCTCGAATGTCTCGGCCGGAAGCGAGAGCAGCCGTGCGAGGAAGAGGATGACGCCGAACCCGAGCTCCTTCCAGACGATCACGCCGGTCATCGTCCAGAGCGCCCAGCTGGGCTGGCCGAGCCAGTCGAACGCGATCGACCCGAGGCCGGCACCACGCAACGCCTTGTTGACGAGGCCGTCCAGCTGCAGCATCTGCCCGAAGATCACGGCGACGACCGGGATCGGCAGAACGTACGGAAGGAATACGGTCACCCGGTGGAAGCGCCAGCCGCGCAGCGCCTCGAACAGCAGCACCGACAGGAGCAGTGCAATGAGCACGAGGACCGGCACGGCCAGCAGCAGCCGTGCGTTGTGCTCGAGCGCCGTCTGAAACGTCGGGTCGGTCACCGTCAGCCTGAAGTTCTCGAGGCCGACCCAGTGGCCCTTGTGCTCGAGCGCCTGTCGCGCGAGCTCGACCATCGAGTACCCGAAGACGAACGCGACGACGGCGAAGGCAGGCGCTATCCAGACGAGCGGCTCGGCGCGGCCGAGGTGCAGACGTCGCCTGCGGCGGCGAGGGCCGACCGAGTTTGCGAGGAGAGCTCCGGGGGCGCTCATGCGAGCGCCCCCTGGAGCGAGCGTCCTACTTGTACGACTTCGACCACGTCGCGAAGTTGGCGATGAGATCGCGGTTCGTGCGACGGATCCTCGCCGCAATCTGCTCCGACGCCTGGGCGGCCTTCTGCGCGTCGATCTTGCCGGCGAGCAGGAGCTGCGCCTGCGCGAAGTTCGCCTTCGAGTCGAACTCCGTCGGGATGAAGTTCTCGAGATACGGGGCGCCGTGCTTCACGAGGTTGAACAGCACCTTCTGCTGCGGCAGCGTGATCAGCTTCGTGTTGAACCGGTCATCCGCCGGGAAGGCGCCCGTCTTCTTGAACCAGGCCGACATCCGCTCCGGGGTGTGCATGAACATGATGAAGTCGGCATCGACCTCGGGATACTTCGTCCATGCGGTGATACCGACCGTCTGCGAGGTCGAGCCGAGCCGACCCGCATAGGGACCGCTCCCCCACTTCGGCATCGCCATCACGCCGACCTTCGACACGCCTACCTCCGTGACGAACTTCTTGACGTCCGAGCCGGCGGTGATCGTCATCGCCGCCTTGCCGTCCGACCACTTCTGCTGGCCTTGATAGAGCTGTACCGAGTTGATGTCCTTGTTCCAGCAGTTGTGATCTCGCAGCTGCTGGAGCCTCGTCCACCACGCCGCGTGCTTGGCGTCGGTGAACTTCTGCTTCCCGGCGACCGCCCCGAGCACGTCACCCACCGAGTTCACGCCCTGGGCGCCGATGATCGAGTAGAGCCAGCCGCCGAACCACCCGTCACTGATCCCACCGGCGAGCGGCGTGACGCCCTTCGCGTTCAGCGTGTCGCACGCTGCGAGCAATTGCGTCCACGTCCGGGGCGGAGCGACGCCCGCCTTCGCAAGCACATCCTTCCGGTAGAGGAGCGGGAAGGACGGCTGCACGTACCAGCCCGCGGTCCACACCTTGCCGTCGTACGTGTCCTCGGCGGTGTTGATGTAGTGCTTCAGCTCGGCCGCGGGGATGTAGTCCGACACCGGCTTCGTCGACCCGGCCCAGGCGTCTTCGAGCGACCAGATTCCGCCCCAGAAATACTGAAGGTCCGGGCCTTTCTTCGCCGCGGCCGCCGCTTTGAACGCAGGAACGAGCCCGTTCGTCGTCTGGAGAACCGTCTTGATCGTGACGTTCGGGTGCTTCTTGTGGTACAGCGCGACCGTCTCCGCGAGCCACGCCTTCGCGCCCGCGGCCTCCTGCTCGCCCCACCACCACATCGTCAGGTTCACGGGGCCCGTCGGGAACGCCTTCGCGGCCGCTCCGCCGGCGGGCGCCGATCGAGCCGTGGCCGCTCCAACTGCAAGCGCCACCACGGCACCCGCCACGAGCAGCGCTCCACTCGCCCGTCGCCGTCCAGTCATCGATGCTCCTTTCGCTCGCCCTCCGACAAGTCGTCCGTCCGAGATCACAGCTCGAGCCCGTGGCCGGAGAGGATCTCGCAGCCGTCCGCCGTCACCAGCACAACCTGCTCGACGCGCACGCCTTCGCCGTGCTCGTAGCACCCCGGCTCGAACGCGACGACCATCCCGGCTTCCAGCACCGTCTCCGACCCCGGCACGATTCGCGGCTCCTCGTGCCAGTCGCAGCCGAGACCGTGACCGGAATGGTGTGGATAGTCGAGCCCGTCCCGCGCGAGCGCGTCGAGGTCACCGGCGATCGCACCCGGTCGCACCGCGTCGAGCACCCGCGTCAGCCGATCGGATGCGCGCCGATGGTTTGCGACCGCGACCGGCGACGGCTCGCCGAGCGCGAACGTCGCGCACGAGTCGCCCCAGTACCCCGCCCGCCGCGGCACGAGATCGCAGAGGACGAGCTCGCCCTCGGCCATCGCGCGGTTCTCGGGCGCACCGCCGGTTGCCGCTGTGCGCGGGCCGGCGACGAGGTCCGCCAGGATCGGCGTGCGCGCCCCCGCGGCGGACTCGATCGCGCCGCGCACGCGCGCCCAGAGCTCGAGCTCCGTCAGTCCGTGCTCCGCGCGCAGCCTCGCCTCTCGCTGCCCGACATCGCACAGCTCGATCGCGGCGCGAATCAGCGGCAGCTCGTCGGAGTCCTTGACGGCGCGGGCGCGGGCGAGCTCCGCATCGACGTCGACCCAGTCGAGGTCCGCAGTGAGCGCGGCGGGCAGCGCCCCCGCCTCGACGCCCACCCGACGCCGGCCGACAACCTCGGCGAGCGCGCGGGACGCTCCTCCGACCGCGTCGATCGGCTCGACCGAGAAGCCCCGGTACGCGCGCACGTCGCAGCCGGTGGCCGCCGCGCCTTCGGCGTCGTCGTCGCTCACGATCAACACCGGAGCCTCGTCTCCTGCGAGCAGGGCAAGAGGCGGCAGGCTGAACGGATTCGGGCCGCTGTCGATCTCCGCGGCGAAGCCCGTCAACCACGCCACGGTCGCCGGCTTGCACGCCAGCAACGCCTCCGCGCCCGCCCGCCGGGCCACGTCGAGCGCGCTCAACCGCCGCTCCATCAGAAAGTCACCGTCACGCCGCCGTCGACCGTCAGAACCTGCCCGGTCACGTACGAGTTCTCGGAGCTCGCGAGCCAGGCGACCTGGGCCGCGATCTCGGACGGCTGTGCGTATCGGCGCATCGGCAGCTTGCCGTAGCGCACGTAGACATCGTAGAACCACTCGCTGTCCAGATCGTTGACGCCGTCGACGACCGACACGCGCGTCGCGACGAATCCCGGTGCGACTGCGTTGACGACGGCGCCCTCGGCGACGAAGCGCTCGACGATCGCGCGGCCGATGCCGTTCGCCCCGCCGGTCACGAGCGCACGCCGTTCGTCGAGCAGCCTCATCACGTGCACCCGCGTTGTGTTGGAATGCCGCGATGCGCATCTCGTCCGTGGAGGCGATCCCGATTCGCGTGCCGCTCGTGCGACCGTTTCGCGGCAGCCACTACCAGATGACGCACCGCTCGACGATCGTCGTCCGGATCACGACCGACGACGGCATCGTCGGTGAGGCGTACGCCGGTGACGAGGATTCGAGCCTGCTCGAGATCGACCGCATCGTCACCGACGAGCTCGCTCCGAAGCTGCTCGGCGAGGACGCGTACGCGACCGAACGCTGCTGGGAGCTGCTGCGGCCGGCGACCTTCGACATCCTCCGCGACCGGCGACTCGGGCTCGTCGCGTGCGCCTGCGTCGACGCCGCGCTGTGGGACGCGGTCGGCAAGGCGCTCGGCCAGCCCCTGTGGCGTCTCTGGGGCGGCTATCGCTCGCGCCTGCCGATGATCGCCATCGGCGGCTACTACGGCACGGGAATCGATCTGCCAACAGAGGTCACCGACCTGCTCGAGCTCGGCGTCGGCGGCATGAAGCTGAAGGTTGGCGGCCTCGACCCCGACGCCGACGCCGTGCGAGCGCGGACTGTGCGGGAGACGGCCGGTGACCGTTTCATCCTCGCCGCCGACGCGAACCAGGCGTGGACGACGCGGGAGGCGATTCGCTTCGCCCGCCTCGTCGAGGACGTCGACCTCGTCTGGCTCGAGGAGCCCTGCCGCTGGCACAACGACCTGCGGGCGATGCGCGACGTCCGCTACGCCGGCGGCGTGCGCGTCTGCGCCGGGCAGAGCGAGTACTCCGCGGCCGGCTGCGGCGAGCTGATCGTGCAAGGAGCGGTCGACGTCTGCAACTTCGACTCGTCGTGGTCGGGCGGTGCGACGGAGTGGCGTCGCGTGGCCGGCATCGCGCACGGGTTCGACGTGCAGATGGCGCACCACGAGGAACCGCAGATCGCCGCGCATCTGCTCGCGTCGATTCCGCACGGAACCTTCGTCGAGTGCTTCCACCCCGACCGCGACCCGATCTGGTGGAACCTCGTCGCCAACCGGCCGAGACTCGAGGACGGCTCGATCGAGCTGAGCGACGCACCGGGGCTCGGCTGGGAGCTCGACGAGGAGTACCTCGAAGCACACCGCGTGCCGCGGTAGCCCCCGACGGGATCCGCGCTCAGCGTGCAAGGACCGTCTGCCCGCTCTCGGGGTCGAAGAGATGGACCCGGGCGAGATTGACCGTCAGGCCGACGCGCTGCCCCGGCTCGGCGCTCGTGCGGGGATCGAGCCGTGCCGAGAGGGCTCCCGCGAGCTCGACCGACCGCTCGCCGATCTCGACGACGTCGAGCCCGGCGACGCGGAAGTACGCGTACGTCTCCGGCCCGAGCTGCTCGGTCACCTCGATCTCCGCCGGCAGGACGGCGAGGCCGTCCTGGCCGGAGAGGCGCGGGTCGGCGAATTCCTCGGGCCGGAGACCGACCAGCACGTCCTGGGGCGCGGCGCTCAGCGCCGCCCGCACCTTGTCGGGAAGCGCGAACCGGTGGGGCCCGAGCGCCACGCCGTCCGCGTCGAGGCGGCCCCTGATGAAGTTCATCGGCGGGCTGCCGATGAAGCTCGCGACGAACGTGTTCTGCGGACGCTGGTAGAGGCCCTGGGGCGCGTCGACCTGCTGCACGATGCCCTTGTTCAGCACGACGACGCGTTGCCCCAGAGTCATCGCCTCGGTCTGGTCGTGCGTGACGTAGATCGTCGACACGCCGAGCCGGCGATGGAGCTTCGCGAGCTCCCCTCGCATCTGCACCCTCAGCTTCGCGTCGAGGTTCGAGAGCGGCTCGTCCATGAGGAACACCTGCGGGTGCCGGATGATCGCGCGCCCCATCGCCACGCGCTGGCGCTGTCCGCCCGAGAGCTCGCGCGGCTTGCGCGCAAGGAGCTCGCCGATCCCGAGGAGGTCGGCCACGTCTCGGACGCGAGCCCGCGTGTCGCCCCTCGACACGCGCTGCATGCGGAGCGGAAAGCTCATGTTGTCCTCGACCGACATGTGCGGGTAGAGGGCGTAGTTCTGGAACACCATCGCGATGTCGCGGTCGGGCGGCTCGATGTCGTTGACGACGCGATCGCCGATCCGGATCGACCCCGACGTCACCTCTTCGAGCCCGGCCACCATCCGGAGCGCCGTCGTCTTGCCGCAACCCGACGGGCCGACGAAGATCATGAACTCGCCGTCGCTGACGGTGAGGTTCATCTCGTCCACGGCGAGCGTGCCGTTGGGGAAGCGCTTGCTGACGCCGTCGAACTCGATCGAGGCCATCGACCTAGCTCCGGACTCCGAGTATCGTCGGACGATGTTCTCGCCGCTGGTCGACGTCTTCGGCGATCAGGAGGTGATCCGGCTCTTCTCGGAGGAGTCGCTCGTCGCGGCATGGCTCGAGTTCGAGCGTGCGCTCGCCGATACGCAGGCCGAGCTCGGGGTCATCCCGCCCGATGCCGCGCGCGAGATCGCGGCCGCCGCGGTGCCCGAGCACGTCGATCTCCCCGCGCTGCGCGAGCAGACGCTCGTCGTCGGCTATCCGATCCTGCCGCTCCTCGATCAGATCGTTCAGCGGTCCCCGGCGGCAGGTCGCTACCTCCACCGCGGCGCGACGACGCAGGACGTCATGGACACCGGCCTCGCCCTCCTCGGCGGCCGCGCGCTCGATCACATCGAGAGCGTCGTGCGAACGCTCGGCGACCGGCTTGCGGAGCTGGCGCAGGAGCATCGCCGAACCGTGATGCCGGGCCGGACGCATGCCCAGCCTGCCGTGCCGATCGCCTTCGGGGGCAAGGCGGCCGTCTGGCTCTCGGAGCTCGTGCGCCACGTCGAGCGGCTGCGGTCCGCACGCGCGGGTCTCGCGGTCGTGCAGCTCCATGGCGCAGCCGGCACGGCCGCCGCGCTCGGGCCGCGGAGTCGCGACGTGCGGCATGGCGTCGCGCGACGACTGGGCCTCCGCGCATTGGACCTGCCGTGGCACACGGCGCGCGACGGCGTCGCCGAAGCCGGCTTCGCGCTCGCGGCGCTCGCCGGGCTCTGCGGCCGCCTCGCGCGAGAGGTCGTCGAGCTCTCGCGTCCGGAGATCGGCGAGCTGCGGGAGGAGGGCGGCCATCATCGCGGCGCGTCGTCCACGATGCCGCAGAAGGCGAACCCGATCGGCAGCGAGACGGTGATCGGGATGAGCCTGCTCGCCGCGCATCACGCGGGTGCGCTGCTCGCCGCCCTGCCGGGAACGCACGAACGCTCGGCCGGCGAGTGGCAGGTCGAGTGGGACGCGGTTCCGGCGGTGTTTGCCGCGGCAGCAGGCGCCGTGGCTGGAACGGCCCAGATCGTCGAGGGCTTGCGCATCTTCCCGGAGCGCATGCGCGCG
>WNGE01001876.1_pt1 | contig 26151 bp, 37 predicted proteins | sample 5400651 | NCBI WGS metagenome assembly WNGE01 (sample SAMN13153370, study PRJNA577476) | soil metagenome | isolation source: 60 cm soil or saprolite under grassland replicate 2 | place: USA:California | collected 2016-06-15 | reverse complement strand
TAGCGGAGTTGCCGGCGGGCACGGAGATGGTGATGCCGGGCGACAACGTGAGCCTGGTGATCGAGTTGATCACGCCGGTGGCGATGGAAAAAGGGTTGCGCTTCGCGATTCGGGAAGGCGGGCACACGGTCGGAGCCGGGACGATTGCGGAGATTATTCAGTAGCCTGTGTGGGTCGGACACTCCTGTCCGACCTAGCGTCGGTCGGACAACAGTGTCCGACCCACATGAAAACGCGGTTTGCAGCCTGCCGCCAGATCTTTCCTCCCGGGGAGCCGGGAGGGGTAAGAGAGTGAAAAAGTGATTGGAAAAGAGAGAATTCGCATCCGGTTGAAGGCCTACGACTACCGCATTCTGGACCAGTCGACGGGCGAGATCGTGGAAACAGCCAAGCGCACCGGCGCCCAGATCGCGGGCCCGATTCCGCTGCCCACGATGAAGAACAAGTACTGCGTGCTGCGTTCGCCGCACGTGGATAAGAAGTCGCGGGAGCAGTTTGAAATCCGCACGCACAAGCGCCTGCTCGATATTCTCGAGCCGACCCAGCAGACGGTCGACGCGCTCATGAAGCTCGATCTCCCCGCAGGAGTGGATGTCGAGATCAAGGCGTTCGGGAAAGAACATAAGTAGTGTGGGTGGGGGCCGACCTCGCCCGCGCTGGACGGGCGAGTCGCCCGTCCCCACACAACGGAGAAGGAAATGGCAAAGGTTACAGGCATCCTTGGCAAGAAAGTCGGCATGACGCAGCTCTTCGATTCGAAGGGTGATGTGCGGCCGGCGACGGTGTTGCAGGCTGGTCCCTGCGTCATCACGCAGCACAAGACCAACACCAAAGACGGTTACGATTCCGCCCAGATCGGACTCGTCGAATTCGTGAAAGAAAAGAAGCTGACCAAGCCGATGCGTGGACACTTTGCCAAGCACGACCTTCCGCCCGTGAAGTTTCTGCGTGAGGTGGGAATCGAAGTCGAAGCGCCGGGTGAGGACGCAACCGACGGCGCTCTGAAGGTCGGCACCCGGGTGTTGGTCGACATCTTCGAAGGCGAAAGGTTTGTCGACATAGTCGGCGTCAGCAAGGGCCGCGGGTTTCAAGGAGTCGTGAAGCGGCACCACTTCGCCGGGGGCGCCAAGTCGCACGGTTCGATGTTTCAAATTACCGGTTCGATCGGCTCCTCGGCGTTTCCGTCGCGCGTGTTCAAAGGCATGCGCATGTCGGGACACCTCGGCGACGCGCGCGTAACGACGCGCAACCTGCGGATCCTGGGCGTCGATAAAGACGAGAACCTGCTCGTGGTCGAAGGCAGCGTCCCCGGCGCGAATGGCGGGTACATCGTCATCAACAAGGCGAAGCGGCCGCCCAGAGAGCGCCGCGGATTTGCGGGCTCGGCGACGGTCGATCCGTTGAAGGCGGCCAAGCGCGCTGCCAAGAAGGGCTAGAGAAAGTGTGGGGCGGCACTCTTGTCCGCCTCCAGCGCGGGCGGGCAAGAGTGCCCGCCCCACACATGAGAAAGCATATGGCAACGATTGATATCTACAATCTGAGCGGAGCGAAGGTCGGCACCATGGACCTGGCCGAGGAAGTTTTCGGCGCGGTCAATGAAGACCTGCTTTGGGAGGCCGTGAGACACTATCGCGCGGCCGGGCGGGCAGGCACGCACGCGACCAAGAATCGCTGGCGCGTTTCCGGTTCGGGGAAGAAACTGTGGCGGCAGAAGGGCACCGGGCGGGCGCGTATCGGCTCGATCCGCTCCCCACTGTGGCGTCACGGCGGCACCGTGCACGGGCCGCAACCGCGCTCCTACGATTACGCCTTCCCGCGCAAGAAGCTGCTGGGCGCCCTGCGTTCGGCGCTGGCTGCCAAGTTCGCGGACGGCAAGATTGTGGTCGTGAAGGCGTTCGACGTCAAAGAGCCGAAGACAAAGCTGTTTCGCGAGGCGCTCGACAAGCTGAAAATCGACGGCACCACGCTGCTGGTCAATGTTTCCAGCGACGAGAATCCGAACCTCGAGCTCAGCTCGCGCAATATCGACGGGCTCGAACTGGTTCGTGGCAACGAAGTGCATCCCTATCACCTGATGCGCTACAGCCATGTCGTGTTTGCCCAGCCGGCGCTCGAGAAGCTGCAAGATTCGCTGAAGAAGTCGGCCTCGCGGCGCGAACATTCGGCCTCGGCGGCGGGCGGAAAGAAAAAAAAACCGCGGCGTTCGCGTAAGGCGGAGGTGGCCGGATGAAATCCGCGTATGAGATTATCCGCCGCCCAGTGATCACCGAAAAAGGACTCGGGATCAAAGAGACCCAGAACACCTTGGTGTTTCAGGTAGCGCCCAAGGCGACGAAGACTGAGATCAAAGAAGCCGTACAGGCGATCTTCAAAGTGAAAGTCGCTTCCGTGCGCACGGCGAATTATCCGGGCAAAGAGCGGCGTCGCGGCAAGTTCGCGGGCTACCGTCCGGACTGGAAAAAGGCGTACGTGCGGTTGAAGACCGGCGAAAAGATGCCGGAGTACGCACAGAACCTGTAACCGCCGTCAGCTATCAGCCGTCAGCCATCAAGGAAACCGGTGGCGGGAGGAACTGAAAGCTGAGAGCTGAGAACCAACATGGCGATCAAAACATACAGACCGACGACGCAGACGCTGCGCTACCGCACCACGCTTGTGACCGACGACATTACGTCGAACAAGCCGCACAAGCCGCTGGTGGAGGGAAAATTGCGTACCGGCGGGCGGCGCAATTCCGGCGACACGACCATGCGCTTCCGTGGCGGTGGCAACAAGCGCAAGCTGCGCACCATCGACTTCAAGCGGGATAAGCACGGGATTCCGGCGACGGTGGTGACGATCGAATACGATCCGGGCCGCTCGGCGCGAATTGCGCTGCTGAGCTATGCCGACGGCGAGAAGCGCTACATCGTGCAACCCGACGGCTTGAAGATCGGGCAGAAGATCGTGAGCGGCCCCGAAGCCGATATCCTTGTTGGCAACGCCCTTCCGCTGCGCAATATTCCGCCCGGCACCACGATTCACAATCTCGAGTTGAAGCCCGGCAAAGGCGCGCAGATGGTGCGCTCGGCGGGCGGTTCCGCGCAGTTGGTGGCAAAAGAAGGCGACTATGCGCTGGTGAAGTTGCCTTCGGGCGAGACGCGCAAAGTGTTGCAGGACTGCCTGGCAACGATTGGGCAGGTTGGGAACACGGACCACGAGAACGTCACTTGGGGTAAAGCGGGACGTACGCGCTGGGTGGGTAAGCGTCCGCATAACCGCGGCGTTTCCATGAATCCGGTGGACCATCCGCACGGCGGCGGTGAAGGCAAGACCTCCGGCGGACGCCATCCGGTGACCCCGTGGGGCCAACCGACGCGTGGTTTCAAAACGCGCAACAACAAGCGCACCGATGCGTTCATCGTGAGCCGCAGGCAGAAGGGGTAGTAAGCCGCGAGTCGCGAGCCGCGAGTCGCGAGTATTTGACGCCTCAGTCCAGATTGATGAGAACTGAGAGCTGAGAACTGAGAGCTGACTTTATGGCACGTTCAACGAAAAAGGGGCCGTTCGTGGATGCGCACCTGGCGACGAAAGTCGAAGCCATGAATGCGCGCAACGAGAAGAAGGTGGTGCGCACCTGGTCGCGGCGCTCGACCATCATCCCCGAAATGGTGGGGCACACCATCGCCGTGCATAACGGGAGGAAATTCATTCCCGTCTATGTGACCGAGAACATGGTGGGACACAAGCTGGGTGAATTCAGCTTTACCCGCCAGTTCAAGGGACACTCGATGAAGGCAGCGACCGAAGTGGCCGCGAGACCGGCAGGCATTCCCGGCGGTCCGGGAGCGATCGTTCCGGCGGCTCCGGCAGCCCCGCCACCGCCGAAGGCGTAAAAGAGCGGCGGTTAGCTTTTGGCCTTTGGCTAAGAGCTAAGAGCTGAGAGCTGAGAGAGAACATGGAATTTCGAGCGGAAGCACGATACATGCGCGTCTCGCCCCAGAAGGCGCGGCTGGTGCTGGACCTGATCAAAGGCCGGCGCGTCGAAGAAGCGCGCAATACCCTTGCGTTTACGAAAAAGCGGGTGGCCGAAACGGTCGGCAAGCTGCTGCAATCGGCGATCGACAATGCCAATTTTCTGAGCACCGAAAAGGGCCTCGATGTCGATCTCGACAGCCTGTACGTGAAGCGGGCGGTGGCGAACGACGGTCCCCGCATGAAGCGTATCCGCCCGGCACCGATGGGCCGGGCCTACCGCTACGTGCGGCGCATTGCGCACCTCGAGATCGTGCTGGCGGAGCGGAACAAGAAAGGCGCTCCGGTAGCCCATGGGGCCGGCGAAGAAACAAAAGCTGCGGCTCCGGCAAAGCCAAGAGCGAAGGCCAAAGCTAAGGTGGCGGCCAAGAAGAAAGCGGTCGCGAAGAAATAGGTTTTGTGGGGACGGGGCTCGGCCCCGTCCAGGCGGGTCAAAGACCCGTGCCACACAGGCAGGATAGGAGCAAATATGGGACAGAAAGTTCATCCTTACGGTTTCCGCCTCGGCTACACCAAGCCGTGGAAGTCGCGCTGGTTTGTCGAGCGGGATTACGACAAGCTGCTGCTCGAAGACGTCAAGCTGAAGGCCGAACTGAAGGACAAGCTCAAGTCGGCGGGCGTGAGCGCCGTCGAGATCGAGCGTCCGGGCAACAAGCTGCGCATCATCATCAAGACCGCGCGTCCGGGCATCATCATCGGCCGCAAGGGCGCCGAGATCGACAAGCTCAAGCAGGAACTGCAGAAGCGCACCTCGCGCGAAGTGCACGTCGACATTCAGGAAGTGCACAAGCCGGAGCTCGACGCGCAGCTCGTGTCGGAGTCGATTGCGCTGCAGCTTGAAAAGCGGGTGGGCTTCCGCCGCGCAATGCGCAAGTCGGTCGATTCCGCGCTCCGTTTTGGATGCAAGGGTATCAAGGTCCGCGTCAGCGGGCGGTTGAACGGCAACGAAATCGCGCGCTCGGAGTGGTACCTGCAAGGACGGTTGCCGCTGCACACGCTGCGTGCCGACATCGACTACGGTTTCACCGAAGCGCGTACCACGTACGGTGTGATCGGCGTGAAGTGCTGGGTTTACAAGGGTGAGATCCTGCCGGCCAAGAAGCGCGAAGCGACGCTGCAGCGCGAGACGACCGGCGCGTTCTAGGAATTGCAGAAGTAAGAAGTCAGATTGCAGAAGTTGAGGCGTTTAGCGGGCGTGAGCGAAGCGGGAGCCCGCTGCCGAAATCCTGAGCGAAGCGAAGGATCTCTTTTTCTGAGAGCTGACAGCTGAGAACTGAGACCCGATTCTATGTTGATGCCGAAGAAAGTGAAGTACCGCAAGCAGCAGCGCGGGCGCATGACCGGGAAGGCCTGGCGCGGGAGCGAGTTGGCGTTTGGCCAGTTTGGGTTGAAGGTACTCGAGCCAGGCTGGATTACCGACCGTCAGATTGAGGCCAGCCGTGTTGCCATGACGCGTTTTGTCAAGCGCGGCGGCAAAATCTGGATCCGTCTGTTTCCGGACAAGCCGGTGACGAAGAAGCCGGCCGAAACCCGCATGGGGAAGGGCAAGGGTGCGCCCGATCACTGGGTCGCGGTCGTCCGTCCGGGCAAGATTCTGTTTGAGATGGAAGGCGTCTCCATCACGGACGCGCAGGAAGCCATGCGTCTGGCGTCCCACAAACTTCCGCTGCGCACAACGTTCGTGAAGCGCGAGGTGCTGTAAAGGATTGCAGAGGTCGGGTGTCTTAAGGTTTCCTGAGACCTGACAGCTGAGAACCGAGACCTGATTTATGAAGGCAGAAAAGATCCGCAACTTGACCGACGCCGAGCTCCAGCACCAGGAGCGGGACTTGGCCGACCAGCTCTTCAAGCTGAAGTTCCAGATGAATATGGGACAGACGGAGAGCCTGAAAAAGATTCGCGGGCTGCGCCGGGACATCGCACGCGTGAAGACCGTCCTGCGCGAGCAGGAACTGGCCGCTGCCCGCAAGACGGAGAAGAAATAACCATGGCGGAAACTACAGGCCAGCCGGAAAAGCGCTCGGGCCGCAAGCTGCTGCTCGGCAAGGTCGTCTCGAACAAGATGAAGAAGACGATCGTTGTCGAAGTCACGCGCAAGAAGGCGCATCCGCTCTATGGGCGGGTGATCTCGATCCGGAAGAAGTTTTACGCGCACGACGAGAAAAACGAAGCCCACATCGGCGACACAGTGCGCATCGAGGAGTCGCGCCCGTTGTCGCGATTGAAGCGCTGGCAGTTGAAAGAGATCGTGCGCAAGACGGCTCTGGTGCCGGAGATCGCCGTAGACGCCGGTACCGGCGTTGAGAGCTAAGCGGCGGAGGGAGAAACGAACATGGCGGTAATGATGAGATCCATGCTCGAAGTCGCCGATAACTCCGGCGCGCGTAAGCTGCAGATGATCCTGCCGCTCGGCGGCGCCACCGGTCTGCGGGCCGGGCTCGGTGACGTGATTACCGCCAGCGTGAAAGAGGCTTCGCCCGACGGGCAAGTGCAGAAGGGGAAAGTGGTCAAGGCCGTGATCGTGCGTACTCGCAAAGAACATCGCCGCCGCGACGGAACGTACATCCGCTTCGATTCGAACGCAGCCGTGCTGATCAACGATGCGGGCGAGCCGGTCGGCACGCGCGTATTTGGTCCGGTCGCGCGCGAACTGCGCGAGAAGAAGTTTTTGAAGATCGTGTCGCTCGCCCCCGAGGTGTTGTAAGGCAGTCTCGCGGGACAGGCATTAGAAGGATTGTGGAAATGAGAACAGTATCAACCGAACACAAACGAGTCGATATCCGGCGCAACGACACCGTGAAGGTGATGACCGGACGGGATGCTGGTAAAGAAGGACGCGTCTTGCGCGTGCTTCCCGACGAGGCCAAGGTGCTGGTCGAGCACGTCATGACGGTGAAAAAGCACGTGCGCCCGAATCCGCAGCGCAACATCAAGGGCGGCATCGCGGAACAGGAACGGCCGATTTCGATTTCGAACGTCGCACTGGTTTGCCCAACCTGCGGCCCGGTTCGCGTGGGACACGAAGTCCGCGGTGACCGGAAAGCGCGTATTTGCAAGAAGTGCGGGACGACACTGGATAAGTGACCTGCGAGCTGCGAGCTTCGAGCAAGCAGCGGCGACAAGTAATTAGCAGGGTTTGCGAACTATAGAGTTTGAAGGTGCTCACGAACCGGAGAGAGTTTTTGGGTGGCTCGTAGCCCGAGGCTCGGAGCTCGAAGCTCACCCGAAACCGTGAGAGAAGGCAGCAACGAACATGGCGAAAGAAGATCAGAAAAAAGGTAAGCCCGGCAAAGCCGACAAGCGTCGGGTTGAAGAACCGAAGGCCGCGCCGGAAGCGCCGCGGCATTCCGCGAAAGAACGTCCGCGGCTGCGCGCACGCTTTGAGAAGGAAGTGGCCGCATCCCTGATGAAGGAACTTGAGCTCAAGAACGCTAACGCGGTTCCGCGGCTCAATAAGATTGTGGTCAACATGGGCGTAGGCGAAGCGACCCAAAACGCGAAAGTTCTGGACCCCGCGGTCAACGAACTTGGCCAGATTACCGGACAGAAGCCGGTCATCACGCGCGCCAAGAAGTCGATCGCGGCGTTCAAAGTCCGCGAAGGCATGCCGATTGGCGCCATGGTCACGCTGCGCGGCGACCGCATGTACGAGTTTTTCGATCGTCTGGTGAGCATCGTGTTGCCGCGTGTGCGCGATTTCCGCGGCGTGTCGACTAAGTCGTTCGATGGCCGCGGCAATTACACGCTCGGCCTGCACGATCAGTTGATCTTCCCGGAGATCGATTACGCGAAGGTCGACAAGTTGAAGGGTATGAACGTCACGATTGTGACTACGGCGCCGTCGGATGACCAGGCGCGCTCGTTGTTGAAACATCTCGGGATGCCGTTCCGGGCGTGATGCGTGATGGTAGAGACGCGGCTGGCCGCGTCCGAGACGAGGCAAGCCTCGTCTCTACAGTAAGAGTTGGTTAGGAGCGAATTTGGCCACTACCGCAAAACGAGTGAAGGACGCGAGAAAGCCGAAGTTCTCGTCGCGCAAGCACAACCGCTGCAAGATCTGCGGACGCCCGCGAGGCTACCTCCGGAAGTTCGGCATCTGCCGTCTCTGCTTCCGGCAACTGGCGCTGCGGGGCGAGATTCCCGGCGTTTCGAAGTCGTCCTGGTAAGAAACGTGGTTAGTGATTTGTGGTTAGTTATTCTTTGACTACGAATCGAGTAAGTAGCAAGCTGCCGCAGGTTCTCCGTTGGACGCGGAGCGAACGGGCGGCTCCAGGAGAAGCAAACGATGAGGTTGACCGATCCGGTCGCAGACATGCTGGCGCGCATCCGCAACGCGATCCGCGCGCGGCACCAGAAAGTCGACATTCCAGTTTCCAAGCTGAAGACCGAAATCGCCCGCATTCTGAAGGAAGAGGGTTATATCGCGAACTTCAAGCCGACCGAAGAAGAAGGACACAAGGTCCTGCGCGTCTATTTGAAGTAAGGCAACAACAACGAGGCGGTCATCTCGAACCTGGCGCGCGTGTCGCGCCCGGGCTGCCGCGTCTACGTGCGCCGCACGGAGATTCCGCGCGTGCTGGGCGGACTCGGCATCAACATCCTGACCACGCCCAAAGGCGTGATGACCGGACGCCAGGCGCGCAAACAGGGCTTGGGCGGCGAATTGTTGTGCGAGATTTGGTAGAAGAGCGCTGTCAGCTATCAGCTCTCAGCTTTCGGTAAATCGCTGAGATCTAGCTGAGAGCTGAGAGCTGAAGGCTGAGAGCTTATCGCTATGTCACGAATTGGAAAAAAGCCGATCGCGATCCCGAAGGGCGTGACGGTCAAGTTCGAAGGCAACACCGTCCTGGTCCAGGGGCCCAAGGGCAAGCTGGATACGCCGCTTCCGTCCGGCATCAAGATGGAGCAGAAGGACGGCAACCTGGTCGCCATCCGCGAGAACGACTCGCAGGCCGCCGTGCACGGACTCGCCCGCGCGCTCGTCAACAACGCGGTCGAAGGAGTCACCAAGGGCTGGAGCCGGGAACTGGAAATCGTCGGCATCGGTTACCGCGCCGAACTGAAAGGGAAGGGCACCGTGGTCTTCAACCTTGGTTTTTCCCACCCGATCGAGTATCCGCTGCCCACGGGCGTCGATTGCGCGATCGATCCCAAGCAGACGCGCCTGACGCTGAACGGAATTGACCGTCAGAAAGTCGGACAGGTCGCCGCCGAAATGCGCGGACTGCGTCCCCCCGACCCGTACAAGAACAAAGGGGTCCGCTACGCGGGCGAACGCCTGAAGAAGAAGGTTGGTAAGACAGGAGCAAAATAACAGTCGATAGTCGCTGGTCGGCGGTCGTTCGCGAGCTTCGGTTGCTAACGACTAACGACTAACGACAGGAGACGAACGACTGAGGATTTCAAAAAATGCTGACAAGAGCCTCCAAGAACCAGACGCGGCAACGAGTGCACGACCGCATCCGCAAGAAAGTCATGGGTACGGCCGAGCGTCCGCGCCTGAACGTGTACCGGTCCCTGAACCATATTTATGCGCAGGTGATCGACGACCTGAAGGGCGTCACGCTGGTTGCGGCCTCAAGCGCCGAAGGCAAGAAGGGCGAGCGCGTCACCGGCGGCAACGTAGCGTCGGCGAAGACGGTCGGAAAGAAGATCGCCGACCTCGCCAAACAGAAGGGCGTCACGAAAGTCGTGTTCGATCGTGGCGGCTATCTCTACCACGGCCGCATCAAGGCGCTGGCCGATGCCGCGCGCGAAGCGGGATTGCAGTTCTAAGAATTTGTAATTGGTAATTTGTAATTTGCGATTTTGAAAACCGGCGTTTTGGCAATTGCAAATTACAAATTACCAATTACATATTAAGAAATGAGATCCAGGATGCCAACAATAAAGAAGAAACTGGATGCGGGTGCGTACCAGTTAAAAGACCAGGTGGTGTCGATTAACCGTGTGACCAAAGTCGTCAAGGGCGGCAAGAACCTGTCGTTCGCGGCGCTGGTCGTGGTCGGCGATCCGTCCGCGGCGGTGGTCGGTTACGGATCCGGCAAGGCGAAGGAAGTTCCCCAGGCCATCCGCAAGGGAATTGAATCGGCGAAGAAGAACCTGATGCGAATCAACCTGACCCAGACGACGGTGCCACACACCGTACTCGGCCGCTACGGTTCCGGCATGGTGTTGCTGAAGCCGGCTCCCGAAGGAACCGGCGTGATTGCCGGGGGCGCGGTGCGCGCGGTCATGACCTCGGTGGGCATTCAGAATGTGCTCACCAAGTCGATCGGCACCACCAACCCGCACAACGTGATCAAGGCGACGTTCGACGCGCTGAAGAAACTCAAGAACAAAGAGGACGTAGCCGCCCTGCGCGGCAAGACGGTGGCAGAATTGTAGGAAGTCGCTAGTAGCTAGTCGCTGGTCGCTAGTCAATTAGTTGCAAGTCGAAGAGGTCTTTGCTAGCGACTAGCTACCAGCGACTAGCGACTGGAACCAAGGTAATCGAAAATGACGCCAAAGACATCCAAAGCAGCGAGCGACGGCACGATCCACCTCAAGTGGGTGCGGTCGGCGATCTGCTCTCCGGTGAAGCACAAGAGAGTAGTCAAAGGGCTGGGATTCACCCGGCTGAACCAAGTGATCGAGCGCCCCGACACCGCCGCCATCCGCGGCATGGTGAAAAAGGTGCCGCACCTGGTGGAAATTGTGAAGTAAGGTCTCAGGGTCAGGTCGCAGGTCTCAGGAACTGTGATTTGAGTGACGGGTTCAGGGTTCTGCTGAGACCTGACAACTGAGACCTGAGACCTAGGAATTCATATGAATCTTTCGACCATCAGAGCACCCGGCAAGGCAACGGAAAAGCGCAAGCGCGTCGGACGCGGTATGGGTTCCGGCATGGGCAAGACTTCCACACGCGGCCACAAAGGACAGCGGTCCCGCTCCGGTTCGCGCCTGCTGCGCGGATTTGAAGGCGGCCAGATGCCGCTCCACCGCCGCGTGCCGAAGCGCGGCTTTAAAAACATTTTCCGCGAAGAATACGCGGTCGTGAATCTGGACCGTCTGGCGGACCTCGGCGAGACCGAGATCACGCCCGACGTTCTCAAGCGGGCAGGCGTCGTGCACGGCAAGAAGCCGGTTAAGATTCTTGGCAATGGCGAACTCAAATCGGCGATCACCGTTCACGCGCACAAGTTTTCCAAATCGGCGCAGGAAAAGATCACCAAAGCAGGCGGCAAGTTCGAGGTCTTGCAGTAATGCTGGAAAAATTGGCCAATATCTTCCGGGTTCCCGACCTTCGCAGGCGCGTGCTGTTTACGCTGGGGTTGCTGGCGGTGTATCGCATCGGCGGCCACATTCCGACGCCGGGCATCAACGGCGAGCGCCTGGCTCAGTTCTTCGAGCAGAACCGCGGCACCATGCTCGGCTTCGTCGACCTATTCAGCGGCGGCAACCTGCGCCGCCTCACGATCTTCGCTCTGGGCATCATGCCGTACATCACGGCATCGATCATTCTTCAGTTGCTCACGGTCGTCTATGAACCGCTCGCCAAGCTGCAAAAGGAAGGCGAGATGGGGCGGAAGAAGATCACCCAGTGGACGCGCTATCTCACCGTCATTCTCAGCGCCGTGCAGTCTTTCGGTATTGCCATCAGCCTGCAGAGTGCGGGAGATTTCGTCAACAATCCTGGGAAGGCTTTCATCCTAATGACCATGCTCACCCTGACCACGGGCAGCGCGTTCATCATGTGGCTCGGCGAGCAGATCACCGAACGCGGCATCGGCAACGGCATGTCGCTGCTCATCTTCGCCGGCATCGTCGTGGGCCTGCCGCGCGGGGTGATCGACCTCTACGAAAAAGCCAAGACCGATGCCTGGGGAGCGTTCACTTTCCCGGCCATCATCCTGCTCCTGATTCTGATGATCGCGGTGGTCGCTTTCATCGTGTTCGTCGAACGCAGCGAGCGCCGCATCCCGGTGCAGTATGCCAAGCGTGTTGTCGGACGAAAGGTCATGGGCGGCCAATCGACCCATCTGCCGCTGCGCGTCAACGCCGGGGGCGTGATGCCGGTCATCTTCGCCTCCTCGATCCTGGCGTTGCCGCAGATGCTGGCTGCGCCTCTGCACAATAACCGCGTCATTGGGCCAGTCCTCGAGGCGCTACGCTGGGGTGAGCCCCTCTATACGCTGCTCTACTGCGTGGGTATCGTCTTCTTCGCCTACTTCTATATCTCGATCGTGTTCAACCCGAACGAGGTGGCCGACAACATGCGGAAGTGGGGCGGATTCATTCCCGGCATCCGGCCGGGCAAGCGCACCTCCGACTTTATCAACGACGTGCTCACGCGTATCACGCTGGTCGGCGCGGCCTATCTGATCATCATCTCGCTGATTCCCGAGTGGATGATTGCCGGGATCAAGCTCAACCACCTCCCCCTGCTGGGGCGGATTTTCGAGAACCTGCCGCCCTGGGTGACGAACGGTTTGGGCGTTAATTTTTACTTTGGCGGAACGTCGCTGCTGATCGTGGTCGGCGTTGCCATGGATACGGTAACGCAGATTGAGGCGCAGCTGATCATGCGCCATTACGACGGCTTCACGCCCAAGAGTGGACGCATCCGCGGACGCCGCTGGTAATCCAAATCACCCCTCGAAGGGCGGATGATGAAACCAGCGCGTGCGATGGTCGCGGTCGAACGAGGTTGTTCTCGCGTGAAGAAAACGAGTAGGGGGGCCATTTCAAATGGCCGAGAAAACCGATTGCAAGATTGGGCCGGTCATCCTGCTGGGTCCTCCGGGAGCCGGCAAGGGGACGCAGGCCAAACAGATTGTCGAACATTACGGGATCCCGCAGATCTCCACGGGTGACTTGTTGCGGGATCACGTGCAGCGTGGAACCGCGCTCGGTCTCGAAGCCCAAAGCATCATGGCGCGGGGCGAACTGGTTCCCGACGAACTGATGTACGGCATGGTGGCCGGCCGGTTGCGCGAACCGGATTGCCGCCCTGGTTATGTGCTGGATGGTTTTCCTCGGACCGCCGCCCAGGCCGGATGGCTCGACGCCTTCCTGGACAAAGAGGTCTTTGAAAATTCGGAGAACTGTCCGCCGGTTGTGATCCAATTGCTTGTGGACTATACTCAGTTACTGCAACGGCTTACCGGCCGGCGTTCCTGTCCCACCTGTGGACGGCTATATAACGTCTACTCTCAGCCACCTCGCTTCGACGAGTTGTGTGATTTGGACGGCTCGAAGCTGGTGACCCGCAATGACGACCGCGAAGAGGTAATCTCGGAGCGCTTGTCTGCCTACGAGAGTATGACCCGGCCGGTCGCGGAGTATTACCGGGCCAAGGGACGGCTGGTTCCGGTGAATGCCGATCGGACGCCCGAGGAAATCACGGCCGAAGTGTTGGGTGTGCTTGACAGCCACGCCGCCGTGCAGGCCGCGAGCGAAATGGCAAAGCCAGAATGATGAGTTTCGGAGAAGATCGCATCGTCCGTAAGTCGCCCGAAGAGATCGAAAAAATGCGGCGCAGCGGACAGATGGTGCGCCAGATTCTGAACTATCTGAAGGGACTGGTGGCGCCGGGCGCTACCACCATGGACCTGGAGAAGGCGGCCGAAAAGCTGATCGTGGATCTCGGTGCCAAGCCGGCGTTCAAAGGGTATTACGGTTATCCGTGCGTGTTGTGCACTTCGATCAATGAAGAAATCGTGCACGGCATTCCCTCGGAAAAGCGGGTGATGAAAACCGGCGATATCGTCTCCATCGATTGCGGAGTCGTATTCGATGGCTACTACGGAGATGCCGCAATCACGGTGCCGGTGGGCGAGACGGTGACCGAGGAATTGAAAAAACTGCTCGCAGTGACTGAAGCGTCGCTCTACAAAGGCATCGAGCAGGTCAAGATTGGCAACACCGTCGGACACGTGGGTGCCGCGATCCAGAAGCATGTGGAAGCGAACGGCTTCAGTGTGGTGCGGGAATTTGTCGGGCACGGCATCGGAACGAAACTGCACGAAGCGCCGCAAATCCCGAACTTCGGCAAAAAAGGCCAGGGCGCCGAGTTGACCGAAGGCATGGTGCTGGCGATCGAGCCGATGGTGAATTCGGGCCGCCCCGAAGCCAAGGTTTTGAGCGATAAGTGGACGGCGGTCACGCTCGACGGCAGTTACAGCGCCCACTTTGAGCACTGCGTGGCCGTAACGAAGAATGGCCCGGAGATTTTAACGCAATGAGAGCTGTCAGCTTTCAGCTTTCGGTTAGACCGCTGAGATGCACTGAGAGCTGACAACTGAGAGCTGATAGCTGGTTTCAGGAGGGTAATGAGTAAAGAAGACGCGATTGAAGTCATGGCGGTGGTGGTTGAACCCCTGCCCAATGCGATGTTCCGGGTGGAACTTGAAAACAAACACCAGGTGCTGGCGCATGTCTCCGGCAAGATGAGGAAAAACTTCATCCGGATTCTGCCGGGAGACAAAGTCGCGGTCGAACTTTCTCCTTACGACTTGAATCGCGGCCGGATTGTGTATCGTTACAAATAAACTCCAACGTTGTCATCCTGAGCGAAGTGGAGGATCTCTACCGCTGAGCTGGCAACCGAGAACTGAGAACCGGTTTATGAAGGTAAGAGCATCGGTAAAGAAAATTTGCGACAAGTGCAAGATCATCCACCGCAAGGGTGTGGTGCGGGTGATTTGCGAGAACTCGAAGCATAAGCAGCGTCAAGGCTGAAGCAGCTACGAGCTGCGAGCTAGCATCGATTGCTCGGAACTCGTAGCTCGTAGCCGCGAAATCCAGCGGGAAGGGTAAGAAACTATGGCTCGAATTGCTGGCGTCGATCTTCCGCGCAACAAGCACGCGAATATCGCGCTCACTTACATTTATGGCATCGGGACCTCGCGCGCCGCGCGCATTCTCGACGAAGCCAAAGTCGACCCGATGAAGAACGTCCAGGACCTGGGCGAAGACGAGGTCAACCGCATCCGCCAGGTGATCGAGGGCGAAGGCGGGGTGGAAGGCGACCTGCGCAAAGACGTTACGATGAACATTAAGCGGCTCATCGAAATCGGCTCTTATCGCGGATTCCGGCATCGCCGCAACCTCCCCGTCCGAGGACAGCGTACCCACACCAATGCCCGTACCCGCAAAGGTCCGCGCAAAGGCACCGTCGCCCAGAAGAAGAAGGCGACGTCGAAAACATAGAACCGGGTGTCAGGTCGCAGGTGTCAGGTCTCAGCAAACCGAGGCCTCCTGAGACCTGACACCTAAGACCTGAGACCTAAACTATGGCAAAACCAGCAGCCGCGGGCGGCGCAGCCGCACCGGAGAAAAAAGGCAAGCAGAAGAAGTTCAAGAAGAAAGAGCGCAAGCACGTTCCGCACGGGCTCGTGCACGTGCAGGCCTCTTTCAACAACACGATCGTGACGTTTACCGACATGACCGGCAACGTGCTGGCCTGGAAGAGTTCGGGATCGCTCGGTTTTCGCGGGTCGCGCAAGGGCACTCCGTTCGCCGCGCAGCAGGCCGCCATGAACGCCGCCAATATGGCGCGCGATCACGGCGTGCGCAGCGTCGATGTGCGCGTCAGCGGTCCGGGATCGGGCCGCGAGTCGGCGGTGCGCGCGCTGTCCGCGGCCGGCATCGAGGTCCGTTCCATCAAGGACGCAACCCCGATTCCGCACAACGGCTGCCGTCCGCCGAAGCGGCGCAGAGTGTAAGAACCCAGGTGTCAAGTCTCAGGTGTCAGGTCTCGGCAATCGAGATTTCCTAAGACCTGAAACCTAATAACTGAGACCTGATTTTTTCAATCGGGACGAAAGGGTTGCCACCCCGTAAACCGATTTCGAGAAGGAGAAAAATGGCACGTTACACCGATGCAGTTTGCCGTCTCTGCCGCCGGGAAGGCATCAAGCTTTTTCTGAAAGGCACCAAGTGCTTCAGCGACAAGTGTCCGATTGAGAAGCGCAACTACGCTCCCGGCCAGCACGGGAAAGACAAGAAGACCAAAGTGGTAGGCTACGGCCTGCAGTTGCGCGAGAAGCAGAAAGCCAAGCGCATTTACTTTACCCAGGAAGGCCAGTTCCGCAATTACTTCGAGACTGCGGTCAAGTCCAGGGGAGTGACCGGCGCAAAACTGCTGGAGCAACTCGAACGCCGCCTCGACAACGTGGTCTTTCGTCTCGGCTTCGGAATCTCCCGCCGCCAGGCGCGCCAGTTGGTGCGTCACGGACACGTGCAGGTGGATGGCCGCAAGGTCAACATCCCCTCGTACGAAGTCAGCGTCGGCGAAGAGATCGCCATCCGCGAGAGCAGCCGCAAGGTGCCGATCCTGGAAATCGCAAGAGATTTCGCCAGCCATCAGCCCGCACCGGTCTGGCTCGAAATCGATCGCGAAAAATACAAGGGCCGGGTCATCGCGCTGCCGAAGCGGGAAGACATCCAGTTGCCGGTCAATGAGCAGCTGATTGTAGAACTGTATAGCAAGTAAGTCGTTGGTCGTTCGTCGTTAGCAAAACCAGCGACGTCTCGAACGACCAAAGACCAACGACTAACGACCAACGACGATTTTCGGCCCATTTCGCGCCAGATCAGCCTTTCGCGGTGATGACCTGAGCTTGGACCACTCAGTGAGCTGCGATTGAGCCCCATGGCCGAGAGGAGAAACACACGATGCTTTGGAAAGGTTTTCAAAAACCGAAAAGGCTGGCGAGCGACGCCGGTTCCCTCACCGACAAGTACGGGATGTTCTGGGCGCAGCCCTTTGAGCGGGGCTTCGGCACCACCATCGGCAACGCTCTGCGGCGCGTGCTGCTGAGTTCGATCGAAGGCGCGGCCGTTACCGCCGTAAAGATCGAAGGCGTGCTGCACGAATTCCAGTCCATTCCCGGCGTGGTAGAGGACGCGACCGACATCATCCTGAACCTCAAGCAGATTCCGTTCAAGCTCTCCGGCGACGGGCCGAAGGCGATCTACCTGCGCGCCGATCAGCCGGGGGTGGTCACCAGCGGCATGGTGGAAGCCGACGCCGACGTCGAAGTGCTCGACAAGGAAATCTACATCGCGACCGTCAGTGAAGGCGGCAAGCTCGACATGGAAATGCGTCTCAAGCGCGGCCGTGGCTACGTTTCCGCCGACAAGAATTTCGAAGACGACCTCGGCATCGGATTCATTCCCATCGACTCCGTGCATACGCCGGTGCGCAAATGTAACTACACTGTCGAAGCCGCGCGTCTCGGTCAGATCACCGATTACGACAAGCTGACCCTTGAGGTCTGGACCAACGGTTCGATCACCCCGGGTGACGCGCTTGGATTAGCCGCGAAGCTGTTGAAGGACCACATGAACATCTTCATCACCTTCGAGGAAGAGATTGAGACCGCCGCAGCCAGCGAAGAGCGCCGGCCGGAGATCAAGAACGAGAACCTGAACCGCTCGGTCGAAGAACTCGAGCTTTCGGTCCGCAGCTACAATTGCCTGAAGAACGCCAATATTCAGAGCATCGGCGAACTGGTGCAGAAGACCGAAGCCGAGATGCTGAAGACCAAGAATTTCGGACGTAAATCGTTGAACGAGATCAAGGAGATTCTTTCCTCGATGGGCCTGAGCCTGGGCATGAAGATCGACGAGCACGGCAACGCCGTTCCCGGACCGACTTCGAATCAGGTCTTGCCCGCCTCGGCATACGGCGACAACGATCTGTAAGAACGAGTAGTCAGTAGTCGGTAGCCAGTAGTCAGTGGACGGCATGACTGACCAAGGTTCACTGACTACCGACTACCGATTACTGACTCCTGAGGTTTTCCCATGCGTCACAAGGTTGCAGGATATAAACTTGGCCGCACTACCAGCCATCGCCGCTCGCTGCTGCGTAATATGGTCACGTCGCTGATCATGGAAGAGCGCATCGAGACGACCGTCATCAAGGCCAAAGCGGTGCGCCCGCAAGTCGAAAAGATGATCACCCTCGGCAAGAAAGGCGATCTCGCCGCCCGTCGTCGGGCGGCCGCCTACCTGATGACCGACGAAGCCGTCCGCAAGCTGTTCGACACCGTGGCCCCGCGCTTCGGCGACCGCAACGGCGGCTATCTGCGGATCGTCCGCACCGGATGGCAAAAGGGCGATGGCGCCGAGAAAGCCTTCATCGAACTGCTCGGCAGCGAGCAGGTGCTCGACGAAAAGCGCCAGAAACGAGCGGAAGTCCGCGCCAAGCGAGCCGAAGAGACCCGCAAAGCCATGGAAGAAGCCGAAGCGCAATCTCAGGCCAGCGCCGAACCCAGCGAAGGTAACGAAAAGAAAGAAGAGTAGAGGCATGTGTGGCGCGGACACTCTTGTCCGCGTCTCTGCACTCCCGGAAATTTCAGAAAGCACGAAGGGCGTCCGTTTGTGGACGCCCTTTTCATTTCGTCGATTGTCCTGCTTTCATAACTATTGTCCCAGCGCCCCGTTCACCGTCCCGATCAGACCGGTCTTGTTATCCAGCACCGCCAAACGAAGCTCTTTGCCGCCTGCCGGCACGTCCAGGTCGATCGGCACCATCATGCCTTTATCCAGAATTTGTTTGTAGGTGGCGGCGTCGAATGCGCGCTCCACTTTCGTGCTGCGCGTTCCAAGATTCTTCCCGTTCGATCCATACACACTTGCATAAATGCTCACATTCATTTTTTTGTTGCCGCCGGCATCTTCCGCGCTCAGGGTGTGTGCGTCTACCAGGAATACAACGCGCAGCTTGCCTAGATCCGTGGGCTTGGCCTGCGCCATAAATGAGATCTGGGTAGCGGGCGCATCGACCTCCAGAGCGGCGGCGACGTCCTGCTCAAAGTTGTGATCCTTGGTCGGACCGGGTTCAATCGCAAAGTAGCCCTTGCGATAGCGCAACTGTGTGTCGCCCTGGGCTACCTTGACCTTGATGCTGCGAAGCTTTCCGTCCCATTTCTTGTTCTCGGGATAGTAACCGAGGGAGTAAGAGGCTTTCTCATCCGATACCGCCAGCGCAATTCCATCCTTGATCTCATTCTGGTTTACATAGGCTTTGCCACCGGTCTGGGCGGCCACTTCTTTCATCGTTCCCTGACTGGCCTGGAGGCTCGACATTGTGGAAATCGCCCGGTCGCTGAGGGCAGTGTCGTTAAAGGCCGAGGCTCCACTCGCCGCAGAGCTCTCCATCCCGCTCACTAGTCCATGGAGGTCGACCGGGTAGATCGCGATATTGGCACTGGCCAGCTGGGCTTCAGCCTCTTTGATTTCTTGCCCGTGAAGCGTCCGCTGCTGCGACGCCATCGCACCGCTCGCGATGGTGCCCACGGACTTCTGCTTGATATCTGGGAGGTCCGCTAGCAGTTCCGCCTCGCTGACGTTGCGGTCTTCTGGGATGAGATCGAACGGCAACGAGGCAGTCAGCCACACTACGTTCTTGCGTCCCGGCAGCCCCCCCAGCATCCGCGAGAGCGACTTCATCGCCTCAATCGTAATCAGGGTGCGTCGCTCCAGGTTGTACCCAACCTGGAGATCCGTGAAGGCCTGGACCGCCGCCGAGGCCAACGCAATCGACGAACTGATGGCGCCTCCCGAGGCACCTGCGCCGGGCCCGTCCGCAACACCGTGCGATTCCGGCGCCGGCGCGCCGGGCTGCAGGATCTGCTCCTGAGGCCGCAGGTTCTTGATGGCCGTGATGAGCACTTGCGGATCGCTGGTGAACTGCTGCAGCACGCGCAGTTGGTTGGTCAGAGTCAGCACCGCTATCGGATGTCCGCTTTGGCCCTGTTCCACCACATACTTCAGCATCTGCGAACGCGCGTAGGCCTGGTCCTTGAACGGCGAATTCGCCGCATCCAGGATCAAGACCGTCGGAATCCCTGCTGGACCCACATTTTCCGGATGGTTGGAAAGGATGCCCGGGGGCGCCGCCGTAGGCGCTTTCTGGCTGGTGACAAGTGGCGGAACGAACACAGAGATTTTCTGCTTCTTGCCGTTTTCTTCCACGGTGAAGTCTTCAGCCTTTAATCCCGGGACGGGCTGGCCCTGCTTGTTGGTCACGACCACGTCCACCACGACCAGCCGCGTAGTGGCCCGGATAGTAATGCTCGGAACTTCTGTGGGCGACGCCTGCTGGGCACTCAAAAGCGACGGGCCAAAAGCGATGTCAGGAATAAAGACCAGAACCAATGCCGCCCGAACCGGCAAGCTGCGCAACATAACACCTCCAATGGTGCAGCGGAACTATGGGAAACACCCGGAATGTACTCTGTTTTCGCGCGGTTGGCAATGACGAGGCCAAGCTCGTGGGCCGTCTTTTCTCCCGATCCTCCGGCTGAACCGGCTGGCATGCATCCCGCATTTGCCTGTTCCGCGCCTGCTCCCTACAATAGAACTCACACCGAAAATTTATGATCCATTTTCCGGTTCCCGAAGCTCTCACATTCGACGACGTTCTTCTCATCCCGGCGCGTTCTGAAGTCGTACCCGCGGCCGCAAATACGCAGACCCATATCTCGCGCAATATCGCCCTCAATATTCCCATCATCAGCGCCGCCATGGACACCGTCACCGAGTCGCACATGGCGATCGGCATGGCCCAGCAGGGCGGTCTCGGTATCATTCATCGCAACCTGACCATCGAGCAGCAAGCAAACGAAGTCGACAAGGTGAAGCGCTCCGAGAGCGGCATGATCGTCGATCCCGTCACCATGTCGCCTGACGCCAAAGTCTCCGACGCGCTGGAGGTGATGAAGAAGTATAAAATTTCCGGCGTTCCCATCACCTTGAAAGACGGCAAGCTCGTGGGCATCCTGACCAATCGCGACCTTCGCTTTGAGACTCGCTTCGATGTCCCCATCAGCAAGGTGATGACCAAGAACAACCTGATCACCGTGCCCGTCGGCACGACCCTGGAGCAGGCCGAAGAAATTCTGCACGAACACCGCGTCGAAAAGCTTCTCGTGGTCGACGATAAGTACAACCTAAAGGGCCTGATCACGGTTAAGGACATTCAGAAGAAGTTGAAGTATCCCGGCGCCGCCAAAGATGCCCAGGGACGCTTGCGTGTCAGCGCGGCGATCGGCGCCACCGGCGACTTCCTCGAGCGCGCGCAGGAATTGGCGAAAGCGAAAGTCGACGTGCTCGCCATCGACAGCGCGCACGGCCACTCCATGCTGGTGATCGACGCGGTCAAAAAGGTCAAATCGAAACTGCCGGAAGTCGATCTGATCGCCGGCAACGTTGCGACTTTCGACGGCGCCTGCGAACTGGTGCGGGCCGGGGTCGATGGCGTGAAGGTGGGCATCGGGCCCGGCTCGATTTGCACGACCCGCGTCGTCACGGGAGTGGGCGTGCCGCAGATCACGGCCATCGCCGAAGCCGCTCGCGCCACGCGGGATGCGGGCGTCCCTATCATCGCGGATGGCGGCGTCAAGTACTCCGGCGACATTGTCAAGGCGCTTGCCGCTGGCGCATCCGCCGTCATGATTGGCTCCATGTTCGCCGGAACCGACGAAAGCCCGGGCGAACTGATTCTCTACCAGGGCCGCACCTTCAAGTCCTACCGCGGCATGGGATCGCTCGGCGCCATGGCGCAGGGATCGAGCGAGCGCTATTTCCAGAATTCCGACGGCGACGCGTCCATTGCCATGCCCGTGATCGGCGAAGAATCGAACCGCTTGGCGAAGCTCGTCCCCGAGGGCATCGAAGGCCGAGTACCCTATCGCGGATCGGTGGCCATGATCGTGAACCAGATGGTGGGCGGGTTGAAATCGGGGATGGGCTACTGCGGCTGCCAAAGCGTTGCCGATCTCCAGCAGAAAGCGCGCTTCGTGCGCATCAGCGCTTCCGGCCTGCGTGAAAGCCATGTGCACGACGTGATCATCACCCGCGAGGCTCCCAATTACGCCCTGGATTAGCTTGCCGACCTCCCGTCCCAATCTTCTGCGCGCCTGGTGGCCGGCCCTGGTCTGGATCGGCCTGATCGCGTTCGAATCCACCGATTTTTTCTCGGCGCAAAATACCGGGAGCATGCTGTATTCGCTGCTGACGCGCCTGTTCGGCGAAATCAATTTCCACGACTTCCTCGTCTTCCATCACTACCTCCGCAAAAGCGGACACGTCCTGGGCTACGGCATACTCAGCCTGCTGTTGCTGCGCGGATGGCGCGCGACGCTCGACTACGCTCATGTCTGGGTGTGGCGCGCGGCGCTGCTGGCCTGGGTGGGGACCGCCCTGGTTGCCTCGGCGGATGAATGGCACCAGAGCTTCATCCCGTCGCGCACCGGGAACCCGACGGACGTCCTCCTCGATAGCGTTGCCGGCGTGGTTTTTCTGCTGATCGCCTACCTCTGGCTGCGCCGATCCGCCCTGTCCGAGCAAACCGCATGACTCTTCAGGAGCAGAACGGAAAAGGGAAGGGCACGACTTCAGTCGTGCCATCAAGTCGCCGAAATACATAGCGGTTTAGCGCCCGAGATGCGCTTCTTTGACCGTCGCTGCCGCCCGATGCGCCAGGAGCGCCACTGCCGACACCACCGCAATTGCCGACGAAAGATAAAACGGCACTGGAGCTCCGTATACCTTCCACAACTCGCCGGTGATCACGCTGGCCAGCAGCGTCGTCAAACTGGTCACGAAAAAGTAGATTCCCAGGGCGCGGCCGCGCACTTCAGCCGCCACGCTTTCCACCACTAGCGCCTTGAGCACGGGATTGGTGAGCGCGTAGAAAAGCCCGTAGCAGGCTATCGTCAGCCAGATCGCGCGGCGAGAGGGCGCGATCGCAAACACGAAGTACACCGCCGCGAAGACGAAGTAGCCAGCGGCCGCAATCGTCGAGCGTGAAAAGCGGTCGCTGAAGTTTCCTGCCGGCCAGGAAAGCAGCGTGTACATGACGTTGAACACCAGCCCCAGCAGCGGCGCCTGCGATGCCGGGATGCCTGCATTCTCGGCCCGCAGAACCAGAAACATATCGCTCGAGTTGCCCAGCGAAAACAGGGTGACCACGCCCAATACGTAGTAAAAGCCGAAGGGCAGCTTTGGGAGCCGGCCCGCAGGCGGCGCTGAGCTGTGCTCCGCTCCGGCGGGCGAGGGCGCCCGTCCCTCCACGGCCCTGTCGCGACGCGCTTCCCGGATGCCGAACCATGCCACTAGAACACAGAGAGCTCCCGGCACCGCCGCCGCCCCGAACACGCCGCGCATTCCAAAGTGTCCGATCAAGGCCAGCGCCGCGAGCGGCCCGACGATCGCTCCCGCCGAATCCATCGCCTGAATCAGCCCGTAGGCCGACCCGATCTGCGACTGGTCCACCGACTCGGCCACCATCACATCGCGCGCCGTTCCGCGAATCCCTTTCGCAAAGCGATCGGCAAAACGAATCCCCAGGATCTGCCACCACGCAGAAACCACCGCCAGCAACGGCTTCACCGCGTTCGCGACGAAATAGCCGCCCACCACGATCGGCTTGCGGCGGGAGATGCGGTCCGCGAGATAGCCGGAGAACAACTTCGCAAACGAGGCGACGCTCTCCGCGATGCCTTCGATGATTCCCAACTGCGCCGGACCCGCCCCCAGCGACGCAATGAACGCCGGGAGCACCCAATAGGCCATCTCGCTGGCCGTGTCGTTGAGAAACGAAGTCAGGCCGAAGGCATAAACATTGTGCGGAGTGGATGGCTGTGCGGGACGTTCCTTGGGCACTTAGTGAACATAGCATGGGAGAGACAGTTCCCAGTTCCCAGTTCTCAGTTCTCAGAGAAAGCGCCTGGTGAACCGCGAGACGGGCGGGGCGCCCGTCTCTCCATCGACAAAGGGGAAGGGACAAGGCGACCATCTTTCGCGAGTTGCGACCGCATTTACTCAGAACGGAGAACTGAGAACGGAGAACGGTTCTCCTTCCATCCGCTACAATAGAAGCTAATGTCCGATCGCACCTTTACCCTCGACGAAGCGCAAACCCTGCTTCCCATCCTCGAATCGCTGCTCGCGCAGGCGATCAACGGCAAAAAGCTGATCGAAGACGTGGACGCCGAACTGCAGGCGACCGCGCACCGCGTCTTCCTGAATGGCGGCACGCTGGTGAACGTGGTTCATCTAGCGCGGCGCAAGGCCGAGCGCGAGAAGGCAATTCAGCGTCTCAAAGACGCCATCGCAGAAATCGACGCCACCGGCGTGCAGGTCAAAGACCTCGACATCGGCCTGCTCGATTTTCCCTGCCAGGTCGAGGGCGAGATCATCCTGCTCTGCTGGAAGCGCGGCGAGGAGAAAATCACGCACTGGCACTCGACCAGCGAAGGCTTTGCCGGCCGCAAGCCCATCGACGATCGCATCGCCAACGCCGGCAAGAAGCGGAAATAGGCTCGGATCTGGAGATCGCTCCGTAGAGCACGTCTCGCCGGGTCTTGCCTTAGACCGTGTCTTCGCGGCCTGCCGAGACGCGGCTTGCCGCGTCTCTACGCGGTAGGGAAACAGGCTGGTATGCGACAATCGCCTGCAAGTTCCGCCGTCCTCTGCGTTCCTCGGATGGACGATGAAGGGAGTGGGCCAGGATGTCCGTAGCATGGGCATGACTCCAGACCATGTACCAGCGGCGACCCGGTCAGTGCCGGGCGGTCTGCTAAAATCAGGTATCCGAGGCGATTTGCTATGTTGACTGGTCGCAAACTGACGTCGACTCTGGCTCTTGCGGTGTTGGTCGTGCTGGCCTTTGGCGCCAGTTGCAAAGGGTTCTTCGTCAAGCCGACGCTCACTACCATCGCCGTCTCCCCCCCGACGCCCACAATCACCAATGCCACGACGAACAATACCCAGCAGTTTGCGGTGGTGGGCACTTTCGACGACGGCAGCCACGGCAGCACGCCTGTCACCTGGAGCAGCAGTCAGCCAACCACCATCGCCAGCATCAATTCCTCCGGACTTGCAACCGCCATCGGCCTGGGCTCAACGACGATCACAGCGGCATCCACAATCCTTCCAAATATCTCTGGTACCGCCACGCTCACAGTCACACTCGGCTGCATCGCGTCCATTGACGTGACGCCGCACGGTGCTACCGTCAGGGTGGGTACTCCACAGCCGTTTACAGCGACGGCAACTCCATGCGCTGGATCAGGGACCGGGACCACGGATATAACGGATATCGCCACGTGGAACTCCAGCAACGCGGCAGTGGCGACGATCAGTAGCAGTGGCGTTGCCACAACTCTGACACAGGGCACCACTAACATCACGGCCGCATCCGGAGGGGTCACAAGCCCCGCCCAAGTTCTGAATGTGGGCCCATAACTGGTTTCTCCAGGCCGTGGCAGCCGAAGCAACTCCCTCACCTTGGGGGTACGACCCTCCGTAGTGTTTTCCTTTCGACTTGGCATGGTTATCATCAGTGGTTGCCATGCCCAACATCAACTGCATAGGAATCTGCACCGGGGGCGGGGATGCTCCGGGACTGAACGCCGTGATTCGCGCGGCGGTGAAAGCTGCCATCCTCAAGTACAAGTGGAGGGTCATCGGAATTTCCGATGGCTTTGACGGGCTGATTTGGCCGGAACGCTCCCACGAACTCACGCTCAAAGACGTGAGCGGCATTCTGCCGCGGGGCGGCACCATTCTCGGCACCACCAACCGGGGCAATCCTTTTCACTACAAAACCATCGAAAACGGCCAGGAAGCGGTCCGCGACATTTCCGGCCAGGTGATTGCCAATTCGAAGAAGCTGGGCATCGACGCCATCATTTCGATCGGCGGCGATGGCTCGATGAAGATCGCGCAGGACCTGTTCCTGAAAGGCATGCAGATCGTCGGCGTGCCCAAGACTATCGACAATGATCTCTCGGCCACCGAAGTCACGTTCGGCTTCGACACTGCGCTGCACACGGCGACCGATGCGGTCGACAAAATTCATACCACCGCCGAGTCGCATCACCGCGTGATGGTGGTGGAGGTCATGGGCCGCGATGCGCGGTGGCTTGCGCTCGAGGCGCGCATCGCGGGCGGGGCGCACATCATTCTGATCCCGGAGATTGCCTTCAGCATCGAACAAATCTGCCAGCACCTGGCGGCGCGCGAGAAATACGGCAAGCGCTTCACGATCATGGTGGTGGCCGAGGGCGTCAAGTTGCCGCCGGAGATGAAACAAATGTCGCGGACCTTCGCGGTCGGCAACATGATCGGCGATGC
>WNGE01001874.1_pt1 | contig 26164 bp, 24 predicted proteins | sample 5400651 | NCBI WGS metagenome assembly WNGE01 (sample SAMN13153370, study PRJNA577476) | soil metagenome | isolation source: 60 cm soil or saprolite under grassland replicate 2 | place: USA:California | collected 2016-06-15 | reverse complement strand
CTGACAGGCCCGGATTGGTACAACCAGATCGTCTTCCAACGTGGATGGACGCCAGATCGCTTCGAACAATGGCTTGGGCAGGCTCTGATCGATCTGCTACTGGAACCTGCCCAGGAGCGGCGAAGCCGAGCGGCCGTTCGCTAGCGGACGCGTGAAGTCCCTCGCCCGCCAACTCAAGGGACTATCTTTCAGTCGCCAGGCCTGACACCGAGGATGGTGAAGTCGTTCTGGCCACCCTGTAAGTAGCACTGGGGGTTCTCATGGGAAAGTTGATCATCTCGACCCACATCACCGTCGATGGCGTTATCGGGCCCTCACCCGGGGACTGGGCGATCCTCGAGGGCGAGGGCGAACGGTACAAGTTCGATCAGCTCTTGGCCGCGGACGCGTTCCTGCTCGGGCGCAAGGTCTACGAGGGCCTCGCCAGCGTCTGGCCCACCATCACCGACGACACCGGCTTCGCCGAGCGAGTGAACAGCATCCCCAAGTACGTCGCCTCCCGGACCCTGGAAGAACCCCTCGAGTGGAACGCGTCGTTGATCAAGGGCGACCTCGCCGAGAGCGTGGCCAGCCTCAAGCGCCAGCACCGCGGGAACCTGATCTCCTTCGGCTGCGGCGAACTCGCCTACGAGCTTGCCACCCAGGGACTCGCCGACGAGATCCACTTCTGGGTCAACCCCGCGGTCTGGGGCAGCGGCGACCGGGCCTTCCACGGCCGCCAGGTCCGGATGCAACTGATCGCCACGACCGCGTTCGACTCAGGCATCACCCTCCTCTGCTACCGGCCAGCACCCCACCAGGAGGCCAGCGCGGCAACCTGACCGCGCGAGACTCGGCGGTCGACCACTGCGGCCAACCGCAACATCTAGACCGTGGTGCAGCTGATAGCGACCACTCCCAGACACGTCACACCCCGATGGCTGGGCCGCTTTCCGCCATCGCGGCCGCTGTGCTCGCATCTGTGCTGCCTGAGACGGGGCAGGCCGAGCGGAGCGTCGAGCCGCTGCTCACGAGAGCCGGGGGCGAGGAGATCCGCCTGATCGGCGGAGGCTGGCGATTCCTCGAGGTGCTCACCCACGCTCTGCTTGGCCGCCGCGCTCGAAGCGCTCGCAGCACTGTTCGACGCGGCCCGCGCGCGGGAACTCGCGGGACGAGCGCTCGCTCAGGCAGGCGACGGCGACCGTGCGGCGCTCGAGCTCGAGCACGCCGCAGCGGCATTCGACTCCTTCGCTCGCTCCGATACCGCAACCAGGCAGAGCGCGAGCTACGAAAGCTCGGCCGGCAGATCCATCGTCGAACGCGCCCGGGCACGACCGACGGCTCGGCCCTGTTCCGGATGACTGCACGATTCCTCTTCGGTTGAAGGGCCAGCGGCCCGCCCGGTAGCACCGAGAACACGACACAGGTCGGCGCACCCACGTGACAGATCCTTGTGGGTGGGCTCGCTGGCCGCACCTGGTCGCCGGTCGACCTCGACCTGGCGCCCGCTGAACTCAGCTCCCTCAAGCCGAGGGTGGTTCAGGGTCGTTGGGCAAGGAAAGTCAGGGTCCGGTTCAGGGTGACGCCCCGATGTCGGCAAGCCGCGCGCACGGCAAGCTCACCCCAGCACCGCGATGTCGCCAAGGGGGAAGAGGTCATGCAACACACACCGATTGCTTCCATAGAGGAGGAGAAGAGAAGTGCCGCGTTCGATCCGGCAACCCTTGCGGGCGACTTGCACGAAGTCCGCAGGATCTATGCCGAGTTCCTCGCCAGATTGCGCGAAGAGGCTTGGGACAAGCCTCCACAGGGTGGGCCCGAAGAATGGACGCTGCACGAGGCGATAGCGCACCAGTGCGCCCTGAATGGAGCCGGGCTCGAGAGCGTCAAGCACACGCTGCGCGGCGAGCATTACACGTTCATCGGTCTCGATGACCGCTACAGGTTCGATGCCTACAATCGCAAAGGGATCGACGAGCATCTGGGCATACCGAGAGGCGAGCTGTGCGCTGAATTCTTGGGCATCCTCGACCAAGCCGCCGGCATCGCCAGCGACCTGCGACCGGATCAGGCGGAACTAACAGCGCAGATGCCCATCTATAACCGACCCGTCAGGATCGAGGAAGCTCTCAGCATCATCGTCTTCCATGCCGGTTTGGTTCACACGGCGCAGGTGGCGCAACCCTCCGGACTGCCGCCTCTCTGGACCCAGCTTTCACCCGAGTTCCGCCACCGCGTGATCACGCGGACGATGCTCCCGTTCAGCCTCCTCTATCGTCGCGATATCGGCGGTGCGCTGTGCGCGACGATCGTCTTCCGCGTTGATGGCCCCGGTGGGGGCGAATGGTACGTCCAAGTATCGCCTGATCTATCGATGTTCGGCGAAGGCACTGTCGAACGTCCCAGCCTGGTGATTCAGCTGCGCGACACAGCGGTCTTCTGCCAGATGCTCGCAGGGCGATTCCGTCTTGCGACCGGGCTGATCAGCAGGAGGATGAAACTGCGCGGCGACCGGCGCCTGTTCATGCGCATGAACACCCTGTTCAGCGTGGATGCCAGGCCGCGAGTTGTCTATCAGGAGCAGCCGCAAGTCGAAAGAGCATAGGAAGGAGAAGACCATGGGTGCACGTGTGGAAGTCCGGCCCGGAACTGGAACCTGGCGGAGGGCGATGGCGCGATGGCGCCGTTTCGCCTGGCTCGTCATCTTGATCGCCGATGCGGGACTGCTCGCGTGGGGCGCGGCGGCAGCCCTGTTGCCGGAACGTCTGCCGGGACCGGGTTCCGCGCCGATCCTGCCTGCCGGCTACGAGGGCTTCACCGGGGGCTCGTGGCAGCAACTCGCGGCCACGTCCCCGAAGACGGCCGGATACATCACGCTGGTCTTCCGGATGTACGGCATATACATCGCGGCGTTCGGGCTGTTGGCGATCGCCATCGCCGCGACGGCCTACCGCGGCGGTGACCGTTGGGCGTGGTGGACGCTACTGGTCGGCAACACCATCGCCTTCGTCTCGGCAATGACGTACGACCGGATCGTGGGCGCAATCGGACCGTTCGAGCTGTCGGAATACCTCGGCCTTGCCGCGATCTATGGGAGTCTCGCCCTCACAGCTCCCTTTCCTCGCGGTGCCGAGAGGGGTCTGAGGATGGGTCCCACAGGCGGGAGCCCAGGTTGGGAGTGATGACTCGTGAGCGCCGCGCCTCGCTCTCACCCGCCCCAACGAGCGGGGAGGCAAAGACGAGCGACCGGGGAGCCGCAAGCGACTCCAGATTTCTCCCCGTGCACTTGGCTTTACACATGCGTCTTACTTCCCCCGCGGCCCTCGTAGCCCCGCGAACCAGGGCTTTCTGCGGGCTCCGCCTGCTCCCCAGCAACTTTCGCCCGCGCTCATGGCCCTGCGCCAACGGCTTGCCTCCCGGTCAGGCCATTGGTTGGATGGGTGCAGTTCAGGCCGAGACGGGAGGGAGCCATAAGATGGCGGAGATCGTTCGAGTCGGTGGACAGGAGTTCAAGAGACGGAACATCTTTGCGGTGTGGCTGGGCCTCCCGCTGATCACGATCGGGATCTACACGTTCGTCTGGTACTACAAGATCAATGATGAGGCCAGACGGTACCTGGGGGACGACACCATCCGCCCGGGCGTCTCGGTGCTCGCGCTCACGCTGGGATGGGTGATCCTCCTGCCACCCTTCATCTCGATCTTTCGCACCGCCGAGCGCGTGAGGCGGATGCAGGAACACGCTGGTATCGCGAGCCGAATCGAGCCGGTGCTGGCGCTGGTCGCCGTGTTCTTCTTCTCCTTGTGGACGCTGTACATCCAGGTCATGCTGAACCGGATCTGGGACGCCTACGTCGGCGGAGGATCAGTCGGTCAACAGAACCCGGTGCCGCCCCCAGCGGTAGCACCTCCCGTGCCTCCTCCTCCCCCGGCCCCGGAGGCGTAGCGTTCGACTGAAGACAAGAAATGAACCAGACACTGTTTCAGTCGGCTACGGATGCAGCGGGAATGCTGAGCCGCCAGTAGATCTCGTCTCGCGAGCTGACGGAGATGCTGCTGGCCCGGATCGATGCCGTCAATCCTGCACTGAACTCGGTGATCGAGCTGCGTCGTGAGGCAGCGTTGCAGGAAGCCGGCGCGGCCGACCAGGCGATCGCGGGTGGCGTCCGAAAGCCGCTGCACGGCGTCCCAATGACGATCAAGGAGAGCTTCAACGTTGCCGGAATGCACACCACCTGGGGCAATCCAGCTTTCATGGACTACATGGCGGACTCGGATGCGACGGTGGTGCGGCGGTTGAAGCAGGCAGGCGCGATCATCGTCGGGAAGACCAACGTGCACTTCATGCTGGCGGATTTCGGACAAGCTGTTCGGTGTCACCAACAATCCTTGGGATACGACACGCACCCCGGGCGGCTCCACCGGTGGAGCGGCTGCGGCGGTCTCTGCCGGGATGACGTTCCTCGAATACGGCTCGGACCTAAGACGACACCCCTATCACGTTCGCCGACCTCCTCGGTGACGTCATCGGTGGGTACGAGTCCCCGCCGGTCTGACGAATCGGAGGGTAGGGTCGAGGGCTGGCGCGGCGTATCCACGACGTCCTCTGCATCTCAAGAGGACGCCCTGGGGTGCAGGCTACCGGATTGGCCCGGTGGTGGAGGCAGCCCCGTTCCGCAGCGGCGGGAAGTCGGCGAGAAGCCCATCGGCCTCGACCTGGAAGAGCGCCTGGGCTTGGTCGAGGCCCGGCAAGCGATATAGACCGAGGCTGCGGAAGCTCACGCCGGCCGGCAAAGCTCCCTCGACGGCGGCTTTGGTCTCGCCGGAGACGACGATCTGCCCACCATGGGCCGTCCAGCAGACCCGAGCCCCAGCGTGGACTCGGACAAACCGATATACCCGGTATCGGTAAGAGTGGGGCGGCCGCTATGGATACCAACACGGACCCGGCATTGCAGACCTTCGGGCCAGGTCCGCACGGCCATCGTGCGCTGGATGGTCACCGCCGCCTCGATGGCCGGGACGACGCGTTCGAAGACCGCGAAGAACTCGTCCGCGTGGGCATCGACTTCGCGGCCCCCGGCCCGAAGCACGGCGTCCCGGACGATGCCCCGGACATCGTTCAGCAGGTCGGCGTACCGGTCACCCAACTGCCTGAGGAGCGCGGTGGAACCCTCGATGTCCGTCAGGAGGAAGGTGACGAAGCCGGTGGGGAGTGAGGCGGCATCGGTCGATCGGGCCTGGACCTGGCCACGGAGGCTCTCCTTCTCGATGACGTAGCGGACGGCGGCCAGCACGGTCTCGGTGAGATCCGGATCATCGAGGACGGCCGGATCGTGGACGAGCGCTGTCATCGGCCGTCCCCGGCGCTCGAGGTAGGTCACCGCCCGCCGTTCCTGATCGCCAGGGAGCGGAGCCGGCTTGCCGGCGCCGTCGAGGTACGAGCCTGCAGCCTCCGACCAGTGCAGTACAGCAAGAGTGGGATCCCGGAGGGCGCTTCGCAACTGTTGTTCGAGCTCGCCGGGCGCCCCCATCCGCCCCAGCTCGATGACCAGCCGGCCGGCCGCTGCATGTGTGCGCTCGGAACGTAGCTGGCCGGTGATGAACCCGACGGGCACGATGCCGTACTTCTTGGCGGCGTTCAGGAGCCGCTTGCGGGCCCGCTCCCGGGCCGCGTCGTCCTCGAATGAAACCTGGTTGAACCGGGCCAGGGCGTTGCGCACGTGCGGCTCGTCGTTGATGGGCAGCCGTCGACGGCCGTAAGAGTCTATGTAAGCAAACGCGCTGTCCGGCAGTCTCGCCCGGTCGCTGTCTTTGAGCCTGGCCATCTCCCGACAATAACCGACCCCGACGACACGAACTTCCGGGATCAGGCGCCAGCTCGGGATGGAATCCAGTCCGGATCGCGGCCGAACAACCCGGCCAGCCGCTCGTGTAGACCCGCATCCTCGGCGACGGGTACCTCGGGGCCGAAGTCGCGGCCCCGAAACTCCGGCCGAAGGTTCTCTCTCCCCCAGTCGAGAGCCAGTTGTCCGAGCTCGGGGTCCAGCTCGGTCGGCTGCCCGGTCGCCTTGGCCAGGTCCCAGCCATGCACGACCAGATCGGCGATCTGCTGGCCCACGAACCACGTCCGTGGGAACTCGCCGAAGGGGAGCTTCACCGTCCCCTCCAGGGCACCCGGACGGCGCCATGCGCCCAACAACAGCTCAGCCGCCTCACGGTACGCTCCAATCCAGTTCTCGCCGATGTCGCCCACGTCGAGCTCTATCGACCCGCCGCCCCTGGCCCTCTCGGTGAACCGCCGAAGGTCCTGCATTACCACGTGGTTGATCAGCGCGCGCACGTCCCATGAACTGCATGGCGTGGGCAGCGTCGCCTGGTCGCGTCGTATCCGGGAGATGATCGCCTCGGTGTGATGGACCGCGCTAGAGAGCTTATCGATGGGATCCTTGGCCGCCGTCATTGCAGCGCGAAGGGTGGGTACCTGTCGGTGACCAGGACGAACGCGTATGCGACAACCCGGACGCCCCACCGGATGACGCCCTGCACGAAATCGAACATCCCCCTCGGATACCGCCCGGTGAACAAGATGGCGAACCAGGCGATGATGATCACCACGATCGCCGCGATCCACAGGAAGAACAGCACGATGTAGTGAGGGATGGCCAGGAACCACTTCACCAGCGGGAGCCACCGGTTCAGGTCGCGGGCCGCGTCCGGGTAGACATAGTCGAGGTGGACGGCCTGCTGCTGATCGGAGGACGGGTAGCGGTCATCCATGAGCGCGAGGTAGATCCCCACCCGATTGGTGAAGCGCTGCAGCTCCAGGTTCCAGTCGAACCACCAGCGGGGGTACTTCCGGCGAAACAGGATCATGAGGAGGGGGGCGAAGAACAGCAGGCCTCCCGCGCCCGCCGCCACCGCTGTCGTCCCCTTCCCATACGACCACTGCCACGTCCCGCCCGAGACCGCGCCCAGCACCATCAGGATCGGGATGGCCACGAAGATCCGGAAGGCCGTGGTCAGCCTGTTGAGCGGCCGGTCAGGATAATCGACCGAGAACTGCACCGGGTACGTCGCCGGTTGCATTGCCATGGCGCCTCCCCCTCTCTCTAGCGACAAGACTGTGGAAGCATTCCACGCTTTTGTCGGAGAACAAGCAAGGAGACGTCGGGCCGCTATGGCCCATCCCGATCATCGCGCTGGGCCTGGTGATCGACCTGATGGCAGCGCGTGCCGCGGCCAGGGAAGCTTCGACCCAACACACGCCCGGGGGCCAATCCTCTCTGGATTGACCCCCGGTTCCCACAGGGCAAACGATCGGCGTCGATCAGCCGGCTCAGGCTTCGCAATTCATGAAGTTCTCGACCTCGACGCACGTGTCGAATCCGTCACCGCCATCGCCGATGTCCGAGCCGGTGCCCCCCTCCAGGAGGTCGTCGCCGCCGAAGCCCTCCAGGATGTCGGCGCCCCCACCGCCGGCCAGATGGTTCGCCGCGTCATCGCCTCTCAGGAAGTCGGCGGTGTCTGATCCTTCGAGGTCCTCGATGGCGACCAGGGTGTCGGAGCCGTCGCCTGTGGCGAATCCGCCAGCCAGGTCCGCGGTGATGAATCCTTGCTTTCCAGACAGGTCCGCATAGGTCACGGTGTCTCGACCCGGACCGCCGTCGAGGATGTCGTCGCCATGTCCCCCGCTCAACCGGTCGTCGCCGTCCCCGCCCGAGATCTCATCGGGTGCGTCTCTCCCGCTGAGAAAGTTGGAGGCGCCGTCACCTGTCAGGACGTCCGCGAACCTCGTCCCCAGCACGTTCTCCGTCCCCGCCAGAGTGTCCGAACCAAAGCCCGTGGCGTTCCCCAGGGTGAGGTCGACCTCGACGGCGCCGGGCGCCGAAACGAAGTCGATGGTGTCGGAGCCTGCTCCCCCCGAGTAGGCGTCGTCTCCGAGGCCCGCCATGAACAGGTCGTCCCCGTCGTCCCCTTCCACCGAGTCCATCCCACGCCCGTCCGCGATCACGTCTGCGCCGGGTCCGCCGGTGAGCACGTCGTCCCCGACCCCGCCGCGAATGTCGTCTGCACCATCCCTGCCGTCCACGGTATCCGCGCCTCCCCTTGCCGTCATCAAGTTGTCGGAAGCGTCGCCGGTGAGGCCGTCCGCGTACACCGAGCCACCCACGTTCTCGACGTCGGAGATGGAATCCTGCCCCTGACCCATGGCGATTCCCTGGGTGAGGTCGGCGGTCACGCCCCCGACGGAGGTCTGGAAGTCGAGCATGTCGATTCCCGTCCCGCCTTCGTAGGCATCGTCGCCGGATCCTCCTCGAAGGATGTCATCCCCACCTGCGGCATCGACCGTGTCGTCTCCGGCCCTGCCGATGATCAAGTTCGGCCCCTCGTCGCCCACCAGGGAGTCCCCGTAGCCAGAGCCGAAGACGTCCTCGATGCCCGTGAGAGTGTCCGAGCCCTCGCCGGAAGCGGTTCCCATCGAAAGTTCGACGGAGACCGGTCCAGCGGCGGATCCGAAGTCCACCCCATCGATCCCCGCTCCGCCCTTCACGACGTCGTCCCCCGGGCCGCCGAACAGGTAGTCGTCGTCTCCCGCTCCGGACAAGGTGTCGTCGCCGGCGCCGCCCCGCAGGATGTCCGACCCCCACCAACCGTCCAGGTCGTTGGCTGAGCCATCCCCGATCAGGAGGTCATCGAAGTAGCTGCCCACCACGTCCTCGACCGCGATCAGCGTGTCCTCGCCGTCACCGGTCGCGGTGCCGCCGAGCAGATTCACGATCATCTCGCTGTCCTCATCGTTCCTGAAGTCCACCACGTCAGAGCCCGGACCGCCATCGAACGTGTCGTCCCCCCAACCGGTGAGCAGCCGATCGTTCCCCTCGCCGCCCCGAAGCGTGTCATTCCCGTCCAGCCCGTCCAGCACGTTTGGACCCCCATTGCCGGTCAGCTCGTCGGGATACTGCCAGCTCCCCTCGACGTTCTCGATGCCCGCCAGGCGGTCCTGGCCCATCCCCGAGGCCGTGCCCGCCGACAGGTTCACCGTCATCGCGCTACTCGCCCTGAAGTACACGACCCAGTCCTGGCCGGTGCCCCCTATGAGCGAGTCGTTCCCCCTGTCGCCGAACAGGACGTCGTCGCCCCTTTGTCCGCGCACCCTGTCGTTTCCACGGCCGCCCGACAGCCAATCCCGGTTGTCGCCACCGGCCAGTGAGTCCGCCCCGATGCCTCCGGAAAGGTCATCCCGCCCGGGCCCCCCGCAGATCCGGTCGTTACCGCCCCCACCGACGATCGTGTCGTTGCCGCCCAATCCCACGATCACGTCGGGCCCGGGCGTGCCGTGGATGAAATCGCTCCGGTTCGTTCCCACCTTCGTCGCAACCGCCCCAAAGCACCGGGGGGTGGCCGCCTGAGCCGCTGGTGCGACGAGCATCACCACCGTGAAGAACACGGCCACTATGCACGTCCTTGCGAGGAATCGAGTCTTCATCCCATCTCTCCGATCATCCAGAGCGCCTTTTCAGGGTTCTTCAATGGAGCGGAGCCAGCCAGACCTGTCCGGGCCGGAAGCAGGCGTGCAGCGGTCGCGGGCCACCGTTCGGGTGGGAGCAGCCTCGTCCTCCCCACGCCTGGCTCGCCGCAGCCTCCCCGCCCCTGAGCAGAGCTAAGAAGACCAGCAGTACCAACCCAACCCTTCGCATCCTCATCACCCCCTGCCCGCATGGTTGCCGGATGGGGTGATCGGAGCCATAGCTCTCCTGGTGACTGGGGAGTTCCCGGGTGGTGCGACTTATGTCACCCTTTGGATAGGCTCGAGCAGGCTGGCTGAGGTGGGGCAACATGGCCGCGTATGTCGAACTTTGGGTAAGGGGTGCTCGGGATCGAATCGGGCTGTCTGGGGGGAGGATCGCGATCGGTCAATCCTCATCCAACGACATCCCACTCCCGTTCGATCCCACGGTGTCCAGACTCCACGCCGTCCTGGAGAACCTGTCCTCCGGGTGGTGCATCCGCGACCTGAACTCGCGCAACGGGACCTTCCTGAATGGAGAGCGGATCTGGGGCGAGCAGCCCCTGAGGCCTGGTGACGAAATTCGCGTTGGTCAGACCACTCTGGTCTTCCGGGTCGACGCACCATTGGAGGAGGGAGAAGCCACCGCCGGCGCGGAGCAATCGCCCGAGCTGACCAGGAGGGAGCACGACGTGCTCCTATCCCTGTGTGCGCCGCTCATCTCGGATAACGCCTTTCGCGAACCGGCCTCGATCCGCGGGATCGCTCGAGCGCTCGTCGTAACGGACGCCGCGGTCAAGCAGCATCTCGCTCGCCTCTACGACAAGTTCGGCATCGGCGACGAAGGCGAGCGGCGGCGGTTACGCCTGGCCAACGAGGCCATCCGGCGGGGGGCGGTATCGATGGCTGAGATCCAGGAGTGGGTGAAGCGCCGAAGCGAGCACTAGGCGGCGCGTCTATTTCGGCGCGGGAACCAGCTCGACCCAGGTCGCCCCGGGTGCCAGCATGATCTCCCGCCCTCGCTTGTCCAGGAACATGGCCGGGCGACTTCGCGATGACCGGCTCCACGTGCCCCGGATCCCCACCCCATCGCGGAACACCACCGCGTTGCCCTCCCCCATCGTTCGTGCGCGAACCCACATCTTGCCGGCGATGGAGACGTCCCTGACCCTGACGTACTGGATGATGACGTTGGACGCCGAAAGCTGGCGGCCGTCCGACTCATGGGCTCGACTCCCGTAGTAGCGAACGTACTGTCCGAGGCCCTCGTCGTAGCGCCACTCCAGAGTGCCGAACGGCACCTCGACGACACGGCGCCTGGGGACTCCGGCGGGTGGGGCGGCAGAGTAGGTGAACACCGGCCTGGCAGGCGCCGATGTCCGGGTTGCCAGAAGCCGTTCCGGCTTGGCGAACAAGTTGTAGGGCGCTCCGGCGTCAGTCCGCGAATACCCATTCGGCTCGATCCGCTCGCTCACGTCGACGACGCCGCTCAGGTCGAGCGGTTCGGCGAGCGAGTCATTGCCGAAGGCGAAGAGCGGATGGCCGAGCTCGGCCAGCAAATCTGGGTCGGTCGGACGAGGACCGCGTACGGGCCCCACGAGGTCCGGCAGTGTGCACTGGAAGACAGCGACGAATCGGGTGCGGCCGGCCTCGATCGGCTCTTCGAACACGAGGTCGGCGTGGAACAGGCCGGACTGGGACCGCACCTCGTTGTCGACCTTCACGGCGAGCGCGGGGCCGTCTGGTGCCTGCCCGGAGAGGGCAGGTACGCCGGTGAGCGGGCATATCTGCGTGGCGAGGTGAGTTGGCAGGCCGCCCCGGGTCCTGGCGGGGGGATTGCGGGGGTGGGGCCGGAACGCGAGGAATGCGGCCGATCCCCCCAGGACGAGGACGAGAGATGTGATCACGCTCCAGGCGACGACCGGAGCCGGCCGGATCAGGACCCCTCCCAGCGTGATGGCATCGGCTCCTTCCGGCTCGACGATCACCTGGAAGGGGAGCCTCCGGCGCCCGATGAGTCGTCCATTGCGTGGGCGGACCCGAACGCCGGCCCAGGCCACGGATACCGGTTCGACGACGAGGGATCCTGGGGAAACGGCTGCCGAAATCGCCCTTCGGCCACGCGTCGTCAGGTGCACCTGGGCCCGAGATCGACCGCGATTCTCGATCCTGACCTGGTGGCGGGCCGACCTTCGTCCCGTGGACTCGATCGGGATGAGCTGGGCGGATACGTCGATGACGCTAGTCGCCTCCGAGCCGATGGCTTCGCTTCTTACGCCGGCGAGGCCCGAGTCACCGGTTCCTGCACCGACCCGCGAATCCGGTGAGACCGCCGCACTAGCAGCCTCCACCAACGAGCCGCACGTCGGATACCGATCGTCGGCCCGTTTGGCCATGGCGGAGCGGATGACGTCGTTCAACCTCGCCGGAAGCTCCGGTCGCCAACTCGCGGGCTCAGGTGGCTCGGCCTTGAGATGTGAATAGAGGACCGAGATGTCGCTCTCCTGGGCGAACGGGACGTGCCCGGTAAGACACTGGAACAGCACGCATCCGAGCGAGTAGACATCGGCTCGGCCATCCAGATCGGGTCGCCCTTCGATCACCTCGGGGGACGCATAGTGGATGCTGCCCAGAAATGCTCCAGAGGCGGTGAGCCTCCCCGATGAGATGTGCCTGGTGAGACCGAAGTCCGTGAGGTAGACGTGCTCGCGCGGTGGCCTGCCCTCCACCAGGATGTTCTCCGGTTTGACATCGCGGTGAATCAGCCCCTCAGCGTGCGCCGCGTCCAGTGCCTCGGCCACCTGTCCGATCAGCTGGAGCGCGCGTGCTGGTTCCAGTGGACCTTCATCCCTGAGGAGGCGCCCCAGATCCTTTCCATCCACATATCGCATCGCCATCCACAGAGTTCCGTCGGCTTCTTCTCCCGCGTCGTGGATAGGCAGGACGTTTGGGTGTTCGACGCTCGCCGCGAGTCTCGGCTCGCTGTCGACGAAGCGTCGACGCAGCTCTTGGGCGGACGCCATTTCCGGGGGAAGGACCTTCAGCGCCACCCGCCGACCAAGCCGGGCGTGCTGCGCGAGATACACCACGCCCATGCCGCCTCGCCCGATCAGGGAGACGATGGTGAACCCGGCGATCTGGCTGCCGATGCGTGGATCCTGGGTCATGTCGGCTGCCAGCCTCCCCGGACAATCAGGCCGGCCCGACGAGCCGGTCACGAAAATGCTAGACCTCGGCCCTCACCGGGGGAATACCCAGGGACGGGGGCTGTCGGATGCTCACGAATGCCCAGATCGCGGAGCTGCTGGCCCGTGCTTCGGAAGAAGCTGAACCGGGCAGCCACCGCGGGAGGGCACTCGGCCGGGCGTCCAGGGCAGCGTTCTTCTGGCCCGTCGAGGCTGCCCGGCTGCTCCAGCAGGACCGTCCGCTGACCGAGCTTCGATCGGTGGGTCCGTGGCTGGCCGGCGTCATCACCGGCTGGCTCCTGGATCCGATGATCGAACCCCCTGACCCACCCGAGCTGCGGCGCGGCTACCTCACCATGTCGGAGGTTCGCCAGACCATCGAGTGCCAACCTGACTGGATCCCCGCGCTTCGGGCCGACCTCCAGATGCACACCACGTGGAGCGACGGTGCGGCGCCCTTACGAGAGATGGTGGACGAGGCCGAGGCCCTGTGGAACTACGAATTCATCGCCATCACTGACCATTCGAAGGGGTTGAAGATCGCGGGAGGGATGGACGAGGGACGGCTGGCCGAGCAGGGAGAGGTCATCTCCCGAGTGAACCAGGCGCTCGGCGCTCGCGGCTCCAGACTGCGCGTGCTCCGGTCGATCGAGATGAACCTCTCACCTGAAGGCGATCAGGACATGGAGCCCGAAGCCCTGGACAGATTGGACCTGGTCCTGGCCGCGTTCCACTCGAAGCTCCGCCTGACCGAAGATCAGACAGATCGCTACCTCCGGGCGTTGCGAAACCCAACGTTCCACGTCCTGGCCCACCCGAGGGGGCGCGTGTTCAACCGGCGGCACGGGCTGTCGGCCGATTGGCCTCGCGTCTTCGAGGCAGCGGCCGAGGAGGGAAAGGCTTTGGAGATCGATGCCCACCCCAGCAGGCAGGACCTGGACTCGGATCTGCTCGAGCTGGCCAGAGAGGCCGGCCTGTGGATCTCCATCGGGACGGACGCCCACCTCTTGCGGGAGCTCCAGTACGTCGAGTTCGGAGTCGCCCTGGCGATTCGCGCAGGCTTCCCCAGGGAGCGCATCCTCAACTACCAGCCTCTCGAATCCGTGCTGGCATGGGCCGGCCGGCCCTCTGTGCGGTGACAGCCCCCGCAACGAAGAGGTGCCTACCCCGGTGTGCGAACAGACTCCGACCTTTGCGGCGATCCATCACAATAGGGACCTGCACTCGCGCGCTTCTTCGGCCGGGGCGCCTGGTCCGTTCGGTTATACAATCACGCGCATCTACCATGAGGTAGAGACCACAGGGGTCGTTCGGAGGTCAGGGCCGTGAAAGCGGGGCACCGGCCGGTCGAGCCGCCGTCCCAAACACCCAGAGGATCGAAGAGTTTGACCATGCTCTCCTCGAAAGGATTCGAGGCCTATCTCCTCGATCAGGTCCGCGCCGCGGTAGCCGCTACCGATCTGACCGGAGCCATAACTCACTGGAACCGTGCCGCCGAGCACATGTTCGGTTGGGAGACCGCCGAGGCACTGGGCTGCGACTTCCGCGACCTGCTCGTCTCGACGGGCGACTTGAGCCAGGCCGACGACATCCTGACGGCCGTTTTGGCCGGGCAAAACTGGGAGGGCGAGTTCCCGATCCGGCGGAAGGATGGCGGACACATCCTGGCGTTCACCACGATCTCTCCGATCCGCGGCGCCGACGACGCAATCGTTGGGGTGGTCAGCGTGTCGGTCGACATCACCGACCGGGTGCGAAAGGAGCGGCTCATCAACGCCCGGACCGCCGTGACCCGAGCTCTGGCCGAAGCCTCATCCCTCACCGAGGCCGCCCCGGCGATCCTCCAGGCGGCCTGCGAGAACCTGGGGTGGCCGGTCGGAGCGCTGTGGCGGGTCGACCAGGAAACGGGGGTCACCCGATGTGTCGACGTGTGGCATGTGCCCGGCGCCGACGTCGCCGAGTTCGAACGGGTGAGTCGCGAATCGCTGTTCCCTCCGGGCGTCGGGCTTCCGGGGAGGGTGTGGTCGGCCGGTCACTCCGCCTGGATCCCCGACGTCACCGAGGACGACAACTTCCCCAGAGCGCCCAGTGCCGGCCGGGAAGGGATCCAGGGCGCCTTTGGCTTTCCGATCCTCCTCGGGGACGAGGTCCTGGGCGTCCTGGAGTTCTTCAGCCGCGAGATCCGGGAGCCGGACTCCGACCTGCTTCTGGCCCTCTCGGTGATCGGCAGCCAGATCGGGCAGTTCATCGAGCGAAAGGGGGCCGAGGAGGCAGTCCTGGAGAGTGAGGCCAGGAAGTCTGCCATCGTGGAAGCCGCTCTCGACTGCATCATCACGATCGATCATGAGGGCAGGGTCCTCGAGTTCAATCCGGCAGCCGAGAGGACTTTCGGATACCCCCGGGACGAAGCAATAGGCAAGGAGATGGCCGCCCTCATCGTGCCGCCGTACCTGCGGGAACGACACAGGGCCGGGCTGGCCCGTTTCCTGGCCACCGGAGAAGGCCCCCTCCTCGGCAAGCGGTTCGAGTTCTCGGGCATGCGGGCAGACGGCACGGAGTTCCCCATCGAACTGACGGTGGCGCGCGTGGATCTCCCCGGGCCGCCGATGTTCACGGGCTTCGTCCGAGACATCACCCGGCGTCGAGCGGCGGACGAGCGGCTCCGGGAGAGCCGGGAACGCCTCCGCCTGGCCCTGGAGGCCGGCCGGCTCGGCACCTGGCATTACGACATCGCCACCGGGGCGGTGACGTGGGATGAGACCCTCGAGGCGATCTTCGGGCTGCCCCGCGGGACGTTCGGAGGCACGATCCAGGATTACGGCGAGCGGCTCCATCCCGAGGAGCGCGACGGGATCATGGCGACGATCGATCGGGCCCTCGAGTCCGGCTCGGACTTCGAGATCGAGCATCGCGTGATCTGGCCGGACGGCTCCATCCGTTGGATCGACGGGCGGGGCCAGTGCATCAAGGATGACACCGGTGCGGTCGTGGCCATGACGGGAGTGGTTGCGGACGTCACGGAACGCAGGCGGGTGGAGCAGGCCCAGCATTTCCTGGCTGAAGCAGGACCCCTGATGGCTGCGTCCATCGAGGGATACGAGGAGACTCTCGCGGGCGTGGCCCGGCTCGTCGTGCCGCAGATCGCGGACTGGTGCTCGATCGACATGCTTGAACCGGATGGTTCCATCCGCCAGTTGGCCGTCGCTCATGTCGACCCGGAGAAGGCAAAGCTCGGTGAGGAGTTCAGACGGCGCTACCCACCCGACCCCGCGGCCCCAACTGGGCTACCCAGGGTCCTGCGCACAGGACAGCCGGAGATGCTCGCCGAGATCCCGGAGTCCCTGCTGGAGCAGTCGGCTTCGGACCCGGAGTCCCTGGAGATCGTGAAGAGGCTGGGACTTCGATCTGTGATGGTCGTTCCCATGATCGCCCGGGGGCGCACGCTTGGGGCAATCACGCTCGTGACGGCAGAATCGGGCCGCCGGTACGACGACAGCGACCTCGTCTTTGCCCAGGAGGTGGCCCGGCGGGCGGCGCTGGCCGTGGATAACGCACGGCTCCTCCAAGAGATCCGTCGGGTGGCCACCCGGCTGCAGGAGAGCCTCCTTCCGCCGGCGCTGCCAGAGGTCCCAGGGTTGGAGATCGAAGGCCGGTACCGGTGGGGAGGGGAGGGCAACGAGGTCGGAGGGGACTTCTACGACGCGTTCGACACCGAAGATGGGTCGTGGGCCCTGATAATCGGAGACGTCTGCGGGAAAGGGGTAGAGGCAGCCGTCGTCACCAGCCTTGCCCGTCACACCCTGCGAGCGGTGGCCTTGCAGGAGCGAAAGCCGAGCAACGTCCTCAGGCATCTGAACCAGGCGGTGATCCAGCAGCGCTCCGATCACATGTTCTGCACGGTCTGCTACGTGAGGCTGAAACCACATGACGAGGGAGCCCGGCTGACGGTGTGCTCTGCGGGCCATCCTCTCCCCTTCGTACTGAGGGCGGATGGATCGGTGGAGTCCGTGGGGAGCCCTGGAGCACTGCTCGGTATCTTCAACGATCCAGAGCTGACCGACTGCGCCGTCGACCTGCGACTCGATGACGCGGTGGTCCTGTTCACCGACGGCATCCTGGAAGAGCGCCGGAGGGACGGCGAGATCTTCGGGCGCGAGCGCTTGGAATCGGTGATCAGGTCGTGCCGTGGGGCGGACGCCAAAAGCATCGCGGAGGCGATCGAGGGCGCGCTGGTCGCGTTCACTCCCGAGGGCCCCCGGGACGACGTGGCGCTGCTCGTGGTCAAGGTCAAGGGCAGAGGCTGACGAGGGGGGCCGTGAGCCAACTTCGGATCGAGGTTCGGGAGGCAGAGGGGGCGATCCTGGTGGGCCTGCACGGCGAGCTCGACATCTCAGAGGTCGAACAGGCCGAGAAGGTCCTGGCTGCAGCGGAGGCCAAGCAGCCCAGCCTGCTGGTGATCGACCTTCGAGGCCTCGAATTCATGGATTCATCCGGGATCAGGCTGGTGGTCGAGGCAGACCTCCGCGCTCGCGAGGACGAACGGCGGCTGGTCCTGGTGCGCGGCTCCGATGCGGTTCATCGAGTCTTCACCATCGCTCTCCTGGACCGACGCTTGGAGTTCGTGGACGAGCCCCCCGACAGATTTCCTCGATGAGCGAGACGATTGACCTCAGACGGCAAACCGCACGTGTACGACGTCGCCTTCCTGCACCACGTACTCCTTTCCCTCGACCCTCATGTGTCCCTTGGCTCTGGCCGCGTCCCAGCCTCCGGCCTCCACGAGATCGTCGTACCGGATCACCTCGGCGCGGATGAATCCCCGTTCCAGGTCGGTGTGGACGACGCCGGCAGCCTCCGGGGCCGTGGCTCCCCTCCTTACCTCCCACGCACGGCTCTCGTCCTCGCCGGTGGTCAGGAAGGTGATGAGGTCGAGAGCTCGATAGCAAGCCGAGACCACGGGCTCCAAGCCGGGCTCCTCCACCCCGAATTCGCGAAGGAGCGCCTCCGCCTCCTCGGCCGGCATGCCCGCCGTCTCCGCCTCGATCTCGGCCCAGATTCCGATCGTTTCCTCCGGAAGCCCCTCCGGCACCGCCCCGCTCTCATCGAGGTTGGCCACCAGCACCCACGGCTTCAGGGTCAGGAGCGAAAGCCCTCGCAGCACCTTGTTCGCTTCGTCCGACAGTCCAGCGTCACGCAGGAGCGTCTCGGAAGAGAGAGCGGCGTGGGCCATCTCCAGGGTCTCCACCTGCGCCCTGGAGTCCTGCCCGCGTCCCTTGAGCTTTCGCCGGGAGTTTTCCAGGGCCGTCTCGACCACCGCGAGGTCGGCGATGACCAGGTCGGCGGTGACCTCGGAGAGCTCTCCCACTGGATCCTGGCTCGGACCGAAGGCTCGAAGGACCACGCAGAGCGCATCGGCTCCTCGAAGCTGCCCGAGTCCCTGGGCGGAGGTTCCCCCCGGCACGTCGACGAACCGCACCTGCGCGGGAACGGTCTTCTTCGACCTTTCCAGATCGGCCAGGACCTTCAGCCGGGGGTCGGGGACCGGGACAACAGCCTGATTGGCCCGACCCCCTGCGGCCCCCGCCCTGGTGAGCGCGGTGAACAGCGTGGACTTCCCCGAATACGGGACACCGACAAGGCCGATGTCCTTCACGCGACTCCCAGCTCGGTCATGCCCGATCAGCCAGGATGGCGGAGGCCGCGGAACTCGACCGCCCAGATCCATCGCTCCCCGTCCGGGGAGTGCTCGAAGCGAAGGAGACGACCCTCCTCACCACCCGGAAGAAGGACGGGGAGGCCCCTGTGTTCCGGCCCGGGCCACAGGTCCTCTCGCTCCTGCTGCTCGAGGCGCAGGAGCGTCATTGGGTGAGCGCCCCCCCGCTCCAACGGCGAACACCACTCGTCGTCCCCGTCGAGCTTGCGGAACCGCAGGAAGCGGGGAGCACCGTGGACCAACAGGGATTCGCCGGGCTTCGCCCACGCCTTGCCGAAGAAACGCCATCGTTCGCCGTCCTTGGAGGCCTCGATGGCCCAGGCGATCTCCTCTTCCACGGGGCAAGAGGCTAGCCATTTTGGAAGAAACAGGTGCAAGACGCGGCGAAGACCCCGGTCAGTGACCGAGAGGTCTCCCTGCCCGGGATTGAGGAGGCCGGGGCGAGGCGCGGTTATGCTGGCAGTCGATGGACCACGTGACTTTCCTGAACCGCCCGAAGCTCGAGCAACCCCCTCTGATCTGTGCGTTCAAGGGCTGGAACGACGGTGGGGAGGCAGCATCGATCGCGCTGCGGTACCTGCGGGAACGGTGGGACGCCAAGACGTTTGCCACGGTCGATCCGGAGGAGTTCTACGACTTCCAGGTGACCCGCCCGACAGTGCGGCTGGAGGAAGGCGTGAGCCGGGTGATCGAGTGGCCGAAGGCCGAATTCGCCGCCGCCTCGGTCGGCGGCCGGGACGTGGTGCTGTTCGGCGCCACCGAACCCAATGTCCGCTGGCGGACGTTCACCGGGGCCGTCCTGGCCACCGCCAAGGACATCCGGTCTCCCATGCTGGTCACCTTGGGAGCGTTCCTTACGGACGTCCCGCACAGCCGCCCCGTCCCGGTCGTGGGCTCGGCGGTGGACGAGGAGACCGCCGGCCGGCTGGGCCTGGCCCGGTCGCAGTATGAAGGTCCCACCGGTATCGTCGGAGTGCTCCATGACGCATCCAATCGATCTGGCTTGCCGTCCGTCAGCTTGTGGGCGGCCGTCCCCCATTACCTGCCTGTGGCCCCGAACCCGAAGGCGGCCCTGGCCCTGGTCGATCGGGTCTCCGACCTCCTGGGGATATCGGTGAACACCGAGCCCCTCACCCAAGCCGTTGGGAGCTGGGAACAAACGATGCTCGGGGCGATGGAGGAAAGCGACGAGCTCACCGAGTACGTGGCACGCTTGGAGGCGGCCGCCGACGAGAGTATCGGACAGGCGCGCCTCACCGAAGAACAGGTGCCCTCAGGCGAGGCCATCGCCGCCGAGCTGGAGCGGTTCCTCAGGGAACAGGGCGACGGGGACGCGGAGCGGTGAGAAAACGAGGATGAGGTAACGGTTCGTGTCGGTCGCCGATCCCAGCGTGTTGTCTCGAATCAGGAAGCGGCTCAGGTCGCGTCGCATCCCGTCGATGCATCCTCACCCCGGGCCGACTCACGGCAGCGACGAGCCCGTCGGCATGGGCGGAAAGAGCGGCGCGCTCCGGGCCGCGATCTTCGGGGTGAACGATGGTTTGGTGTCGAACCTGTCGCTGATCATGGGAGTTACGGGGGCCAACGTATCGAACAAGTTCATCCTCGTGGCCGGCGTGGCCGGCCTCTTGGCGGGGGCCTTCTCGATGGGCGGCGGCGAATACGTGTCCATGCGAGTGCAACGAGAGCTGTTCGAGCGCCTCCTGCACATCGAGGCCCATGAGCTCGCCACCGAGCCCGAGGAAGAGCATGAAGAGCTCCGGGAGATCTACGAGCAGAGAGGCTTCCCACGGGATCTGGCCCAGCGGGTAACCGAAGTGGTCATGGCCGATCCCAAGGTGGCTCTGGATACCCACGCCCGCGAGGAACTGGGTCTGGATCCAGAGGAGCTTGGCTCACCCTGGGGAGCATCGATCTCGTCGTTCGTCATGTTCTCGCTGGGAGCGGCCGTTCCCCTCATTCCCTTCATCGTCGGGTCCGGCACGGCGGCCGTGCTCGCGTCCGTCGCGGCAAGCGGTACCGTCCTGTTCGCGGTAGGAGCCTCGATGTCGCTCCTCACCGGCCGGTCGGCGTGGCTCTCAGGAGGCAGGATGCTGGTGATCGGTGGGTCACTGGCCACCGTCACCTACGGCGTGGGGACCTTGCTCCACGTTGGCGGCGCGGTCGGCTAGCGGCTTTCTGCCCGGATCAGCTCTCCGCCGCCTCGCGGTCGGCCAGGACGATGAGGCGATCCGGCCTCAGCCGCGCGGCCGGGATGTCCTCCCCGGCCAGGAGCCGACGAAGTGGTAGGCGCTTGTCAGCCCCGGCCACAAGGAACACCCCGAGCTTGGCCGCTGACAGCGCCGGTACGGTGAGCGAGATCCGGGGAACGAACGGCTCCAACCCGGCCTCCGGGACCTGGATCACCCACCGATCGGTCACGTCGACACCCGGCTTCCCCGGGAACAGCGACGCCGTGTGCCCGTCCGGCCCCAGGCCGTAGATCGCCACGTCGAAGAGCAGGTTCTCGTCGAATCGCCGTCGCAGGATCCACTCGTAGGATTGCGAATCGCAGCGATGTCCGTCCATCGGGTAGCTTCTGGACGGCACCTTCGAGAGCAGGGCTTCGTCCGCCATCCGGGCGTTGGACATCGGGTCGCCCACCGGCACGCACCTCTCGTCGCCGAAGAAGAACTCGACCCCTTCCCACGAGTACTCGGCGCCGGCAAGCCGCCGGTAAAAGGACATCGGGGTGCTCCCGCCGGACAGCACCACCGTCTTGGGTGCCGCTGCGAGGAACACCCCGAGGGCCGCCTCGGCAACGTCGTCCACGACCATCACTTCTCGCTCCATGAACGGAATTCTCTAAACGGCGGCCGCTTCCAGATCTGCCAGTCGCACCCGGGCCACCGTCCGGCCGTGCTCGCGAAGCGAGTGCAGGTCGCCCAGAGCTTGGGCGGCCATGAGCCTTCCGAACGAGAACGGCTGCCCGGGGATCGGCACGTCCTCCTCCGGGCGCTCCACGACTTGGACGAACACTCCGGTGTTCGGCCCCCCCTTGTGGAGCTGCCCGGTCGAGTGCAGGAAACGGGGTCCGAAACCGACCGTCGTGGCGACCTTCAACCGATCGCGGAGACGCATTCTCGCCTCGTGCAGGCGCCGCTCGGTGTCCTGGTTCCTGGGGAGATAAGCCTGGATCGCCAGGTAGTCACCGGGCCGGACCTGCCGGAGGAGTGAGTCGAGGTCGTCGCGGCCGGGGTCGGGTAATTCGCCCCGGGCCAATATCTTCTTGGTCGCGTCCTTGGCCTCCTGCACGTTCGGCTGATCGAACGGCTGGATGCCGAGCACCGCCCCGGCGACGGCCGTGGCGAACTCCCAGCGGAAGAACTCTCGGCCTAGGTCGATTGGGTCGTCCAGCCAGAGATGAATGATGGGCTGCCTCGCGTCCCGAAGGGGGGCCAGCTCCTTGTCCGTGCTTTCGGCGCCGATCCCCACGAACAGCCGGTCGGCCCCGTACACCACCGGCTCCCCCAGATCCTCGCCCTCCACCGGCACGATGCCCTTCCCACCCTTGCCGGTCGACTCGGCGATCAGCTGTTCCAACCAGTACCCGAGCGTCCTGACGTTCTCGTCCAGAACGAGCGTGAGCTTGTCCCTTCCCGCCATGGCGGCCTCGCCGATGACGGCCCCGATCCTTGCCCCCGGGTTGCTCCCTGAGGGGGCGGCGGAAGCACACGCCTGAGCCATGGCGATGGCCGCCTCGAGCAGGCCATCCAGGTCGGACCCGATGAGAGCGCCCGGCACCAGCCCGAAATAGGACAGCGCCGAGTATCGCCCGCCGATGTCGGGAGGATTGAGAAAGGCGCGCCGGAAGCCCCGCTCGGAGGCCAGCTTCTCCAGTGGCGTCCCGGGATCGGTGATGGCCACGAACCTCGATCCGTCCGGGACCTTCTCCCAGAAGTAGGCGAAGTGGGAGAGGGTCTCGGTTGTGGTCCCGGACTTCGACGCGATGACGAAGAGGGTTCGGTCCGTAGGGATGCTTCGCTCCACGGCCAGGATCTGGTCTGGGTGCGTCGTGTCGAGGACGACGAGGTCCAGCATGCCCCGCGATACCCCGAAGGTATCCCGGAGCACCTCGGGAGCCAGGCTCGAGCCGCCCATGCCCGCCAGGACGGCATGGGTCAATCCGTCTGCGGCGCAGATCGATGCGAACTGCTCGAGCTCGGGCACCCGTTCGCGCATGACTTCGTGGACGGTCAGCCAGCCCAGGCGATCGGAGATCTCCGCAGGGTCATCCCCCCAGACCGTGAAGTCCCTGTGCCAGATGCGCCGGATAGTGTCGTTTTGGTCGAAGGCAGCCAGCCGAACGCTTACCCTGTCCTCCAACTCCTGCAGGGGATTCATCCGCGCTCCAGACGGGAAGGGGGCGATCTCAGAATCCTATTCCTCGGCCTCGGAAACCTCGGCCAGGGTGGCTCGGAATGCCTCGTACCGCCTGCCCCCGAGTTGCCGGCGGATGCGTGACTCCACGGCTTGGATCGACTTGCGAGAGCTGGCCCGCAGCCGGAGTCCCTTGGCCGTGAGCCGCACCATCTTGGCCCGGGCATCCTGGGGATCGGGCACTCGGCGCACGCACCCCATCTCCTGCAGGTCGTCGACCAGCTGCATCATCGCCTGTTTCGTGATCGTTGCCCGCTGAGCCAGATCGGACAGCCGCGTCCCGGCCCGATCCACCAGCAACAGAGCCATGGCCTGGCTCGGGCGGAGCTCCGAGACGCCCCGGTCCTCCAGGGCGGCCACGATCTCCCGGTCCAGGCTCCTGAATGCCTCCAGCAAGAGGTGGCTGAGATCGCGCTCGTTCATCGATCCATCGTGCCGCCAGCAGGCCGGTTCGTCAAGCAGCTTTACCAAGGTCGGCGCCCGGCATCCGGTAGGCTGACGTTTCGATGGAGATACGTGAGGTTCGGCCGGAGGAATACGAAGAGGCCGGAGACGTCGTTGCCCGAGCCTACTCCGAGTTCTGGGATCCGGAAGACCCGGGCTGGCGCGAGCATCTCGACCTGGTACGCGACGTCGCGGGCAGGGTGAAACGCACGGTCGTTCTGGTCGCTGTGGAAGATGGGCTGGTACTGGGTTCCGCCACCATCGAGCTGGACGACGTGATCGGCGACGACGACCGAGAGGCGATCCCTGGGGTGGCCGGCCTACGCATGGTGGGAGTCGATCCAACTCGTCGCCGGCGAGGGGTCGGCCGTGCCCTCGTTCAGGAGGTCATCGCCAGATGTCGCGCCGCTGGAAAGGACACGCTGATCCTGCGGACGACCCCTCCGATGGTGGCGGCCCAGCTCCTCTACCGGTCCGTCGGGTTCGAGCGCGCACCGAACCTCGACCTGCCTGTGAGCGAGGACTTGACGCTTCTCGGGTACCGCCTCGCCCTGTAAGAGCTAGGAGGCCTTCGGGTTGTGAAGGATCTGGCCGGTGGCCAGCACGACGCCGTCCTCGCACTCGGCCTCGACCATCCCGCTCTGGAATTGCTGCTGGTACAAGCGCGCGTACAGACCGCCCTGGTCGAGCAGCTCGGCGTGGGTTCCTCGCTCCACCACCCTCCCCTGGTCCAGGACGAAGATGACGTCGGCCGCCAGGATCGTGGACAGCCTGTGAGCGATGGCGATCGTGGTTCGGCCATGCATCAGCGGCCGGAGCGCCTCCTGAACCAGCCGTTCGCTGGTGGTGTCGAGTGATGACGTCGCCTCGTCCAAGATGAGGATCCGAGGATCTTTCAGGACGACTCGGGCGATGGCCAGGCGCTGCTTCTCTCCGCCGGACATCCGATACGCCCGCTCGCCCACAACCGTGTCGTAGCCGTCGGGCATCTCCATGATGCGGTCGTGGATGAATGCCGCTCTTGCTGCAGCTTCGAGCTCTTCCTGGGTGGCGCCCGGCTTTCCATACAGCAGGTTCGTCCGGACCGACGTGTGGAAGAGATAGGTCTCCTGGGTGACCATCCCGATGATGTCGCCGAGCGACGCCAGCTTGATCTCACGCACGTCTGTACCGTCGATCTCCATGGATCCCTCGTTGACGTCGTACATCCGGGGGACCAGGTAGGTGATCGTGGTCTTGCCCGCGCCGCTCGGTCCCACCAGCGCGGCGAGCTGCCCAGGCAGGATCTCGAAGTCCACGTCTTCGAGCGTCCACTCCCTGCCGGGCTGTCCGTTGCCTGCGGCGAGCGGCACACCCGCTCTCCCGTCCGAAGGGCTGACCGGGACGGGCTCAGCCATCTCCGAGACCGCCTCGGGAACGCCCTGCAGTGGGCCGTCGGCCTGCTCCGTGGGCTCGGCTTCCCGCCGAGCCTCGTACCGGAAGAAGACGTGGCGGAACCGGATGTGGCCCTGGACCGACTCCTTCGGCAGATCGCGCGCGTTGGGCGAGTCCACGATCTCGTGGGCCATGTCGAGGTACTCGAAGATGCGATGGAACAGGGCCATCGAGGACTGCACCTCGACCGAGATCTGCAGCATCGAGCCGATGGGAAAGAACAGCCGGCTCTGCAAGGTGGTGAACGCCACGATGGTCCCAGCCTGGATCGTCGCCGTCGACAGGGGCTGGTGGGCGATGACCAGCCCGGCCACCAGGTAGACGAGCGCGGGGGTGATCGAGAAGAAGATCTGCACGACGGCAAAGAAGGACCGGCCGATCATCTGCTGGCGGATCTCCAGATCCACCAGCCGTGCGTTCTCCGACCGGAACCGATCGATCTCGTGGCGCTGCCGCCCGAAGGCCTTGGACAAGAGGATCCCGGACACGGACAGCGTCTCCTCCGTGATCGCCGAGAGATCGGCCAGCGACTTCTGCGTCGAGGCGGCGATCTGCTGGCGGGCCTTCCCCACCTTGTACGTCAGCCACACGAACAGCGGGGTGAGGAACACCGAGAGCACGGTGAGTTGCCACGAGAGGACCAGCATGGCCACCAGCGTGCTGATCAGGATGACCACGTTCGACAGGATGCTCGAGGCCGTGTCGGTGACCACCGACTGCACGCCGCCGACGTCGTTGGCCAGGCGCGACTGGATCTCGCCGGTCCGGGTGGCGGTGAAGAACCTGAGCGGCATGTTCTGCAGGTGCGCGTAGAGCGAGTTGCGGAAGTCCTGCATGACCCGCTGGCCGACCACGTTCGCCAGGTAGGTCTGGAAGATCCCCAGCAGGCCGGATAGGACGGGGATGGCCACCATCAGGCCCACCAACCAGTACAGGCGGTGGAGGTGCGGAGGCAGGATCCGTTGGCCGCTGTGAGGGAACAGCGCAGTGTCGAAGATGACCTTGATCAGGAGGGGATTGATCACGCCCAGAGCCGAGGTGACCACGATCAGCCCGCCGACCACGATGACCTTGTTCCGGTAGGGCTTGAAGCTGGCCGCCACCCGGCGGACCGTACGCTTGTTGACGGGTCCTGCGTCCGGATCCGGGATCCTCGTCTGCCAGTGATACATCATTCGCCGCCCCATGCGGCCCAGCATACGGCTGTTCCCTGGCTTGTCATCCGGGCGTTCGAGCTCACCGTTTGGTGGGTTTCAGCCGGCGAGTTCGACCGCCCTACGCAGGACGCCCTCGAGCATCGAGGGCGTGAGCTTCCCGGTGAAGGTGTTCTGCTGGCTGGGGTGGAACGAGCCGATCAGGGTGTACGGCCCCACCCGCGCTTCCCCGCCATGACGGAACCGGGGCTTGGGCCGAGGGATCGAGCGCCCCAGCAGGGCGATTGCTCGAAGCGCCCCGTCCCACGCGAACGAGCCCAGCGGC
>WNGE01001872.1_pt1 | contig 26189 bp, 32 predicted proteins | sample 5400651 | NCBI WGS metagenome assembly WNGE01 (sample SAMN13153370, study PRJNA577476) | soil metagenome | isolation source: 60 cm soil or saprolite under grassland replicate 2 | place: USA:California | collected 2016-06-15 | reverse complement strand
CGGGCGCACCCGCTCCGGTTCGCGGTCGGCGAGCTCGGCGTTGCGCCGGGCGTCCGCCGCCTTCAGCTGACCCCGCTCTCGCTCGAAGCCGTTACGCAGCTCGCCGGGCCCTACGACGTCGATGCCGAGGATCTCCACGGCAAGACGTCCGGCAATCCGTTCTTCGTCACCGAGGTGCTCGCCGCTGGAGAGGCGGACATCCCGCCCACCGTTCGAGACGCCGTCCTGGCGAGGGCGGGCCGCCTCGGCGCGCCCGCTCGGGGCCTGCTCGAGGCCGCCGCCGTCGTCCCGCCCCGGATCGAGCTGTGGCTTCTCGATGCGCTCGCGGGACAGGAGATCACCTATCTCGACGAGTGTCTGGCTTCCGGGATGCTCCGGGCCGAGGGTCACGCCGTGGCTTTCCGAAACGAGCTGGCGCGGCTTGCGATCGAGGAAGCGATGAATCCCCACCGCCGGGTCGTCCTCCACCGGGAAGCGCTGGGGGCGCTCGCCGATCCGCCCTCGGGCAAGCCCGAACCGGCGCGACTCGCGCATCACGCTGAATCGGCCGGCGACGCGGAGGCGGTGCTGCGCTTCGCACCGGCCGCGGCCGTCCGCGCAGCCTCGCTCGGCGCCCATCGCGAGGCCGCCGCCCAGTACGCACGTGCGCTCCGATTCGCCGACAGCGTTCCGCCGGAAATGCTCGGCGACCTCTTCGACCGCCGCTCATATGCGTGCTACCTGACGGGACAATTCGAGGAGGCGATCGAGGCACAGAAGCGCGCGCTCGAGTGCCACCGGACGCTCGGCGAGCCGCGCAAGGAAGGAGACTCGCTTCGCTCTCTCTCGCGGCTACTTCGCTACGTCGGACGGAACGAGGAAGCGGCGGAGGTCGGCCGCGAGGCGGTGGCGGTGCTCGAGCGGCTCCCACCCGGACGCGAGCTCGCCATGGCGTACAGCAACCTCTCGCACCTCTACATGAGCGTCGAGGACGCGGATGGAACGGTCGCCTGGGGCGAGCGCGCGCTGGAGCTCGCCGAGCGCCTCGACGACGTCGAGTCTCTCGTCTACGCCCTAATCAACATCGGCACGGTCGAGCTCCTCGCCGGCGGCCCCGAGGGCATCGAGAAGCTCGAGCGGAGCCTCGAGCTCGCCAGGCAGGCCGGTTTGGAGGAGCACGCGGGGCGCGCCTTCGTCGCCCTGGTCTGGTGGGCCCCTCGCGGCCGGTCGTACGCAGTCGCAGACCGCTACCTCGAGTCGGGTCTCGAGTACTGCGACGAGCGTGGCCTCGATCTGTGGCGGCTCTACCTCCTCGCGTACCGGGCTCGCACGGAGCTCGACCGGGGGCGCTGGGACGACGCGGTCGACTCGGCGGCGCTCGTGATCCGCAATCCCCGCAGCTCGCCCGTTCCCCGGATCCTCGCGCTTGCCGTGCTGGGGCTCGTGCGCGCGCGGCGCGGGGATCCGGCCCGGTGGCCTCCGCTCGACGAGGCTTGGGCTCTGGCGGAGCCGACTGCGGAGCTCCAGCGGATCGAGCCCGCGGCCGCGGCGAGGGCCGAAGCCGCCTGGCTCGAGGGCCGCCCGGACGCGGTCGCGGAGGCGACCGACGCCGCGCTCGACCTCGCAGTCCGACGGCACGCCTCTTGGGTGATCGGCGAGCTCGCGTACTGGCGCCGGCGGGCGGGGATCCGAGAAGAGATCCCGCCCGAAGCTGCCGAGCCGTACGCGGTCCAGATCGCGGGCGACTGGGCATGAGCGGCCGAGCTCTGGACCAAGCTCGATTGTCCGTACGAGGCCGCCCTCGCCCTGGCCGAGGCCGACGAGGAGGATGTCGTTCGCCGTGCGCTCGACGAGCTGCACCGGCTGGGCGCTCGTCCCGCCGCGAGCATTGTCGCGCGCCGTCTGCGCGAGCGTGGCGCGCGCGGCCTGCCGCGAGGTCCGCGCGTTGCGACACGGCGCAATCCCGCCAACCTGACGCCGCGCGAGCTCGAGGTGCTCGAGCTGGTCGCCGCGGGTCTCCGGAACGCGGAGATCGCAGACTGTCTGACCGTCTCGCCGAAGACGGTCGACCACCACGTCTCCGCGGTGCTTCGCAAGCTCGACGCCCACACCAGGAGCGAGGCCTGCGCTGCGGCCCTCGAGCTGGGGCTCATCACCAAAGATCGGTAGCCGGAAGGCGCAACATGGGGAGTTCTCCCGATGCGGACGGAGCCGCCGCCGGTGCAGGCTCTGGGCCGGTGCGGCGATCAAGAGAGGTCCGCATCCTCGATCTCCTACTTCAAAGTGAGGTGACCATGCGCTCTCGTCTCGCAATCCTTGCCCTGTCAGACCGTCGGGCCGACGGGTTGACACCGCTGCCGCTTTGGGCGGAGAGTACTTACGACCATACGCAGCGAGAGGGGAGACTCTGATGCGGCGATTCATGATTCCGCTAGTAGCGGCGGTTGCGTTGGCGTTGCCAGTTGCCGCGGCCAGCCAAGCGGGCGGCCTCAGCCCGAAGCAGCTAAGTGACCATGGATGGACATGCTTCAACGTCGACGTTCCACCCTTTCCACCCCTGGGCGTACATTGCGCGGCACCCGGGCAGGAGTGGCCTCCGACCGGGCCGACCGTGCAGCTCCTGTACTTCTTCAACACGACCGATCCAGCGTCCGACGTCCCAGACTTCACCGGGACGGAGACGCTAATCCGGGCCGACATGTTCCGTGGGCAGCCATGTCCGACCGAGCCGAGCGGACAGTTCACCTTCCTGCCGGACATCGGAATCCCTCTGAACTACTACGGCTGCCACCGGCGCTAAAGCCGGAGTGAATCTCGAGGAGAGGCCGCGCTAGTGTCCGGCGGCCTCTCCCGCAAGTGCCCGGCGCGTGTGTTCCCGAGCCCGAGGACGGGCCCGCCCCTTTGACATAGGAGTCACGTCCTCGTGATCGACGAGTGCCCGGCCCGCGTCATTAGCGCCTCCGGCGCCATCCCGGCGGCGGCGTCCGTGCGGGGCCGGACGTAGCCCTCAATCCCGGCCCGGTTGAGCGCCAGCCGCACGATCTCCGCCGTACCCTCCCGCGCCGCCGCACGGGCTCCACATCCACTGCCCTTCCTATCCACGCAACTCGGCGTCACAGGGCAGAAGAGGGCGTGAGTTTCACATAGCCTCTAGCGCCCCTGGCGGTTCTCGCCCTCGCCGGCACCGCCTCTTCCGCGTCCAGTGCCAGCAAGGCTCAGGCCGTGGCGGCGGGCTGGGACTGCAGCCCCAACATCACGATTCTCGGCTACTTCCACTGCGCCCCGCCGGGAAGCCGGCGCTTCTCGATCTGATCACCGGCGCGGCCGCGCCTCGGCTTCGTCCAGCGTGCCGCTGCGGCTGACGACGATCCGGTAGTTGGGCGTCAACTCCGGCAGCCGCAGGAGGGCAGCCTCGACCTGGGTCGGGAACACGTTCACCCCGGATGATCAGCATGTCGTCCGCCCGGCCCTTGATCGCCAAGGAGGCGCTCCCGGTCGTTCGCTACTGGACCGGCGACATCGCAAGCCGCATCGCCTCCGTCCACGGTTCCGCGCCCAGCAGCGCATGGCGGAGGCTGATCTGCTCGGGCTCGACGCCGCGCTCCCGGAACGCCTGCGCGAGCGTCAGGGCGTAGCTCGGCGTGCACGAGATCACCTCCCGCCGGAAGTCCGCGATCAGCATCAGCTGCCGCTCGGTCAGGCCGCCGGAGACCGGGACGACGGTCATCCCGAGCTGCTCGCCGCCGTAGTGGAGACCGAGCCCGCCCGTGAAGAGGCCGTAGCCGTAGGCGTTGTGGAGAAGCATTCCCGGCTCGGCGCCCGCCATCGCGAGCGAGCGGGCGTTGACGCGCGCGAAGAGCTCGACGTCGGCGGCGGTGTAGCCGACCACCGTCAGCTTTCCCGTCGTCCCAGGCGAGGCGTGAATGCGGACGGCCTCCTCCCGCGGGACCGCGAACATCCCGAACGGGTAGGTGTCCCGCAGGTCGTCCTTGCGCGTGAACGGGAGCCGCCGCAGGTCGTCGACCGACGCGATCTCGCCGGGCTCGACCCCGGCCAGACGCTCACGGTAGAGCGGCACCCGCTCCTTCACGTAGGCGAGCAGAGCTCGCGGGCGCTCGGTCTGCAGCGCGCGCAGCCGCTCCCGCGGAAGCGTCTCCAGCTCGGGCTCGTGATCACGAGGCCCCAGTCTCCAACAACGACCGCCCGAGTGCGAGCGGGCGGTCGTCTGGAGCCATGAAGCGTCCGGGCTAGCTGCGGACGAGCTCCGCCGCTAGATGGCTGATGCCATGAGATCGTCCGTCTCGGGGCGCGAGCTGGCTGCTCTGGGGCACGCCGACGGGACGCCGGCGATGCTGGCAGCATCGGTGGCGGCCCGGCGGCGGGAAGCGGACGCCCGCTGGAGGCCGGCTCCGCCGGCCACCGGCGGGCGGGAGCGGCCCGGACACGCCAGATCGCGCAGCCGAGCGCGCGAGATCGTGGCATCAATCATCTAGGCCTGTCCCGATCCGCGAGCGCTCCCCGTCTGGCGGAATGAGACTATTCTCGAGGCGTGGAGCCGGGTGTGAACACCACCGGTATCGACTGGGAGAGCGGCGAGCGTTTCCTCTCGCTGCGGCGCGCGCTCGGCGTGACGAGCTTCGGCTTGAATCAGATCACGCTTCAACCCGGACAGCGCGGGCGGATCCATCGCCACCGCGAGCAGGAAGAGGTCTACCTTGTCCTGCACGGGACGCTCACGATCGTCTGCGAAAACGAGGAGCACGAGCTCGGTGAAGGCCAGCTGATGCGTGTCGCCCCGGACGTACGACGTCAGCTCGTGAACGGTGCTGAGCGCCCGTGCGTCGTCGTGGCGATCGGCGGCGCAGGCGAGCATGTCAGCCGAGACGCCGAGGCGTTCCAAGCCTGGTCGGAGAGCGAGGGCAGGCCACCGCAGGACGTGCCGCTACCCGACGATCTGCCCAGTCGAGGATCGGGCTGAGATGCGCGTACTGGTCACCGGTGGCACAGGCTTTGTCGGCAGTCACGCGGTCGCCGCGCTCCGGGCGGCCGGTCACGAGCTGCGCCTGCTCGTGCGCTCGCCTGAGCGGGTCGGGGCGGCACTTGCACCGCTTGGCGTGAACACCGGGTTCGAGCTCGTGCACGGCGACGTGACCGACGAGGCCGCGGTCGGAGAGGCGCTGACAGGCTGCGACGCCGTCCTGCACGGAGCCGCCGTCTACTCATTCGACCCGCGGGACTCGGCGCGCGTGCGCGCGACGAATGTGCGCGGCACCGAGCTGGTGCTCGGGCAGGGGAGGCGGCTCGGGCTCGACCCGATCGTCCAGCTGTCGACGTTCGGCGTGCTACTGCCGGCGGCGAGCGGGCCGCTCGCGCCAGACGGGCCGCTAGGACGCTCTCGCTCGCCCTACTTGCGCTCGAAGATCGAGCAGGAGGTCATCGCCCGCCGGCTACAGAAGGAGGGGGCGCCGGTCGTGATCGTCCAGCCGGGAAGCGTATGGGGGCCCCACGATCCCCACTTCGGCGAGAGCGAGCAGATGGCGCGCACGATCCTGACCCGCAGGATGCCGATCGTGCCGAGCGGCGGTTTCCCGGTCGTCGACGTGCGCGACCTGGCGAGCGCGCTCGCGACGGTCTTCCGTCAGGGGGAGGGCCCACGTAGCTACCTGCTCGGCGGGCACTACGTTCGCTTCCCCGATCTCGTGCGCCTGCTCGGCAAGCTGACGGGGCGGCGGCTGCCGGCGCTCCCGCTCTCGGAGACCTTGATCCTGCCCCTCGCCCACGTTGCCGACGTCGCGCAGCGCGCCCTCCCGTTCAGGCTCCCTATGCCGACCGAAGGGATCTGGCTGACGAAGCACCGGGCACGCTGCGACGACTCCCGAGCCCGGGCGGAGCTGTCGTTTGGGCCACGCGAGCTGCGAGAGACGATCGCGGACACGGTGCGATCCCTGGTCGCAGAGCGGCGGCTGACCGCGAAACAGGCGGGAGCGCTCGCGCCCGCACCAGCCTGATCTCCCAGTTTTCCGAATTCCTTACCCGTTCTTTACGGGGCGCAGCGTGGGTTCTCGCCCCGGCCGGGGATCTATTCAGACGGGAACCGAGCCTTCCGGTCCCTCGTTTCTGAAATGGAGGTTCCGATGCGAAAGACACTGTTGGCTCTACTCGCATGTGCCGCCATGCCCGGTGCCGTCGCGGTCAGCGCAGCCGCGCCGCCGAACTCGGTCACGATCGCGTTGTCGCGCCCGGCGGTCGTCTACGGCGGCACGGTGAAGCTCTCCGGGGTCGTCTCGAACCACCAGGCGGGCGAGAAGGTGACGATTCTCGCCGAGGTCTTCGGCGAGTCGAATTTCTCCGACATCACGTCCGTCGACACGGTGGCGGGCGGCAAGTGGAGCTACGTCGCCAAGCCGACGATTCGGACCAGCTACGAGGCCAAATGGAAGGGAGCCATCAGCAAGGCCGTAACGGTCAACGTGCGGCCGCTGATCTCGCTCGAGCTGGTCAGCCTCGCCAGCCGCACGTTCTCGACCACGGCGACGGGGGCGCGCTCGTTCCAGGGCAAGTTCGTCCTTGTCCAGCGCGTAACGTCAACCGGGGTCTTGAACATCAAGAAGGTCACTCTGGACGCGAGCTCCACGGCGACCTTCCACGTTCGTCTGCACCGTGGGCGCAACCGGCTGCGAGTCGTCATGCCGAGCTCCCAGACGGCACCCGGTTACATCACGGGCTACAGCAAGGTGCTGACCGTCCGGCGCTGAGCTCTCGAGCGCCCGGGTCAGAACCCGGGCGCTCGGATCAACCCAGGTGCGGACTCAGCCGCCCGCTGCGTAGATGTTCTGGTCGAGCCCTCCCTGCGAGAGGCAAGGGTCGCTGATGAGTGGGGACGAATAGGACGGAGCGTTGATGTCGTTCGGCACGTACGTGCACGGCTGGTAGACGTCGAAGCCGTCGTGGTCATCGTCGGCGCCCGTCTCGCGCGGGTCGGCGCCCGGCACCAGATCACGCGAGTCCGTCCAGGCCGCGACCACGGTGCCCCCGACCGCCGAGACGTAGATGTAGTCGCCCCAGAACGGGTCGCGCCGGGATCCGTGGGTCTCCCAGTTGAAGTTGCTCCCCTGCGTCGAGATCTGGGTCTCGCCCCAGCTCGCGCCGCCGTCCGTCGACTTGGCGACGAACGTGTTCACGACGTCGCCCGAGTTCGTGCCGCTCGCGGTGTCGCCCGGCGGGAGGCTCGGCGAGTAGGACGGGTCGGCGCGGGAGTCGTAGAAGACCACCGTGATCACCCCGCCGGCAGACGCGATGTCCGGCGTCCACTGGTGGCCCGTCGCGACGGTATCGAGCGGCGTCGCCGGCGTCGTCCATGTCACTCCGTCCGGTGAGTTGCGGACGAATACCTTCGACTGCCCGCTCGCGAGCTCCCCGTTCCAGACCACGTGCACCCCCGTCGCATCCGCGGCGACCGCGGGCGCGCTCGAGAAGCGGGAGAACGTGAGTCCGCTGGGGCAGGCGAACGGTCCGTCGCCGCAGTCCGCCGAGCCGTTGCCGCTGAACTCGCTGGAGTCGAATATGGCGATCGTCGCCACGTGCGCGGCCGGCCCGAAGGACGCTCCCCCGTCGGTCGACTTCACGAGCCACACATCGGTGCTCGGGTTGGACGGGGACGGGTAGGTCAGGAACGTCAGGTAGACGGCGCCGTCGGGCCCGACGGCGAGATCGGCGAACGAGGCCGTCCCGAGCGACACCGGCGTGACCCGGGTCGGCGGCGAGAAGGTGAGGCCGTGGTCTGTGGAGCGGGAGAAGAGGACGGCGTTGGTCGGGGCGAAGCCGTTGTACTGCGACCAGGCGACGTAGACGTTGCCGGAGTGGGTACCCGTGGTCTGGTCGGCCGTCAGGTTGATCTTGTCCTGGAAGAGCCCGGTGAGGAACAGCCCGGAGGGGGTTCCGCGCTTGACCAGGACGGTTCGATCGTAGGCGCCGCCGTCGCTCGTGTAGCGGGCGACATAGACGCTGCCGTTGACCGGCTTCGAGCGGTTGAAGCAGATGAAGGCGTAGAAGAGACGCCCGTCGCGGTCGAAGGCCTGAGAAGGATCGCCGGCGCCGGTGCAGGAGCCGTGCGCCGGAGAGGCGACGCCGGCCGCAGACGAGTCGGCCGGGTATCCGGGCAGCAGGCTGTCCTGCCAGTTGGAGCCGCCGTCCGTGGAGCGGTAGTAGCCGGCCCACGTGTCGCCGTTGACGATCGCGGCGCAGTAGTCGTTCGACCCGGAGGCGACGACCTGCGTGTCGTGCGGGTCGACCGCCACCGTCGGCTCGTTCTGGGAGCGTTTCCCCGTGCTACACGCGGTGGTCGTGGCGTCACTCGACCCGTCGTAGCGGAGGTAGCTCCCGGAAGCGTCGTCGCGGGTGACCTTGGCGTCGGTGCCGCTGCCGAAAGCCACACCGCTGAAGCCAGCGACGAGCGCCGCGGTTACCACAACAAGAAGCCAACGAGCTCTCATGAGACCTCCTCTGCGGGCCGCCGGGTAGCTGATCCCCCCGTTGGGCGGGCGACCGGTCCGAGAAGGCTCGCAAACACCTCCACCAGCGTCAACCGACAAGGGGCCGAGAAACGTCGATCCGCGCAGCGCGATCGTCCCTCTACGCGTATCGATCGATCCGCACCTTGATCCCTGGGTGGATTGCCCTCCAGGCCCGAACCCTCGCCTTCAGGAGCAGGACCGCAGCGAGGTCGCTACCCGCTCCGGGACGAGGACGTCCGCTCGCTCCCGGCTAGCAGCGAGGGCGATGAAGCCGTGCCGCGAGAGGTAGTCGCAGAGGTCGCGCAAGACCTCCGGTTCGTTGATCTCGATCTGCACAGGTCACGAATGGTTTCCTTCTGGTCGCTTGCCATACCTGCGGTCAGTCAAGTCCCAGGACGTGGTGTAACTCGCCGGGAAGTTCGTCGGCTGCCCAGGCCGCTGTGAGCGCGGGCACCTCCTCGTTGTCTTCGCGCTATGGGACGCGACCTGCGGTCCTCGCCGCTTCCTGACACAGGCGGCCACGTCAGGCGTTACGCGAACGTGCGGCGGTCCAGCACCCGCTGGAACTTGCCGCCTTCCGAGCGCGGCACGGTGCCCGGGTGCCAGCAGGCTACCGAGAGCGAGCAGCCGATGCTCTCCCGCAGGTCGTCCTTGCGCGTGAACGGGAGTCGCCCAGGTCGTCCACCGACGCGATGTCGCCCGGCTCGACGTCGGCCAGGCGCTCACGGTAGAGCGGCGCCCGCTCCTTCACGTAGGCGAGCAGAGCTCGCAAGTGCTCGGTCTGAAGCGCCCGCAGCTGCTTCCGCGGCAGCGTCTCGAGCTCCGGCTCGTAGATCACGAGGCCGAGTCTCTAACAACGACCGCCCGCGTGCGAGCGGGCGGTCCTGGAGCTATGAAGCGTCCGGGCTAGCTGCGGACGAGCTCCGCCTCGCGCTCGTCGACCTCGGCCTCGGTCTCGTCCGCCCTTGGCTCGGTCGTGGAGACGAACCGAAGCCGCTCGGCCTCGCGCTCTGCCTCGCGCCGCTCGCGCTCCCACTGCTCGCGCTCGTACTTCGACCAGCACATGCTGGGCCTCCTTTCGCGCTACGGAGACACGGTAGCGCGGCTGACAATACGCTGATGCAAGACAGGAGAACGAGACCAACCAGGAGGACTTCCGTCGTGCTCGCGGACGCCGTTCCCGCACTGGCAGCCTGAGGGGCCGAGAACTGGAACGGATTGCCTCGGCCTAACCCCCTAACGGGAACGTCTCGCGAATGCGCCAGTGGTCGGGCTCGAACTCTTCCATCAGCGAGGCCTCGTCCACGACGCAGTGCGCCGGCAGTAGACCTTCGACGCGCTCTGCGACAGCTGCGCGGGTCGCAGCGGTATCCCCCTTGATCAGCGCGAGCGTGGCGTGAGGCAGCGGGTCGTTGTTCGGCCGGCCGTAGGGCGGATATTCCGGGAACAAAGCCCAGAGCGCACGCATCGTGGCGCGTACCTCGTCCTCAGGCTCGGGAGCGGCGTATACCACCACGTCCGGGAATTCCTCGAGGCGAGCCAGGTCGAAGACGAGCGGCCGGCGCGGCGCGAAAAATGCGCGCAGCGTCTCGAGGTGCGTCTCCGTCAGCTCTTCGGAAGGAACGAACGGATAGAGCAGGGTCAGGGAGAGCGGGATCTCCTCCGGTACCCGCTCCGGATAGGTCTCCCAGTGAGCCTCTGCCAGTGCCGGAGCGGTGTCGGCGAGGATCAGCGTCACGAAGGTCTTCAGCGCAGCGTCCGGTCGTGGCACAGCGCCGACCCTAGACCACGCCCAACTGCTGCATCAGGTCGAGAAGATCGTCGCTGAGCCAGTACTCTCGGATCAGCCCGCCCTCGGCCCGCCAGATGTCGTTGCCGCGGAAGCGCACGCGGGTGCCCGCGGGTGCGGTGCTGCCGGGAACGCCTCCCTGATAGGCGCCTTCGGCGAGCCAGCGGCCCGCAACCATCTCGCTGTCCACGATCGGCCCCACCTCGACCGTGAACCGCAGGTCGTCGAACAGCGAGCGCGTCTGCCCGACCCACGTGAGCAGGCCTTCCCGCCCGCCGGCCTCGATCAGTGGGGGAGGGACCCGATGAAGCGCGAAGTGGGGGTGGACGATCTCCTCCGCTTGCGCGAGGTCGCCGTTCCAGAGATCGATCCAGCGGGCCCACAGCTCGTGACTGTCGTACGTGCTCAGCGTGCGCTCCCAGGTCGGTGGGGCATGCCTCTTCTACTCGATCTGCGGCTGGCCGACAAGAAGCGGGCTCTACGTCGCGCGCGCGGCGCTGCTCGAGAGGGGAGAATCTAAGATGCGCGCGTGCCGGCGACCCCCTGGAAGACGTTGCGCCAACCCGAGCCGGAGAAGGAGTACGCCGTCCTCCTCACGCATCTGCCGCTGCGGCGTGTGACGAAGCTCCCCAGCTTCCTCAACTACGTGCGGAAGATCAATCAGCAGCTGGATAAGACCGACGGCCTGGTGGGCTACTCCCTGCTGGCGAGACCGCTCCGCTTCAACTACTGGACGCTGTCGGTATGGGAGGACGACGACGCGCTCAGACACTTCGTGCAAGAGCTGCCGCACCGAGCCGCGATGGAGGAGCTGCCGCGCGCCCTCACCGGCTTCAAGATCACCCGTTGGACAACCGGCGGTAAGGCGCTTCCCCCAACCTGGGATGACGCACTCAGCCGCAGCTGAGCCTCAGCCCATGCGTCGGCCGTCGATGAGGAACGGCTCGGCGAGGTGCCGCGCTTGCGATCCGTCCTCGCTGAGGATCGGCTCGGCGGGAGCACGGCTCGAGCCCATAGTCCGTGACCAGCGTGCGACGTCCTTGAACAGACGGAGCTGCGGGTCGTAGGATCGCTGGTGACCCGTCATCAAAAGGAGGATCGATGTACGCAAGGCTGATCTCGTTTTCAGGTGCCGACCCCGAGAAGCGCGAGCGCGCGATCGAGACGATCCGCGGGACCGTGATCCCGATGCTGCGCCAGCACGACGGTTTTTCCGGCTACATCGCGCTGTACGACGAGCAGAACAGGCGCGCGAAGGCCGTCCTGCTGTGGGACAGCGAAGACGCGGCCGAGGAGGCCGAGAAGGAGCTCGTGGAACGTCGCAAGCAGCTCGCGAGCGGTATCGGCCTGACGGTCGAGTCGGCGGATCTCTACGAGGCCCCGGTGGTCGAGCTGGAAGGAGCTCGCGTCTAGCCTTCCGCGAGTGCCCGGGCGAGACGCTCGAGCCCGAGCTCGAGCGTCTCGTCGGTGACCGCGAGCGAGATCCGCGCCCGGCCGGCGCCGCTCGGGCCGAAGCCTTCGCCGGGCGCGACCGCGAGCCGGTGCCCGGTCAGGAGTTGCTCCGCGGTGAGCCCGGGCGGGAGCTCGAACCAGACGTAGAAGGTGCCCTCGCAGACGGTGTGGGGGAGGGCCTCGCGGACTCGGTCGCGTCGTCTCTGGTACATGTCGCGCCGCTCGGCGACGGAGTCCTGCGGCCCGGTCAGCGCCGCGATCGCCGCCTCCTGGATCGGCCGGAAGACACCGACGCGGCAGTGGTCGTTGAGCAGGTTGATCCGCTCGACGATCTCCGCGTTCCCGACCACGAACCCGAGCCGCCAGCCGGCCATCCCGTACGACTTGGACATCGAGAACATCTCGATCCCGATCTCCTTCGCCCCGGGCGTGGCGAGGAAGCTCTGCGGCTCGCGCCCGTCGAAGACGAGGTCGCCGTAGGCAAAGTCGTGCACGATCGCGGAGCCGGTCGCGCGGGCGAACTCGACCGCCCGCTCGAAAGCACCCGCCGGCGCGGCGACCGCGCAGGGATTGGAGGGGTAGTTGAGGTAGACGGCCGCGACGTTGTCCGTCGGCGCGGAGTCGAAGTCGGGCGCCCAGCCGCGGTCGGGATCGAGCCGTACGTACCCGAGCCCAGCCTCGGCAAGCGCCGGCCCGGATGGGTAGTCGGGGTAGTAGGGATCGGGCAGCAGGATCGTGTCGCCGTCGTCCGCGAGCACGAGCGAGAGCTCGACGATCCCGGTCTTCGTCCCGGGGATGACCGCCACCTCGGAGCCGGGATCGAGCTCGACGCCGTAGACCTCGCGGTACCGCTGAGCGATCGCCTCCCGCAGCTCGGGCAAGCCCCGAAACGGCGGGTACCCGTGAGCGGTGTGCCGGTTGGCCGCGTCCGCGAGCGCGTCGATCACGTGCTGGGGCGGCCCGGTCTCGGGATTCCCGCGCCCGAGATCGACGATCGGCTGCCCGTCAGAAGTCGCCGCCACAACGCGAGCGAGCAGCGCCCCGAAGTACTGCTCGGGAAGCCGCTGAAGCCGATCCGGCCGCGCCCGCACCGGCCGATCGTACTCAGCCGTTCACACGAGCTTGCGTTCGAGGTAGGCCGCCAGGCGCGTGAGCGGGAACGAGATCACGAAGAAGAACACCAGCACGGCTCCGTAGATCTCGAACGCGTGAGGATTGCCTGCGCCGAACGGGGGCGGCTGCTGTAGCCTCTCGTACTCGCGCTTGCCCGTCTCGAGGACCTCGGGCACCCCGAGCACCTGGGCGAGCGTGCTGTTCTGGATGATGCCGACCAGCAGGCTGACGAGCGGGGGAAGGAGGCGCCGACTCGCCTGCGGCAGGACCACGTGGACGTGGCGGCCGACCCAGCCGAAACCGAGTGCGGCGGCGGCCTCGTGCTGCTCGCGCGGGATCGACTGGACGGCTCCCCGCGTGGCCTCGGCGACCTGCGCGCTGCCCCACAGGCTCAACCCCACGATCGCGGCGTTCAACGCCGTGAGGCGCAGAGCCTCGAAATGGGTCTCGTCCGCCAGCGTCGGGAGAGCGAAGAACATCAGGAAGATCGTCACGATGATGGGAAGCCCTCGCCAGATCTCGATGTAGCCGCGGATCAGCGTCCGCAGGGGCAGCCACCGAACCGTGAGGAGCGTCCCGAGCACGACGCCGATCACCGCGCTCGCAGCGACGGAGATCGCTGCGATCTCGAGCGTGTGCTTCACGCCCACCTTGAACATGTACTCCGCAACGGGGCGGACCCAGTCGGGCAGATCGGGCATTTCCTAGCGGCTCTCCGGAATCGCGAGTCGCGTCTCGAGCGCGCGGATCAGCGCCGAGAGTCCCCAGACGATGGTCAGGTACGTGACGGCGAGCACGAAGAACATCTCGTACGTGCGAAAGTCCGTGGCGACGAAGTCCAGCGCGACGTTCGTCAGCTCGGGGAAGCCGATCGCCGTCATCAAGGCGGTGTTCTTCAGTACCGAGATGTACGTGTTGATCGAGGACGGCAGGGCGATCCGCCCGCCGATCGGCAGCGTCACGTTGAAGAACGTCGCGATCGGGCTGAAACCGAGCGCGAGACCCGCCTCGCGGTAGCGCTGCGGAACCGCCTCGAAGCCGGCCCGGAAGTTCTCCGTGTTGAACGCCCCTCCCCAGACCATCACCGCCAGCGTCGCGACGGTGAACGGCTTGAACTGAAAGAGATGCGATACCCGCGGCAGTCCGTAGAACAGAAAGAAGATCTGGACGAGGATCGGCGTGTTCCTGATGATCTCGACGTACGCTGCGGCAAGCTGGCTCACGACGGGCACGCGATGGGCGCGCGCCGCGCCGAGGACGAGCCCGATCACGAACGCTCCCGCGATCCCGAGCGCCGCAACCTCTAGCGTCCGGCGCAGTCCGGCCGCGAGCTCGTCCCGGTGCGCCCAGATGTAGTCCCAGTCGAACGCCGCGAGGAGGGCGGTCATTGCCTAGAGCAGATCAGAGGCGACGGCGTGGTACGCCGCCGCCCCTGTCATCGAGACGATGCTCCCTGCTACGGGCACTTCGCTTCTGGAATCGTGCCCCTCGGGTACCTGAAGTTGTTCTTGGGACGCGGCACGTTCCCCTTGAAGCTGGTGTAGAGCCGCGCCGGCGAGTTGCGCTTGAGGATTCCGATGAACTCGTCCCTCTTCTTCATGTACAGGAGGGCGGCGTTGACCCACTTCTTCATTGCAGGCTCGTTCTTGCGGATGCCGATGCCCCACGGGACTTTCAGGAACTTCTCTGTCGTAAGGCGGAGCGTGGCGTCCTGCGTCGCGACGCCGAGCAGGTAGGCGTCGTCGAACATGAACGTGTCGGCACGCCCCTGCTTCAGGTTCTCCACTGCCGTGACCGGCGAGTCGGTGAGGAGCAGAGTGCTGTTCTTGAAGCAGTTTTTCACCCAACGGTCGTAGATCGAGCCGGTGGTCGTCGTGATGTTCTTCCCGGCGAGCGTACGGAGGGTCAGCGTCGAGCGGTTCGGAACGAGCAACCGTCCCGTCGCCGAGTAGTAGGGCATCGAGTAGTCGATCACCTGCTCGCGGGAGGCCGTCCATGTGAGCGTCGAGATGATGATGTCGACGCGCTTCTGCTGGAGCGTCGGGATGCGGCTCGGGGTCGTGACACAGGTGAACTTGACGCGGCTCTTCCTGCCGAAGGCGAGCTGTGCGAACCGGTGGGCGACCTCGACGTCGTACCCGGCGTTGTGGCCGCGCACGTCGATGTATCCGAACGGCGGAAAGTCGCACTTGACGCCGATCTGCCACTTCCCCCGCCTCTTCACCTGGGCCGGGAGGCGCGGAAGCTTCGGTTTGGCCAGGCTCGTCCGAGGCGCCTGGGCTCGCGTCCCGCTCCCGGGCGCGGCGATCGTCCAGGCGGCGAATGCCGCGGCGGCGAGACCGGCAACGATGATGGCACCTATGAGACGTTTCATCCGGTTCCTCCTTCCTCTTCGCGGACGACTTCCTCGACGGTCAACTCCTCCAGCGACTCGGCAAGCTGGAGCGTGCGGCGCAGGAAGCGGCGGGTCCTCTCCTCCCTGGGACCGTCGAGCACCTCCGCCGGTTTGCCCTGCTCGACGATCCGTCCTTCGTCGATGAAGATCAGCCAGTCGCCGACCTCGCGCGCGAACTGCATCTCGTGCGTGACGACGACCATCGTCATCCCGGCCCGCGCGAGATCCCGCATCACGATCAGCACCTCTCCGACGAGCTCCGGGTCGAGCGCGGAGGTGACCTCGTCGAAGAGCATCACGTGGGGCTCCATCATCAGCGCGCGGGCGATCGCGACGCGCTGCTGCTGCCCGCCCGAGAGCTGGTGGGGGTACTGGCGTGCCTTCTCCTCCAGCCCTACGCGCCGAAGCAGCTCAAGAGCGCGCGTCTCCGCCTCGCGGCGGTTCGTCTTCCTGACCCGCCGGACGGCAAGCGTCAAGTTGTCGATCACCTTTAGGTGCGGGAACAGGTTGAACTGCTGGAAGACGATCCCGATCCGCTGCCGGATCTGGTTGACCTTGACGCCCTTTTGGCTGATCGCGAAGCCCTCGAAGAAGATCCGTCCGCTGTCGATCGGCTCCAGCAGGTTGATGCAGCGCAGCAGCGTGCTCTTCCCACTGCCGCTGGCCCCGATCACCACCAGGACCTCGCCTGTGGTGACGGTGAGGTCGATCCCCTCGAGCACGATGTTGTCGCCGAAGCTCTTGCGAACGCTCTCGAGGCGGATCACCGGGACCGCCGCCCGCCCCGGTGCCGCGCCCGCGTCCTCGAGCGCAAGCCCCGCCTCGTTGGCGGCGGTTGCAGCCGCTTTCGGGACGATCGTCTCGGACGGATCCTCAGCGGTCAACGTGCGCCAGCCCTCCCCAAGGAGCCTTACGGAGCTGTGGTGCGGAACCTTACGTGACAGGCGCTCGCTCGTCTTGTGACGCCGTCGGCCAAACCCACTCCAGAAAGCGAATTGCTAGCGCCGGCATCCGCCGCCAAGCTGGGAGTTCAATACCGCCGCTTGGCCGTCTCGACATCATAACGCTATGCTGCCACTATGGCACGCGCGAAGACGACGGTCTACCTCGACCCGCAGGTCCTCCGGGCGACGCGCGTCGCAGCCGCCCGTGCCGGCAAGCGCGATTCCGATGTCGTTGAAGAGGCACTCCGGGAGTACCTCGGGCTCGCTGTGATCGACCGCATCCGCTCGCGAAGCGACCTCGACGAGGAGGAAGCGATGCGGCTCGCGTACGAAGAGCTTCACGCGATGCGCCGGGAGCGGCGCCAGACGAGCGGCCGTTAGAGCGTGCTGCGGGTCGTGCTCGACCCGGGGGTGCTCGTTTTCGCGGTCCTCACGGACAGCGGTCCGCCGGCGGAAATCCTCGATCGATGGCGGGAAGGTGAGTTCGACCTCGTCGTGTCGCCGAAGCTCCTCCACGAGCTCGAGGACGTACTGTTGCGTCCTAAGTTCCGCGATGTGGCTTCCGAGGACGAAGCCCGCGCATACGTCGAGGCGCTCGCGCGAGAAGGCATCCTCGTGCGCGATCCCGAGGAGGTCCGGGCGATCACCGCTGATCCTGGCGACGACTACCTCGTCGCGCTGGCGATCCCCGTCGGGGCCGATGCCATCGTCTCGGGCGACAAGCACCTCACCGAGCTCGCCGATCCGCCGGTGCCGGTCCTCACTCCGCGCGAGTTCGTCGAGCGGCTCGAGCGATCGTAAGCACGAGCCTCAGCGGAAACCGTGCTTGCCGTGGAGGCGAACGAAGTGCGCCCCGGTGACCCAGCGAACCCGGTGGAGTGGCCGCCGCGTCTCGAAGAGGACGACGTCTTCGGACGCTCGTAGGCGGCCGCCTCGATCGTCTTGGCTTCGGCGTTTCCCACGCGTTCGTAGGTCACTTGCTCGCAAGCCATGACTCGACGGCGACGACGACTCGCTCGGCATCACGCGCGGCCTCATCGGCCGCTTCTGGCGAAGCCGGCGCTCCGCCATAGTCCGCTTCGTTCCTCCGGCGGAACAGCGACCGAAGCAGGCGGCCGATCGCGGGGTCGAGGCCACATTCGCGCACGACCAGCTTCTCGAACGCGACGAGCACGCCCGAGTGCTTCGAACGAGTCTCGCCTAGAGCGAGCAAGGCCTCTTCGGCGGCATAGAACGCCGCGTAGTACGCGCGCGAGATCGCCTGCTCCGCGAACCCGCCGCCGGCCAGGAAGCGCGCCGCCTCCAGGTCGCAGCGGCTCCGCGTCACGCGATCGCTCGTCCCTCGGCCGTGGCCCGGATCAGCACCGGGATCGCGGGTTCGGCGAAGTCCTGCTCGCCGACTGGCATCGCCGAGACAATCGTCTCGTTCTCGACCGAATGCCGGTCGAGGATGTCGTCCATCCGCTCGAGCTCCTCCCACGGAGACGAGACCTGGTCGAGGACGACGAGCAGGTCGATGTCCGACTCGGGATGCGCGTCACCCCGGGCCCACGAGCCGAACAGAAGCACCCGCCGGAGGCGATCCCCGTACAGCCCGCGCAGGTCATCCGCGGCCGCACGTGCGATCTCGAAGGCGTCGAACGGGCCGGAAATCTGGGCCAGGTCGGGGTCGGGGCGCGCCTCGATTGCCCGCTCCGCGGCCTCCTCGTCCACGAGTCCCTCGTCGGCCAGCCAGCGCAGCGCCCGCCGCTCCGCCCGGGCGTCGTGAAACCTGAACCACGCTTCGCGGAGCTCGGGGAACTCGAACAGCGTGTCCTTGAAGCGGCGGAAGGCACCGCGTCCAGCGATCGCCCGCTCGAGGAGGTCGCGCGCGGCAGGATCGCGGACCTGGGCCGTGAAGTCGACGAGATCCTCGTAGCTCTCCGCCGACGGGAGAGGCTCGATGAATATCCAGTCCCGCTCGGCCGGGTGCACCTCCTCCGGCTCATCGACCGCCGAGAGATCTGACGACCAGGGCTCGACCGCGCCGGTTTCGGGATCGAGCCACCACTCGGTGTAGCCGGAGTGGTCCTCGAGCGCCTCGCAGAGAAGCGCCAGATCGACCGCCTTCAGATCGAGCACGTCATCTCCTTCATCAAGCCCGAACCGGCGCGTCTCATCCTATCGACTCGGGATCCATCCTCCGGAGACGTAAGGCGGAGGGTGATCGACGCGCTCGCGGACGCGGCAAAACCCGTCAGACGCCGCCGCGACGCCAACTGAACTCTCCCTAGGCCGGATCCCCGAGAGCAAGCTCCGGCCAGGTGAACGACTGTCAGTCCTGGGTTTGCTCCGCGCGTTCGCGATCGGCCTGTTCGATGACTTCCCGGATCGCGCGCGCTTCCTCGCTGTCCCTCGAGAAGGGGATCCCTTCGATCGGCGGGAGCTCGAAAGGGCTCTCATTGGGACGCGGCTCCGATGGCCGCCGGCGTTGGGGCCTCTCATCCGTCGCCATCGCGACCCTCCGCATTCGGTGGCCGATTGCTTCTCGTTTCGACATCCATCGGCGGAAGCTCGAACGGGGACGAGTCTTCTGTCGGCTCGGGCATCCCCTCCGGCTCAACCGGTGCGCTTTCGACGGGTGGGTTATCGCTCATCCGTCACCGTCCTAATCGCAAGGGTAGCCGCCTCGGCCGCAATCAGCACGAGTCCAGCGAGAAGGAGGACGAAGCTGCACCGGACCCATCCCGCCTTGTGGTCGTTCGCGTCGCGCTCTCGTGACACGGCCTCAACCAGCCCTCGCATGGTTTCACCTCGAACCTGGGCAGGCGCCTTACGGATCTCAGACCACGTCGGAAAACGCTTGAGATACGCGATCCCGAGCGACAGGTACTCCCGCGGGAAGAGCGCGACTGCTGCCGCGACGACGGAGAAGACGAGGGCGCCGAGACTCGCGACGAAGAGGGTGAGTGCCCACCAGGTGTTGAACTGTTCGACGAACCGCAGCCCGAGAGTAGCCGTCAGCGTCGCCACGAGCGACGCGAAGGTGGCGACGGTCGAGGCGTTCCTGTCTAGTGCATCCGTCCTGGCTGCCTCGGACGCGACCATCCTCCACGTGGTATCGAGAAGCGCTTCGACTGTCTCGGGATTGGGCTGCGGCTCGACCACGCTCACGAGCGCCGATGGTACGAGCGCGCGAAGACGTGGAGGTTCCAATTCTGTAGCGATTCGAGAGGGGCGAATAGGGCACGGGCTGGGCAGCAGGATCGTCGAGCTCTCTTCGGCCAGCAGGAGCGAGAGCTCGACGATCCCGGAGCGGTCAACGGTCGGCAGCTCAGCCGCGGACATCAACGAGGAGCTAGACTGCGAGAGCCACAGCGAGAAGTAGTCGTTCCTGGTAGTGGGGTCTTCTCTGCGGCCAGTTTCGCGCTCCTACTCCTTGACTGAGCAGCACGGAAGTACCGAGGAGAAAGGAGTGCAACGTGAACAGCGAGGTCCGGCTCCTCCGGACTCCTACCTTTGACCTCGACTACCGGCTCTGCCGCTGCGAAGGCTTCCGCGTCGACTCGCCCGAGGGACGGGTGGGCGTCGTCCAGGAGGCGCATTTCCGCTCGCGCATTGATCGTCCGGACGCGCTTGTTGTACGGACCGGCCTCTTGGGGCGACTCCTGATGATCTCTGTGGAAGAAGTTGCCGAGGTCTCCCTGGGCGAGGAACGGGTCGTCCTCGTTCGAGCGCCACAGCAGAACGAGAACGCTCTCTCGCGTCAGCTTCGCAACCTTGTCGCCGGTGCCGCCAAGTCGGGGCGAGCCCGAGACTGGCTCCCGGGCCGGTGAAAGCGTGGCGGGGCGCAGGCCGCAACGGCCGTAACGGGTACTGCTGACTCTCCCTCTCCCCCTCAGCGATCCCGTGCGCCCCGTCCCCCAAAGTGCACCGGAGCTGCGGCTGCCGTACTGAGTACTGCTCAGGGAGCCGTTCTAACCGCCGTAGCCGTGTCCGCGCCGAACGATCGTAAGTGCCGGTGGCCCTTCCGTTTGTCTGCCTAGCAAGTGACAATGCAGGTGGCCGAAGTAGTCAGTTCGACAGGGGGTCCCTGTGGCGACACGCAAAGTCGGGCGCCAAGCCGAGTCGTACATGCATAAGGAGGAGGAGCTCCTCCGGCCGGACGTCGGGACGCAGGCGCAGTTTCGGAAGAAGAAGCCGCCGAAGGCCTATCGGTACGACTCTTCACTGTCCCCCGCACTTGATTGGGGACGGGCAGAACCCGGCACGTGAGCTCGGAGAATGGCTTCTCGCGCAGATCGGGGAGGCGTCCAAGCTCGATCCACCGCACCGGTTCTCTGAGCCGCGGTCGTTCAACGGCGTTGAGGTTGCCGGGTTGCAGGACGCGGTCGAGCGGCTGAAGGCACTCGGCCAACCGTTCCTCAACTGGGCGGGCAAGGCGGAGCGGCTCTCGTTCGACGTGCCGTCGCTGCCACTCTTCGTGCACGAGCGGCTGTCGACCAAGGCAATCCTCGAGACGCTCAAGGGGCACGAGCGCGACCGGCAGATGGAGATGCAGCTCTTCGCCGACCCGCAGCTTCCGCTCCATCAGCAGCTTGAGGCGTACGAGCACAAGGGCGGCTGGGTCAACCGGCTGATCCTCGGCGACTCGCTCGTCGTCATGAAGTCGCTGCTCGAGTACGAGGGCCTTGGTGGACAGGTTCAAATGATCTACATCGATCCGCCCTTTGGGGTCGAGTTCGCGTCCAACTTTCAGCCGTTCGTGCGCCGCCGAGACGTCAAGAACAACGACGACGGCGACATGACGCGCGCACGATGGCGGAGAAGACCGAGCAACTCGTTGGCATTCCGGCAACATACGTCCAGGCTACGCCGGACCTCGTCATGGGCGATCTGCTGAAGACGATGCGGTCGAGTCAGCTCTTCTCCGTCACGGGTCTTCCCGACCTCGCCATCCGCAGGGTCGACCCGGAAGAGAAGGGCGGACTGCAGCGCTACGAGGTCGAGCTGCTCGGGCTCGACACCTTCGACCCGACGACCTTCGAGGCGCAGCACCGCAGCGGCGACGACGTGCCCGCCTGGTTTCTCGACACGGCCTGGAACGGCCTCTCGTTCCACGTCTCGCAGGCGTTCTTCCCGCGGACGAGTGCCTGGGACAACCTGCGCAAGGCGCTCAAGACCGAGTTCGAGGAGTCGGTCTGGAATCACCTCTCGGGCACGATCAGCGCGCCGTTCACCGACGGCGACACGCGCGAGATCGCCGTGAAGGTGCTCGACGACCGCGGGAACGAGCTGCTGGTCGTGCGCTCGCTCGACGAGGCGGAATGAGCGGGCTACGCGGCAGCGAGAACGTCGTTCAGGTCGACCGCCTCGATCCGGCGCTCGGGCAGCGTGATCGGGATCTTCCCCTCGCGCTCGAAGATTCGGCGAGCGTTCACGATCGTGATCGCGATGAGCGCGCCGCCCGGCCCGAACTGGAGATAGTGCCCCTCGGGCGAGGCGTCGTCGTAGGCGGGCCGGCGAGGTTCGCCTGCCCAGAGGTAGAGAACGTCCGCCTCGCGGTCGAAGGTGATGTTGTCGAACTCGACGCCGGCGATCTTCACAGTCATGGAAACGACCTCCGAGGGAACGCCGTGGCGATCAAGCCCCGGCCCTGCTCGTAGTGTACGACCACCTTGACCCAGGAGCTTGGGCCCGCTCCGTGGCGATAGAACCATTCCTCGCCGGCGCCGCGACCAGCCACGCGCTCGTCGGGTGTCTCGACTGCGCTCAGGACGGCTTCCGGCGGGACATCGAGGTCGGGATGCTTGCCCCGGATGTGGTGCCACCGGCGCCAGGAAAGCACGACGCGACGGCCGTCCGGATCCATGGTTTCCCACACTGTTCCATCGTGCGTGCCTTGCCGGCAGCTTCCAATTCGCTCTTCGGGACGCGGCCGTGACGGCCTTCGAGGTCGAGCAGCCGATCCTGAACTCACCGTTCGAGGAGCCGGCCGAGCACTGGCGGATCCAGGAAGGCGAGGCGCCGAAGCGCGAGAAGGGCCGTCGCCCGGCCGGCTACTTCTATCGAGACCCGAAGGCACCTGAGCCCGCGCCCGGACAGCCGGGGATCTACTGGCTCTTCGGCGCGTTTATCCAAGCGCGGTACAGCGGTTCCACCGAAACCGTTCTGGGTCAAGACCTTGTTGCGATCCGGTCTGAGGATCCAGTTGTTAAACTGTTTAGAAACCTTCGTCTGTTCGGCCAGCGTCTGGTTGTAACGCCGGAGTCGCTCGCCGGGCGAACGGACCGCAGCCCGTACTTCCTACTCAGTTACCTTGCGGCGCGAAGGGCCGGCGCTCAGGACTGGTGGCACGCGGTCGACATCGGCACCGATGCGCAGGGCAACTTCAAGCTCGAGTACCACCACATCCACCCACGCGCGACGCTTCGCGAGCACTACTCCAAGAATGAGATCAACGACCTTGCCAATTTTGCATTCATCTCGAGCAAGGCGAACCGAAAGATCAGTGATCGCTCACCTGCCAAGTACTTTCCAGAGATCGGGGACGATCAGTTGCGCGCACACTTCGTCCCTGTGGACGAAAAGCTACGCACGCCGGACTACTTTCCCGACTTCGTGCGCGAACGACGCGAACTACTCGCCGAGGCGATGACCGGCGTGCTCGACGCGTTTGCGCCGAGCGCACTCACCGGGGATTTCATGGCCGAGGATCCTGCTTCGGGCGAACGGCTGACGTTTGCTGCCTTCGGAGATTCGACTGACGATCCGAAGGCGGTACTGCTCGTCTACGCGTCAGCAAACGGAGCTTTTTGGGAGACGACGCTCCCTCTGCGCGACCTCCAATTCTTCCTAAGTGATCTCGAGAACGGCTATTCGGCGGCACTCACTATCGGAGGCGAATCTGTCGAGCTCGAGTCTGGCGCCGAAGCCGTAGAGCTACCGCTAGGTCCTCTTACAGCGCGTGGAACACTCGAGGAGTGGCGCTCGGTCCTCGAGCGTGAGTTGATGGAGCTCAGTCCGTCGGAGGAGCGTCCCGAACTGCCCGTCCCTACTCCTTGGCAGGGCGAGCGTGTTCCGTTTCCGATCGGCGACAGCGAGTAATCAACTAGGTCTCATAGACGTACAGGTACTTGGAGCGCGTAGTCGTCATCTTCGCCCGCAGCTCGGGCTCGAGGCTCAGAACTACGCCGCGCTTAGTCGGCTCCTCGACGGACGGTTCTTCGTCGCCGCCTCTTATCGCCTTGTATGCGATCAACAGCGGCTCGTAGTGCGAGTCCATGCACTTTCCATTCGCGACCGGCGACACGAAGATGCCGGCGACCCCGAGACATCCTATTCCACAACGCGACAATGTTGACGATGTCTTCGCCGTCCGATCTCAACAACTTCCTCGAGTGCGAGCACCTAGTCGCGCTCGAGCTTCGGGTGGCTCGTGGCCAGCTTTCACGGCCGGAGGTCGAAAACCCGCAGGCCGAGCTGATTCGGCGTAAAGGCGACGACCACGAGCGCGACTACCTCGACGCGCTTCGCGCGGCCGGGAAGAACATCGTTGCGATCGAGGTTGCCGGGCCCGACGGTGAGTGGGACACAGAAGCCGCCGCTGCGCGGACCGAGCAGGCGATGCGGAACGGGGCCGAGGTGATCTACCAGGCCGTCTTCCTCGATCCGACCGGCTGGACCGGGCACGCTGATTTTCTCGAGCGCATCGAGACGCCGTCTGACCTCGGCGACTACAGCTACGAGGTCTCGGACACCAAGCTCGCGCGGCACTCGAAGCCGTCCTACATCCTCCAGCTCTGCTTCTACTGCGAGCAGGTCGCGCGCATTCAGGGGTGCGAGCCCGAGCTGATGCACGTCGTCCTCGGCTCCGGCGAGCGCGACTCGTTTCGGCTCCACGACTTCTCCGCCTACTACCGCCGCGTCCGCGACCGCTTCGTGGCTGCGGTCGAGGGCGGGCTCGACACCTACCCGCTGCCCGTCGCGCACTGCCCGCTCTGCGACTTCCTCCGGCTCTGCGAGGCGCAGTGGGAGCGCGACGACCACCCGACCCGCGTCGCCAACATTCGCCGCGACCAGGTCGCAAAGCTCGCCGCGGTCGAGATCACGACGCTGACCGAGCTCGCCGAGGCGCGCGACGACGACCGTCCGCCCGGGATGGCGGCCGCGACCTTCGACGCGCTCCGCGAGCAGGCGCAGCTCCAGCTCCACCACGCGCGCACCGGCAAGCACGTCCACCGCCTGGTGCCGCGGGAGCCGGCGCGCGGCTTCGCGCTCCTACCGCCGCCGTCGCCCGGCGATCTCTTCTTCGACATCGAGGGCGACCCGTTCTGGGAGGTGCGCGGCGGGCTCGAGTACCTCTGGGGGGTCAGCGACGCCGACGGCTACCGCGCCTTCTGGGCGCACGACCGCGACTCCGAGCGGCGGGCGCTCGAGGAGTTCGTCGACTTCGTCCGCGAGCGGCTCGCGCGCGACCCGGGCCTGCACGTCTACCACTACGCGAGCTACGAGCCGTCCGCGCTCAAGCGCCTGATGGGGGAGCACGGCACGCGCGAGGACGAGATCGACGACCTGCTCCGCCGCGGCGTCTTCGTCGACCTGTTCAAGGTCGTGCGCCAGGCGCTGCGGCACTCGCATCCGAAGTACTCGCTCAAGAACGTCGAGCAGTTCTTCATGACGCGCGAGGCGGAGCTGCGCGCCGGCGACGACTCGATCCTCATGTACGAGCGGTGGCTCGAGACGCGTGACGACGCGCTCTTGCGGGAGATCGAGGAGTACAACGCGGAGGACTGCGAGTCGACACGGCAGCTCCGCGACTGGCTGCTCTCGCTGCGGCCGGACGACGTGCCCTGGCCCGAGCAGCCGGAGGTGGGGGAGACGCCGGAGATTGCGGCCGAGACGGCCGAGCTCCAGGAGCGGTTGCTCGCGCGCGATGACCCGGTCTTGCGGCTCGCCGGGCAGCTGCTCGACTACCACCGACGCGAGGCGAAGCCGGTCTGGTGGGCGTTCTTCGACCGGAAAGGGAGGACGCCGGAGGAGCTCGAGGAGTTCGACGTCGAGGCGATCGGCGGGATCGAGCTCGGCGGCGATCCCGTTCCCGCCGCGAAGTCGCTCGCCTTCCCGTTCACCTTCCCGCCGCAGCAGCACAAGCTCGATCCGGGTGACGAGGTGTTCGATCCCTTGACGCTCGGCGCTGCCGGTCACATCGAATCGATCGACGACGCCGAGGGGAGGCTCTGGCTGAAGCGCGGCCCGAAGCTCGACGACCTGCCGATGCCGCGCTCGCTGATCCCCGGCGGCGCCTGGAACACCAACGTGCAACAGGCGGCGCTGCGCCGGCTTGGTCGCTCGTTGCTCGACGGTGACGGGCGCTACCCGGCGCTCGAGGCGATCCTGCGCCGGGACTTGCCGCGCGTGGGCGTGTCGCCGCTGCCGCAGGACGACCTCGAGGCGGCTCGGGATCTCGTCGAGGCGCTGGACTCGAGCTACCTCGTCGTCCAGGGGCCGCCGGGGTCGGGCAAGACGTACACCGGTGCGCGCCTGATCGTGCGGCTGCTGGCGCGTGGCCGACGCGTCGGCGTCACGGCGCAGAGCCACAAGGCGATCCACAACCTGCTGCGGGAGGTCGAGGACGTCGCGGACGTGGAGGACGTCCAGTTCCGCGGGCTGAAGAAGGGCGACGAGTACGAGGGGCCGTTCATCGAGACGTCGAGCGACCAGGCACTGTTCGATGAGCCGGAGGACGACGTGCTGCTGCTGGCGGGGACGTCGTGGCTGTTCGCGCGCGAGTCGATGGAGGGCGTCGTCGACACGCTCTTCGTGGACGAGGCGGGGCAGCTGTCCTTGGCCGATGCGCTCGCGGCCGGAACGTGCGCGCGGAACCTCGTCTTCCTCGGCGACCAGCAGCAGCTCGCGCAGGTCTCGCAGGGAATCCATCCGGACGGCGCGGGCGTGTCGGTGCTGGAGCACCTGCTCGCGGGCGAGGACACGGTGCCACCGGAACGCGGGCTATTCCTCTCGCA
>WNGE01002557.1_pt1 | contig 26192 bp, 22 predicted proteins | sample 5400651 | NCBI WGS metagenome assembly WNGE01 (sample SAMN13153370, study PRJNA577476) | soil metagenome | isolation source: 60 cm soil or saprolite under grassland replicate 2 | place: USA:California | collected 2016-06-15 | reverse complement strand
TCTATGTCCGCGTCCGCCACATCATTCCACCCGTAGATGATGAGCCCGAGCGGCAGGGTCACGTAGATCAGTCCTAGCCAAAATCCGGCAGAATGAAAAACGTGACGCTGTCCGAGGGGAAGCAAGTAGAACCATGCGGCAGTAGCCCAAAGACCGGGGCGCGAAGCTTTGACAACGAAGGCGAGAGTCGACAAACGCTCCGCTATCGTAGCTTCGGCGGTTGTTGAAGTGGTCGTCGCCACTCACCATCGTACACGCGTAGCTTAGGCCTCTTCTTGCTCTTTCAGCTTCGCAATCACGCTGAAATCCTCCAGTGTGGTGGTATCACCCTTCACTTCCCCGTTGGTTGCGAGTTCGCGCAGCAGGCGGCGCATGATTTTTCCGCTGCGGGTTTTTGGAAGCGAGTCGGTAAAGCGGATGTCATCGGGCTTGGCTAACGCTCCAATTTCCTTGGAGACCCACTTGCGAAGTTCTTCTTTCAGCTCGGCCGTAGGCTTGCGCCCACCTTGCAGAGTAACGAACGCGGCAATGGCTTGGCCTTTCACTTCGTCGGGACGCGCTACTACGGCGGCTTCGGCAACGAAATCGTGAGCCACCAAAGCCGACTCAACCTCCATGGTGCTCAGGCGATGACCGGACACGTTGATCATCCACGCGGCCCATGATCCAGTAGTAGCCATCTTTGTCTTTGCGCGCACCGTCACCGGTAAAATACGACGGTGGAATTTGCGACCAGTACTGCTTCACATAGCGGTCGGGATCACCATAGATGGTGCGCAACATCCCTGGCCACGGTTGCTTCAAAACGAGGAATCCGCCAGAGCCTTCTGGAACTGGCTCACCTTCCATCGTGACAATCTCAGGCACAACTCCAGGGAACGGCTTCGTCGCAGAACCGGGTTTCGTCGCGACCGCGCCTGGAACCGGCGTGATCATGATGTGCCCGGTTTCAGTTTGCCACCAAGTATCAACAATCGGGCAACGGTTATGGCCGATGACTTCGCGATACCACATCCAGGCTTCGGGATTGATCGGCTCTCCTACCGTTCCTAGCAGGCGAAGACTAGTTAGCTTGTGCTTTTTCGGCCACTCACTTCCCCATCGAATAAATGTCCGGATTGCGGTGGGTGCGGTGTAAAGAATATTGACTTGGTGCCGGTCAACGATTCTCCAGAAGCGGTCGGGCTCAGGGAAATTCGGCGCGCCTTCATACATCAGGCTGGTGGCGCCGTTCATCAGGGGACCATAGACAATGTAGCTGTGTCCGGTGACCCAACCAATATCCGCGGTACACCAGTAAGTGTCATCATCGTGAAGATCGAAGACCCACTTGCAAGTGATGTAGGTGCCGACGGAATATCCGCCGGTGGTGTGCACGACGCCCTTGGGCTTGCCCGTGGTGCCGGAGGTGTAAAGGATATAAAGAGGATGCTCGGCATCAACCGGCTCGGCCGGACATTCATCTGAGGCGTTCGCCATGAGCTCATGCCACCAATGATCGCGATCTGGTTGCATGCTGACGGTGGTTCCGGTTCGCTGGTAAACAACAACGCTCTTAATGGACGGACAAGATTTCAGCGCTTCTTCCACCGCCGGAAAGAGCTTCACTTCGCTGCCCCGGCGATATGCGCCGTCCTGGGTAACCACGAGTGTAGCCTGGCAATCGTGGATGCGATCTACGAGCGCGTGAGATGAGAATCCGCCGAACACAACCGTGTGCGGAGCGCCGATTCGCGCGCAAGCCAGCATTGCAATTGCCAGCTCCGGCGTCATACCCATGTAAATGGCGACACGATCTCCCTTTTTCGCACCCAGGGACTTCAGCACATTGGCGAACTTCTGCACTTCACGGTGCAGTTGCTGATAGGTCAGCGTGCGCACTTCTCCCGGCTCGCTCTCCCAAATCAGCGCGGCTTTGTTCTTGCGAGGGGTTTCAACGTGGCGGTCGAGGCAGTTATACGAGAGATTGATCTGGCCGCCGACGAACCACTTTGCCCAGGGATGGTTCCACTCGAGGACTTTGTCCCACGTCTTGAACCAGTACAGCTCATCGGCGATGCGGCCCCAGAACTTTTCCGGCTGTTCGACCGACTCCCGGTAAATTCGCTCGTAATCCTCCGCGCTTTTGATATGGGCGCCGCGTCGAAATTCTTCCGGACACTCAAACTTGCGCTGCTCCTGGAGTACGGAATCAATGTTCGTGCTGGGAACTGGGGTGGTCGCCTTATCTGCCATTCGGCTCCTCGGACTGAAATGTTGCCGCACCGATTTTACTGCGCTGAGGCAGGATTGTCTGCCGGAGCCAAATCCAGGAACTTATGCCGGTCCTTGGGATCAGGCAAGGGACACGCTTCATGCCGGCCGAAAAAACGGTATCGGTTCCGTGCGACGAAGTTGTAGCTCCAGCCACGAAGCCTGCAGGGAAGGACCTTCAGGACGCTTGCCCAGAGCCGCGAGAATCCTCCAAGCTGTTGCAGAACTGAGCTCGCGGCATCGTCTCTCGAGAGAAGGCGCTCGGCGGGGCCGCCATAATCCAGAGCCAGATAGACAGTTTCGAGGGTGTCGGGATTCAGATTGTGACGTTCAAGAATTTCGCGAGCAAAGTTGCTCTGCAAGGCCGCGAAGCGAAAGCGGTCTTGATGGTCACGCTTCAGGACGAACTGAACAAAGCGGTTGCATAGTCCGCAGACGCCGTCATAAAGAATGATGGGGTTAGGCTGCATCGCGGCTTCCTCACTGACAGCGTGCCTCTAGCGGCAGGGCGGAATCCCCGCCCTGTCTCTCCAAAAAAAACGGAGAGACAAGGACGGGGCACCCAGTCATGAAGGACGCTCAAGCAAATACGCGGCCGGGCCTTGTTGTCCGCGAATTGAGCGGCAGAATTCTTTCACAATGAATCCCGAGTTGATGCCCTCAGTGAAGGCACACCGTGTTGCCAGCCTCCACTCTCGTGCCAAGTCTTTTTCATCGCGTTCGATGCGATCCATGTCGCCGGGAATCTCGATAGCTATGCGTTGGCGGGAGAGCGCCTGCGAGAGATTCCCGACTGCGGGCCGTCCATCGCCATTGAAGCGCACTAGTGGATCGAGGTGAGCGAGCGCATCTAATACCTCCGCGCGAACATCTTTCCCCTTAAGCCGTACTTCCACTCGCGAATCGCCCAGGTGCCACGTCACCCAAAGCCGATCAGTTCCGTTGGTGTGCAAAGGACTTGAAGTCTGCGGGCCGTAAAAATCAATCCGGTAACTGTCCGAGACCACGCCCAGCAGCGAGAAGTTCAGATGCGCGTTGCGGCTGCGGAGCGGATCGTACGTCCACGTCATTTCCTTGATCCCGAGAGACAGCGCGCGCGTTCTCTGCGCCAGCTTTAATTGATATCCGACACCACTACCGCGGTGAGAAGCCCGGACAGCAAGCGTATGCGAATGGAATCCAACGCGGCCCCGCTCCAAACTTGGGAATGCAAACGCAAAGCCTACCAACTCAGCACCGTCGAAAGCGCCGACCAGGATGCTGCCCGCGGCCTTCATCGCAACCGCCAGAGTCAGGGGAGTTACGTCGGCATCCTCGAATCCCCAAACCTCTTTCTCCAGGCGGAGGACGCTCGCGATATCGGCAATCGTCTCCAGGTCGCGAATGGTAACGGCAGTATTGGAAACTGAGTTGGGCATTAGAGGTCGGGCGACCAATATACGCGACGAGTGCCTGTGCGCGCCACGTTGCCCCGAGACCTGATTTGGACATAGTAAATTTTTGTAAATGGCTGATGAGAATGGCCTTCCTATCTCATCTAAAGCATGCGTACTCACCTTCCGGCTTCTGGGCAGGATTTTTTGCGATTATTTAAGATGATAGCGCGTTCTGATGGTTAAAAACGGAGCCCCACGATGAGTTCAGATCTCCTGAAAACAAATGGAGAGTTCGTCCGCAAGCTGCTTGCAATCGCAACCATTCTGCTGATGACCTGCATGGTGGCTTGCTCCGGATCGAATTCGGGACCATCGCCGGCGCGCGCCAATGCTCCCCAAACGGTTCAGGTTACGGTTGCCCCAGCCCTGCGTCAGGATCTACCTATTTATCTCAACGGGCTGGGTTCGGTCGAGGCCTTCTACACGGTCAGTGTCAAGAGCAGGGTTGACGGCCAGCTCGTGCAAGTGAAGTTCCGCGAAGGCGATTTCGCCAAGAAGGGTGCCTTGCTTGCCGTCATTGATACACGGCCATACCAGGTGCAATTGGATCAGGCGCAAGCACAATTGTTCAGGGACCAAGCCTCATTACGTGATGCGCAGCTGAACTACGAACGCTTCAAAAGCCTGTTGCAAGACTCCGGCGCCATGTCTCAACAGCAGGTGGACACCCAAAAAGCGACTGTGGACCAACTGCAAGGCACGGTTCGCAACGACCAGGCAATGGTGGAGAACGCAAAACTGAACCTGGTGTACTGCCACATCACCGCTCCGGAGAGCGGGCGCATCGGTTTGCGGCTGGTTGATCCAGGAAACATGGTGCATGCCTCAGATGCGAACCCGATGCTGGTAATCACACAGTTGCAGCCCATCACTGCGGTCTTCACGCTTCCAGAAGATCAGCTCCCAACCGTGGCGCAGCACATGCGCAAGGGCACTCTGCAAGTAGATGCCTTTAGCCGGGATGATCAGACCAAGCTGGCCACTGGAAAACTGCTCACCATTGACAATCAGATTGACCAGACCACAGGCACCGGGCGGTTGAAGGCCGTCTTTGACAACAAGAACAACGAACTTTGGCCGAATCAGTTCGTGAATGTTCACCTATTGCTCGAGACACGAAAAAATGCCACCGTGATTCCATCCGCGGCGGTGCAGCGCGGACCGCAGGGCAGCTACGTGTACGTAGTTAAGCAGGACAAGACTGCGGAAGTCAGGCCTGTGAATATCGCAATCACGCAAGGGAACATCGCCGAAATTGCGAGTGGAATTTCGCCAGATGAGTCGGTCGTCACCGACGGACAGGACAAGCTGGAGGCCGGCAGCCGGGTTGAACCCCATGTGCAAGGTCCGGGTCAACCGGGAAATCAGAACGTAGAGGCGCCTAACAGTCCCAGTCCCAGTCCAAGTCAATCGAATCGGAATTCCGGAAGCAACCGGCAGGGCCGAAGAAATCGCGGAGGTCCGCCTTCCGGCAGTCCGAATTCCGGGACCGCTTCGCAATGAATCCTTCCCGTTTATTCATCCTCCGACCGGTCGCCACATCTTTGCTGATGGTTGGCGTTCTCCTGGTAGGGATTGTCGCTTATCGGCAGCTACCTGTATCAGCGCTACCGGAAGTGGATTATCCGACGATCCAGGTGATGACCTTCTACCCGGGCGCAGACCCGACCGTGATGGGCTCCTCGGTCACCGCACCTTTGGAGCGGCAGTTCGGGCAAGTGCCCGGGTTGAGCCAGATGACCTCAACCAGTTCACTTGGCAGTTCGACCATCACCCTGCAATTCAATCTCGACCAGAACATTGATATCGCCGAACAGCAGGTGCAGGCCGCAATCAACTCCGCCGGCACTTACCTTCCCCAGGATCTGCCGAACCCACCCATCTACAGCAAGGTAAATCCGGCAGATGCTCCGATCATGACTTTGGCGCTCACTTCAGACACGCTGCCTCTCTCGAAAGTTGAGGATCTCGCTGACACGCAGCTGGCGCAGAGAATTTCGCAGGTCACCGGAGTTGGGCTTGTTTCGATCAGCGGCGGACAGAAGCCAGCAGTGCGGATTCAGGCGAATCCAACAGCGCTGGCTTCGTACGGGCTGAGCTTGGAAGATGTGCGCACGGCGCTCGGCCTGGCAAATGTGGACCAGGCAAAAGGAACGCTGGATGGGCCGCGACAGTCCTACACCATCGGAGCCAACGATCAGCTTCTCACGGGCGCGCAGTACAAACCAATTGTGATCGCATATCGCAACGGCGCGCCAGTGCGTCTTGCCGACATCGCTGATGTCGCTGACAGCGTGGAGAACGCACACCAGGCGGCGTGGATGAATCTGTCGCCGGCGGTGATCGTAAACATTCAGCGCCAACCGGGGGCCAACATCATCAGCGTAGTGGACCGGATCAAACTGCTGATGCCGCGGTTGCAAGCGTCCCTTCCCGGTGCGGTAAAGGTCTCCATTCTCACCGACCGTACGGAAACCATTCGCGCCTCGGTGAAGGATGTGCAGTTTGAGTTGATGCTCACCATCACGCTCGTAGTGATGGTCATCTTTCTCTTCTTGCGAAATTTGCGGGCAACCATCATTCCCAGTGTCGCGGTCCCACTGTCGCTGGTGGGAACTTTCGGCGTGATGTACCTGCTGGGTTATAGCCTCAACAACCTCACCTTGATGGCATTGACCATCTCTACCGGCTTCGTGGTGGATGACGCGATTGTAATGATCGAAAACATTGACCGCTTCCTCGAAGCCGGGGACTCGCCGCTGGATGCAGCCTTGAAGGGCGCTGGTCAGATTGGCTTCACGATTGTTTCGTTAACGGTTTCGCTGATCGCGGTTTTGATTCCGCTGCTGTTCATGGGCGACATCGTGGGGCGTCTCTTCCGGGAATTCGCGGTCACGCTGGCAGTGACAATCCTTGTTTCAGCGTTTGTCTCCTTGACGCTCACGCCGATGATGAGCGCACGGCTGCTAAAGACGAAATCCCACTCTGGAGGCGGAAAATTCTATCAGTGGTCAGAGCGCATTTATGAGCGGGTGATTCAGTATTACGGCCGCACGCTGAAATGGGTCCTGAAGCATCAAACCGCAACGCTGCTGGTGACCGCAGCAACTCTGGTTCTAACTATCTTTTTGTACATTGTCGTGCCTAAGGGCTTTTTCCCTGTGCAAGACACTGGGGTCATTCTGGGCATCTCCGACGCGCCGCAGAATATTTCGTTCGATGCGATGGCGCAGCGGCAGCAGCAACTCGCGCAGATCATCTTGCGAGATCCAGATGTGGCCAGCCTGTCTTCGTTCATTGGCGTGGATGGCACAAATCAAACCATCAACAGCGGCCGGATCCAGATCAACCTGAAACCGCGAGACCAGCGAAGTTCCACGGCTTCCCAGATCATCCGCCGGCTGCAGCCGGAACTCGCGCAGCAGGTCCGGGGGATCACGCTTTACATGCAACCAATCCAGGATTTGACGGTCGAGGACCGCGTGAGCCGCACTCAGTTTCAGTATTCAATGGAAGACACGGACGCGCAGGAGCTGGCAACTTGGTCGCAACGTCTCCTCGAACAGCTTCGAAATTCACCAGAGCTGCGCGACGTGGCCAGCGACCAGCAGAATGGCGGGCTGCAAGTGGACCTGGTAATCGATCGCGATTCAGCCTCCCGCCTCGGAATTTCGCCTGCAACGATTGATGACACGCTTTATGACGCTTTTGGACAGCGCCAAGTTTCAACCATCTTCACACAATTGAACCAGTACCACGTGGTGCTTGAAGTCCATCCGCAGTTCCAGCAGAACCCGGAGTCGCTGCGCAATTTGTATGTGAAGTCGAATACCGGAACTCAGGTTCCGCTCTCGGCGTTCACCCACATCGAGCAGTCGAACGCGTCCTTGGCCATCAACCATCAAGGCCAGTTTCCGGTTGTGACTTTGTCGTTCAACCTAGCACCGGGCGTTTCGTTGGGTCACGCGACTAAGGCCATCGACGCCGTTGAACAAGCGATCGGGATGCCCGCCAGCATTCATACCAGCTTTCAGGGGACCGCCGCCGCATTCCGCAATTCATTGTCTAGCGAGCCGTTGCTGATTCTCGCGGCGATTGTAACCGTGTATATCGTGCTGGGTGTGTTGTATGAGAGCTACATCCATCCGATAACGATTCTTTCCACTCTTCCATCGGCAGGCGTGGGTGCGTTGCTGGCTCTCCTGATCACAGGTAGTGATCTCGGGGTTGTGAGTTTGATCGGAATCATTCTTCTGATCGGCATCGTGAAAAAGAACGCCATCATGATGATTGATTTTGCTCTCGAAGCAGAGCGTGAAGAGCACAAGCCGCCCGAAGAAGCGATTTACCAAGCTTCCCTTCTCCGCTTCCGCCCGATCATGATGACCACAATGGCGGCGTTGTTCGCCGGGCTTCCGCTGGCGCTGGGCCGAGGCACCGGTTCAGAGCTGCGGCATCCGCTTGGAATCACCATTGTCGGCGGTTTGCTGGTGAGCCAATTGCTCACGCTTTACACCACTCCGGTCGTGTATCTCTGGTTCGACCGGCTCTCCCATCGTTTCGAGCGCCTTGGGTTTCGGCATTTTGCAGAAACGCCAGCTGCGGGAGACTAGTTGTGAGTGTCTCTTCTCCATTTATCAAGCGTCCGGTCGGCACCTCACTGTTGACGGTGGGACTGCTGCTCGCAGGGATCCTGGCGTTCCGGTTTTTACCCGTCGCGCCTCTGCCGCAAGTTGAGTTTCCTGTAATTCAAGTCCAAGCCGGTCTGCCAGGGGCCAGCCCGGAGACGATGGCCTCCGCGGTGGCGACCCCCCTCGAACGGCAGTTCGGGCGAATCGCGGGCGTGAACCAGATGACATCCACGAGCCAGATCGGCTCGACCGGAATTGTTTTGCAGTTTGATCTGAACCGTAATATTGATGCCGCCGGGCGCGACGTGCAGGCTGCCATCAACGCGGCCCGCAGTCAGTTGCCGTCTTACTTGCCTGGCAATCCAACCTACCGCAAGGTCAATCCCGCTGATGCGCCGATCCTTATACTGGCGCTGACCTCAGACACGATCACTCTGCCGCAGATGTACGACGCTGCCGACTCCGTTCTGTCGCAGAAGCTGGCGCAAGTGAGTGGCGTGGGGCAGGCATTCGTCGGGGGCGGGGCTCGACCGGCAGTCCGCGCCGAGCTGAATCCAAACGTACTGAACAAACTCGGCCTTGGTTTGGACACCGTACGCACGGCCCTGGGAGCCGCCAATGCCAACCGCCCCAAGGGACAAGTTGCGAACCAGACCAATGCCTGGTCGATTCAAGCTAACGACCAGATCAAGACTGCCGACAAGTACCGGCCACTGATTGTTGCCTATCAGAATGGTGCGCCGGTGCGACTGAGTGACGTTGCCAAAGTTGATGATTCCGTCGAAGACACACGTGTGATCGGACTCTCCGGTGGCAAACCCGCGGTCCTGATCATCCTTTTCCGCCAGCCCGGCGCCAATATCATTCAGACCGTGGACAACGTACGCGCGCTGCTGCCGCAATTGTCGGCGTCCATTTCTCCTGCGATCCATATTGAAGTGGTCATGGACCGCACGACGACAATTCGCGCCTCCGTACACGACATTGAAATCACCATTTGGATTTCGGTGATTCTGGTCATTCTGGTGGTATTCGCATTTCTCAGGACAGTTCGCGCCACCATCATCCCCAGCATCGCCGTGCCATTGTCACTGATTGGCACTTTCGCGGTGATGTATCTGTTGGGCTACAGCCTGGATAACTTGTCACTGATGGCACTGGCGATTTCAACCGGGTTTGTGGTGGACGACGCAATCGTCGTACTCGAGAACATCACGCGTTATATCGAGCAGGGCATGACGCCAGTTGCAGCAGCTTTCCGTGGGGCACGCGAAATTGGCTTTACCGTGCTCTCGATGAGCACATCTCTGGTCGCGGTGTTCATTCCAATTTTGATGATGGGTGGCTTGGTGGGACGGTTGTTCCGCGAATTCGCGGTGACCCTCAGCGTTGCTATCGCGGTTTCGCTGCTGGTTTCGCTGACCACGACACCCATGATGTGCGCGCAGATTTTGAAGCCACTGCATGAACAGAAGCACGGCCTGCTTTATCGCGCTTCACAACGCGGGTTCGATTGGATGCTCAAGACGTATCGTGTCAGTCTGACGTGGGTGTTTCGGCATCAGCCATTCACTCTCGGCGTCACGGTTGCAACCGCGGGCCTGACAGTGCTGCTTTACATTTTTGTTCCCAAGGGATTCTTTCCGCAACAAGACACCGGGCGCGTGGTGGGTTCGGTACAAGCCGATCAGGACATCTCTTTCGAAGCGATGCGGCAGAAGATGCAGCAATTCGTCGGCATTGTGATGAAGGATCCGAACGTTCAGACGGTTGTGGGATTTGCCGGTGGAAATACGGCTAAGAATCAGGGACGCATGTTCATCACGCTGAAGCCGCGTGGCGCTGAGCGGAAGCTGACAGCAGACCAAGTGATCGGAGAAATGCGCCGCAAGCTGGCGGCGGTCCCCGGAGCAACGCTGTTCATGCAATCGGCGCAGGATTTGACTATCGGCGGACGGCAGAGTCAGGCGCAGTATCAGTACACGCTTCAAGGCGAGGAGTTGAATGAACTGACAGACTGGGCGCCACGATTATTGCACAAGATGCGCGGTCTGAGAGAACTGACCCAGGTAAATACTGATCAACAAGACAAAGGGCTGGAGACAAACGTCCTCATTGACCGGGACACGGCTTCGCGCCTGGGGATTACGCCTCAAGATATTGACAATGCTCTCTACGACGCCTTTGGACAGCGCCAAGTTTCTACCATCTATCGGCAACTGAACCAATATCACGTAGTCATGGAAGTTGACCCGCAATATCAATCGAGCGTGGACGCCCTGCAGGCCGTGTACGTACACTCGTCAACCGGCCAAATGGTCCCCCTGGCTGCCATCGCACACTTCGGGCCTGACAACAGCTCGCTGGCAGTGAATCACCAGGGGCAATTCCCCGCCGTTACAATTTCCTTCAATCTCGCACCGGGCGTTTCGCTCGGCGAGGCTACCCTGGCAATCAACGCGGCTCAGCGGGAGATCGGATTCCCTTCGACCATCCATCCCAGCTTTCAAGGAACGGCCGCTGCCTTTCAGGAATCTCTATCGAACGAACCTGTGCTGATCCTCACCGCGCTGCTGACCGTCTATATCGTCCTGGGAATTCTCTACGAGAGCTTCATTCACCCGATCACGATTCTTTCGACCTTGCCATCGGCCGGGGTAGGAGCACTGCTGGCGTTGCTAATTACTCACAATGAGCTGAACGTAATGGGGCTGATCGGAATCATCCTGCTGATCGGCATCGTGAAGAAGAACGCGATCATGATGATTGATTTCGCCCTCGATGCGGAACGGCGGGAGGGCAAGTCGCCAGAGGACGCGATCTTCGAAGCCTGCATGCTGCGTTTCAGGCCGATCCTGATGACCACGATGGCAGCATTGCTGGGCGGATTGCCGCTGGCCATTGGCACCGGGATCGGATCAGAGTTGCGCCAACCGCTAGGTATCACGATTGTGGGGGGCCTAATCCTGAGCCAGGCGTTGACCCTATTTACGACTCCGGTGGTTTATCTCTACATGGACCGCATACGTTGGCGGACAAAGCGCAAGCCAAGTTTAATTCCCGGGCAAGTTTCGCCCGCAGGTAGCCACGCGGATTGAGACGAGAGGCCGCCTCGGTTTGGCACAGCGTCCTTCAGCGCCTAAAGGCGAGTTCATGGTGCGGCACACACGGCACGGCTGGAAGCCGTACCCTTTCAAGTAGCTAACGGCGGTTTTCCCTGTTGACTCAATGTCTTGCAGACCTTCCCTCTCGCTCGTTCCATGACCTCGGTAACGTGCGCGGGTATGCCTTTCCGCTTACGCTAGGCTTGGCACGGATTCTGGGGAGCCGCATATTCCAAGCACAGGCACAAGCCGGGGAGCCAGGCAGTCGTCTGCCCGGCCATTTATCCACAGTCTCAACATCCTGGTGAGGCACGTCCGCCTGTACGGGTTCAACCACAAAAGGACCCGGGCACAGTTTGAAGTGGCTTGGCGGGAACTGAAGGAAGCGGTTCCGAGAAACAAAAGCGGGTTTGTCCTAGGAGTTTCTGGCGACCGCCTGCTCCTCGACGGAGTAGCAATCGAAGCGGGCCATGCCGAGCGTGGTTTCGCCCAACTCCTGACTGCCTCTGGACTGTCCAGCATTCAGTTCTTCCACGAAGTTACCTCACAAGAATTTGAGAAGCTCGTTCAGGCTTTCGCATTCAATGCATCGAAGGCCGAAGACCTCGCCAATCAGATCAGGAGTGCATTCCCGGACAACAAAGGAAGCATAAGAATCAACGAAGTGAAATTTGTGGCGGCCGATCCTGCCACGGCAAACGTCTCGGTTGCAGCGCAGATCGCAGCGCAATCGCTGGGCCCGGAGTTCAGAGATTGGCTGAACGATCCGAGCAAGCTCGTACAACTGATCGCCGCTGCTGAAGGCGCCAGAAGCACTGAAGGAAATCCTGCTCAGAATGCGGCGCGACAAGTGGCCACGATCCTGCCTGCCACCGAGGGGTCACTCAGTTGGGCCAACGCGCCTTTCCTTCTCGACGATAAAGAGACGGTTCAGGCACTGCAGCTGTTGACGCGTTTGGGCGAACTGGGAGCGAGTGCATCGCCCAAGCCTGAGCTCATCGGAGTTGAACTGCACCACGCCGAAGAAAAAATCAAGAAGAGCGTGCTCTCCCTGCTGGATGAGCTTTCGACAACCGGCAAAGAGATCGAGCCGATACTGATGCGCGCCGCCGAGCAGCTGGCGATCCGTTACGCGCTCGAACGTTTTGAAACTGGTGACCTCAAAGTAAACGCTGTCCACGAACTGCTGGAGCAGATGGGCCAGCAGATGGGGAACCTGCGAAAGATTCTGAAGCTGCAAGAAGACAAAATGAGCAAGGCGGGCATGCTGGTCGAGTCGCATGCCGACATGCTCGACCGGATGTTCTGGGCAGAACTGCCGGAGGGCAGCAAGAAGAGAGCGCTGCTTTCAGAAGATGCTGCCTGCGTTCCGCCGCGCAATGTGCGGCAGTATGCGGAAATGCTTTTGGAGCGCAGCGATCGGGAGGCGGTCTCAGCAATCCTCACGAATTATGCCAGCGCCGTCGCTTCGAACGATCCAGACTATCGTATCCGGGCCGCCACGGGTATCACACAGCTTGCGGATCTCTTTGCCGTTGTCGGAGGAACGACCCTCGGCGACACGGTGCAACACCTGGGCGAGGCTATCGCAAAAGAATCCGATCCGGAACTCGAGTCACTGCTGAGCGCGGCATTCGTTCGCTTGAGCTCTGAAGCCAATCAGCGCAAACAGTACCGGGCTGTGGGGCGGGCGTGCGAGGCCATGGAATACGTCGCTAGTCGGCGTCCGGCCCTGGAAAGAGAATTGCGCTCGCGCATCGGAGTCGAGGGCAGGCTGCCAGAATTTATTGAGGATGCATTGCGGCAGCAGCCGCCGCAACCCGATCTAGTGGGAGTATTGCGCCGGAATGTCCAATCCGCTGCGGAACACCTGGCGGAAAGATTTTTTCGCTCCATGCGGCGCGAAGAGTGCGATCGCATTGTGGATCTGGTCCACGAACTCGGCCCTGGAGCCAATGAGTATTTACGCGAAATGCTGCGAACCGGCAACCAGCGGCAATCGGTGTCCTCGATAGGATTGTTAAGCCGGCTGGATGTTCCCGGACTCCTTGAGTTTCTTCCGCTCCGGCTACCGCAGTGGAACCGTTTCTATCATGATGTGATTGTTCGCCAGATCGCTTATGGTGCCGCTTCCGATCGTGGCCGCACTTTATTGGAAATTCTGGAAGTGCTCGACGCAGCAGTTGTGCCGCAGGCGCTCGACGAGATTGGAATGAGTGGCGACCGCACGGCTGCGCCTCCGCTGATTGTTATGGCCGGCGCGGGCGAGGCTCAGGGGCGTTCTCCTTTGCTGCAGCTCAAAGCCATTGAAGCGCTAGGCCGTCTGCGTGAGCCGGATGCAGTGCCCGTTCTACGCAATCTGTTTGAAGCGAAAAAGATGTTTAAGTGGCAGCATCATCGCGAGCTGCGTATCGCAGCCGCACAGGCATTAGCAAAGATTGATCCGCGTTACGCCACGCAGATCATGGCAGAGAGCGGACTCGAACCCGGAGAGCTGGCGATTGGCCCGCTCGATTCCGCTCCCGCGTGCCCCTGGGTGCGGCAGCGGCGCTATGAACGCATCGTATTGCGAAAATCCGTGCCCGCCACGATCAGCAGTTCCTGGGGTCGATCAACGCTGGCAGTGCGCGAGGTTAGTCTGGGCGGCGGCATGGGGACTAAGGAAGATGCTCTCCGCATCGGTTCTGATGCCGACATCGATATCCAGGTAGGAATGCGGCATATCCGAGGACAGGTTCTGCTGCGCCGCACGCGCGTGAACGAAGTTGGATTTGAATTCGTGAACACCGATCTTGAGAGCCGCCACCGGGTGCGGCATCTCCTAATGGACTCGCTGGAGCACGCGCCCGAAGGCCGCGGCGGCAAGTGGACTTACGATCGCCGATAAACACCCATCAGGAAAACAAACGCCTCTGCCCGAATCGAAGCAGAGGCATCGTTCTTACTGCGAATCTTCTCTACATCTTCACGAAGATAATGAGCAGGGTGTAAATCGCCAGCGATTCGATGAAGGCTAGTCCAATGATTAGCGCGACTTGAATCCCGGCGCGGGCAGAGGGGTTGCGGGCAATACCCTCAGTAGCTGCCGCGGCCGCCCGGCCCTGACCCAACCCGCATCCTGCCGAAGCGATGGCCATGGCAAGTCCTGCGGCAACTGCCACCCAGTTCGAGCCTGAAGCTGCGGTCCCGCCTTGGGCAAAAGCAGGAACAGCAAAGCACATCGCTGCCAGAACCACGAACAAACTGCTGAAAATACGCATTGTGGTACGCATTGTTTTTTCTCCTTATGAATTGCCGCCAGTGGGTGGTTGACGTTACCGTGCAAACGCCCTCACGCTGAACGGCGAAAACCAGCTATTAGCTGTTAGCCATTAGCTCTTAGCCAAATCTCGTTCGACTGCACCAAAAGTAAAAGACGAATTGTTCACTTAGTGCTCCTCCGCTACTGCTCCTGCCAAGTACACCGTCGTGAGCAGGACAAAAACATAGGTTTGAATGAATGCGACGCCAATATGAAGTCCGACGAAAATTACAGGGACGGCGATCGGAATCAATGAAAGAAAAACCAGGATGACCATGTCACCGGCGAACATGTTCCCGTAAAGACGTATGGTCAGCGACATGACCCGGGCCAGATGGCTGATCGGCTCAATTAGCAGCATGAGAATCGAGATTGGCAGCCTGATGAACATTGACATGCTCGGATCCTGATGTCCGAGAAACTGTTTCAGATATCCGATTCCATGTCGTCTGAATCCGTGCCAGTGGTAGTACAAGAAAGCACAAACCGCGCAGCCCAGGGGAACTACCGGAGAACCGGTCGGCGATTCCAATCCCGGTACGAGTCCGAGCAGGTTCGAGAGCAAAATGAAAAGCCCTAACGTTACCAGGAAAGGCGTGAACGCCTCGCTGTTGTGCCCTATTACTTCTCTTCCCTGGTTCTCGACAAATCCACGAATCCCCTCGAACACGTGCTGCAACCCGCCTGGGCTTTCAACAGAAAGACGCGAGCGGATCAGGATAAAGACCAGCAGGAGGCAACCGAAAACCAACAGTTCCATTGCGGCGGCATTCGTAATGGGCGCCTGCGGATACCGCGGCTCGATGTGGAGCATCCGCAGAAGGGACGTCATGGGTCCTGCGAAGGCGTCGTTCAGAATTCTGGTAAACAGGAGTTGTTCGGGCATGAAAAATTCAGTTGTCAGTGGACAGTTGTCAGTTCTGAGTGGTCAGTTGCCGATGGTCACCAAAATTTTCGCGAAAAAACTGACAACTGATCACTGGCCACTGACCACTTTGTACCCCTCGTAGGCAGCCTCGCAGAGAATTGCCGCAACGGGCAAAAACAAGCCCGCAAACAGTCCATAAATGCTCTCGCGGGAAACAGTAAGTATAACAAACGCCACCACGGCCATCAAAAAGTAGCGCAGCAGAAAGCGGTGCACTATTCCGCGACTGGACGCCGGATTTCCGGTTTGAACCGTAAGCTCAGCGATTCCTCCGACCACTTTTTTCAACCAATAGAAATTCACGTATGCAACAAAGCCTCCCAAAGCGAATCCCAGTCCTGTGCGCCATCCGAAATATCCCCATGCCGTAACCAGAGCGGCGACGCCAATGACAATCATGATTCGCTGAATGCGACCGAGCGCTCGCGAGTAGAAATCGTCGTCAGCGGGCTGAATCTCAGAGGTCACCGAAAGATTCTAACCGCAGAGGTCGCCAAGAGCGCGCGCGAAGGTCGCCGACACAGGCACTTGATTTGCGGTTTTCAGGAAGGCTCTTCGAGCTTTGTGGTTAACTACGCTGGCTGTCCTTCATCGCCGTGCGGATCAACTCCACAAATCCAGCGATGATACCCAGGACCAAACCTACGATGTAAATCCACGTCGTGTGCAGCCAGCGATCGAGTGCTGAACCGATCAGCCATCCGATCACCGTTGCCGCTGGAAACAGAAATGCCAGTTGGGCGTAGTTGGCCATCTCCACCCAGGGGCTTTTCTTTTGCGGCTCTTCCGGCGAAGAGGGCACAACCCTCCGATACCTAAAGCAGGACTCTACTTCCGTCGAAGAACACTGTAGCAGGAGTCCTGCCTATGCACATTTCCCTGTCTCGGATTGGCTGGGCGCTATTGTTTGGCGCAAGCTGCTGGGGCAACAGATCTCCGATCTTACTGAGCTCAATGTTGACGATCTGGCCAAGGTACGGGTCCTGTCTTGCAGCCACCGCCGGTCCTCCGCCGGTTTCTGGAGTGTCCACCTTCACCCGTGTGGATTTAGGGCTTTCTGGCACCCGCGTTCGCAGTGGATGCTTGGCATCTGGGGACGCAATCTGCAATCCGATAAGCACGCGGAAGTTGCGAACGATTTTGTTGGCGGCATGCAAGGAAAGATCCCACGCTCGGTCTCATGCAAGCTGATGTGGCAATCTAGTCCCGAATCGAAGTGAGTATGAGCAGGCTCCGAAAGCTTGTGACGATCGCCAGCGTCGCCTTTGTCCTGGCGTGCGCTGCGAACGCACAGCAGACGGCCAGCGAATACCAGGTCAAGGCCGCGTATCTTTATAACTTTGCTAAGACGGCGGAATGGCCTTCCCAAGCTGTGCCGAATCAGACTCCACCCTAGTGCTGTGCACCATGGGTGGAAGCGACGATTTCGTGAACGTACTTCGGTCCACAGTCGCAGGCAAAAGCATTCGCACTCATCCGATTGAGGTTCGGCACGTGCACTCTACCGGAGAGTTAAAGTTCTGTCATCTAGCCTTTTTTCGGGCTTCTGAACACAACCCAAAGGCGACGATTACTGAACTGGACGGGAGCAATGTTTTGCTTGTAGGGGAAGACCGGGATTTTCTCACCCAAGGCGGAATGATCAATCTCATCCTCACCGACGGAAGAATCGGGTTTGAGACGAATTCGGCTTCTTTGGAACGGGCCGGCATTCGCTATGGCGGAAACGCTTCGTTGCCGAGCGGCAGTGAGCCTCAAACCTCCAGCATTCGAAATGAGGGCTCACGTTCCCTAAGGAGCAGTAGGCCCCCTCCATATCCAGACATCGCTCGGCAGATGAACCTGAAGGGTACAGTCCAACTACAAGCCACCGTGCGAGCCGACGGTACGGTGAAGGAAATCCATGTGGTCGGCGGTCATCCCTTGCTCGCTCAAGCCGCGGCCCAATCTGTCAAGCAATGGCGCTATGAACCAAGTTCCAGCGAAACTGTAGAAACAGTGAAGATCAGCTTCGGACAGTAGCTGTTCCCGGCGGTCCGACTTTATTAACCTGGTAAGTCTCAATCAATTCACGAATACGGATTGCGTCCCGCTTGCGATGGCCGTGACTGGTGATGGGGTCGGCGCCGCCGGTTGAATCAATCCTGATTTGTGACCAGATAACTCCAGTTGTGATTAGAACAGAAGCCACTTGAGAAATCGCAATGCTCTCCTCCGTGTTGCCGAACAGGCGCGGCTTCACCCGGCTGACGTGCAGTGGGCTGACCACAATGCGCGTCGGAAAGAACAGATTGCCCTTCGTCCAGCGGCTGGCGGTGAAGCTTTCACCGGCCGCCATCGGTGTTGTTGATTGAGTAGTCATCTAAGGGGCTCCGTGTCCAGTGTGAGAAATTGAATCACTAAATCATCGGGGGATTGAATCATTGAAAGCCCTGGAAAATGATTCCAATGATTCAATCGCTCAATGATTCAATTCTCTCAATTCCTCTATAATCGCAACTTACTTTAGCGCAAGAAGGCCTACTTTTGTCACTCGACGAAGACATTTATCAATTGCGGATTGAAAAGCTGAAGCAGATTGAGGCTCTCGGCCAGCGTATTTATCCGAGTAAGTACGAATTCAGCCACACGATTGCGCAGATTCTTGCCGGGTATTCGGAGAAAACTGGCGAGCAACTCGCGTCCACGCCCATCAACGTGCGCGTCGCCGGTCGAATCATGGCCATTCGCCTCATGGGCAAGGCGGGATTCGCGCACTTGCAGCAGGATGGCCAGCGTCTGCAGGTCTATGTGAAAAAAGACGCAATCGGCGAGAAAGGATTCGATCTCTATAAACTACTCGACCTCGGCGACCACATCGGCGCCAGCGGCTATCTCTTCCGAACGAAAACCGGCGAACTGACGTTGCATGTTGAGGAGATCACATTTCTCTCTAAAGACCTCCTTCCGCTTCCTGAGAAGTGGCATGGATTGACTGATGTCGAGTTGCGATATCGGCAACGATACGTTGACTTGGTCATGAATCCTGAGGTGCGCGAGGTGTTCATCAAGCGCGCCAAGCTGGTGCAGTCCATGCGCACGTTTCTTGGCGAACACGGATTTGTCGAAGTTGAAACTCCGATGATGCAGCCGATTGCGGGCGGCGCTGTCGCTAAGCCATTTGTCACGCATCACAACACGCTCGATATGGATCTCTATCTGCGTATTGCACCGGAGCTCTATCTCAAGCGGCTCACAGTAGGCGGGTTCGACCGGGTGTATGAGATCAATCGCAACTTCCGCAACGAAGGCATCTCCACGCGCCACAACCCCGAATTCACCATGCTCGAGTTCTACCAGGCCTACACGGATTACCGCGGCGTAATGGACCTGACGCAGGAGCTGATCATCCGAGCGGCCAGGGATGTGACCGGCGGCACAAAGACGAAATGGGGCGACCTGGAAATTGACTGGTCAGTGGAAAATTGGCGGCGCATGACCATGCGGGAAGCCACCATCGAGTATTGGCCAGAGGCGGCAGGCGCGAAGCCAGCGCTTGCCGATTTTGCGACGCACGATTCTGTCAAGAACCTGGTCGAGCGCTTCAATTCTGCGCACTCGCACATGGCCTACGATCCGAATGAGCCTGCGGGCAAGACAATCGCTGGCCTGTTTGAGGCAACTGCAGAAAAGCATCTTATTCAGCCGACCATCATTTACGAATTTCCTACCGCCGTGTCTCCGCTCTCGAAACAAAAAGCAGACGAACCCGATTGGACCGAGCGTTGGGAAATCTTTATCGGACAAATGGAAATCTCAAACGGCTTCAGCGAGCTGAACGATCCCGAGGACCAGCGCCGGCGATTTGAGCAACAGCTCCAACAACGTGAGCGCGGAGACGAAGAAGCCCACCAGATGGATGAAGACTACATCCGCGCGCTTTCCTACGGCATGCCGCCTGCAGGAGGGGTGGGTGTTGGCATTGATCGTCTGGCCATGCTACTAACCAATTCCCAGAGCATTCGGGACGTAATTCTGTTCCCGCTGCTGAGGTCAGAGAAATCGTCATAAAGCACAATGAAATTCCACACCGAATATCTCAAGTTTCACACCCGCAAGCATCGCGAGTACATTCACATCACACCACAGGTTGAGGCCATCGTCACAAAGAGCGGCATTAAGGAAGGCATGGTGCTGGTTTCAGCCATGCACATTACCGCGGGCGTTTATGTGAATGACAATGAATCCGGACTGATCGAAGACATCGACCAGTGGCTGGAGCAACTCGCCCCATTTCGCAAAGATTACAAACACCATGAAACCGGCGAGGACAACGGCGACTCGCATTTGAAGGCGTTGCTCATTCATCATGAAGTTATTGTGCCGATTACAAATGGCCGGCTGGATTTTGGCACGTGGCAGCGAATCTTCTACGCCGAGTTCGACGGCCAACGGGACAAGCGTGTGATTGTGAAAATCATGGGCGAATAAACAGTGATCAGTGGCTAGTTGCTAGTGGTCAGTGCTAGCCGTCAGTGACAAGGAAATGTTTGGTCGGGCGGATTCGCATGCCATGACTGATAACTGACAACTGACCACTGACAACTGACAACTACTCGGCTCCTGCTCGGCTCCTGCTTGCGCAAGCCGATCCGACCCGCTAACATTCCAGCAAAATTCGTACTCCGGAAAAATCCATGAGCGCTGACGAGTTTCAGGAACTGCACGAACACGCCGAGCACGGCGCCCACAATCCGTCCATGGCACCGGTCTCACTGACGATGGCTATTCTTGCGGTGCTCGTGGCTGTAGTCTCTCTTCTCGGCCATCGGACCCACACCGAAGAAGTTGTTCTGCAGAACAAAGTCAGCGACCAGTGGGCGTACTACCAGGCAAAGAATATTCGCCGGCACACCGATGAAATTTTCGCTGATTTCGCCGCCATCATGACCGCCAACGATGCTGCGAAGGCGACCCAACTGCGCGAAAAATATCAGAAGGAAGCCGACCGCTACCGGGACGAACAGAAAGATATTGACGCCGAGGCCAGGAAATTGCAGCAGGAGACTGAACTGGAGCGTCGCCGCGCCGACCGATTCGATCTGGGCGAAGTTTTCCTCGAAGTCGGCCTGGTGGTCACTTCGATCACCTTGCTTTCAGGTCGCAGGCTTTTCTGGCGAGCAGGGATGGTATTCGGACTACTCGGTCTGATCACGGCGAGCACTTCATTACTAATTCGCTAATCTAGGCTCCGATTCAGAGCTGGTTCTACTCTGAAAAATCCTTCTTCCCGGTGGTCCTTGAGGAGCTATAATCCCTGTAAGAACTCTGCCCGGAGCCGCTCTAAACGGCCCTAGACGGAGGCAAGAACAGCTCGCCTGTAACGAGGTGGTGTATGTCAACTCTGTTCGAGCTTCTGATCGCATGGGGGGTGCTCACAGCAGCCCTGATTGCCCTGCTAATCTACCGCGGTACCCTGACCATGCAAGAGGACGACCAGCTCTTTCTGGGCGAATCCGAAGCGCACATGGCCAAGGAACAGCTGGAGATCATGCAAAGGGTCAACAAGATTGGACCCTTCGTGAAGGTCCTGGGAACAGCATCTGCGTTGCTCATCCTGACTATCGCCGGGATCGCTGTTTATCAGCAGATGACTCACTTGGAGTAAGCGACTCTCCGTTCCTTTTGACCTCGCGCACTCATGCGGTTGTGTGTTCTCTAGCCTCCGACTAGGATCGACTGCAAGAGCGGTTTCTGCTCACGACTGTGGGTTCTCTTCAACGAATTGCGATTGTCGGCGGTGGTCCCGCCGGTTCGTTTGCCGCGGCGGAACTGGCGCGGGCTGGACGCGAAGTTCTTCTCTTTGACGAAAAATTGGCTTGGGAAAAACCTTGCGGAGGCGCGCTGACCGATAAGGCGACAGCTCATTGGCCCTTTCTGCGCGAGGCCTCGGTCGAGCGCAACTGGACGCGCGACTGCGAATTGATCGCCCCCAGCGGGCGTCAGGTCTTGTTATACTTGGATCGCCAAATCGCGATTTTTTCTAGACTGGCATTCAACGGCTTGATCCTCGAACGAGCGCGTGCCGCCGGTGCGCAAGTGCGGCATGAGCGCATCCTCAAGATTGAGGGAAGCGCAGGAAATTGGAGCCTGCAATCGGCGTCAGAAAATTACAGCGCAGATTTTGTTGTGCTGGCGGCCGGTGCACGGAATCCTTTTCGCAACCAGTTCTCACAACCGTTGGGTCCGGAGAACTTCATGGTCGCTGCCGGATACTACATTCCGGGCACCGGCCATACCCTCAAAATCAAATTTCTAAAGGGATTACATGGTTACATTTGGATTTTTCCCCGGGCCGACCATTTTTCCGCCGGAATCTGCGGACGCATGAAAGGAAAGAGCACAGCTGAATTGCGGTGCTTGCTCGAAGAATGCCTGCCGGAATGCAACCTTGGCTTGGAGGGCGCCCGCTTCTACGCGCACATCATTCCTTCACTCAGCGTGAGTGCACTTCAGAACGTTCCATTCTCCGGGCCAGGATGGGCCATGGTTGGCGATGCTGCTGGGTTCGTGGACGCCGTCACCGGCGAAGGCCTGTTTTACGCGTTGCGATCAGCAGAACTGCTCTCGCATTGCGTGCTGCAAGACTCGCCCGAGAGCTACCCGGCTCTGGTTAAGAAAGATTTCCTGCCCGAGTTGGAGCGCGCTTCCCGGATCGCAAACCGCTTTTATAGCGGCGAATGGATGGGCGGAGCCGTCATTGAGCGCATGGTGCAACTAACGACCCTGAGCGCGCGTTTCCGAGAATTGATGCGAGACTTGTTTGCCGGTGTCCAGGAATATTCTGGATTAAAAGAGCGGCTCTATAAAAGCTTGCCGCGAATCGCGGTCGAAGCGCTTGTCAGTACAGTGAGGCGACAGCCTGACAGCGGCCGAGAGCCCGAAGCCTGGAGCTAGAGCCTAGAGGCGAAAGCCCGATCTTCATGGTGCCGGGAACAGGACTTGAACCTGCACGCCTTTAGGGCACTGGATCCTAAGTCCAGCGCGTCTGCCAATTCCGCCATCCCGGCCTGCAGCTATTCTAAATGAAGCCAAAACTGGCTCGGAGCCCGACCTTCGGGTTGGAATTTTCCTGCTGCCCTTCAGACACTTAGGGTGATTCTCTTAGAAAATCGTTAAGGTCGAAAAAATCTGCTGCGGGACTCTCTTTGCACAAGTATCCGGCCTGAATTCCTGCTATAAAACATGTAACGTACTTCGCGAACTGGGGTTTTCAAATGCCTGCACGCGCAACAAGTAAGTGGCAAGACCTCTGCCAGGCTGCATCCACGGAAAAAGATTCGGAACGGCTCTTGCAGTTGGTTTCGGAAATAAATTCGATCCTGGTCAAGGACGAGAAGAAACCATCGGCTAGCGAAACTGCTCCGGCTACGAAGACTTCCGGGACATAGTCGCAGAACATCTGCTTCGCTCACGTTTCCTTTCGACGCCAATTCCCGATAAACTGTGTGGCTTATGATCATTCCCACGCAGCCGAATTTTAATGTCGTCAACAATCCCGATTACCGCGAGGCCTATGCCAATAGTGTGCAAGTGCGAGTCAATGTCTGGGATTTCTTCCTGGTGTTCGGGACCATGCAACAGCAGTCGGAAAATCAAGTTGAGGTGCGCAATTTTCAGGGCATTTATCTGAGTCCCCAGCAGGCTAAGGCGCTGGCGGCGATCTTGCACCAGAACGTGTCGAACTACGAAAGCACGTTTGGCGAGATCAAACTCGATCCCCGAGTTGCTGCCGCCGGCCCGGTACACTGAGCTCTGGCAACCGATACTCAACTTGGAGCCGGTAGAACTGCGGCGCTGTTTTTCCTGCTGGTTGCTCTGCTGATTCTTTCTCATTTGCTGCTTCTCAGCCTTCCGTATTTTTGGGATGAAGCCGGATATTACATTCCCGCCGCCCGCGATCTTTTTTCCGGTTCGCTGATTCCCCACTCAACGCCTTCCAATGCCCATCCTCCCTTGGTGATGGCGTGGTTGGCGCTGAGCTGGAAAATTTTCGGTCAGTCTCAAATCGTGACTCGTTGCGCAATGCTGTTGCTGGCGGCGTTTTCCTTGGTGGGATATTTTCGATTGTCGAGGGCTGTCGCGAACACAACGGTTGCGGCGGCGAGCACAGCCCTTACTGCGATCTATCCGGTTTTTTTTACTCAAAGTTCTCTTGCGCATGTGGATCTTCCGGCTGCGGGACTGATCTTTTGGGGGCTGGAGTCACATCTGCGCGGGCGGCGAGGAGCCTCGCTTGTGTGGTTCTCGCTGGCGGTGCTGGCTAAAGAGACGGCAATCCTCGCACCGCTGGCGCTGTTTCTGTGGGAGTTGCTTCGCGCTAGTTTGATAGGACGGGAGGGCACGGCTTTCAGCCGTGCCCCCAACAACTCAAAAACAGTTTCGGCACGGCTGAATGCCGTGCCCTCCCGTTCCTCCGCTCGTTTTTCCTCTCTACTGCTTCTAATTCCAGTGCTGCCCCTTGCGGCCTGGTACGCCTATCACTACGCGCGAACCGGATTCGTATTTGGCAACGCCGAATTCTTTCGCTACAACGTGCAAGCGACCCTGCATCCGCTGCGAATTTTTCTGGCGCTGCTGGTCAGAACCTGGCAGACGTTTGGATACCTCAACCTGTATCTGCTGACTCTGGCCTGCATTCTCGCGATGAGGTATGCGCCTATAGAGGACGAGGGCAAACCCCGATTACGGATCGACTTACCAATTCAAGCTAGCTTCCTGGCCATTGTGATTGCCTACATCGTCGCGCTGGCGGTGATCGGTGGTGCGGTGCTTGACCGCTACATGCTACCGGTGGTTCCGCTAGTCATTCTTGTGTGCGTCTCCACCATATGGCGGCGCCTGAAGCTGTGGCCGGCGATGATTGCCTTTGTGGCGATGGCGTTTGTGGCCGCACTGTTCGTCAATCCGCCATACAGCTTTTCGCCCGAGGACAACCTGACCTATCGTGACTACATTCGGCTGCACCAGCGAGCGGAGAATTTTCTAGCGACACGTTATCCCAATGCTCGCGTGCTCACGGCATGGCCCGCGAGCGACGAGCTGTCGCGCCCTTACCTGGGATACGTCCAGAAACCGATGCAGGTTGTCAGGATCGATGACTTCTCGGTTGAGCAGGTGCTCTCAGGCGCAGATGCGCGCTCGCGGTTCGATGTGGCGCTGGTTTTTTCTACAAAGTACCAACCACATTCCATCTTCGATCGCTGGCAGTTGTGGCGGAAGTGGAAAGCTCAGTACTTCGACTATCACGTTGACCTCACACCAGAAGCCATTGCGTCAGTGCTGGGCGGAAATTTGGTGTATGTGGAATATAAGCGCGGGGAGTGGGTGGGGATTGTGGAATTGCAGAAAATTGAAGAGGCGGGACAATATAAGCGCGGGGAGTGGGTGGGGATTGTGGAATTGCAGAAAATTGAAGAGGCGGGACTAAGAACTTCAGCGGTCTTCGACAATCGCTATGTTTCACCAGGAGCCATTCCGGCATAGCTTACGAGTGGCCCGACCACGATGACGGTGCCGCCGAATGTTCCAATGGAGCTAAGCATCACTGGTACAGTTCTCCGAAAATCACTGGTCTTGGTGATCCATGATTCCTCTCAGCCGCGGGGTATACCTTCGCAATGGAAGCCAACGCGCGAATGTAGTCAGTAACTCCCAGGCCGTATCTTCGCGCTCCAGAACTGCCCGCCGAGAAGGCGTATCACGAGCGAATGCGAGCACGCGGCGACGGGCGAAGCGACTTAACCGCGGGTCACTAACCCACGACCGCGGGCGGGTCACGGGCGACTCTGAACTTAGAGACGCAGCGCTTTTGCGATCATTGACCGGTGGCGTGGAGGCCACTGGTGATGAAACAGAAGCCAAGACTACTAAGGAAGAGCGGTTGGCACTTAATCGGATCGTGGTCTTACGCTACCGCTCTCATCTCGAATCCCGCCAACTCGCACCCGGGACCATCAATCTGCGCCTTGGCGCCGTGCGCCGGCTCGCATACGAAGCGGCTGACTGCGGTCTTCTGAGCGCCGACTTGGCTGCTGGCATTCGTCGCGTTAAAGGGGTAAAGAAGCTGGGCATACGTCTCGGGAACTGGTTAACGGCAGAGCAAAGCCACGCCCTTTGGCAAGCACCCGATCGTCAACGCCCGAGAGGAAAACGCGACCGAGCCTTGCTCGCCTTGCTGCTTGCTTGTGGGTTGAGGAGGCACGAAGCGGTAACTTTGAAATTGGATCATCTCCAACAGCGGGAAGAGCACTGGGCCATTGTCGATCTTGTCGGAAAAGGCGGCCACATTCGCACGGTTCCGGTTCCCGATTGGGTGAGAAACGAACTAGACGATTGGCTCGCCGCGGCCGCAATTGATCGAGGAAGGCTGTTTCGCAGAGTCAACAAGGTTGGGAGAGCATGGGGCGAAGGCATCATGGAAAAATCGATCTGGTATATCGTGAAGGAATCTGCGAGGACTGTTGGCGTCGGCAATCTAGCGCCTCATGATTTACGCCG
>WNGE01003509.1_pt1 | contig 26199 bp, 26 predicted proteins | sample 5400651 | NCBI WGS metagenome assembly WNGE01 (sample SAMN13153370, study PRJNA577476) | soil metagenome | isolation source: 60 cm soil or saprolite under grassland replicate 2 | place: USA:California | collected 2016-06-15 | reverse complement strand
AACGACTTGGGCACTGTCTCGACCAGGGACTCGGCGAAGTTGCATTACGAGTAAAGATGCTCGTTACCCGCGGCAGGACGGAAAGACCCCGGAACCTTTACTGCAGCTTGGTGTTGGGTTTTGGTACGCGTTGCGTAGGATAGGCGGGAGGCTTTGAAGCCCGGGCTCCGGCTCGGGTGGAGCCAACCTTGAAATACCGCTCTTCGTGTGCTGGGACTCTAACCTCGACCCGTTATCCGGGCCAGGGACAGCGCCTGGTGGGCAGTTTAACTGGGGCGGTTGCCTCCTAAAAGGTAACGGAGGCGCCCAAAGGTCCCCTCAAGCCGGTTGGCAATCGGCTGTTGAGTGCAAGGGCACAAGGGGGCTTGACTGCGAGACAGACATGTCGAGCAGGTGCGAAAGCAGGGCCTAGTGATCCGACGGCTCCTCGTGGTAGGGCCGTCGCTTAACGGCTAAAAGGTACTCCGGGGATAACAGGCTTATCTTGCCCAAGAGTCCATATCGACGGCAAGGTTTGGCACCTCGATGTCGGCTCATCGCATCCTGGGGCTGGAGCAGGTCCCAAGGGTCGGGCTGTTCGCCCGTTAAAGCGGTACGCGAGCTGGGTTTAGAACGTCGTGAGACAGTTCGGTCCCTATCCGCCGTGGGCGCAGGAAGCTTGAGGGGAGCTGCCCCCAGTACGAGAGGACCGGGGCGGACGGACCTCTGGTGTGCCAGTTGTCGCGCCAGCGGCACTGCTGGTTTGCCACGTCCGGCAGGGATAAGCGCTGAAAGCATCTAAGCGCGAAGCTCGCCCCAAGATGAGGCTTCCCATCCGTAAAAGGAGTAAGGCCCCTCGGAGACTACGAGGTAGATAGGCCGGAGGTGTACGCACGGCAACGTGTTCAGCCGACCGGTACTAATAGGCCGAGGACTTGACTCTTGCTCGCGCTCGCTATTGGGTTCCGGGGTCGCCGGCTCGTTCGGCGGGCTCGCACTCTCGCAAACGTCCCATTGCGGTCGCTTCGACGACTCGAATCGAGGCGATCCGGTGGGAACCGCCGTTTCGGTGGCCATGGCGGAGGGGAAACACCCGGTCCCATTCCGAACCCGGAAGTTAAGCCCTCCCGCGCCGATGGTACTGCCCCGGCAACGGGGTGGGAGAGTAGGTCGCCGCCGAGACATCTTGCACGGAGGTCCCCCTATGTCGGGGGCCTTCGTCGTTTCCGACCGGTATCGGAGCGCTTGATCCTGGCCGTCGGCCTCCTTCGTGTTTGCGGGTAAGGTTGGGTGATGGTGGGGCGTTCCTCGGGTCGTGGAGGCAGGGTGCCGGGTAGCCGCGGGTCCCGCGGCTCCGCCGGGTCGCGTTCCTCATTTCGGGCAGGGCGGGCCGCGCCCGACCGTTCCCGGGCCGGTCAGGAGGATCTATCGCACGACGGCCGGAAGGGTCGATCCCCTCAACCAACGGTTGGTGAAGGCCGATCGGGACGACGGGTTCCGGACCGAACCGGGCGTGCGGGAACACGAGACGCCGCCGAGGAGATCCGATCGACGGCTCGACCGGGACACGGCACGTCCGCAGTACAGGCATTCGAACAGGCCGTCGACCTTCTTCAGCGAGACCGAGCCAGCGCCGCGGTCGCTTCGGGCTTCCGAGCGAAGGAATTGGCGCCCCGCTCTGGGGCAGTTCGCGAGGTCCTCGGCATCGCCTTGTACCGCGCGGAACGATTCCGTGATGCGCTGCGGGAGCTCCAGGCCTACCGACGGATGACCGGCCGGCTCGACCAGAATCACTTGATTGCCGACTGCTACCGAGCCCTGGGGGCGCTGGCGAAGGCGATCGACCCTGTCCGCGAGGCCCTCAAGGCGCGGTTGCCCGACGAGGTCCGGGCCGAAGCCGCCATCGTGGGGGCGTCTGCGCTGGCCGACCTGGGCCGGTTCACCGAGGCGCTGAGCATGCTGAGAGCCTCTCCAAGCGGGGATCGGCTCAGCCGCGACTTCGACCTCCGCGTGTGGTACGTGACCGGCGACATCCTGGAGCGGTCGGGACGCCCGGGCGAGGCTGCAGAAGAATTCCAACGGATCGTCCGGCACGATCCCGGCGCGTTCGACGCGGCGGAGCGGCTGGCGGGTTTGAGCCGGGACTGAAGAACGCTCGGCCAAGAAACGAGACCAGCCACTGGATACCCGAAGCCGAGAGCGGCTATGTGCCAGAACCTCCCGTCGACGCCCGTCGTCCCCGGGGGATGCCGGCTTCCACCTCGGCGCGCTTCCTCCAGTACCGGACCAGCCCGGAGGCGTTCATCTTCATGCCGGAGAGGATCTCGTATCGTTCCCGATCGACCGCACCCCGCGGCTCGAACTCGTCGGCCGTTTTCCTCTCCAGGAGCTCGGTCACACGATCGAGATCGTCTGTCTCCTCCAGGGCATCGCGCACGATATCCGCCCACTTCCGAAGCCGGCGCACCGCGATGTCGCACAACTCGTCCACCTCGGTGACCGGGCCAAAATGGCTGAAGAGCAGGAGGCTCTCGGCGCGCTCGTGGATCCGCTCGATGCTCTGCACTCCCAGCTCCACATCGATATCCGGAGGGGGGGTGGCCGGGCGAAGCACCCGGACGTCGGGCAGATGGATCCCCAGGGCGTCCCCTGTGAATACAGCTCCGCTCGTGGAGTCGACCAGGGCCACATGGTGTGAGGCGTGCCCGGGCGTGTAGAGCACTTCCAGCGACCGATCGGCCAGCTCGATCCTGTCCCCTTCGGATACGGCCCGAAGCCGTTCCCCGGCTACGGCCTCGACCGGGCCAAAGAGCTCGCGGAGTCGTTCCTCCCCGTAGACGCGGGTGGCGCTGCTCACTAGCTTCTTCGGTTCGGCCAGGTGGGACGCGCCTCGTTCGTGGACCCAGATCGTGGCGCCGGGAAAGTGGCGGCTGAGCGTCCCGACGCCTCCGGCGTGGTCCAGGTGGATGTGCGTCACCACGATGTGAGCCAGGTCATCTGGGCCGAGTCCCAGAGCATTCAGGCCCGCGGTGACGGCCTCGACCGAGGTCGTGGGGCCGGTCTCGACGAGCGCGGGCTGGCTGCCATGGAGCAGGTATGCCGAGGTGACTCGGGCCCGCCCGGTCATCCATGTATCGACGCCGGTGATGCCGGTAGCCGCGAAGTACGTCTCGGGATCCGGGGCAGGCATGGTGCCCAGTCTACCCAGAACGAACACGTCGGTCGGACGAACTCGCTGGTCATCGGTCACATCCGATGTCGATGTCATTGGCGCGCTCTAGCATGATGGCGAAAAGGAGGGGGCCATGGTCACGGTCAATGTGGTCGTCCTTGCGGGACGGTTGTCCGACGCGCCTGAGGTCAAGGCCATGCCGTCCGGGGATCAGGTGACCAGGTTCCGCCTCCAAGTGCCCGAAGCCGGCAAGCGAGTCCTCCCTCTCCCGGTATCGGCCTGGGAAAAGACGGCCCGGAAGGCGTGCGACAGCCTGGTCAAGGGCGACGCCGTCCTCGTTCGAGGTCATCTGGTCAGGCGGTTCTTCCGGGACGGAGGCGGAGGCCGGTCCGTTACCGAAGTGGTGGCGACGGAGGTGAAAAAGCTCGAGACGAAGACCCAGGAGTGATCCTACGAAGGAACTGAATAGCCGCCCGGCCAGGCTCGCTGCCTGATCCGGGGGGTGAGAGGGCGACAGCCGGCCGCCAGACCGCCTGGAGTCAGGCAAAGAGCGGGCGGATCACCAAGCCAGTGCGCGGCTTTGGCCAGAAGTACGTGGACTTCTGAGGTAGTTTGCCGCCCTGTCCGACGACCTCCCAGACGCGTTCGACCTTCGTCGGTGGTAGCAGATACGCAGCCGATGCTTCTCCGGACGAGACCAGGCTCTCGGCATCGACGGCATCGGGGACGAACCTCAGCTCGAGTCCACCTGCACGATCCAGGATCTGGTCGTGCAGTGCGCAGACGGTTGGAGGTAGTCCTTCCAGGCTGGCAACCCGATGGGTCACCTCTCCCTCCTCCAGGTGAGCGATGCCGTAGGTGAGGTCCTCGTCGCGCAGGGTGGCGAGTACTTCAGCGAGGTCCCGCACCCGCTCGCCTTGAAACAGTGGGAGGGAACCCCCGCGAACGGCGCGATGGATGGGAAGCACCGGTGGATCCTCGGCGGATGCGTCGACCACGAACATCATCATGTGGTCCCATGGTCCCGGGCCCGCCCGTGCCCGCATCTCATCCCGATAGGCCAGGGCCACCGAGTAGCGGTGGTGGCCGTCGGCGATCATCAGACGCCGATGCCCCAACGGCTGTGTGACCCTTTCAGGACTGCTCTCCCAGATCCACAGGCGGTGACGCGTGCCGGCCTCGTCCGCCGTCTCACGGTCGGGGGGACCGGCGGTCACCTCGTCGAGGAAGGCAGACAGATCTGGGGCCTCCGGAGCCTCGGAGAGTACGCCGTACACGGGGGACAGGTTCGCCTGAACCGATCGGATCAGCTTCAGTCGGTCCTCGATCGGGCCTGGAAAGGTGCGCTCGTGGGGGACGATGGAACCCCCCCAGGGCTCCAAAGCAACCTCCACGATGAGCCCGCGTACCCGGCGCCTTCCCCCTCCCAGGTGGAAATCGAGCTCGTAGGGGAACACTGATGGTTTGGGTGTTCGCCGCAGGATTCCCTCTTTCGTCCACGAACGGAGGTACGAGGAGGCCCTCGTATACTTGTTCGTCGAGGCGTCGTCGCCCGGCTCGTCCTTGCCAAGGATCAATCGGACCACGTTGTACGGGCTCATCCTGTAGTACCGATCCTGGTCGACGGGCGAGATGACGTCGTACGGGGGAGCGGTGACACGGTCGGCGGGTCCTGCCCGTGTTGGGTCGTAGACGAGGCCAGTGAAGGGCCGAATCTCAGGCATAGGGTCCTTTATAGGAGAGAATCGGGAATGCGTGTGAATCAAGTGGGAGATGACCGCTCGACAAGAGCCTACGATCTACTTGAACGGGCCCGCGAGTTCCTGAAGAACGGTCATCCGCATCAGGCCGCGATGCTGCTCTCGGAGGCCAAGCTCATCGAGCCCGACAAGGGTTCGATCCGTGAAGCCCTCGGGCGCGCCCTGTACCTGGCCGGACGGACCCCCCAGGCGAGGCGAGAGTTCGCCAAGGCAGTGCAGATCGACCCCGTCAACGATTACGCACACTTCGGGTTGGCCCTGTCCTGTGCCAAGACCGGTGAGAGAACCCGTGCCATCGCCCACCTCAAGCTGGCCATAGCCATGCGTCCCTCCGACGAATATCGACAGGCACTCGCCCGCATAGCCGGATGAAACCGTTGTCGGCAGACGTCCTGCGCTGCCGGCCCTCTGGAGGCGAAAGAGTGACCGCCGGCCACGAGTTGGCCCTTCGCTACGACGCCCTCTTCATCGATCTCGACGGAGTCGTGTATCGAGGGGAACAGGTCATCCCCGCTGCGCCCGGCGTCCTCGAACGGCTCCGAGCCCTGAACGCCAAGCTGCTGTTCCTCACCAACAACTCCGCCCGGACTCCCGGACAGGTGGCCGCACGGATGCAGAAGCTCGGAGTGAAGGCTGACCCGCAGGAAGTCCTGACGTCGGCCCTCGCCACCGCGGCGATGCTGCGGCGTGAAGGGTCAAGCGGTCAGAGAGCCTACGTTGTCGGCGAAGAGGGCATCCGAGAGGCGTTGGAACAGGTTGGGGTCGAGATCCTGAATGGAGAACCAGACGCGGCTCACCTCGTGGTGGTCGGATGGGACCGGTCCGTGGACTACGCGAAGCTCAAGACGGCCTCCTTGCTGGTGGAGCGAGGGGCCCGGCTGATCGCAACGAACCCGGATGCCTCATATCCTGCCCCGGACGGGTTGTGGCCGGGAGCCGGAGCGATCCTGTCGGCGGTCACGACGACGACGGGGGCCACTCCGACGATCGTGGGCAAGCCGGGCCGGCCGCTGTTCCAGGCTGCCGCCGAGGCCACCGGGGCGACTCGGCCGCTCGTCGTGGGCGATCGCCTGGACACAGACATCGGAGGAGCGCACGCCATGGAGTGGGATTCGCTCCTGGTATTGACCGGAGCATCTACCCCGGCCAGTCTGCTGGAGACCTCGAACGTACCCACGTATGTCGCTGGAGACGTTGCCGGGCTCCTCGATGACGCGCCCCCGGCACGTTTTCGGCAGGCCACCCCAGACGACGTCGCTGCCATCAGGTCGTTGCTGCAAGCAGAGGGGTTGCAAGCCCACGGGCTGGAGAATCGCATCGACGGCACGATCGTGTCGGGCGAGCGTCCCGACGAGCACGCCATCGATGCCACGGCGTGCCTTCAAACGGAGCACGGTTTCGCCATCTTGCGTTCGGTAGCCGTTCGAAAGTCATTGCAGGGGAAGGGCCTCGGCATGCTCGCGGTGGCCTCAGCGTGCGCCCGAGTGCGGGCCCAGGGCCTCCATCACGTCTCTCTGTTCACCGAGGCCGCAACCTCCTTCTTCGAGCGCTTGGGGTTCCGGAAGGTAGACCGGAGCGATCTGCCCGAGCCCGTCCGGGCCAGCTCTCACGCCGCGGAGGAGTGCGCCGCGACCGCCGTCGCGATGATCCGGGACCTGTAAGCCCCCGAGGCGCGATGAATCGCTCCTTGGAAATCCGACGAGCAGGCAGTCCTCAGTAGGGCCGCCATCGCTCCTCGGGAGGTGGCTGCCGTCGACCCAAACCGCGCCCCCATCGCCGGCCCTGGAAGTCCGGACGCGGAGGCGGCGGCCGCGTCCCCAGGCCCTCCTTCGGGAAGAACAGCAGCGCCAGCGCGGCGCCGAAGACGAAGCCGCCGATGTGGGCGAAGAACGCGACCCCGCTGCTGACATGGGTGGTGACGGAACCGACCCCATTGAACAGCTGGAGGACGAACCACGCACCCAGGACCGCCCATGCTGGAAGCCAGATGGCAGTGATGAAGAAGAAGAACACAAGCGTCAGGACCCTGCGTCGGGGGAACATCACGATGTAGGCCCCGAGGACGCCCGCGATGGCGCCGGAGGCGCCTAGGTTCGGAACCACTGAGTTGGTGTCGACGAGGAGCTGGCCAATCGACGCCGCGATCCCAGCCCCGATGTAGAACAGGAGATACAGGATCGGTCCCAGTTTGTCTTCGACATTGTTCCCGAAGATCCACAGGAACAGCATGTTGCCGCCGATGTGCAGCCACCCACCGTGGAGGAACATCGCCACGAACACCGACTGCCACCACGACTTGTCCGGGCATTTCCGTGCGAGGAACCGCTGAAAGTCACGAGCCTGAGATTCTGTAGCTCCCAATTGATCGCTGATCTCGTTCCTGGCTTCTCCTCCTCCCTCCGAGAGACTGGCTTTGTGGGTGACTTCGTACGGAATCTCCGCATGGCAGAAGAAGAAAGTCTCTTGCTGCACCTCGGTGTGACTCCCAAGGGTTGGCTCCCAAAAGAGGAAGGCCACCACATTGAGGGCGATGACGATGAGGGTGATCAGCGGGAAGTGGCTGGTGGGGTTGTCGTCATGCAGGGGGAGCATCGGTCAATCCTGGCAGCTTGCAGCTCTCATGCAAGTTTCCGCAGGCGCAGGAGGTCGCTGAAGCTCGCCTCGATGCTCACGCGGCCGGCCAGATACGCGGAGAACATCGACTTCTTTCCATCGACCAGCTCCACCAGGTAATCGCTGGAGACCCGCACCTTGATCTCGGCCTGGCGGGACCCCGTACTTCGTGGTCCGCCTGGTCCAGCCTCCTGATCAGCTGGCGCAGCTTGGTTTCGACCTGTCGCTTGGTGGCCACGTGGGCTCCCGGGCCTTGGACGAAAGACGGCCGCTGATCGTGGCCCCCGCCGGCGGCGGCGCGGATTATACCCGGGGATCTCAGAGCTCAGGCCTGGCCGCCCTCGGCGATGATGGGACGCGAACACATCCCTGGCAGCCCTCCCGAAGGGCTATCCTTGCGCACACATGCTCGACGACATGCGCAAGTACGTGAGGCTCGGGCTGGAAGCCCTCTCCTCTCAGGGCCCCGAGGACGTCGCCGACGCTGTTAGGTCGCGAGCTCGAGGCATGGCGGACCAGCTCTCGACCCTTGCCGCTGGCTTCTTGGAGTGGTCAGCCGAGGCCCGGGCCAGCTTGCTGCAGGAGCTCAAGGATCTGGTCGCGCGGCAAGTGGAGGAAATGGGCGTTGCCACCAAGAAGGATCTGGACGGTCTCACGGCCCGGCTCGAACGTCTGGAGTCGCGACTGGACACCGGGGCAAAGAGCACTGGTGGCGCCGCTCGAGCCAAGACCACCGGCCGGGCCAAGACCACCGGCCGGGCCAAGACCACCGGCCGGGCCAAGACCACCGGCCGGGCCAAGACCACCGGCCGGGGCCGGAGCCGGGCCTCCCGCGGTCCGGGGTGAGGTGCGTCGGCGCCTGGACGTCGAGATCGTGCGCCGAGGGCTGGCAGCATCTCGCTCCGAGGCGGCCCTGGCCATCCGCTCAGGAAGGGTGGTCGTCTCGGGAAGCCCAGCGATGAAGGCCGGGACCATGGTTCGGGCGGACGAGCCGATCAGGCTGACGGCAGCACCGCGCCGATACGTCTCTCGCGGCGGCGAGAAGCTCGAGGCGGCCCTCGAGCGGTTCAGGATCCAGGTGAAGGGCCTGCTGACACTGGACGCCGGGGCGTCGACAGGAGGATTCACCGACTGTCTGCTCTCCAGGGGCGCGAAGCGCGTGCTCGCGGTCGACGTGGGCTACGGCCAGTTCGACTGGCGCCTTCGGGAGGATCCTCGAGTGACCGTCCTCGAACGAGTCAACGTCCGTGATCTGGAACCCGATTCCCTGCCCTACCGGCCTGACCTGATCGCCGCGGACCTCTCGTTCATCTCGCTGCGCCTGGTCATCCCCGCTCTCGTTCGGTGTGCCGCCGACGAAGCTCTGTTCGTCCTCTTGGTGAAGCCCCAGTTCGAGGCGGGCAAGGACGAAGTTGGTGGGGGAGGGGTAGTGCGAGATCCGGATGTGTGGCGCAAGGTTCTGGCACAGGTGGCTGAGGCCTGCCGCCGGGAGGGGCTGGCCGTTGCCGGAGCGATGGCCTCTCCTCTGGTCGGGCCAGCCGGGAACGTCGAGTTCTTCATGTACGCGCGCCGGGGGAAGGAAGGCTCGCCGCTCCACACGGGAGCTCGGGCCGAAGCCATTTTCAGGGAATGGGAGGGCGCGGTCCAGGAAGGGCTCGGACTGGTTTCGAACTCCGATCGCGGTGGGCGCGAGGAGGAGGGTGCCGGTGCCTAGCAAGGACTCGAATGCAGGGCCGGTCATCCATAACGTCGGCCTGGTTGTGCACGCCGGACGCGAGGGAGCGATCGAGGCCGCCGAGTCCCTGATCGGCTGGCTGCGTGACCGCGGCGTCACCACGCGGTGCCTGGAGGGCGAGGGTCCGTGGGCGGACGAGAAGTCTCCCGTCGCCGGGTTCGCTCGCGGGCTCGATCTCGTTCTGTCGGTGGGCGGCGACGGCACGCTGCTTCGCGCTGCCCAGCTCGCCAATCAAGCCGACGTGCCACTCCTCGGGGTCAAGGTAGGCCGCCTTGGTTTCCTCACCGAAGTCGAGCCGGAAGCCGCCACCAAGCTCCTCGGGGAGATCCTGGACGGCGAGATTCATCTGGAGGAACGCACCGCGATCGCGGCCCGGGCGTCTGACGCGCCCTGGGACGAAGCCCAATGGGCCCTGAACGAGATCATCGTGGAGAAGCGGGCTCGCCACCGGCTGATCAGGCTGGCCGCGCATGTGGGGGGCGAATACGTCACGACGTTCTCGGCCGACGGCGTCATCGTGGCAACTCCCACAGGGTCGACCGCATACTCCTTCTCTGCTCGTGGGCCGATCGTGTCGCCGAAGGTTCCGTGCATGCTGCTCACCCCGGTCTCGCCGCACATGGTGTTCGACCGATCGATCGTCCTGTCCCTCGATGAAGGAGTCATGCTGGAAGTGCTCGGAGACGAGCCCGGCCTCCTCTCGGCGGATGGCCGTCCGGGCCTGAAGCTCCCCGTGGGCTCGAGCGTGAGGATCGAGCCGGCGGAGCGGCCGGCGCGTCTGGTTCGCCGCGACGGCTCACCGAGCTTCTTCCGCCTGCTCAGGGAGAAGTTCTCCTTGCCGGGAGCCGCTCCTCACGGCTCGGCGTGGACCGACCACGCGTCGGGCGACTCTCCGGGGATCCCGTCCGGATGAGCCCGCAAATCCGTAGGTAGGATGGGTCATGCTCGGGCTGTTCGATCGATGCGAGCAGCCAACACATGACTTCCGAGGTGAGATCAGTTGGCGCTTAGGGTCACCAGACGGCGGGCGCGGAGCACCACCCAGATGGTCCGGGTGGACCGCCGCACGAAGCGATTGCTGAGGCGGATCCAGCCCGGCGAGATCGCCGTGATCGATCACGAGGACCTGGACCGTATCTCGGCGGAGAGCCTGGTCGAACGAGGGGTGAGTGCCGTCGTCAACGCCTCCCGGTCCATCAGTGGGAGGTACCCGAACCTGGGGCCCCTGATCTTGATGGAGCACGGCGTCGCTCTGGTCGACGGTGTTGGGAAGATCCTCACGCGGAAGGTCCGGGAAGGCGACGTGGTCCGGATCGACGGCGATCGCGTGTACCGGGGCGAGGAGCTGGTGGCGGTCGGGATCCGCCAGAGCATGAGATCGGTGAGTGCCGCCATGGAGGTGGCACGGCAGCGTCTGGCCGAACAGTTCGAGAGCTTCGCCCAGAACACGCTGGAGTTCATGGCCCGGGAGCGGGACCTCCTGTTCGGCGGCACCGGCCTACCCGAGCTCGACCATGACCTGTCGGGCCGGCACGTCCTGGTCGTCGTGCGCGGCTACAGCTACAAGGAGGATCTCGCTGCCCTAAAACCGTACATCAAGGAGGTTCGGCCGGTGCTGGTGGGGGTGGACGGCGGGGCCGACGCCCTCCTGGAAGAGGGATACAGGCCCGAGCTCGTGGTGGGAGACATGGACTCGGTATCCGAGCGGGCGCTGGTCTCGGGGGCGGAGATCGTACTGCATGCCTATCCGAACGGGTTCGCCCCGGGACTGGAGCGCCTCACCGCGCTGGGCATCGCCTACAAGCTCATGAAGGTGTCGGGGACCAGTGAGGACATGGCGTTCCTCCTCGCTCATGGGAAGGGCGCCGACCTCATCGTGGCTGTGGGAAGCCATGGAAACCTGCGGGAGTTCTTGGACAAGGGTCGCATGGGGATGGCCAGCACCTTCCTGGTCCGACTGCGCGTGGGAGAGATCCTGGTGGATGCCAAGGGCGTGTCGCGAATGTACCGACGAACGATCCGAGGGCGAGACGCCCTCTTGCTGGTAGGGGCGGCTCTCCTCGCGTTCATCGTGGTCGTGGCCATCTCGCCGCCGCTCCGCCTGCTGGTAAAGCTGCTTTACGAGTCGGTACGGGGCTTCGTTTTCCGAGTGACCCATTGATCTCCTTCAGGTTCCACCTCGTGTCGATCGTGTCGGTCTTCCTGGCCCTGGCCCTCGGCGTGTTGGTGGGCACCACGGTGGTGAACCAGGGAGTCCTCAACGACCTCCGCCACCGGACGGACTCGGCGGTCGATCGGTCGAGGACACTCGAGAAGCAGGTGGCGGATCTTCAAGGTCAGCTCAAGGACTGGGGCAACTTCGCCACCTCAGTCGAGCCGCTCTTGGTGGATGGTCAGCTCACGGGGAGGGATGTCGTGCTGGTGACCCAAGAGGGAGTCGACGCTGCCGACCTCGAGGGTGTCAGGCGGACGCTGCAAGATGCCGGGGGAAAGGTGGTGTCCGAGCTGGTCATCACAAAGCGAATGGCTCTGACCGACCAGCGCGCGCGCGCAGACCTGGCCGAACTGGTCGGGAGCTCCCGATCGACCGATCCGGTGGACCTGGCGGAGGAGGCCGCCGGCAGATTCGCCGCGCGCCTGACTGGCGGTCCGGACACGCCGGAGGCCGACCTGCTCGACCGGTTGCGGACTTCAGGCTTCCTCATCATCAGGGGCGGAGGGACGCCTCAGGACATCGGCGCGACGTTCCAATCCTTCGTGCTCCTGGTAGGAGGGAGGGATCCCCCCATACTTGATCCGGCTCAGTTTCTTCAACCCCTGGCGGCGGCGCTGGTGGAATCGTCTCGACCCGTTGTGGCCGCGGAGACCATCGAGACGGCATCGTCCCTGGTGACCCTGATCAGGCAAGACGGCTCCATGGACGGACACCTCGTCACGGTGGACAACGCGGATCAGATCCCCGGGCGCGTCGCATTGGTGTTCGGCCTCCGGGACCTCCTGGCGTCGCCGGGAAACGGAGGAGACTACGGAGTGAAGGACGGCGCCTCCGGGATCCTCCCCAAGCCGTGAATCAAACTTCTCGATCCGCTCCGAGGGTCGTGGCGATCGTAGCGGCCTTCGATGAAGAGGATTCGATCGCCCGGACCGTGAAGGCACTGGCAGGCATCGAGGCGATCTCGGAAGTCGTCGTCATCGCCGACGGCTCGACCGACCGTACCGCTGAGGAGGGTGTGGGGGCCGGAGCGAGAGTCTTGGTCGTGGCCCGACGGTTGGGTAAGGGCGGTGCCGTCGACTCCGCGCTGGACCGAGTTGTGCCGGCAGACGTCTACCTGTTGGTGGACGGAGACGTCGGAGAGACGGCGGCCGAGGCTGAGGCATTGCTGCAAGAGGTGGTCGCAGGGCGACTCGACCTCGCTATCGGCCGCCTCCCACCGCAGGAGGGTGGCGGGTTCGGATTGGTCAAGGCGTTCTCCCGCTGGGCCATCCGAATCACCACTGGCGTCGACACGGCGGAACCCCTATCCGGCCAGCGGGCCATCACCGGGATGGCGCTCGAGGCCTGCCGACCGCTTGCCTCCGGGTTCGGGCTGGAGACGGCCATGACGATCGACGCGCTCCGTTTGGGATTCCGCGTGGGGGAGGTGTCGGTCGACATGCGCCACCGACCGACCGGCCGGACGCTGGCCGGCTTCACCCACCGCGCCCGCCAGGGCCTGCAGATTCTGCTGGCCTTCATCCCACGGCTCCTTGGGATCCGATGAGCTTCCTGTTCCCCATCGCAGTGGGGGCGGGCGTGTCCTGGTCGGTGGCGGTCTTGTTGCCGCCGGGCTACTGGAGGCGGCTCTCCGTCCCGAATCATCGAGGGGTGTTGGTCAGTGGGGGGCTCGGCTTGCCGATCGCTCTGGCCGTCGTGCCTCCGGGAATCATGGTGCTCCTCGTGATCGCAGCGCGAGGGACGCACGTCGATGGCTTCCTCTGGGCGATTCTCGGCGGCGCAACGCTCGTGTTCTTGGCAGGCCTTCTTGACGATCTCCTGCCCGGTGGCCCCCGGGGGCTTCGTGGCCATGTGCTCCTGCTCTCCAGGGGGAGCATCTCGACAGGGTTGATCAAGGCGGCCGCCGGCGTGATGGGCGGTGCGCTGGTCACGTTCCTGGTGCCCGGCAGGAGCGTGGTGGACCGAACGCTGGGAATCGTCGTCATCGCCGGAGCTGCCAATCTGTGGAACGGGTTCGACGTCGCGCCAGCGCGGGCAGTCAAGCTGTTCCTCCTGGCGGCGGTTCCCCTGGCCGTTGTTCATCCCACCGGCACGCTGCTTCGAGCGATCGGTGCGGTGCTCCCGGCCGGGTGGGTCGACCTGCGGGAGCGGGCGATGCTCGGCGACGCTGGAGCCAATTTCCTTGGGTTCCTGGCGGGGGCACACCTTTACTTGTACGCGGACCTGCCGCTGTGGGCGCTTTGCGTGGCGGCGGTGGCTTCTATCGGCCTGAATCTGGCGGCCGAGACCGTGACGCTATCGCGGATCATCGAGGCGACGCCCCCGCTCCGGTGGTTCGACAGGCTGGGCAGGCTACCTGTCGAGCCGACAGAGCCCGAAGGCGGGGTCGGGCCACGAGATTCGTCCGCAATCTAGACCTCGATCCTTCCAGCGACCCTGGCCGTCTGTTAGCATCGAATCCCGTAGTGCCAGAGCGACCGAAGTACGTGTTCGTCACGGGAGGAGTCGCCTCCGGCCTCGGGAAGGGCATCACCTCGGCTTCCCTGGCCCGCCTCCTCAAGTCCCGTGGTCTCCGGGTCACCCTCCAGAAGCTCGATCCCTACATCAACGTCGACCCTGGCACGATGAACCCGTTCGAGCACGGGGAGGTCTTCGTTCTCGACGACGGAGCGGAGACAGATCTCGACCTCGGCCACTACGAGCGGTTCACCGACGAGAGCCTGGGGCGTGAGTCCAACGTGACCACCGGAGCCGTTTACCAGACGGTCATCCAGAAGGAACGGCGGGGGGACTACCTGGGCAAGACGGTGCAGGTGATCCCGCACATCACCAACGAGATCAAGAGCCGAATCCGTTCGCTGGCCAACACGACCGACGCCGACATCTGCGTGATCGAGGTGGGCGGCACGGTCGGTGACATCGAGAGCCTCCCGTTCCTCGAGGCCATCCGCCAGCTTCGCAACGAGGTGGGACGGGAGAACGTAGCGTTCGTCCACGTCTCGCTGATGCCTTTCATCGGCCCCACGGGCGAGCTCAAGACCAAGCCGACCCAGCATTCCGTGAAGGAGCTCCGGTCGATCGGTATCCAACCGGACGTGATCGTTTGCCGGTCGGATCGCCCCATCGGCCGAAACCTCAAGGAGAAGATCTCGCTCCTGTGCGACGTCGAGACTCGGGGCGTCATCTCGGCGGTCGACGCCGAGTCCATCTACGAGGTGCCCCTCGTCCTGCACCGGGAGGGGCTGGATACCTACCTGGCAAACCTGCTCAGGTTGCCCGATCAACCCCCTGACCTGCGGGAATGGCAGAACCTGGTGGACCGGGTGCACCGGGCCGTGTCGCCGGTGAACATCGCCATCGTGGGGAAGTACGTCACGCTCAAGGATGCCTACCTGTCCGTGATCGAAGCGCTCAAGCACGGCGGGTTCCACAACGGCGCTCGGGTGAACCTCACCTGGATCCCCTCGGACGAGCTCATTTCGGGCGGGGTCGAGGAGATCCTGGGGCGAGCCGACGGCATCGTCGTTCCGGGCGGATTCGGTATCCGCGGCGTCGAGGGAAAGGTGGAGGCCATCCGTTTTTCCCGGGAAAGCAAGATTCCCTATCTGGGCCTGTGCCTCGGGCTGCAGTGCGCCGTGATCGAGTACGCCCGGAACGTGTGCGGGCTGGAAGGTGCCAACTCCTCGGAGTTCGACCCGAAAACGCCACACCCCGTGATCGACCTGCTGCCCGAGCAGGAAGGAGTGGTCGACATGGGGGGGACCATGCGACTCGGTGGGTATCCCTGCGACATCCTCCCCGGCAGCTTGGCCGAGCACTGTTACGGAGAGTCCCTGATCAACGAGCGCCACCGCCACCGCTACGAGGTCAACCCCAGGTACCACCGCGTGCTTCAGGAGCACGGAATGGTGTTCTCGGGGATGTCGCCCAGCCGGCGGCTCGTCGAGATCATCGAGCTGCCCGACCATCCATACTTCATCGCCGGGCAGTTCCACCCCGAGCTGAAGTCCAGGCCCACCCGGCCTCATCCTCTCTTCAGGGAGTTCGTGGGTGCCGCCCTGGCCCGCAGGCAGGGTGCTCTTCAGGAACCGCTGACCATCTCGGGCTAGTCCTTCGTGGAGCCCGAGTCCTCACGGGAAGTCTTCCGGGGCAAGCTGATCCGCGTCGTGGTCGAGCAGTGGCCTGTGGGCGAGCGCGAGGTGGTTCGCCATCCCGGTGCTTGCGCCGTGGTCGCTCTGACCGAGGCCGGTGACGTCCTGCTGGTCAAGCAGATGCGGGAGTCGGTGAGGGAAGTCCTTCTGGAGATCCCGGCGGGCATCTACGACGTCGAGGGGGAGGATCCCGTCGGCTGTGCGGCTCGCGAGGTTTTGGAGGAAACGGGGTTTCGCGCTCGGGACATCGAGCCGCTGGGGGCGATCTACACCTCCCCGGGCTTCACCGACGAACGCATCGACCTGTTCATGGCCAGGGCCGAGGACGCTGGCGGCCCGGGAGAAGAAGGGGTGGAAGTGGTACGCCTGCCCCTCGCCCAAGCTCTCGCCGCCGTCCGCGACGGCCAGATTCGCGATGCCAAGACGGTGTGGGGCCTCCTTCTGGGCGAAAGGCTGAATGGGAGGATCTGAGGTCGCCTCGCGGAACTCGCGGCGTTCCCATGTGGCCAATGCCCGCCCGGTATGCTGGGCGGCTGAACCCTACCTGGCTCGAGGAGCGGCCGTTGATCGTCGGCGTACCCAAGGAGGTCAAGGACAACGAGTATCGCGTCGCCCTGACCCCGGAGGGCGCACGGGAGCTGACCCATGCGGGGCACCGAGTCCTGGTCCAGAAGGGCGCCGGCGAGGGCTCGTCGTTGTACGAGCAACGCTACGAACGCGCCGGAGCCGACATGATCGACACCGCCGACCAGGTCTGGCGGCAGGCCGAGATGATCCTCAAGGTCAAGGAACCCATCCCTGAGGAATACGAGCACCTCCAGGAGGGCCAGATCCTCTTCACCTACCTCCACCTGGCGGCAAGCAGGGAGCTCACCGAGGTGCTCCTCCAGCGCAAGGTCTCCGGCGTTGCCTACGAGACGGTCCAGCTCCCCGACGGGCGGCTCCCTCTCCTGGCGCCGATGAGCGAGATCGCAGGGCGCATGGCCCCGCACGTCGGCGCACGGCTTCAGGAGAAAGAGAACGGGGGCAGGGGGATCCTGCTGGGCGGTGTCTCCGGCGTTCGCCCGGGGAAGGTGCTGATCCTCGGCGCGGGGGTGGCCGGGGGGAATGCCGCCTGGATCGCAGCGGGCATGGAGGCCGAGGTGATCGTGGTCGACAAGAGCCTGGACAAGTTGCGGTTCATCGACCAGATCCACAAGGGGCGGATCATGACCCTGATGTCAGACCGCTTGACCCTCGAGCAGCGGGTCCGCGAGGCCGACGTGGTGATCGGGACGGTCCTGATCCCGGGGGCGAAGGCGCCCAAGCTCGTCACCGAGGAGATGGTCGCCTCCATGCGACCGGGCTCCGTGGTGATCGACATCTCCATCGATCAGGGCGGATCGGTGGAGACCTCCCGGATGACCACCCACTCCGACCCCACCTACGTCGTTCACGACGTGGTGCACTATGCCGTGGGCAACATGCCCGGCGCCGTCCCCAACACTTCCACCTACGCACTGACGAACGTGACGCTGCCATACGCGATCTCGATCGCCGACGCGGGATTGGAGGACGCTCTACGGGCCGATCCGGCGCTGGCGGCCGGCCTCAACACGTTCGGGGGGGCGCTCACCAACCAGGCCGTCGCAGATGCCCACGATCTGGAATCGATCCCAGTGTCCGCGGCGATCCCGGGTATCTCGGGCTAGGGGTCCCAGCCGGTGCCGAGAGACGCCGCCCAAGCCCAGATCTCGAAGTTCCTCGATTACCTCGCCGTGGAGCGCGGGCTGGCCAGGAACACGCTGGACGCCTACGGCCGGGACCTCGCCCGCTATTCGCGGTTCCTCCAGACGAAGGGCGTCACAGACGCCACCCTCGCCGACGAGCCGACGATCTCCGGCTTCGTCGCTTCGCTGTCGGGGAGCGAATATGCCGAAGGCCGGCGTTATCGGCCGTCCTCGGTGGCCAGGGCCTTGGCAGCGGTTCGGACGTTCCATCTCTTCCTTCTGCGCGAAGGCGACGCCTCGGGCAACCCCTCCGAGGGCGTCGTTCGGCCGAAGGTGCCCCGCACGCTGCCCCGACCCCTCTCGCTCGAAGAGGTCCAGGCCATCCTGGCCGCTCCAAGCGAGGCCGCCCCCGCCGGTATCCGGGATCGGGCGATCCTGGAGACCCTGTACGGAGCCGGCCTTCGCATCTCCGAGCTAGTCGGCCTGGATATCGACGAGGTGGACCTGGACGAGGGCAGCGTCCGGGTGATGGGGAAGGGAAGCAAGGAACGGATCGTTCCACTCGGGCGATATGCCGTGGCTGCCCTGAAGAGCTACCTGACACGCGCCCGGCCTGCTCTGGCCGCCTCGAGGTCCGGTGCTGCACTCTTCCTCAACCAGCGAGGCGGCCGGCTGACTCGTCAGGGGGCCACGCGGGCGCTCAAGGGAGCTGCGACCGGGGCCGGCCTGACCAAGCGGGTCTCGCCGCACACCCTACGCCATTCATTCGCCACCCACCTGCTCGAGGGTGGGGCGGACGTCCGCGTGGTCCAGGAACTCCTGGGCCACGCCACGCTCGCCACGACCCAGATCTACACCCTGGTCACGGGAGAGCGGCTGCGGGAGGAATATTTCTCGGCCCACCCACGAGCCAGGTTCCCCCGGGGGGGTCCGGTCGCCGCGCAGGCCCGGCGGGAAGGTGCCTGACTTGGTTGTGGAGAAGGAACGGGCGCCTGGACGTGTCGGCCGGGTCCTGCTCCTCGTCTGTGATTCGTTCGGGGTGGGCGAAGCGCCGGACGCAGGTGTCTACGGAGATACCGGCTCGGACACCATCGGGCACGTGGCGTCGTCAGTGGGCGGACTCCATGCGCCGAACCTCGCCAGGCTGGGGCTGGGAGCGCTCACGAAAATCGAGGGGGTTCCCCCCGGAGGAGATCCGGGTACGGCCCACGGGAAGCAGCGCGAGCGGTCGGCGGGAAAGGACACCATTACCGGCCACTGGGAGATCTCGGGGATCGTCCTGGACCGGCCCTTCCCGACCTATCCGAACGGATTCCCGCCCGAGGTCATCGAGCCGTTCGAGCGGGCGATCGGCCGAGAGGTACTCGGCAACAGGGCGGCCTCGGGCACCGAGATCATCGCGGAACTCGGTGAAGAGCACCTTCGGACGGGACGACCCATCGTGTACACGAGTGCCGACTCCGTCTTCCAGGTGGCCTGCCACGTGCGGGCTGTCCCGCTGGAGCAGCTGTACGACTGGTGCAGGATCGCCCGGAGGATCCTCGACGGCGAGCACCGGGTGGGCAGGGTCATCGCCCGGCCGTTCGACGGCGAGCCAGGGGCGTTCGTTCGGCGACCCGAACGACGCGACTACTCAGTGCCGCCCCCCGGCCGCACCGTTCTGGACTTCATGGTGGGCGCCGGCATTCCTGTGTACGGCGTGGGCAAGATTCGCGACATCTTCGATGGCCACGGACTCTCCGAATTCAGCTATTCGGACTCGAACGACCAAGGGATCGACCTGTCGATCGATTTCCTCCGGCGGCCGGGAGCCTCTCTCGTGTTCACGAACCTCGTCGATTTCGACTCCAAGTTCGGCCACCGAAACGATCCGCAGGGGTACGCGCGGTGTATCGAGGCCCTGGATCGGAGGATCCCGGAGCTGGTGAGCGCGGTGGGGGACGGGTTGATGCTCATCACGGGGGATCACGGCTGCGACCCAACCGATACATCTTCCACGGACCACACGCGCGAGTACACCCCGGTCCTGGTTGTCGGAGCTCGAACAGAAGCGGCTGTCGACCTGGGGATCCGTCAGGTCTTCGGTGACGTTGGAGCCACCGTGGCGGAGGTCCTGGGCGTGGAGGCGAATGGCTTGGCGGGGACGAGCTTCGCCGGTGAGCTCGGGCTTGGGGATTAGCGTGGACTTCCGCGACGTGGTGGCCACGAAGCGGGACGGCCGAGAGATCTCCTCCGACCACCTGCGCGCCTTCGTCCTGGGCTACGCGAGGGGTGACGTCCCCGACTATTTGGCCGCGGCGTTCCTCATGGCCGCGTACCTGAATGGCTTGACGCCGACGGAGACCGCCGAGCTCACCCGGGCGATGGTGGAGTCGGGAAGCACGCTCCCCCTGGCCGGGGTGAACCGGCCAAAGGTGGACAAGCACTCCACCGGGGGAGTGAGTGACGGCGTCACACTAGTGTTCGCACCGCTCGCCGCATCGCTCGGCCTTGCTGTGGCCAAGCTGTCGGGGCGCGGCCTGGGCCACACTGGGGGCACCCTGGACAAGCTCGAGTCGATCCCCGGCTTCCGGGTGGATCTGTCGCCCGAGGAGTTGGAGCACCAGGTGGAGAAGGTTGGGTGTGCGGTGGCCGGGCAATCCGAGGACCTCGTCCCGGCCGACGGAGCCCTGTACGCGCTCCGAGACGCCACCGCTACCGTAGCAAACGTCCCTCTCATCGCGGCCAGCGTGATGTCGAAAAAGCTCGCCGTCGGCACGGATCTCATCCTCCTGGACGTGAAGGCCGGGAGCGGGGCGTTCATGAAGAGTCCGGACGCCGCGGGGGAACTTGCGGCCGCCTGCGTGGACCTGGCCCGGTACTGGGGGAGGGCCGCCCGGGCTGCCGTCACGGACATGTCGCAGCCGCTTGGAGCGGCCATCGGCAATGCCCTCGACGTGGCCGAGTGCGTCCGGCTGCTGAGGGGAGAGGAGCGGGGCAGGCTTCGCGAGCTGTCGGTCGCGTTCGCTGGCGAGGCTCTGATCGTCCTGCAGGGCAAGGATCCGGAGGGGGCTCGTTCGGAGGCCGAGAGGGCGCTGGACTCGGGGGGAGCGGCGGAGGGCTTCGCTCGGATGGTGGAGGCACAGGGGGGCGATCCGCGCGTGGTCGACGATCCGTGGGCGGTGCTTCCGCGAGCCTCCGTGCGACGAGAGGTCTCTTCGCCAGATGGCTATCTGAAGGAGGTGGACGCCGAAGCCCTGGGGCGAGCCGCGGCAGCGCTCGGGGCAGGCCGGATGAAGAAAGGGGATGCGATCGATCCGGCGGTGGGGATCGAGTTCTTCCCCAAGGTCGGTGACAAGCTGGAGGACGGGGAGCCCATGGCTCTGATCCACGCCCGCGAGATGGGAGCCGCGACAGCCGCTGAGGATCGGGTGCGAGAGGCGATCACCATCGGCCCGGAGGCGGTGGAGGCGCCGCCCCTCCTGTACGGCTGGCATGGGACCGGTCAGGTCGATGCGTCGCCCGAGAGTCGGCAAGGATCGGCCCGATGAGGATCGACAGCGTTCTCTACACGATCTACCTGGCCGTGGGGCTGCTCATCGCCATTGTTGCCCATGAGTATGCCCATGCCTGGGTGGCCGTTCGCCTCGGTGACTACACGCCCAAGATGATGAGGCGGGCAACGCTCGACCCTCGACCTCACGTTGACCCTTTCGGCACCCTCGTTCTTCCCGCGCTGCTCCTGCTTCCAGTGCTGTTCGGACGCCCGCTCTTTCCAATCTTCGCCTACGGCAAGCCCTTCGCAGTGAATCCCTGGAACCTCAAGAAGCAGGACCGGCACCTCACTCTGATCACACTGGCCGGCCCGGCGGCAAACGTGCTCCTGTCTTTCGTATTCGGTGGAATCTTCCGAGCAGTGGTGTCGACCGGGGGAGAGCTCGCCCGGTTCGTGGGAGCTTGCCTCGTCGTGAACGTGATCATGGCGGTGCTGCAGCTCGTCCCCGTGCCGGGACTCGACGGCTCCCGGCTGATCGCCAAGTTCCTTCCTCCCAGGGCTCGCGAGGTGTACCAGAACCTCGACCAGTACTGCGCCCTGTTCATCCTGCTGATCTTCTTCATCATCCCAGGCCCCATCGTGGCGTTCGTCAAGGTGATCGGAAATGGGATCTGCCAGCTGGTGGCGGGCGGCGACTGCTTGTAGTTCCGCACGGAAGCTCGCTGGGCACTTGTGCAGCCCCGGGTGTTTGAAGCGTCCAGATACCGCCGATACCATGGTCAGCATCGAGGAAGCGCCAGTGTTTCTCATCCCACCGCCGGAACCGGGGCCCGGCGGCCTCGGTCAACTCGGCTCGCCCCTGTGAATGCATGAGCGAATCACCAACTGAGTTCGCCATCGAACTGCCTCTGTTCTCCGGACCATTCCGGCTCCTGACCGACCTCATCCTGGAGCAGCGGATCGATGTGTGCGACGTGCCGGTGGCTCGGGTCACGGAGCGCTTCATCCAGGACGGCAGCGACCGTATGGACGGGTGGTCCCTGGATGAGGCCACCTGGTTCCTCGCCGCGTGCGCGGTCCTGCTCGAGCTCAAAGTCGGACGGTTGCTTCCCAGGCCCCCGGCGGAGACTGAGGAGGATCTGCTGGGCGGGGCTTCGCCCGACCTGGTCTATGCGAGGAGCCTCGAGTTGGCCGCCTTCCGGCGAGTGGCGGTCGCGCTGTCAGAGCTGGCCGGAGCGGCCACCCTCTCTGTACCGAGAAATGCGGCGCCCCCGCGAGAGCTGGCCCATCTCTACCCGGATCTTCTGGAGAAGATCACGCCGCAGGTCCTGCGCGAGGCCGCAGCCGCACTGCTTGCCCCCACTCCGGACCTCGACCTGTCGCACGTCACCCCGATCAGGCTCTCGCTGGCTGAAGGGCTTCGTGCCCTTCAGGAGCGGCTGGCCGTCAAGCGCAACGCTCGGTTCAGGGACTTGCTGGAGGACTGTGAGGAACGCATCGAGGTTGTCGTGCGATTCCTCGCCCTCCTCGAGCTTTACCGTGAAGGAAAGATCGAGCTTTCGCAGGCGGATGTATTCGGTGACATCGAGGTTCGGTGGCAGGGGTCATTCATCAGGCTGTATCAAGCTTCGCGCGAACCTGCTGCCACCCTTGGCATCGGGTCGAATGTCCGGGGGGAGGGGCCGGGGCCGGCCGCCATTCAACCTCCCACACCTGAAGGAGACGTTGAATGAGCGACGGCGCATCGAACGAGGTCCGCCGGGCCCTCGAAGCGATCCTGTTCCTGGCGGACGAACCGATTACCGCAAGCGTTCTGGCTCAGGCCGTAGAGTGTGGTCGGCGTGAGGTGGAGGAGCTGCTGGTCGAGCTGGCGGCCGAGCACGAGGCCCGCGGGTCGGGGATCGTCCTTCAGAACGTGGCCGGGGGATGGCGGCTGGTGACCCATCCGGCTGCGGCACCCCATGTCGAGCAGTTCATCCTGTCCTCCCGGCACACTCGGTTGACCAAGGCCTCGCTGGAGACGCTTGCCATCGTGGCCTACAAGCAGCCCGTGACCAGGCATCAGGTCTCGAGCATCCGCGGCGCCGACTCCGATGGAGTCCTGCGGGCGCTGGCGGACCGCGGCCTGATCCACGAGGTCGGTCGAGATGAAGGACCCGGACGGGCGATCCTGTACGGCACCACCGCCGAGTTCCTGGAGCGGCTGGGCCTGGCTTCTCTGTCGAACCTGCCCCCGCTGGCCCCGCTCCTGGGGGATGACGACAACGAGCGGGCGGCGGTCGGGGACTGAGTCCACCGGGGGAGGCAGCCCGGAACGGCTTCAGAAGACCCTTGCCCGAGCCGGCTACGGCTCCAGGCGGAAGGCCGAGGAGCTGATCGAGCAGGGCCGAGTCCGGGTCGGTCGACGATTGGCCCGGCTGGGTGACCGTGTGGATCCGCTCATCGACCGGATCAGCGTGGACGGGGTTCCCATCCCCGCACACCCAGAGCTTCGGTATTTCGCTCTGAACAAGCCGAGGGGTGTGACCAGCACGATGCGTGATCCGCACGCGGCCAGGTCGATCGCCGAGTTCCTCCCCGAGGGTCCTCGCGTGTACCCGGTGGGGCGGCTTGACCGAGAGTCCGAAGGCTTGATGCTCCTCACCAACGACGGCGCCCTGGCCAACCGGCTTCAGCACCCCCGCCACGGTGTGGAGAAGGAGTATCTGGTGGAGGTGGCCGGGTCAGTCTCCCGGGGCGCCATTCGGCAGATCATGGACGGGATCGAGCTCGAGGACGGCCTCGCGCGAGCCATCCGGGCCGAAGCAGTGCGCCGTGGAGTGGGGAAGACCGCTCTCACGGTGGTGATGGCCGAGGGCCGAAAGCGTGAGGTGCGCCGCATGCTGGAAGCGCTTGGCTACCCGGTTCGTCGCCTGGTGAGGGTGAGAGTTGGTCCTGTGGAGATGAGCGAAATCGCCCCGGGCAGTGTCAGGCCTCTCACACAGGATGAGATCTCGGGACTGTACAGGGTGAGCGGACTGGCGAGGGCGGCGCCGGGGCCGACGCGGAGGTCCAGTCGAGAGCGCGGTTCACGGCCCGTAGGTTCTAGTCTAGGTCGAGGGTCGGGTCCGGGTTCTCCACATATGGATTCCACGTGAAACCCTCGACGTAGGGGCTTGTGACCGGCATCGTTGCACTCGAGAGTGGTATTGCCGGTCAGGAGGTGATGTCGTGTCATGCTTCGGGAGAAGACGGTGGAAGGTCATCGGTGGAAGCCAAGCGTGGACGAGTCATCGCGATCGACGGTCCGGCAGGAGCGGGTAAGAGCACGCTTGCCCGGGAGCTCGCCCGTCGGATAGGGCTCGCCTACGTCAACACGGGAGCCATGTACAGGGTGTTGGCCGAGCGTGCACTGGCGGAGGGGATCGACCCGGACGACGGGGACAGGCTCGGCGCTCTGGCGGAGATGATCTCGTTCTCGCTCGGTTCCGTGGGCTCCAACGGGCAGGAGCTCTGGATCGACGGCGAGCCTCCTTCGCCCTCCCTCGGCTCCGCCGACGTCGAGGCCATCGTCTCCCGTGTGGCCCGGCACGACGCCGTTAGAGTGGTGATGCGTCGAGAGCAGCGCCATCTCGGGGCGGGAGGGTGCGTCATGGAAGGCCGAGACATCGGCACTGTCGTGTTCCCCGATGCCGACGTGAAGATCTTCCTATCGGCCGAACCCGCGGTCCGCGTCCGACGCCGCGAGCGCGAGCGAGGGGGACTGGACGATGTCGCCGAGGGCGTGGCCATGCGAGACACCATCGATGCGCGAACCAATCCCTTCATCCCCGCCGATGACTCCCACGTCCTGGACACGACAGCGCTCTCGCCGGAGGAAGTCCTGACCCGAGCGATCGAGCTGGCCGAGGCCGCCGGGTTCGGGTCGGGTGCCTCAGGGGGGACCTCGTGAGCGGCCCCGATCTCGCCACGTCGGTGCGAGTGCCGCGGGTCGCAATCCTTGGACGCCAGAACGTCGGCAAGTCCACGCTGGTCAATCGGCTGCTGGGAAGGAGGGAGACGATCGCCCATGAGTCGCCCGGGGTCACCCGGGACCGCGTGGAGTTGGCCGTGGAGTGGGGTGGGCGACACTTCGCCCTCATAGATACCGGCGGGGTCCCCAAGAAACCCTCGGGCATCGAGGAGGACGTGGCCCGTCAGGCCGCGGTGGCGACTCGGTCGGCCGGTCTCGTCCTGCTCGTGGTGGACGTCACGACCGGGATAACCGAGGAAGACGAGGCGCTGGCCCAGGGACTGCGGAAGGCCCCTGGCCCGGTGCTGGTTGTGGCGAACAAAGCGGACTCGGATTTGCAAGACCCGTTGGGGGCGGAGTTCTACGCTCTGGGGCTGGGAGAGCCCGTCCTCGTCTCGGCACTTCACGGTAGGGGAACGGGGGAGCTCCTCGATCGCATCCTCGACCTCATCCCCGACGGGCCCGAACCTCAAGCCGAGGATGAGGCTCGGTTCTGCCTGGTGGGAAGGCCAAACGTGGGGAAATCTTCGTTGTTCAACCGCCTGGTCGAAGAGGAACGGGCGATCGTCCACGAGGAGCCCGGAACCACCCGAGATGCCGTGGACTCTATCGTCCGGGTCGACGGGAGGCCGATCCGGTTCATCGACACCGCGGGGTTCCGGGCGGGCAGCAAAGCCCAAGGCGTGGAGTACTACGGCGTGGTTCGCTCGCTCAGGGCCATCGATTCGGCCCATGTGGCCCTCCTGGTGATCGATGCCGGCGAGGGGTTGACCGGCGAAGACAAGCGCGTGGCCGCCCGGGTCGGGGAGGCCGGCAGGGGGTTGGTGGCGGCCCTGAACAAGTGGGACCTCATCCCTGGCGAGGAGCGGGGCGACAGGTTCGTGGAGCTGGGAACGGCCCTCGAGCTGTTCCCAGGGACCCCGGTCATCCGCACCTCGGCCCTGACTGGGTTGGGGGTGAACCGGCTGTTGCCGTCGCTTCTGTCGGTGCACGAAGCGTGGGCCAAGCGGGTTCCCACCGCTGGGGTGAACCGCTTACTGGAAGAGGCCCAAGCAGCCCACCCCGTGCCGAGGAACGCCGGCCGGATCCTTTATGGGACCCAGGTTGGGGCCTGCCCGCCCCGGTTCGTGGTGTTCGGGGCGGACGATCCCGGACCGTCTTACCGTCGGTATCTCGAGAACACGATACGCAAGGAGTTCGGATTCGATGGGGTTCCGGTCAGGCTCTCGTTCCGTCCCCGCCGAGACCGGAAGGGGTCGGGCACCCCTAGAGCGAGAGGGGGTAGGCGAAGACCCCGGGCGGGCCGGTAGAATCAACGACGATCGGGCCGTGGCGCAGCTTGGTTAGCGCGCTTGACTGGGGGTCAAGAGGTCGGGAGTTCAAATCTCCCCGGCCCGAC
>WNGE01003763.1_pt1 | contig 26219 bp, 24 predicted proteins | sample 5400651 | NCBI WGS metagenome assembly WNGE01 (sample SAMN13153370, study PRJNA577476) | soil metagenome | isolation source: 60 cm soil or saprolite under grassland replicate 2 | place: USA:California | collected 2016-06-15 | reverse complement strand
AACCATGAGATCGTTCAGATTTTGGCTTGAGTAACATCGTTTTCGTGTGTTTTTCGTGCGGCTGAGGAACATTTTTTTCGGTTTCACCGTGCCGCGCGAGGTCCATCAGGAACTTGGGGGGGAAAATGACCAACGAAAAAACCGAAGTAGCAGTGTTTGGCGGCGGCTGTTTCTGGTGCACGGAAGCCGTCTTTGACGAGTTGTGCGGTGTTTCTTCAGTCGTGTCAGGTTACGCCGGTGGGAGGACCAAGGATCCTACCTATGAACAAGTTTGCTCCGGGACAACCGGGCACGCCGAAGTGATCAAGATCGAATTCGATCCAACGGAGGTTTCCTTTCGCGATTTGATGACCGTGTTCTTCGCGACCCACGATCCAACGACGCTTAACCGCCAGGGCAACGACGTCGGCACGCAGTACCGATCAGCGATCCTTTACGCCAATGAGCAGCAAAGACAAGAAGCTGCGTCGTTTATTAAAGAACTGGGTGATGCCAAAACATTCAGAGATCCGATTGTGACGACCCTGGAACCGTTGACGGAATTTTATCCGGCGGAAGGCTACCACCAAAAATACTACGCCAATAATCCGTATCAACCTTACTGCCAGTACAGCATTCCGCCAAAGCTGAGTAAGCTACACAAGCAATTCGCGCAACTTTTGAAGTCACATGGCAAAACGTAGGCAGATGTTGTGATCGGCAGCGAGCTTCTAAGAGGCTTCGTCGGCTAGATCAAGGCCAGCCAAAGCATTACCGCCGTTCCGGTCATCATGACCAGTCCAAGTGGCACACCGAGCCGCGCCCATTCGGTGCTTTTGATGTGCAGCGCATGGGCGGAGATGATATTTGGGATGTTGCCGGGGATGAGCATGCCGCCGGAGATGAGCAGCCCTAACAACGCGCTTTTAATCTGACCTTCGGCCAACGTCGGGCCGATTTCCGCGGCGGCGAGTGTCGCGTTGTCGAGGACGGCGGAAACCATGTTGACCCAGAAGAGAATCTGTGACGAGAGTTTGATGAGATATGTGTCAATGAGCGGTTTGAAACCGGCGCCAAGGAAGATCAAGGCCATGACGAAAATGTAGACTTTGCCCGCCCGCACAAATACCTCGCCTAGTTTTTCCTCTTCCTCTTCTGCTGTCAGAGATTCTTCGGTGTCTTCCGGTTTCTGACGAACGAAAAAAATTCCAACGACGCCCAAAACGACAACCGCCGGTACGACGTAAAGAGCCAAAAGTTTGAACAAATAGAAGAAGTCGGCGTGATAGGGTGCGCCGCTGAGTTTGGACACGACGATAGTCGAGAGCGGTTCACCCAATGGTGTAAGCGCCGCGCCGAGGCCGATCGAAAAACAGGCGATCACTGTAAGATTCACTTCGGCATGACGGTGTAGCGGCAGCACGGTGATCAATTCGACAAGAAGCAGTGCCGCGATGATCGCTGAGATGAGACTGGATAACAAACCCAAAATGATAACCCCGCTGCAAATGATGAGAGAGAGCGGTACGGTAATTAACACCCGGCGCATTGCGTGGTCGATGTATTTGCGCAGGTAATGGAACAGCACGCCGGCGCCGAGGACGGCGAGAGTGATGTTGATCGGAGCGATAAAACCTTCATGGATAACTTCTGTGCTCCATGCATTTGCGATCGTCGCGCTGATCACGCCCATCGCGAACAAAAAGGCTTCGAGGTTCGATTCGATCTTCTTATTCAAGAACGGACCGATCAAGACAATTATAAAAATTACAGAAAGTCCGATGGCTAGCATGTTATTTCCAGGATCTCGGTTCTATGACATCGCGCGCCGAAAGAAGCAATGTCGGTGCCGTTTTTCACCATTCGAGCAGCGGATCGCGCTGGCATGTTTCTCCCGCGGCAAATATCCTAGAAATCTGTCGATTGCGTTGATAAGGTGGGGAAAATTTATTCTGCGGGGGCGACGGCATGGTGTTAAACGCCAAGTACAAGAAAGTTTTTTTGATTATTAGTTTGTTCGCGATGCTCAACGTACAGGCGGCCTCTGCCCAAGAAATGAGCTTGCGCGCGGTTTACAATGCCCTGAGCGGCGTGATGGCGCCGATCTGGATAGGGCAAGACGCGGGACTTTTTACCAAGCAAGGAGTCGACGTTGATCTGAAATATTTGGCCGCCACGACCGCGGTGCAAGGGATGGTCGGCGGCGGCGAAGAAATCGGGCTCGTCGGCAATCAGGGTATCGACGCCAAGCTCGAAGGCGCGGATTTAACCTATGTCGCCAGCGGGCTGCCGGTGTTTGTCTTCCAGCTTTACGCGCGCCCGGAAATCAAAACGATGGCGGACTTGAAAGGCAAAGTGGTTGCGGTGACGCAGCCGGCGGCGTCGACCGATTACGCAATGCGCATCGTGCTCAAACGTAACGGCTTGGAGCCCGATAAAGACGTGCGGATACTTTATGCTCAGGATATCAACGGCGTGTTAAACTCGGTGAGCGCGGGAAATGCCGCGGCGGGAATCATGTCCGCGCCGACGTCGATCCGCGGCAAAGCGGCGGGGCTCAGATCCATCGTCGATATTACCGCTCTCAAAGTGCCGTTTCTTTTCACCGCCATGCTTTCATCGCCGAAAGTGATCCGCGAAAAGAGCGAAGCGGTGACGCGATTTCTGCGCGGCTATATCGAATCGCTGGCAGTCATTCGCAAAGACAAGGAAACCACCATGCGATCCATGGGCAAGTTCCTCAAAACCACGGATCAAGCGGTGGTCGAATCGGTTTACGATGATTACAAGGACGTGTTTCCGGTGACGCCGCTCATTTCAGCGGCCGAGGTCAAAGCCGTTCTCGATGTGGCGAAAAGCCCGCGGGCGAAAACGATGAAGCCGGAAGAATTTTTCGATAATTCAATAGTCCAGAAAATTCAGGCGTCGGGTTTCATCGAGCAAGTCAATAAACGTTAGCGCCGTTTTCCGCTTCGCACCGGATTTGGCCACATACCATGGAGTCACCCGAGTTGAGAGGTGTCTTAGTCAGAGAAAACATTTGGAGGCCATGTTGAGTGAAGCGAAGCATCTCGTAGTTCCAGCAACTTTGGGAGTCGGGATCCTTCGGCTTCGCCTCAGGATGACATTCCGATGTACTCTCTAAGAGTGAGAGGACTAAAAACATGATGCCTTGGCTTGCGCCGCTATTGTTTGCTTTGGTCTTTCTTCCGGCGTCCACCTACGCGCAGACGGCGGAAATTTTAAACCAGGCGAAGAAGGAAGGCGAGGTTATTCTCTACACGACAATGACGGTCGGCGATTTCCAGTCTTTCAACAAAGCCGCCAAAGAAAAATATCCGTTTCTGAATATTCGCCATGTGTATCTCAGCTCGTCGCGCCAGGCGGCGCGCGTGATGCAGGAATTCCGCGCCGGCCGGGTGCAAGCCGACGTCTTGGGCAACAGTCAGGAGCCTTTGCTCTACTTCAAACAGCAAGGCGTGCTGGGGTCGTACCAATCGCCGGAGGCCAAAAATCTTTTGAAGGGCGCCTGGGATCCCGACGGTTATTGGTCCGGGATCACTACCGACCTTCTAGTGACCGGATTCAATCCCAAGCTGATGGCTCGCGCGGCGGCGCCGAAAAATTATGACGATTATTTGAAGCCACAATTCAAAGGCCAACTGGCGGTCAATAGAGGCGTGCCGTATCCCTTAACGGGGATGGTTTCTCTACGCGGCGAAGAGCAGGGCATCGGCTATTTTAAAAAATTCTCGCAGCAAGATTTGCGGCTGGTGGAAGGCTATACGCATACAATCAATTTAATGGCCGCCGGCGAGTATCCGCTCACTACGTTCATGCAGGTGTCGAAGCTTGACGCCATGAAGCGCAAGGAAGCGCCGGTGGACTGGCTGCCAAGCGCGCCGACCTTGGCCACAATCTCGACGGTCGCCATGATCAAAAATCCACTCCATCCGGCGGCGGCGCAGTTGCTGATCGATTTCTATCTGTCGGCGGAAGGACAGCGCGGCCTGGCCGCGACGGGAAAAATACCGCTGCGCCGCGGCGTAAAAAGTCAATCGCGGGAAATCGATCAACTTATGGAAAGCGGCAACTTTCACGTGATCACGCCCGAAGGTGGCTATGACCGCTACATGAAAATCTATAACGACTATCTCGGCGGCAGATAAAGCGCTGGTGAATAGTCGGTGACAACGCAGCTCTCTAATTATTTTTTCCCGTCGCTGCGAGCTCCCGATAGAAAGTACTTTTCTCCAAGCGCTGCCAGGGAGGCGTCGTCGACAACGTCTTCCATCTTGACGTTTTTTACTTTCGGATCGCCGAGGGCGAGCAGCCGCGCCATGTTCTGGATTCCCGGAATCGTCGGCTTGACGTCGAGACTGTAGAGCCATTGCAGCACCTGATAACCGATTTCGGCGTCCTGGAGATTTTTAAGGCGCAAGTTTTTTATCAGCGATCTGACGACGACTTGCTTGACAGCGGCGGCGCATCAAAGTTAATCAGCGTGGTGCGGGAGGTAAATGCCCATGGAGCACAATTCCGAAAACATGACGCGCGTCAATCACGAGAAGCTAACACGATTCGTCAGTCGAAGTTTCGAAAAACTCGGCGTGACGAGTGGAGACGCGGAAATCGCCGCCAAGGTCTTGGTCGCTGCCGATTTACGCGGCGTGGATACGCACGGCGTGATCCGCTTCAGTCCACAGGCTTGGTACGTGAAGTGGTTGACCGAAGGCTCGATGACCGCGCGTCCGAACATTCGCGTGATTTCTGAGAGCTCGTCAACCGCGCTGATCGATGGCGATCGCGGCATGGGAATGGTCATCGGCCATCGAGCGATGGAAATAGCAATTCGCAAGGCGAAAGAATCCGGCATCGGCATGGTCGGCGTGCGTAACAGCCGCCACTATGGAATGTCGGCCTACTACGCCATGCTGGCGCTGCCGCACGACATGATCGGCATAGCGATGACCAATGCGAGCAGGCAGGTGGTACCGACCTTCGGGCGCGAGGCGAGGTTCGGCACCAATCCGATGTGTTACGCCGTTCCGGCGGAGCAGGAGCTGCCGTTCGTGTTGGACATGGCGACGACGACCGCCGCTGCCGGAAAATTGGAGCTCGCAGCACGCCAAGGAAAGTCGATTCCGGCGGGTTGGGCGCTGAATGAGCAGGCGGAAGCAACACTCGATCCGCGCATGGCCCAAAAAGCGCGGCGACTTTTGCCCCTCGGTGGCTCGCGCGAAGGCGGCAGTCACAAAGGATATGGGCTTGCGATTCTCGTGGAAATTCTCTGCGGCGTATTGACCGGAACGATGACAGCGCTCAATGCCAATCAAGAGCCGCGCGGGCATTTTTTTGGCGCGATTCGCGTCGATACGTTTCGGCCGGTCACTGAATTCAAAAAAGACATGGACCGGCTGATCCGCGAATTGAAATCAACGCCGCCAACGGCGGGACAGGAGCGTGTCTACGTCGCCGGACAGATTGAATTTGAGACCGCAGAGGAAAGAGCTGAGCGGGGGATTCCGCTGCTTTCGTCCGTGCTCAAGGCATTGAGAGAGGTCGGCGATCAGCTCGGCGTACGGTACGATTTGGAATAACGTGAGGATCATGTCATGCGGATCAAGACGAGATACTTCGCTGAGCGCCCAGGGTGACATGCTCGGTCGGCGTAACTATTTGAACATGCCGGCCGCGATCAGCTCTTTCACAAATCGGTCATCGACGAATTGATCCCATCTGGCGCTTTTGGCTTTGGGATTCTCTGACGATGTGAGGACGGCCTCGATGGCCGCCTGCGAGGGCATTGGAAGTCTTTCCCAAGCTTTTTCATAGGTGTCCAGCGCTTCGTTGAGCTGTGCAGGATCTGTGATCTTGGTGAATTTGGACATCACTGGCAGAACCTCCGTTCGATTCTTCCGAGTGTAGTCTAAGGCTTCGGCGGCGGCGCGCACGAAGCGGCGCACGGCATCGGAATTGGCATTGATGTACGACTTCGTTGTCGCGATCGAATGTTGGACGTAGGGAATCTTCTGCGCGGTGATGTTAACGAGTTCTTTGAGGCCGAGATTGCGCGCCGTCAGCGTGCTCGGCGCGGAAATCATCGCGCCGTCGATGATGCCTTCTTTTAGCGCGGCGACGAGCGCGGGGATTTCTTTCAAGTAGGCAAACTTCACCTCGCTATCGGCAACCAGGCCGTTTTGCTTGAGGATCAAACGCGCGGCGAAATCCGTCGGCGTGCCCTTGTTTGTCACCCCTAGGGTTTTGCCCGATAACGCCCTGACGTTGGCGATCTCCGGTTTCGCGTACAGGGAAAGAACGAAGCTGTTGATTACGCCCATGATGTAGACCGCATCCGCGCCGGAGAGCGAAGCTTCGACGACCTGCGGACCGACGGTAGTGAAATGAATCTTTCCGCCGACCAATGCTTGCACGGCCTGGTTCGTCGGGATGTGCGTCAGGTTGATGTCGAGACCATTTTTCTTGAAAAAGCCTTTTTCCTGAGCAATGGCCAGATAAACTGGATCGGTACTGATGACGCCGTAGACGGCAGTGGCTTGAAGGAGCGGCGTTTCGGCGGCGAAGCTCGACCTGAACGGGACGAATACGGAAAATACACAGGCGATAAAAAAAATTCTTGTGCAGAGATACTCAAGGCGCATCGTTGGGTTCTCGTGAACACCGGCTCAGTAACTGCCGCGGGTGATGACGATTTCCTTGATGACCACGTCCTTGATCGGCCGGTCACGCGGGTCGCGCGACACATTGCCGATCGCCACGACGACTTCTTGTCCTTTGACGACCTCGCCGAAAACGCTGTGCCGCCCGTCGAGATTCGGCGTCGCTTGATGGGTGATGAAGAACTGGCTGCCATTGGTGTTCGGTCCGGCATTTGCCATGGAGAGTATTCCGGCCTTGTTGTGCCTTAAGTCCGGATGGAATTCGTCTTCAAAGTTATAACCCGGCCCGCCTCTGCCGTTGCCGAGCGGATCGCCGCCTTGAATCATGAAGCCAGGAATGACGCGATGAAATATGGTGCCGTTATATAGCGGGCGCTTCACTTTCTCGCCGGTCTTCGGATCCAACCACTCCTTGGTTCCACTCGCCAGACCAACAAAATTGGCCACTGTCTTGGGTGCTTTGTCGTCGAATAGTTGGATGACGATATCACCCATGCTGGTTTTCAGAGTTGCATAAAGTGGGCCCTTCTTATCGGGGCTCTCGGCCGAGATACCGTACGATGCCGCTAGTAAAAATGTTCCTACGAGTAATAGCTTTTTCAACATCAGCTCCTCACTTCTGTCCTATTTCTGCCATGACTTCATTGACAAATCGCAGATTCATATATTCGCGCACCGGGCGCTTCGGTTTCACGTTTAAAGCGACCGCTTGCCATTGCGCCATGAGCTCGACGCCTTTCTCGGTCGGCACAGGAATCAACGCTTCCTTAACGAGATTGTACGCATCCACGCAAACGTCGCGCTCCATGCGCCAGTGCTTCATCATGGTTTGAATCGCGTCTTCCGGATAATCGCGGCTGTGAATTACGCCGCGGACGATGGCACGCACCATGCGCTTGACGACTTGCGGATTCTCTTTGATCGCTTTGCCAGTGGCGGCAAGCCCGCTGAAAGAAGTGTCCTTAAATAAATCGGCTAAATTGACCAGGCGCTTGAAGCCGGCTTTGATCGCGATGTAATCCGAGGGCGGTCCGAGCAGCGCTGCTTGAATTATGCCTTGCTGCAGGGCGGCGATCTTGGGCTGGGTACCCGGAATACTGATGTACTGAACGTCTTTCTCCGGATTCATCTTGTAGAGTTCGAGCAGCGCCTTGGTGCCGGCGAAAGTCGAACCGCCGAAGCTGACGCCGATCTTTTTGCCCTTAAGGTCGGTCACTTTTTGAATGTCTTGCGTAACCATCATGGAAAAAGTCGGCCGTCCCACCTGCTGCGCCAGCAAGATAATGTCAGCGCCTTCCCAAATCGACGGCATCTGCGGCCCGACGGAAAAAATAAAATGAATTTGATTGCCGAGCAGCGCTTGTACGGCCGTGACCGCGTTGCGCACGGAGATAAGCTCAGCGTCCAGGCCCTCGCGCTTGTAGAAGCCTTTCTCCAGCGCCACGAACGCGGGCAGGAACTGGACATTCGCAGACGGATAGGCCGCGCGGACCGGTTCGGCTTGTGCGGTGGCGACCCCGAAGCTAAGCCAAACCAGGAACGCGATTGCCGCTTGCGACATATTTGCTCCTGGACTTCGTTCTATTTTTGGAGAGCTTCGGCATTCCGAACGGGCGATCGTCAATGTGCTACGCACGATGAGCTACGAGGACTCGATTATTGTGTCCATTCTCTAGTATGAGTCGTCTTAAGCTAAACAAAGTCGGCCAAGGGGTCAAGGAGAGTCCGGTGTCAGTTGTCAGTCCCTGGTTTCATGTTAATTGAGTGCGGGCGATACGGCTGATTCAGAGAATGAAACTGGCGCCCCAATTTATGGCTTGGTTTGATCGAAACCCGAGTGGAAAAAAAGTCCCTGAAAAGGTGCCGGAAAAAACTCCGGAAGCTCCGAAGCCAGCGCCTCAACCGGCTCCAGTGGCTGCAGCTCCAGTTGCTACGGCTCCGGTGGCGCCTGCTCCAGCGGTCACCGCGCCGGAAGCGAAATCTGCTCCCAAAACGGAAGTCGCGTCGCAACCTTCAACCGCGGCGTTGGTCGGACATCTGTATAAAGGAAGCCGCGTTTCGGGCCAGCTCAGCTTTCAAGGTCCTGCCAGAATCGATGGCGCGGTGGATGGAGACATTCAGTGTCATGGCACATTGACAATCGGTGAAGGCGCCGAGGTTCGCGCCAAGATTTGGGGCGAAGTGGTGGTAATCCTAGGTAAGGTCGAAGGTAACGTCACCGCCAAAGAAAAGGTAGAGTTAACGGCGCCGGCGCGGTTAATTGGCAATATCGATACCCCCCGGTTGATCATCACTGAGGGCGTGGTGTTTGAGGGTGACTGCTCCATGGGAGTGACAAAGCAAAAGGGCGGAGTCGCAAGTTCACAAAGCGTGAGTGCGGACAAGGCTGCGGCAGCTCCAGCACCAAAGCTGCAAGCTGATTCCAAAAACTAGATTTCGGTTCGCCGTTAATTCCATCCCAAGATCCTACGTTCATCACTGAAGGTAGGTTTTTTTATTATCTGGGCCTTGGGTTTTGCATCGCCCAGGCGCGTTAGACACTCGCAAGGGCGTGCACAAAGGCGAAAATGGACCAATGATTTCTTTAGACATCAGCGTCGCTTATCAAGTTATTCTGTTCGTCGTCTTGTTGTTAATCCTCAACAAAGTCCTATTCCAGCCGTACTTGCAGTTGCTCGAAGAACGCGAGCGCAAAACCACGGGCGCGCAGCATGACTCAGCGGACCTAGAGCTCGAGGGCGCGCAACTGCGCGCTCAGTATGACGAGAAAATCGCCCAAGCACAGGCGGCCGGATACGCGGCTAAGGAAGCGATCCTGCAGGACGGCCGCCAACAGCGTGAAAGAATTCTCAGCCAGGCACGCGAAGAAGCGACGAGGACCCTTGAAAGTGTTCGCCGAGAAGTGGCCGCCGCAATGGAACGGGAAAGGCGGCTTGCCGCCACTGAAGCGGTTGCGGTCGCCGCGGAAATGGTAAGCAAAATACTAGGGAGGAGAGTCGCGTGATCGCGCTTGACCTCCTCGCCACCGCACAGGCTTGGGCCTCGGCTGCGGCCGAAGCCGAACATCACGCGCCGTCGATCACCGACGTGGGTTGGCCCCTTGCCAATTTCATTATTTACGCATTCGTCATTATTAAATTCGCAGTTCCGTTGGCCCGTGACTTCCTCAAAACGCGCCATCAAGAAGTTCTCTCGGCAATTACGCAAGCCACGGCCAGGAAACAAGCCGCTGAGTCGCTGGTCCGCGAATACAAAGCCAAACTGGCGGGACTCGACAAGGAGGCGCAGTCAATTCACAGCTCACTGCGAGAGGAAGGTGAGAGAGAAAAGAGCAAGCTCATCAGTGAAGCGCATACCATGGCGTTAAAAATCAAAGAAGACGCCAACTTTCTCGCCGATCAAGAAGTTAAAATTGCGCGGCAAAAGATGCGCGAGGAGATGGCCAACCAGGCCGCAACGACGGCTCGAGAGTTAGTGCAGCGCAATATATCCGGCGCCGATCAGAGCCGGCTCGTAGCAGAGTTTATTCAAACAATCGGTTAGACTTCATGATAGAAGGCAGCTTAAGCCGGCGATATACCAAAGCGCTTTTTCAATTGGCGCGCGAGGCCGGCCAAGAAGAAAAAATCGGCCAAGAGATCGAAGAGTTTTATGCGGCATATGACGAATCCGAACTCGAGCAGGTCCTGACCAACCCGGCTTTCGGCGTCGATGCGAGAAAACGCATTCTCACTCAGGTTACGCGGAGCCAGCAGCTTTCGCCTCTAACCGTGCATTTCCTTTCGTTGCTTTTGGACCGCGATCGTCTGATCCATTTGACCGGCATTGTCAGTTGCTATCGGCGACTGCTCAATGAAGCCAAAGGACGCGTCGACGCGAAGGTCGTTAGCGCCAGCAGTCTGGAGCCGGCGATGGTCGAGCAATTGCGCGGTCGGCTACGCAGTATATCCGGCAAAGAGGTTGTACTGCAGCAGGAAACCGACTCGGACCTAGTCGGCGGCTTGTTGATCGAATTGGCAGGCAAAGTCTACGACGGCAGCATTCGCACCCAGCTTGAAAAAATGAAACAGCGCATCGCGCGCGGATACTAAGGAGCCTCAATATGGAAATCGGCACGGCGGAGATCAGCCGAATCATCAAAGAACAGATTCGCGATTACGAAAAAACGGTTGAGATCCAGGAAATCGGCACGGTGCTTTCCACCGGTGACGGTATCGCTCGCGTGCACGGGCTCGACAAAGTCGCCGCCGGTGAGCTGCTTGAGTTTCCCCATGGCATTTACGGCGTTGCGCTCAACCTCGAAGAGGACAACGTCGGCGCTGCGCTATTCGGCGAAACCCACATGATCAAAGAGGGCGATACAGTCAAACGGACCGGGCGTATCGCCGAGGTTCCTGTCGGCAAGGAGCTCGTCGGCCGCGTTGTGAACGCGTTGGGTGAGCCCATCGACGGTCGCGGGCCGATCGACGCCAAAAACAAAAGACGCATCGAGCTCAAAGCGCCCGGCATCGTCGCGCGCCAGCCGGTGAAAGAGCCGCTGCAGACGGGTTTGAAGGCGATCGACGGTATGATCCCCATTGGCCGCGGCCAGCGCGAGTTGATCATCGGCGACCGTCAGACGGGCAAGACCGCTGTCGCCATTGACACGATCATCAACCAAAAGGGTGGCAACGTCGTCTGCATCTATGTGGCGATCGGCCAGAAGCGTTCGACGGTCGCCCAGGTCGTCGATAGGTTCCGCGAGGCGGGCGCGATGGATTACACCATCGTCGTCGCGGCGACGGCATCCGAATCGGCGCCGCTGCAGTTCATTGCGCCTTATTCCGGTTGCACGATGGGCGAGCACTTCCGTGATGACGGCGGCCATGCATTGCTGATCTACGACGATTTGTCCAAGCACGCCGTCGCTTACCGTCAGCTCTCGTTGCTGTTGCGCCGTCCGCCTGGACGCGAAGCGTACCCTGGCGACGTTTTCTATCTTCACTCCCGCTTGCTTGAACGCGCGGCCAAGATGAGCGACGCGCGCGGCGGCGGATCCCTCACGGCTTTACCGATCATCGAAACCCAGGCAGGCGACGTTTCCGCTTACATTCCGACCAACGTGATATCGATTACCGATGGGCAGATCTTTTTGGAAAGCGATCTCTTCTATTCCGGTGTTCGCCCGGCGATCAACGTCGGCATTTCAGTTTCCCGCGTCGGCGGCAACGCGCAGATCAAGGCAATGAAACAAGTCGCCGGCACGCTACGCCTCGAGTTGGCGCAGTATCGTGAGATGGCGGCCTTCGCGCAATTCGGCTCCGACTTGGACCAGGCCACCCAGCGTCAGCTCAGTCGCGGCTCGCGTCTGGTCGAATTGTTAAAACAGGACCAGTATCAACCGCTGCCGGTCGAAAGACAGATTTTAATTATTTACGCCGGCACCAACGGCTTCGTCGATGAACTGCCAGCGACGGCACTGAAAAAATACGAACAAGAGCTGTATTCGTTCATCGAGTCGAGGCATCCGGATATCTTCGCTGACATTCTCAAGAAGCGCGAGCTGGACGGAGATCTACGCGCCAAGATGACTAAGGCGTTGGAAGAGTTTAAAGGGGTGTTCAAGGCTTAAGTTTAGGGTTTCACGTTTTGGGTGAACTCGAAACGCGGAACGATAAACCCGAAACGAAAATGACGCATGGCGACGCTCAAAGCAATACGTAAGCGGATCAGCTCGGTTCGCAACACGCAGCAGATCACCAAGGCCATGAAGATGGTGTCGGCGGCCAAGCTGCGCCGCGCCCAAGAGGCGGCGGTGGCGGCGCGACCGTATGCAGAAAAGATGACCGAGCTTTTAAAGAACGTCACCGCTCGCGTGTCCGGCGAGGTCCATCCGCTGCTTAGGGCTAGCGACGAAAAGAATATTGACCTGGTCCTGTTTACCTCGGATCGCGGCCTGTGCGGCGGATACAATGCCAATCTGATTCGTGCCGCCGAAGCGTTCATTCGGAAAAACAGTGGCGACAAGAAAATCGAGCTTACTCTGGTTGGACGCAAAGGAGCCGATCATTTTCGCCGCCGCCGTGCGGCCATTGTCGACCGCTACATCGGCATCCTGGCTGCGCCGGCCGATGAGCTGGCGGCAGAGATCGCTCACAAGTTGATAGCGCGTTTCCTCAATGGCGAGACTGACGCGGTTTACATCTTGTACAGCCGATTTCGCTCGGCACTCTCTCAGGTGCCGACGTTGGAAAAACTATTACCCATTGCCTTGACGAGTAGTGAGACAGAACCACAGCAACTGACGGAGTATCTATATGAGCCGGGAGTGCAGGAACTTCTGGCAAGTCTCTTGCCGAGAATTACCGACGTTGCCGCGCAGCGGGCGTTGTTGGAAGCGACCGCCAGCGAGCACGGCGCGCGCATGACGGCCATGGACTCGGCCACCAGCAACGCGGCAAAGATGATCGGCAGTTTGACGCTGCAAATGAACCGAGCGCGGCAGGCGTCGATCACGCGCGAGCTGATGGAGATCGTCGGCACGGCGGAAGCTTTGAAGTGATGTAAAACCGTGATCGTGATACGTGCTCGTGTTCGGTAGAACAACAAGCACAGATTTACCAGCACGAGCCACGAGCACGAACACGTTTTTGGAGGTTTTAATATTATGGACATGGGGAAAATCACCCAGGTTTTGGGCGCGGTCATCGACGTGGAGTTTGCCGACGGCTCGCTGCCGTCGATCTACAACGCCTTGAAGGCTTCCAATCCGGCGATTAGTGACCAGTCGTGGAATCTCGTTTTGGAAGTGGCGCAGCACTTGGGTGAAAACACGGTCCGCTGTATCGCCATGGACGCCACCGAAGGTCTGGTCCGCGGCATGGACGTGATGGATACGGGTGCGGGAATTACCGTGCCAGTAGGAGAAGAAACCCTCGGCCGGATTCTCAACGTGATCGGCGAGCCGGTGGATGAAGCGGGTCCGATCAACTCCAAAAAATCCTATCCGATTCACCGGCCAACTCCGGAATTCGTCGATCAAGAAACCAAAGTTCAAGCATTCGAAACCGGTATCAAGGTCGTCGACTTGCTCGCGCCTTATGCCCGCGGCGGAAAGATCGGCCTATTCGGCGGAGCCGGCGTCGGCAAAACCGTCATTCTCATGGAGCTGATCAACAACGTTGCGATGAAGCACGGCGGCTACTCCGTCTTTGGCGGCGTCGGCGAGCGCACCCGTGAAGGAAACGACCTCTGGCTCGAAATGAAGGAGTCGGGCGTCATCAACAAGACTTCCCTGGTCTATGGCCAGATGAACGAACCGCCTGGAGCCCGTGCCCGCGTCGCCCTGACCGCGCTCACACTGGCGGAGTATTTCCGCGACGATGAGGGTCGGGACGTGCTGCTCTTCCTGGACAACATCTTCCGTTTCACCCAGGCCAACTCAGAAGTTTCGACCCTGCTCGGCCGTATGCCTTCGGCCGTCGGTTATCAGCCGACTTTGTCGACTGACTTGGGCGAACTCCAGGAACGGATTACCACGACGCGGAAAGGTTCGATTACCTCGGTCCAGGCGATTTATGTCCCCGCCGACGACTTGACCGACCCGGCGCCGGCGACGACGTTCGCGCACTTGGACGCGACCACGGTGCTGTCGCGGCAAATCGCCGAGTTGGGTATATATCCGGCGGTGGACCCGCTCGACTCAACGTCACGAATTTTGGATCCCCATGTAGTCGGCTCGGAGCATTACGACGTCGCTCGTTCGGTGCAGCTGATCCTCCAGCGTTACAAAGACTTGCAAGACATCATTGCCATTCTCGGTATGGATGAGTTGTCCGAAGAAGATAGATTGACCGTGGCCCGGGCGCGCAAAATTCAGCGCTTTCTGTCGCAACCGTTTCACGTCGCCGAGGCGTTCACCGGAACTCCCGGCGCCTACGTGGAATTGAAAGACACGATCCGTGGCTTCAAGGAAGTCGTCGACGGCAAACACGACGATATTCCCGAGCAGGCCTTTTACATGGTCGGCACCATCGAGCAGGCTGTTGAGAAAGCCAAGAAGATGGCGGCGGCGTAAGACGAGGCAATAGGCAGGCAGGCAATAGTAGGGGCAAGGCGCGCCTTGCCCCTACATCTCACGCCTAGCACATCGAAATTTGAGATGGCCGACAAAATCACGCTTCGAGTGGTGACGCCGAGTCAGATGCTTCTCGACGAAGAAGTCGATGAAGTCACCGCCCCGGGGGAATTGGGCGAGTTCGGCGTGCTACCGAATCACATCGCTTTTTTGTCGACGCTCGTGCCCGGCGAGATGAGCTACAAGCAGGGCACTAGTAAGACGACTCTGGCAGTAAGCGGGGGCTATGCCGAGGTTTTGGATAATGTTATGACCGTATTGGCGCCAGCTGCGGAGTTCGCTGCGGAAATCGATATAGCGCGAGCGCAGCAGGCCAAAGAACGCGCGGAAAATCGGCTGGCCGAGCTCAACCGGGAAGAAAAGGATTGGGACGCAGCCGAAGCGGCACTGCAATGGGCAGTTGTGCGATTGCAGGTTGCCAGCAAAGAAGCGAGACGATAGAAGAAAGAGACAAGGAGGAAGATTTATGGCCGAAGCAGCCAAACAAGAACCGGTCGTCACCATGTGGAGTAAGGAATTTACCTATGACCGGTGGATGAAAACGAAGGGGATTCCGATCCATACCGGTTATTATATTGAAGATTTACGTACCATCGAGTTGGAGTGGTGGGAAGAAAGAGGATGCAAAGCCGCATTCATTCAGCTGTTGGGCCAAGAAGGTGTTAGCTCGGCACGTGTAAGTGAAATTGCACCCGGCAAATCAACGCCTCCGATCAAGTTCGCCCTCGATGAAATCGTCTACGTATGTTCTGGTCGCGGCCTCTCGACTGTGTGGGCCGAAAACAAACCCAAGAAGAGCTTTGAGTGGCAAGAGCATTCGATGTTTTTGGTGCCGCGCCACCATCAGCATGTTTTCAGCAATATGCAGGGTGACAAGCCGGTACGGCTGTTTCATTATAGTTATATGCCGATGGCCATGTCCGCTCTGCCGGACCCTGAGATGTATTTCAACAACTCGTTTGAGCCGACCACTGCCATAACAGAAGGGGACTTTTACTCTGAGGCCAAACTGGTCCAAGCCAAGGACTTCGACGAAGGGCTCGGTTTGCGGGGTTTTTGGTACGGCAATTTCTTTCCCGACATGCGCGCGTGGAACAAGCTCGACGCCAACGAACGACGGGGTGCCGGCGGTAAAAGCGTGTTCATGCAGTTCCCAAATTCCGAATTGACCGCGCATATGTCGGTCTTTGCACCGAAGACCTACAAGAAGGCGCACCGCCATGGTCCGGGCCGCGCGATCATCATTCCGGCGGGCGAAGGCTATTCGATCATGTGGGAAGAAGGCAAAGAGAAGATCGTTTGCCCGTGGCATGAATGCAGCATGGTGACGCCGCCTAACAAGTGGTTCCACCAGCATTTTAACGCCGGCGGTGACATGGCGCGTTATCTCGCGCTGCATCCGCCGATGCAGTTCCACGGCCACGCGGAAAAAGTCGAAGACCGCGCCAAAGACCAGATCGAGTATCCCAACGAGGATCCATTCATTCGTAGAAAGTTCGAAGAGGAATTGGGCAAGCGCGGGATCAAGAGCATCATGCCGGAGGAATGCTACACCAACCCGGAGTACGAGTGGTCCAAGGCGATGGGTAAACAATAGGCGATTCCTCCCGAGCGGAAATTAGGTAAGCTAAAGGAATCCCCGCCGCGCGCGGGGATTCCTATTATTAGGGTATGGAAAATTCGCGCGAAAAATTGAGGCGAAAGATGCACGACGACATTTATGATCACGACCATCCGGACAATTTCATCATCGGAGAAGACGAGATTGTCACCGATATCGAAGGGCTCGAGATGTTCTCGCTCAAGAGCGTGGGCATCGATATCGGTTCATCGACGTCTCATTTGATTTTCTCCCACATCACGTTGCGGCGCGAAGGCGCGTCGCTGTCCGGAAAATTCAGAGTGACCAACCGCGAGGTGCTTTACCGCTCACCGATCATGCTGACTCCCTACGTGTCGGCGACCAAGATCGATACCGACAAGGTTAATGAGTTTATTCACAGCGCCTATAAAGAGGCGGGCCTGACGCCGGAGGATGTCGACACCGGCGCCGTGATCATCACCGGCGAAGCGCTCAAGAAAGAAAACGCCCAGCCCATCGTCGAGAACTTCGCCAAATACTCGGGCAAGTTTATCTGCGCCGCGGCGGGTCATAATCACGAAGCGCTTCTTGCGGCGTATGGTTGCGGCGCGGTGGATTTGTCGAAGAGCGAGCACAAAATCGTGCTCAACGTCGATATGGGTGGCGGCACGACGAAATTCTCTCTGGTGGAAGACGGCGTCGTGACGCAAACGGCTGCGATCAACATCGGGGCGCGTCTGATCGCTTTCGACGAGAAGGACAAGATCACGCGCATCGAAGATGCCGGCCGGACGATGATGAAAGAGCTCGGCTACAAAGTGGAGCTCGGTCAGACGATTACTGAAAAAATGAAGGAAGACTTCGGCGCCTACATGGCGAGAATTCTCTTCGAGACGATTGAAGAAGGACCAAACTCGCCCATGGCTAGTTCGCTAATGGTTACACCGTCGTTCACCAATTATCGCGGTTTCACGCAAATACAGCATATTGTTTTCTCCGGCGGCGTTTCCGAGCATGTCTATGACCGCGATCCCAAAGCCTATGGTGACATCGGGCCCGTGCTCGGTAAGAACATGCGCGAGTATTTGAAGAAACTGCCGAAGGGTATCCTGCGCGAGCCCATCGAAGGTATTCGCGCTACCGTCATCGGCGCCGGCGAATACACCATTCAAGCCAGCGGCAACACCAGCTATGTTTCTAACGAAAAGGCGCTGCCGGTGCACGGACTCAAAGTCATTCAAGCAGCCATTCGCGATGGTGATTCGGTGAGTGAATCGCTCAGGCAATCGTTGCGTAAGTTCGATTTGCCGCGGTTCACTGCGGGCTTGGCCTTGTCTTTAAGCGTGAGCGGCGTGCCGGATTATCAATCGGTCAAGCGCATCGCGGCAGGCGTCGCTGAGATTTTAAAAGATTCAGACGACACGAAATGTCCGCTTTATCTCACTTTGGATCTCGATATCGCCAAGTCCCTCGGCGGTATTCTCAAAGATGAGTTCAAAGTGGCGCGCGACATCATCGCCGTGGATGGCATCGAGGTCGGTGACTTGGATTACATCGACATCGGCGAGTGCCTGGGTATCACCGAAGTCATTCCCGTCACCGTTAAGTCATTGATGTTTCCGACGACGCATGCCGATTAATTTAACCTGATCCGCGCATTTGATGGTAAGGCCTCGCTGCATGCGGGGTCTTTGTTTATCGCGTCGGTGCGCCAATCTATTCGACGGCCGGGTATGTCATGGAGCTAACCGAGATCCTGCGGTCGATTTTTTCCGATTTTTTAATGATGATATGGATTGATAGAGTAAATTGTCGGGAGGAACGCCACGATGTCCAAGGCGATGCAAGCAGAAGGAAAAATGTGGAGTAAGATTTATACCTACGATGAATAGATGGAGGCTCAAGGTATTCCCATTTACCGCGGTTATTACGTCGAGGATCTGAGGATGGAATGGAAAGAACACTTCCCTTGTTGCAAGAGAATCACACCGGTGTCGCGATCAGTGTCACGCTGAAGGCCGCGTGCAGTTGACCGTCGTCTCGACGGCTGTGCTGGATGGTAAGCTCGGGTTCGGGTCGCGGGGGTACACCGTCAAGGTCAAGAATATCGAATGGACCGGCGGGCGCTGGCGAGATGCGGCAGCGCGAGTTAGTCAATACTCACTGCCGGCCCGCAGGCCCTTTTTCTACATCCCGATTCATCTGAACTGAACGTGTCCAATCATCGGCGTCCGACTCTTAAACAACTGGAACGTTTTGAGCGTTTGGAACCAGATCGCTTATGGAACGACTTGAACGAAGCGCAGCGATTGAACGGCTTGAACGATTTGAACGCTCAATAGAGTATAACACTGAGATATGCATCTTCCTGTGAACCCGCCAGTTTTGCCGATGCTCGCCAAGCGGGTCGGCGAATTACCCGTAGGCGGAACATGGATCTACGAACCGAAATGGGATGGGTTTCGTGCACTGGTGTTTCGCGACGGGGACGAGATCCTGATCCAGAGTCGCGACGAAAAATCGCTGAACCGCTACTTTCCGGAACTGCTCGAACCGCTCCGGTCACAGTTGCCAGCTCGCTGCGTGCTTGACGGCGAAGTCGTCGTCGCAAAGGATGGCGCGCTCGACTTCGATGCCCTGCAGCTCCGCATTCATCCCGCTGCGTCGCGGGTGAAGCTTCTTTCACAAGAAATCCCGGCATCGATCGTGTTTTTCGATCTCCTCGGCGAGGGAGACCGAGATCTGCGGAGCATGGCGTTCCAAGATCGTCGACTCATGCTGGAATCGCTGCTTTCATCCGCAGCGCCGCCGATCCACCTGACGCCCGCAACCAGAGAATTAAGCATAGCGGCGGACTGGTTTCGTCGCTTCGAGGGCGCCGGTCTCGACGGCGTCATCGCTAAGCCGGTTTCAGGAACCTACGAACCCAACAAGCGCGTGATGCTCAAGGTCAAGCACGAGCGCGAGTGCGATTGTGTCGTTGCCGGCTTTCGCTGGCACAAGAAAGGTGAGCGCACGGCTGTTGGCTCACTCCTGCTCGGCCTTTTCGATGACTCCGGTGCGCTGCAGCATGTCGGCGTCTGCGCGAGCTTCACGGAAAGGAAGCGCCGCGAGCTCGTAGAATTCCTCACTCCGTACTGCAAGAACGCTCTGGCCGCTCACCCTTGGAAAGATTGGGCCGAGCATGCACCAGCGAGCGGAGAAGCCGAGCATCGCATGCCCGGGGGCCAGAGCCGTTGGAGCCAGGGCAAGGACTTGTCTTGGGAGCCGCTACGTCCCGAACTGGTCGTCGAAGTCGCTTACGACCACATGCAGGGCAGCCGCTTCCGTCACACAGCGCAGTTTCGCAGGTGGCGCACGGACAAGCAGCCGAGTGACTGCACGTATGCCCAGCTCGAAGTTGTTCCACCACAAGAGCTGTTGGTGATTTTCGCCGGCGGTCAGTGAATTTCGCTACCTCTGATGCTGCTTCGAAGCGCGTCGGCTGCGCCATTCACGCGTTGGATCCTCATCCGGGTCGGGGGGTTCTTGCGGTGGGCGCAACCCTTCCGGCACATTTCGCAGGTTCACTCGGATGCGGGTCCAGGTCGACGACCTGCCACGCATGGAGTCGATCAGCACGTCGTCGACGGCGAGAAGGGTGGCCACTTCCGGATGTTTACTCTTCCACCTTTCGAGACCGGCGAGGGCCGCTTCTCGGTCCGGAGAGTTCGCGACCACCAGAAGTGGCGCCCTGGTCCGTGGCTTTTTCACGGTGGGTTTTTTCGCTGTGGAGCGGGCGCGCGAAGGCTGCACACGCGGTGCTTCGCCCTCCATCTTACGAAAGTGTGGCGGCCAGGGTGCGTCGCCGAGACCCGCCGCCTCGTCTTCCGCCGCGAGCTCGAGCAGCTTTTCGAGCGAACCTGGCCCGTCGTCGATGCCTGCGTGCGGATCACCGAACTCCGCGAAGCGCTTGGGAACCGTGAGCACGGTGAAGTCAGCCGGGTCGCAGTCGGGGACCTCATGCCACTGAAGTGGCGTGGACACACGGCCGTCGGGAAGCGGGCGCACGGAATAGGCAGAGCACGTCGTGCGGTCCTTGGCGTTCTGGTTGTAGTCGAGGAACACGCCGTGACGCTCCTCCTTCCACCACTTTGAGCTGGCCAGGGCCGGTGCACGCCGCTCGACTGCGCGTGATAACGCGAGTGCGGCGCGGCGCACCTCGACGAACGTCCAGCGCTGTTCCAGCCGCACATTCACATGCATTCCCCGTGAACCGCTCGTTTTGGGCCAGCCACGAAGCCCCATCTCCTCGAGAAACGATTTCACCTCGAGAGCAACACGGCGCACGTCGTCCCAGCCGACGCCAGGACCTGGATCGAGATCGACGCGCAACTCGTCCGGGTGCTCAAGATCGCGGGAGCGCACGGGGTGTGGATGGAGCTCGATGCAGCCCAGGTTCACGATCCACGCGAGCCCCGCTGCGTCATCGATGACGACCTCCTCTGCTTTGCGGCCCGATGGGAATGACAGCGTAACGGTTCGCAACCACGAGGGCCGCTCGGCGGGCGCGCGTTTCTGATAGAACGCCTGGCCTTCGGCACCGTCGACGAAGCGCTTGAGAACCAGCGGACGATCCCGGATTCCAGCGAGAGCGCCCGGCGCGACCGACAGATAGTAGCGCACGAGATCGAGTTTCGAGAGCTTCGTCTGCTTAGAAAAATACGGCTTGTCCGGGTGGGTCACGCGGACCTCGCGTCCCTCAATCGACAGAACCTCGGCTGTGTCATCCTTCATCACTGAATCAGCTTAACGCTCAGCATTGCGGCCGGCTCCTTACAGCCTAACAATTCCGTTTAATAGATCTAGTCATCTTTTTGATCTGCATGTCGAATTGTATCGATTTGTAATTATCTCTTGAAGCATTTGGGAAAAGGATAGACTCATGTCCTCCTCTGACTTTCCGCACGGCGACCCCTCCACAGAAGAAAACTACGTCATTCGCTGTAGGTCTTGACGTGAAATTCTCATTGACCATAATAGTCATATAAATCTGACTAAGTAGGAGGCTATGTGAAGACTACAACTGTATCGAAGTTAAAGGCGTCGCTGAGCAAATACTTAAGATCGGTCAAGGCGGGCGAAGAGGTTCTCGTCACCGAGCGTGGCCGGCCTATTGCGAAGCTGACTCCGGCCGAAAGTTCCGAGATGTTGCCGGATCAATTAGTTGAAATGGAAAAACAGGGTCTCATCAAGCTCGGTGCAGGAAAGTTACCGAAGGGTTTTTGGGAACTCCCGAGACCCAGCGATCCCAAGGGATTGGTTGCTAAAGCGGTGCTGCGGGAGCGGGAGGAGGGCTGGTGAAGTTCTGGGACACCTCGGCGATTGTTCCTCTACTGGTAATCGAGCCAAGCACCGGAACCGCCAAATCAATTCTGACGGGAGATTCGTCGGTTGTCGTTTGGTGGGGAACAAGGACAGAATGTGTCTCAGCTCTCAACCGGCAAATCCGCGATGGAAGCTTGCGTATCGAAGACGAACGGCAGGCACGTCAGGTGTTACAACAACTTGCCAACGCATGGAGTGAAGTGCAGCCGAGTGAATTACTTCGCGGCACCGCAGAGAGGCTGCTGGCCGTGCATGCCCTTAGAGCGGCGGACGCCCTTCAGCTAGCCGCCGCTTTGCATTGGTGTCAGCGGCAACCCATGAACAGACACCTGATCTCCTTCGATAGCCGGCTTCGAGATGCGGCATACAAGGAAGGATTTACTATCCTTCCCTCCCACATCGACTGAGTTGGCCGTCGAAAATATTAAAATCCAGCAGCAACATTAAAAGATTTGACCGCGCAAACTCTGGCACGAAGATAAAGCCCTAACTCTGCTGGTTGTTCAAAGAAGGGCGGCGCCTTTCTTGAAAAACAAAGTCTGCCCTTTCACTCTGAAATTGAAGCGCGCCGTTTGCGGTTGGCCAAAAACAGTTCGACCAGAGTCCTACTGATCGCGTACACTATAAGGAGAAGAAACGATGAAGAAACGACGCGGATCATCAACGCGGGGTGCGCGAGCCACAGAAAGAAAAAGTATCCGTCAAGTTTTCTACCGGCTTCGGCCAACGACTGGAACGTTTTGAACGTTTGGAACGGCTGGAACCAGTTAACTCGTAGGATCTTGATTCCTCGCCAGGCACTTTCATTTTAACGATTTCGCTTAGTCGATCTCGTTTCTGTATTAATCTGCGTCTGCTCCACGTAGTCTGACTCCATGCGGCCCCTGCATTTTATTTGGCATTAATTTGATTTTTATTTTCTCATTGCTGATAAGTTTCGTGCAGTCGCTTTTAACCGGCTGTAAAACTCTATGGCTGTCGAGGTGTGCCAAATTTTTGGCGAAAGGAAAAGCTTATGAAGCAATATATCTTTCTTCTCGCGACGATGGCAGCGCTCGGTGCCGTCAGCAGTGACAGGGACCAGAGCATTGGCGCTGAAGGCGCCCAGGCCAATCCTGCCATGAGCGTTTTTGTCAGTAGTACTGAGAGCAAGACGGCCAACTTGGGTGGGTTGCGCGGAGCGGATAAGGTCTGCCAGGAGCTGGGGCGCGCAGTCGGTCTCGGCAACAAGACCTGGCGCGCCTACTTGAGCGCCGAGCGGGATCCCGACAACGGCAACAAGCCGACCGATGCGCGGAGTCGAATCGGCACTGGTCCGTGGTCAAATGCCAAAGGCGTCGTAGTCGCAAAGGATCTTGACGAACTGCACGCCCGCAAAGGAGACGCCGACCTGTTTCTCGACGAGCGCGGGCAGCGCGTTCCCGGCAATTGGCCGAATTCACCAAGACCGAACGCGCACGACATTCTGACCGGCTCGACGGCCGACGGTAAGGTCATGGCTGGAAAGACATGCAACGATTGGACATCGGAGGCTTCAGACCAACAGGCTCAGGTGGGTCACTCCGATGGCCTAGGACCTGGCGGTGATCCGTCCGGGAGATACGCCATATGGAACTCGTCACATGAGAATGGAAGCTGCGCCGATACAGCTCCGCGCGGAGGAGCGGGCCGGATTTACTGCTTCGCGGCGAAATGAGACGGACGAATCAATCCTAGCCCATCTCGTCGCGCTTGCTCGATAGCCACCCTTATTGTGAACAAAATAGTCGAGATGTAAAAGTCTGACCCTAGACTGGTCCCCCCAAATGTGTGATTGCAAGGCCTGGCCCCGAGGCCTGGGCATTCGCGGCTAAATGACTCCGCTCCCGCCCTTCAAGGCCATACGGATTGCGCAAAAATCAGGGACGACTTACAATCTTACGCCACTATGAAATACCTTGTTCTAGGGCTGTTTGCTCTCCTCGTCGGGTGCTCTACGACAACAGTTGATGTGGATAAGAAATTAAATGAGATTGGCATTACCGTCCCGAATCCAAAAATTTCTTTAAAGCTGTCTTTGCACTGGATGCCGCTTGCAAACAGTCTGATTCAACTTCGATCCAAGCCTGTCAATTCTACAAAGAACAGCAAAAATATATTCCCGACGTGGAGCGATTCTCGAAGACAGCGCTTCTGGCTCCTGATTCATTGACGGATGCAGAACGGTCAGTTTCTAACAACATCACTCTTATTGGGGCCGCGTATCGTGAATACATAGAAGCGAAACGAGCCAACGCGATAGCGAACGGCTTTGGAACTCGTTTGTAGCGAGGGCAGCGGTAGGAACCCTTTTTTCTCGTCCTGCTCCCCCACCCCAGGTTAATTGCCAAATCTACGGCGCAGGAAACTATCATGGGGGCCAATGTCAATAAAGACTTCGCACTTGGAATTGAAGACTGTAATCAGGAGACAACGGTTTGATGGCAAGATGGGAAATTACCTTTTGGTGCGAGACTTGTAACAGGGATATAAATGGTCGAGTACACAGCAATGACTCGCTGCCTGAGAATGCCAAACCGTGGCTTCTCGAACAACTAAAACATGACCATTTCGACGATAATCATCTTACCTGCAAATGTGGAAAGAGTATTAAACGACACGAGATTGCTGACGGAGTGTGGGATGGGAACGCGATGAAAGCGATATGCCGAGACTGCGCTGAATCAATCTATGGTGCAGCTCGATGATTCACTACGATCCTAACCCAAGACCTAATAGCCAAGTGAGAGAAAAAACCCATGACCAAGTTAACCACGGAAGAAGATACAGACCATGCTTATTCAGTCGTTTTTTCAGTTGGCCGAACTTTGTCTGGTTCGTTCCAAGAGCCTGATGATTATATCGTGGAGATCAATGGACATATATCTGACGAGACAGAAGAAGTCGGACGTATGACGGGGTACATTATACAAGTCGGCCGAGCCTTGGAGGAAAGGCAAAATTTATTTGAAGCTTGTGACGCCCATAGTCAAACTGTAGAAGACTATTACGAAGCTCTTTTTGATTTTGATACGGGCGAAGTCAAAGAATCTATTCAAGAACAATTGGATTCTTTTCAGATTGGCGAAATTTTGATTTTGGACAGAATCGAGGTGTTACCAGCCCATAGGAAACGGGGTCTCGGTTTAGCCGTAGCTTGTTCTTTTATTGACACGTTTGGGGGTAATACTCATGGCTTGGCGGTGGGGTTGCCTCATCCGTTACAGTTCAGCGCCGAGGGAAAAGAAAGTGAATGGAGCAAAATGATGCAGTTTGAAAACCTCCCTACGGATGAAAAACTCGCCACAAAAAAACTTGAAGACTATTGGGCCAAACTTGGAATGAAATGTCTCAAAGGGATTGATATTCGTGGGTCAAAGGTCTATGCGCTATCTCTTGACCAGCGACGACCGACAATGGCTCAATTAGCGACAGATTTATAGCGCACTGGCATTACTTCAACTGTAATCGTATATATCCTGCCCTGATTGCCGATACGACCCAATAATCTCCAAACACCCAATCATCCAACAACCAGCCGCAGCCCGAATATCAGAGTTGCTGACGTCCAGGGTCAGACTTTTACTTCTCGACTTTCTTGCTCAGTGCCTAGACCGTTTCCGCGAAAAGAGTCTTTGGGGTCCACCATCGGGTCTCTTGATTCTTAGATTTGCCATTGCCAGTGGGAAGTGAACCAAGTGGCGGTGAGTTTTTAGAATCAAGAGTCCTGACCCCCGATCGGCCTTTTCTCGATTCATCGAATAAGCCGAAAGTAGACTTGCACTGAAAAACCTATGAAGGCTTTTTTCATCCTTTATCCCTCAAACTTCATCCTTTGAGTCCGCTATCTCCACAACTGGTCGAAGAACCCCGACCGCTTTACCTCTTCGACATAGCGGTTGTCGTAGTAGGCGGTCACCGGCATTGCGGCCGCCGCTTGCGCTTCGATCAAATTGCTCTGCACCATTTGTTTTGTCGTGGAGCGTAGCGCGCCCTCCGGCACCAAGCCCTCTTTGGAATAGTTTTCCGTCGCGAAGCGGTACACCTGCTCTAGCAGATCCGGGTCCTTCATGGGCATCCACTTCATGATCACTTTCTTGGTAAACTCTCGATCGGTTTGGATCAGCTTGAGCGATTCAGCCGTGAATTTAATCACACGGATAATGGTGTCTTTATCTTTCTCCGCCACCGACCGACGGCCGACGATTCCATTGGTGATAAACTCGGTGACCTTCTGGAGATCGCTAGGCGAGAATAGCTCATTATAACCCTGCTTCTTCAATTGGAAATTGTAAGGCGGCGAAAACACCGCGCCGTCCACCGAGCCGCGCACAAGACCGGCCGATGCCTCCGGTTGTCCTCCCAATTGCAGGATGGTTACCCCTTTCAGACCTTGGCTGTCGATCGCCGTTTGCAAGGCGAAATGGGTGGCGGTGCCGAGCCGGCTGACGCCGATCTTTTTTCCCACCATGTCCTC
>WNGE01004442.1_pt1 | contig 26234 bp, 22 predicted proteins | sample 5400651 | NCBI WGS metagenome assembly WNGE01 (sample SAMN13153370, study PRJNA577476) | soil metagenome | isolation source: 60 cm soil or saprolite under grassland replicate 2 | place: USA:California | collected 2016-06-15 | reverse complement strand
CGCGCAGTCCGGTTGACCCGATGTACATCCCCGGGCGCTTGCGGACCGCCTCCAAACCCTCAAGAACTCTGATCGAATCTGCTGTATAGGCCGTTGCCATTGAACTCCTTGTCAAGGCCCAGATCGGGCACAGCGCAACCTACTACGCCATCTCGCGACGGCGGAACAAGCGCGTACGCGGTGCGCAGAGGGGGGAAAGCTCCCTGACGAGTATACCACGCATCGGCCCGATCCCGGTTACGTTCATGCAGGTCAGAAGGCAGATCCCGGCGCTGGGAGCAGGTCGGGCCGGCGGCCTCGCGCAGCTGCTCGGCTTGCCTTGCTCCACGCTGCTCTGAGGCTCGCCCGAGCGGCGCTCCGCGCCGATCCTCGGGGCGCCAACGAGGGTGCCGCGTGCCGGGCGCCGTTGCCGGGCGCCGTTGCCGGGCGCCGTTGCCGCTCTTCCCCTTCGCCCCCTCCTCGCCCGCATCCCGCATCGTGGTCATCGCCCCCTGCCTACCGGCCGCGACACTGATGGTGGGACAAATCAGGCCCCACGTCCGTCCTCATGACCCTGGAGCGCTACGAGGCTCTGGCGCTCCAGTCCTCGTCCCGGCGTCGTCCCGGCGTCGTCCCGGAGGTCGTCACCGACCGCTGCGTCTGCCGTGCCCGTAGCCGCGCCGATCGCCGGTGCGGACACAAACCTGCTTGACGATGCCTGGCCCCACGGTGGTAGTCAGGCGGTCCAGAAGCGCTCCCTGGAGGTACGAGAGCTGGGTGGCCCAGGCGGCGGAGTCGGCCACGATCAAGAGGGTGCCGTCGTCATCGAGCCGGTGCGGCTGGCAGTGGGTGGCGACCGCTTGGCCGACCACGTCGGGCCAGCGCGCAACCACGCGGGCGGCCATCAGCCGCTGCTGCCAACCTCGTGAACGCAGCAGCCGGTCAATCTCCTCTCCGATTGGCCGCGGGTCCCGGCTCACGGGCCAGCCTCTCGCACGATGTCGCCTGGTTTCACGTGAAACATCGTCGCCTTGAGCTCGGCCGGCAGCTCGTCGGGCAGCGACGCCGTGATGATCGTCTGCTCGACCGTGACAGCGAAGTCCGCCAGCCGCTTGCGCCGGCGCCGGTCGAGCTCGGCAAACACGTCGTCGAGAAGCAGCACTGGCTCCTCCCCCTCGCTCGTCAGAAGCTGGTGTGCGCCAAGGCGGAGCGCGAGCGCCAGGGACCACGCCTCCCCATGCGAAGCGTGGGTCCGCGCGGGGAGTCCGCGAAGCGACAGCGCAAGCTCATCCCGATGGGGTCCTGAGAGGGTGATGCCGCGCTCGACCTCACGTACCCGATCCCCCCGCAGCCGCTCCCGCAGAGCTTGGGCGAGCGGGTTCGGCTCCGGGTCGGCCGCCTCGTTCCCGAGCACCGACGAGACGTAGATCATCTCCACAGAGTCGGGCCGAGCCGCGAGCTCCTGGTACGAACGCTCGACCGGCGCCCGGATCGCGTCGATCAGGCGCAGGCGCTCCGCCCACAGCTCGCCGCCGGTGCCGGCGAGCTTCTCGTCCCAGACGTCCAGTGTGGCGAGCCCTGGGCCCGTCGGCAGGCGACCACCGGCGCTCCTCAGCAGCGTGTTCCGCTGCCGCAGCACCCGGTCGTAGTCGTGCCGGATCGCCTGATACCGCGGGAGCCGCTGGATTGCGAGCATGTCCAGGAACCGCCGGCGCTCCTCGGGGTCGCCACGGACCAGAGCCAGATCCTCGGGCGCGAACAACGTGGCCCGGACGATGCCGAGCAGATCCCGGGCACGCGGGGACGGGGCTCGGTTGACCCGACCACGCACCCCGGACCCGGGCCGAATCTCCAGATCGACCAGGATCGTCCGACCAGCTCGCACGGCGGCCGTCCGAATGACCGCTGTAGAGGCGCCCACGCGTACCAAAATCGAGTCCTGACCGATACGGTGCGACGCCAATGTGGCCAAGTAGCCAATGGCCTCCAACACACTGGTCTTCCCGGCGCCGTTCGGGCCCACCAGCAACGAGGGGCCCGGCGACAGGTCAAGAGCGATGGCGGGGTGATTGCGAAAGTCCACCAGCTCCAGGCGCTCGAGGTGCATGCGCTCACCCGCCCGCGATCACCGCTCGCCAAGGCCTGGTCGATCGTCGTGCCCGCTCCCTATGACCGGCCACGACGCCAGCCTCCCCGCCCGACGCTGGCCCCCGCCGACGCGGCGCCGAGCCGGCCCCGCCCGTCCTCGGCCCGGGCCGCGTCGGCGGGCAGTGCCGGAGGTGCGGTGGACACATGGTGAGGACCTCGTTCGCGACAACACGGGTGCGGAGCATGTCAGGAGCTCAGACCGGCAGGCGGACCGGCATCAGCAGGTACAGGAACCCCCCGCGCTCGTTGCCATGGACGAGCGCGGGCTTCAAGCCGTCGCGGACCTCGAGCATCACCTCGTTGTCCTCCACCGCGCCGACCCCCTCGCTCAGGTAGGTCGGGTTGAATGCCACGGTGAGCGCCTCCCCCTCGTACTTGGCCTCTACCGCGGCCGCGCCGCGGCCAACGTCCTGGAGGCTGCCATCGACCTGCAGACGCTCGCGGTCAAAGGTCATCCGCACCGGGTTGTTGTTCTGCCCGTAGGGCGCGACCTGCTTGAGCGCGTCCAGGAGGATCTGGCGCTCGATGGTCGCGACGCTCTCGTAGCCCGACGGGATGAGGTTCCGGAACGGCGGGAACTCCCCTTCGACCAGACGGGAGGTGAGCCGTCGCCCGCCGCCGGCGAAGGTGATCTGGTGCGGCTCGATGCTGATCTCGACCGCCGTCTCCCCGGCAAGGGCCCGCGCCGCCTCGGTCAGTGCCCGGGCTGGCACCAGCGCGGTGGTCGGCTGATGCGACCAGGTCCACTCGAGCTCGCGGACGGCGAGCCGGTACGAGTCGGTCGCGGCGAGCGTCAGCCGCTCGGGCTCGGCCTCGAACAGCACCGCCGTCAGGACCGGACGCGCCTCGTCATGCGAGGCCGCGCGAGCCACCTGCGCGGCCGCGCCGGCGAGCACGTCACCCGGCAATGTCGCGGACTGCTCGAGCGACGGCTGCGTCAGCGAGGGGAAATCCTCGGCGTCGAGCAGCCGGAGCTCGTGCGAGACCTGCCCGCAGCGTACGGTGAGGCCTCCCTCCACCGCCTCGACCTCCACCATGCCCGCCGGGAGGTTGCGGACCACGTCACCGAAGATCCGTCCGGGCACCACGACCTTGCCGTCGGTGCTCCCGCGGACGTCGATGACCGCCTCGCCCGTGTGCTCCAGGTCGGTCGAGGCCAGACGCAGACGCTGGCCGGTCAGTTCCAGGAGAGTACCGCCGAGCACGGGCAGGGTCGGACGGGTGGAGACCGTCCGGCTCACCCAAGCAACCGCGTCGGCAAAGCTGTCGCGCTCAGTCGTGAACTTCACGGTCGACCTCCACTGACTGTCCCCGGTTATTGGTTGTCATCCCCATGCCGCGCCGCCCCTCACGTGCCCTGCTGGGCCCGGAGCTTGATCCGGTTGGTCAGTTCCTGGACCTGGTTGTAGATGCTACGGCGCTCCCGCATCAGGCCACGGATCTTCTGAGAGGCGTGCATGACCGTGGTGTGGTCCCGGCCACCGAATGCCTGGCCGATCTTTGGGAGCGACAGGTCGGTGAGCTCCCGCGTGAGGTACATCGCCATCTGCCTTGCCGTCACCAGCAGCCGGGACCGGCTCGAGCTGGTGAGGTCCTCGATCGTGACCCCGAAGTAGGTGGACTTCTCAGCCATGATGATCGGCACCGAGACCTCGTGGCTGCCCTCGTCCGGGAACAGGTCCTTCAGCACGATCTCGGCCAGTGCCAGATCGATCGGGCTGCGGTTGAGCGAGGCGAAGGCGGTCACGCGGATCAGCGCCCCCTCGAGCTCGCGGATGTTCGACTGCACCTTCGAAGCGATGAATGACAGCACGTCATCGGGGACGTTCAGCCCGTCCGCACTTGACTTCTTGCGCAGGATCGCGATCCGCGTCTCCAGGTCGGGAGGCTGGATGTCGGTGATGAGACCCCATTCGAACCGGCTGCGGAGCCGGTCCTCGAGCGTGGCGATCTGCTTGGGCGGCCGGTCCGATGAGATCACGATCTGTTTGTCGGCATTGTGCAGTGCGTTGAAGGTGTGGAAGAACTCCTCCTGTGTGCGCTCCTTTCCCTCCAAGAACTGTATGTCGTCAATGAGCAGAATGTCGTTGTCACGGTAGCGGCGCTGGAAGGCTCCTGCCCGATCGTCCCGGATGGCGTTGATGAAGTCGTTCGTGAACTGCTCGCTGGTCACATAGCGGATCCGCAACTGCGGGTAGAGATTGCCGGCGTAGTGGCCGATGGCGTGCAGCAAGTGGGTCTTGCCCAGCCCGGCGCCCCCATAGATGAACAGGGGGTTGTACGACTTCGCCGGCGCCTCCGCGACCGCCACCGCGGCCGCGTGCGCGAACCGGTTCGACGACCCGATGACGAACCGCTCGAAGGTGTACTTCGGGGTGAGCTGCGGGCGGTCGTTCGGACTCTGAACCAAGGCCGCGGGACGATGCTCGTCGTCGCCGACCTCTTCGACCTCCCGGACCGTGACCCGGATGTTCAGCGGGCGTCCCGCTGTCCGAGCGAGCGCGGCCAGCACGGTGGGTGCGTAGCGCTGCTCCACCCACTCCTTCACGAACTCGTCAGGCACGGCAAGGACCAACGTGTCGCCCACGATCGCGACGGGACGTGTCTGCGCGAGCCACGCCTTGTGCGTCGACCCCGCGCCGTCCAGTGACTCCAGGCAGATGGTCCAGATCGTCGCCGCGTCCTGATGCAGATCCTCGGCCACCGACCTCTCGCCCCTTTCCGGTGCTCGGGTCTCCACGGGCACCCCCACTTCGTAGCCCAAGGGGGCCACTGCCCCCCCACGTGTCCACAGGCTCATCCACAGGTGTGGAGAACTAACCCTCTTATGGGCGTGGAAGTCCCACCACAGTTGGTGCCGGGAGAGACGGCTGAACCTCGCTCGAGCGAGCAGAAGGCCGTACGGGGAAGCCGGGCCGACGCGTGGGCCGCCGAAGTGAAGGCTGCCGGAGGATAGCATCGCCGCTCGTGCCTCCTCAAGGCTCTAGGGGCACCTTGTGGAAGACTCACGAAGCTCCCAGGGTGCCGGCCAGCAACCTACGCCCTGCGTTGACGCCGGGCTCTCAGCGCTCATTGTGCAACGAGGCCCCGACAAGGCCGGTGTGACCCGATCCCGGCTGGACGGTCGGAAGGCCGACCAGGGCTCCCTTGTCAAGTCACCAATCAGCCGATCGCCTCGTTTATCCCAGTTCTTCGTGGATGTCCATCCTCGTGCTGTGGATAAGTGGAGAATCCTGTGGATAACGGGCGGTGGCCTTCCTTGGACTCCAGGGCGGTCGGCTCCACGGGAGGATGCTTCCCGGGGGTCCCACCCAGGGTTATCCCCAGCGTATTGGTTTGATTGAGTGAGAGAACAGAGAACCTAGTAAGAACCATAGGCCCTGTGGGAATGTGGACAAGCTGCCATCCTCCCTGCTCACGAGGTCTGTGGTTGTCAAGAGGTGCCTGGGGACACCCGTGCCGGTCATCCCCAGGTGACCCCGCGGTGCCAGCATCTGGCCAGTTGTCCACCGCTCGTCAACAGCTCATCCCCCGAGTCGTCCCCATGCCCAGAGTGCCCAGTCTGGGTCCCTGGGACGTCCATCGTTCGCTTGATTGGCAATCTTGTCATGTTTATACACTTCATACGGTTCGGTCGTATCTTGATGCTCCCCGGCCCGGGGAGGCACCGGATGTGGCCCACAGGGGCCATGCCCGCTGCGGCCAGCGGGTACGATTCGCAGGTCACTTGACGGGGAAGGCTGAAGCGGCCGCGTTGACGCCTGCTTTCGCAGGCCCGTACCATCGGTTCTTCGGTGCCGTCTCAGCGCCGAACCTCTGCCTGCCTTCCATCATGACCGGCTTAAGGGAGTCGTTCTCGTGAAGCGCACATTCCAACCAAACAACCGTAAGCGCGCAAAGACGCATGGCTTCCGCCTCCGCATGCGGACCCGCGCTGGGCGTGCCATTCTCGCCAGGCGGCGTGCCAAGGGTCGCCAGCGGCTCTCCGCCTAGGGATGAACATGGCCACCGTCAACCGCTTGAGTTCCCCTGCGGCGTTCCGGTCGGTGTTCACGACCGGCCGGTCCTACGCCCGGGGCTCGGTCGTGATGTACGTCGCCAAGCGCGCGACCGGCGGCGGGCCTGCCCGCGCCGGGTTCGTCGTCAGCCGGAAGGTGGGTGGCGCCGTCGCTCGCAACCGGGCCAAGCGGCTGCTGCGGGAGGCACTCCGCTTGGAAGGCAGGGAGATCCCGGAGGGCCTGGACCTGGTCGTCGTCGCCCGCCCATCGGTCGCCGAGGCGTCGTACCGCGATGTCGCCGGCGACTTGCGGACCGTCCTCGCCGCGGCAGGGCTCCGCACCGGCGATGGGGGGTGACGAGAGACTTGAGTGGATCGAGTGGATCGAGAACGGGCATGGCGGGACGGACGCTGGTCGCCGCCATCCGGGGGTATCAGCGGTGGATCAGTCCCGCGCTGGGGTCTCGCTGCCGCTTCTCCCCGTCCTGCTCCGAGTACGCCAAGACCGCTGTCGAGACGCACGGGGCGCTTCGGGGCTCGTGGCTGGCCCTGCGGCGCCTGGCGAAGTGCCAGCCATTCCACCCTGGCGGGATCGACCCGGTTCCTCCAGTCCGACCGGACCATCGAGCGCCTTCCGCGGTACGGTGAGGTAGTGAACGTCAGCCCGCTCGAGAGAGGCTCTTCGTGAGGATTTTCGACGCCTTCCGGGACGCGCTGTACGTCGTCCTGAAGACTTTCCAGCACGGGACCCACCCGGTGCTGGGCAGCCAGAGCTACTGGTTCTCGATCGTGCTGCTGACGATCGCGGTGCGCATCGTCCTGATCCCGCTCACCGTCAAGCAGGTACGGTCGACGCGGGTCATGCAGGAGCTCCAGCCGGAGCTCAAGAAGCTTCAGGCGAAGTACAAGAACGACAAGCAGAAGCTCCAAGAGGAGCTGATGAAGCTCTACCGCGAGCGCGGCTTCAACCCCATGGCGGGCTGCTGGCCCCTTGCGGCTCAGTTGCCGTTCTTCTGGGCGCTCTACCGGGTGATCTACAGCCGCAACATCGGTGGGCACCCGAACATCCTGCTGGGGAAGACCTTCTTCGGCTTCCCGCTGGAGCAGCGCTGGAGCATGCTCCATGGCTGGGGCGACAAGCTGACGTCAGTACCTGGGCTGACCATCCTGGGGCTGATCATCGCCATGGCGGTGACCACCTACGTCTCCCAACGCCAGCTCATGGCCAAGCAGACCGCGGAGGTCAACCCGCAGCAGCAGATGATGCTGCGGATCATGCCACTCCTGTTCGTGGTCTTTGCCGTGAACGTGCCGCTCGCCGTCGTCCTCTACTGGGTCACGACCAACCTCTGGAGCATGGGCCAGCAGTGGGTACTCCTGCGCAACGCACCCGCTCGGCCCGGTGTGACCTCGTCGACGCCTGCCACTGCCTCCGCTGCCGCACCGAGCGATGGCGGGAGCCGGAAGGGGGTTGGCGCACTCGGCATCTTCCGTGGGCAGGCGCAGGCACCTGCTACGTCAAAGCAGGGCCAGGGCAACCCCAAGAACGGCAGCGGAGGCACCGGAGGCGCCGCTGGCGAGGGCAAGAGCGCGCCGTCACGAGGCCAACAGGGCGGTGGTGCCACTACCAAGGGCGGTGGTGCCAGCAAGGGTGGTCAGACGAGATCCACACAGACCGGGCGGCCTGGGGCTGGGGGTGGGCGCAAGCCCGGTTCCGGTGGTCGCCCTACCGGAAAGGGCAAGTCGGGTGGCCAGCAGCGCCGAAGCAAGCGCTAGGACGGTCGAGGCTGCCGTCGAGGCAGCCGCTGCGAAGTTGGGGCTGCGGGCAGACCAGGTCGATATCGAGGTCCTCAAGCAGCCGGTTCCCTCCACGTTCGGCAAGATCGGCGAGCCGGCGGTGGTTCGGGTGGTCGAGCGGGCCGGAAGGAAGGAGCCGGTGAGTGACGCTGTGACTGCGGCGACGCAGCCCGAAGCCACTGTCGTGGCGGAGGCGGGCGAGAGCGCCCGGGCGGGGGTGGACCGCCACACGCGCGAAGCTCCCTCGAGCCGCCGGCACCCCGAGGTGACCGACCCCGAAGTTGTCGCCGTCGACACCGAGCTCGCCGCTGACTTCGTCGAGGGGCTCCTCGACGTGGTCGATGTGGACGGCGACATCACAACCTGGGTGGATGCCGCGGGCGGTCACGTGGATATCGAGGGCCCGAAGCTCGATTTCCTGGTGGGCCTGGAGGGAGAGACCCTCGCCGCCCTCCAGGAGCTGACCCGCCTTGCGGTGCTGCGGCAGACGCAGCGCTGGGTGCGGATCACTGTGGACGTCAATGGCTTCAAGGCCCGGCGCCGGGAAGAGATCGCTGCCATGGCTCGGTCAACAGCCGAGCGTGTGGCAACGAGCGGTCGTGACGAAGAGCTCGAGCCGATGATGGCCTTCGAACGTAAGATCGTCCACGACGTCATCGCAACGGTCGCGGGTGTGCAGAGCGAAAGCATCGGCGAGGATCCGAACCGCCGCGTCGTCGTGCGGCCCTCCTGAGCCCTGCTGTGAGCGAAGACCGTCCGCATTATGCCCTGTGTCAATGGCCATTGGGATCTCCCTGGAGACGGTCATGGAGGCTCCTCACTAGTGGCCATGAGGTCCCCCGGTCATGGCCATGTTTCTGCCCCAATGGTGGTCAACGATCTCTCCAGGTGGGTCAGGTCAGGGGCCTTACCCCCTTGCCGAGGGGGCTTCGGTCAGGTAGCGCGACTCGTCCTGGGTGACCACGATGTGGGCGTGGCGCGGCAGCCGGTCGACGGTGGCGGTGGCGGTGGCCAGCGTCTTGGGCATGAGCTCCTCGAACCCATCTGGGGCTGGGTGCAGGTTGCTCGAGACGGCCAGGGCGCGGCGCTGGTAGGCGGGGTCGACCAGCCGGTAGAGACCATCGGCGGCGTCGGGGCTGACCGGCAGCAGGCCGACGTCGTCGATTGCTGGCCGAGCGCTTCCACGAAGTGGCTCTTGCCGGTCCCGGAGGGCCGCAGATGCACAGGTTCTCGCGTCGGCTGACCCATTGCAGGGTGCGCAGCGCCTGCTGGGTGGGTCGGGGGATGGAGCTTGCCTGCTCGTTCCAGGTGGCGAAGGTCTTGCCGGCGGAAACCCCGCGCGGCGGCGGCGCGCACGCACGGTGGCCACGTCGCGGCCGTGGGCTTCTTCGGCCAGCAGCACCGGAGCAGCTCGGCGGGGTCGGGAGCGTTGCGCCCGGGCGGTTCCGATGACCTCGGCGGCGGCGCGCAGGTAGGGCAGGCCCGGGCCGGCGGGCCAGGAGGGTCGCCTCCTGGAGCGGGTCGCCGGCGGGGGCGGCGAACGGGGCTGGTGGCGGCGGGTGGGGAGCACCGGGGGACTTCGGGCTGCTCGGCGAGCTGCAGGTCTAGGCCGAGCTGCGACCAGCCGGCGCGACGGTGCCGGGACAGGAGGCTGGGGGCTCGCCGGCACGCCGCGGGTGGGTGGGCCTGGGCTGGTGGCGCTGGTGGTCCAGGATCGCGGCCAGGTCGCCGTCGTCGAAGCGGCCGGCCAGCGCGACGGTGCCAAGCGCTCGGTCCACCAGGTTGCCGTGCAGTTTGGCCAGGGTGGTGGCCTCGGCCAGGGTGGCGCGGGCCCGTGGCGTGCCGGCTGCGGCGTCCGCCCCCAGCCGCTGCGCCGCGCCCTGCCCGATGGCCAGGAACCCAGGTCTCCTCCGCGCGGCGCGCCCGTGGCTGGCGCTCCGACGCACCCGGCGGACGCGCGACGCACCCGGCGGGTCGTGCTCGTCTGGGGTCCGCTGGCGGCCCGGCCTGGAGCGTGGTGGGCGGGCTGGACCGGCCCATCCCGAGCCGACGTGGGTGACCATGACCTCCTCGCCGGCGACCCGCATCCAGACCCGCTCGTCGACCCGTCCCATGCGGGACCGAGGAGCGCACCCCGCCGACCCTGATGGTGGAGTCCCACATCACCTTGCGGGTCTGCCCAGCCCGCAGAACCCGGCGCAGACCTGCTCCAGCTCGGCAAACGACTGGTAGGCCGCGCGCAGATTCACCCGGGTCGGGACCAGGCCGCGCTTGGCGAGCCGCACGGTCGCCTCCACCCCGCCCTTTGGACTCCGGGTCGGCCGGCATGCAGGTGGCGATCGCGATGCCGTCGTGGCGACTGGCGGCCACGATCAGCGGGTGGCGCACCGCGGCGCACCGCCACCCCGGCGAGATGGTCGGTGGTGACGGTCTGCTCGTTGTCGGTCAGCGCATACGTCGGCACCCACCAAGCTGCCGAACTGTCTGATCCAAAGGAACTGGTCAGCCCCGCTCGGCGCATCCGCTCCACCACCCGACCCGCCTCCCGCAACGCCACGTAGCGGGCGACGGTGTGGTGGTCACTACCGGCCAGCTTGGCCGCCGCCTGACCGGCACTCACGCCAGCCCACCGACGGCTCGGGGAACTTTTCAACCTGGCATCCGCTTGGGCGACCAGGGTGTGCTGCCTGGTGATCGTCGGGTCCGCGCCGATAGCCGCAAAGAGCTGGTAGCGGTCGCCGACAGCACCCGGGAATCGACCGACGACTGGCCCGAGCTGCTGCACGATCTGCGGCGCCGCGGCGCGGGCGCGCCGGTGGTGATGGTCGGCGATGGGGCGCTTGGGCCGTGGCGGGTGCTGCGGGGGTCTTTCCTGTCCCGTGAGCGGAGCTATTGGGCTATAAGATCGAAATGTGCTCGGTGCGCTACCCAAGAGTGTCCACGCTGGTGCCCGCTGTGCTCAACGCGATCATCCTGGCCGAGGACCGCACCCATGCCGAGCGCGCGATCAAGCCGCTGGTCAGCGACTACGGCGCCAAGTGGCCCCAGGGTCGTCGACAAGGTAACCGACGAGGCCGAGACGCTGCTCACCTTCTTCAACTGCTGGCCGAGCACTGGCTGCATTGAGACGACCAACCGATCGAGTCGGCCCTCTCGCCAGGGGCATCAAGAGTTCAGGCACCAAACAGACCGTGCTGGCGATGGTGTTCGAGTTGCTGTAGGGGCGCCAAGGCCCGCTGGCGCGCGGTCAACGTCCGCACTCGGTCCCGCTGCTCCGAGCTGGCGCGGTTCCGAGGCCGGCAAGCTGATCGAACGACCCGACGAGACTCCGGACAAGGAGGCCGACGGGTGAATCGACAAGATCGCCGCGTGACCCTGCTCTCACGATGATCAACTCCTGAACCGGATCGGACCGATCTGGAGCAGCCGGGTCGCATCGGCGGAGCAACGAGAGGAAGAACCGCCACGACTCGTCTCTTGGCCCCGCGCCACCTGAATGTTTCACGTGAAACATTGAAGAACCCACCAGACCGTCACCAGCAGACCATGCAGATCCGAGATCGACAAACGGCACTTGACCAGCCCGGATCACCGGATGCTGTGCTCGGACGCTGCGCACCGCTCTGTCTGTCATCAGCGGTGTGGGTCAAGGACCCGGCGGCTGGGCCATGTTGCTCGCCTTCTACTTCGAGGACGAAGCCGCTCGGCTCCTTGTCGTCGATTGCTGGTTCGCTCCGGCCCGTCCTCTGCGACGAAGGTCGTAGCCACGGGCCGATTGTGATGAGTCGGCATGCAAGCACCGTCATCAGGCCAGGAGGCTGTCGTTGTTCGCCCGGCGGAAGGTGATCGGGGTCGGCAGCCCGGAGCTGGTGTCGAGCTGGCGAAGCACCGGTTGTGGGTACAGCGTGCTCTGAGGAGGATGTGCCGTACATCCCTCGGCGGCAGGAAACCTACCTTGGTGGGTGCCGAGCCTCGGTACCGCGCCATGGTAACCACCCGGAGTCACTCCGGATCAGGCGTGACGTCCTGGTCGTATGTCAGGTGTGAGCCTGCGGGGGGATTGCGGCGTTACCGTGCATCCTCGCTGTCGGTTCCTGCCTTCGTTGGCGGCGAGCGAGCTCACTTCGATCTGTAGGATCGGATCGGCGGAACGCTTCCGCGGTGCCGATACACTCTGAACCTTGAAGGCTCCAGTCCCACAGAAGGCCAAGGGTTGCAGCGATGCTCGACGCAAGATCCGAGGCCAGACTCAGTAGGCTCGAGCATGCGTATCGTGAAGCTGTCGAGCGAGGGTTTCTTGGCCCCCACGAAGGCGCTCGTCTGCGTGAACGGCACATCGACGATGCACTCGGTCTGGCGACTGTTCGAACTCCACAGGTCGGCGAGCAATGGGTCGACCTTGGATCCGGAGCCGGGCTCCCTGGTCTGCCCCTTGCAGCGGTGTTCGAGGCGACGTCGTTCACGCTCGTGGATTCCCAGCGCCGGCGACTGGATTGGGTGGCGGCGACCGCTGCCAGTCTCCACATCGCAAATGTGCGCGTTATCCACACACGCCTCGAGGACCTCGGACGTAAATCTGGTAGACAACAGTTCGATGTCGCAACAGCGAGGGCGCTCGGCCCCCTGCCGGTGGTGGCCGAGTTGGGGGTACCACTACTAAAGGTCGGTGGCATCCTGCTCGTTCCACGAGGGCAGCCAGGCGATGAGGAGTTGGGCCAGCTTGGCCGAGCATGCGCCTTGCTGGGAGCCGAGGTGCGAGAAGTTATCCACAATCCCAGCTCACCGATTGACCAAGTTGGCTCTGTCGTTATTATGGCGAAGATCGCTGCGACCTCCCCCCGCTTCCCCCGGCGGTCAGGAGTACCGGCGCGGAGTCCGCTCGGAACCTGGTAATCGGGTCTCGATGGCGGTTCGTTTCTGAGCCGGCGGGATGCAGGTGAGTGGCCATGGTTGGGATGGTGGGGTGGGTTCAGGTGAATCGGCTCGTCGTCCTGACAGCGACAGCACGCGCCGTGCCGTGGTGCCGCACTTCGAGGAGTCGCTGAAGGGAGGCGAGTCGCATCGCTCGGCAAGGCCGTGATGGGTCACTGACCCAATCCGCCACTTCCAGACCGGGGCTGATGACTCGGCTGCTGCGAGCGCTGGGCATTGGCAAGCGAGCGCGGGAGAGGCAGCCCGAGCGGCGCCGCAGGCGGTCGTTTCGCGCTGATGTGTCCAAGGCTGCGTCGAGTGATCGCGCTGTCAGCCCATCGACGCAGGCTATAAATCGAGTCCAGGACGACGCCCAAGAGGCGAAGCATCAGAGCACTCCGAAGGCGGGACCTCGAGCCGGGGTGAGTGCCCAGAGCTTCTCGCCGGTAGACCCTTCTACTTCTATGTCCAGGCTGGGGAGCTCTTCACTGACTGTTGACGATCTGCGGTCGGGCAGCAAGCAGGATGATGCTGATGCGTTCTCGAGCCCTAACCGGACTCCACCATCCGAGCTGCCCGCCAACGCCCCGACCGATGAGTCGGCTCAGCGGACCGCTGTTACTCGTGAGAAGGTTGATGATTCCCCCATGCTCACAGTGGAGGTTGGCATCGAAGCAGGTCCGAACGCTCGCCCGGCAGGGTCGACCGCGCAGATCGTGGCCTCGAGTTCTGGATCGAGCCGCCAGTCCAGGGCGGACGGTCGTGAGAGTTCGTCCACCAGTAGGACAGATGAGCCATCCGGTGCGTCCAACGCGCCAGGACCAGCGCTAGCCGCTGGTCCTGAAGCTCAGCAGGATCGGCAGGGCGTCGACAGCAGCGCCGAGGACCCAACGGTCCGGAATAGGACGGAAGCCGGGATGCCGACCGAAGACCAAGGTCGGCATCCCGGCCATGGAGATGACGCAGGCCATCCCGGTCACAAGGCCAACATGCCGGGGAAGGTCGAGGGCGCCCTCGAACAGCGTGCGCCGGAGGCGGAAGTCCGAGGAAAGCCAACCGACGAGCCTCCGGCGCACCTCGCCGACTCGAATCACCTCGAAGACCAGGCGCGCTCTGGCGACCTAGCACTGCCCAAGGACCCGGTACTGCCCGGGGACAGGGATCCGACTCGGCCTGAGAGCCCTTGGTACAGCGACCACGGCTCCGGCGGCTCTCTGGTGCGCACGGCCGACCAAGGCAACAGGTCCGAGGAACGCAACACCACGCCCGGCGGGCTGACGGAGGGCGTGGCGGATGAACCGAGGGATGAACGGATGGCGGCGGCATTGGCCGACAGGCCAGCGACCCATTTGGGCGCCGAACCGATCGGCGCACCGAACACCGAGACAGTAGTGGTTGCGGCTGCGGCTACCGGCGCGTCACCTACCGCAGAGCCACCGGGTGCTTCGGACATGCCAGGGACGCCAGAGGATGACCACAGCACTGAGAAGCCGAACTCAAACGAGAAGTCTTCAGTGATTCACAAAGTGATTCACAAAGGAGGTGAGCCGACGCGGCTTGAGGACGATGAGATCTCCTGTCGCGAGGAGGACGCCCATCTACATCCATCCGGGGAGCAGGGTCGGGAACAGCCTGAGGAAGAGACGGAGGAGACGCAGGAACCGAGCGGGCAGAGAGAAGGGTGTCGGACCAAGCAGGCTTCGGAGCGTCACGATCCGGCCGGGCACTCAGGTCCAGCGGTGGGTGTGAGTGACGTCACGGATCGTGAGGAGCTGCCCGCAGAGGAGTCGCAGGGGCCGCCACCAGGGCTTGAGCCCGGGTTGGAAGATATCGTCAGGAGGCTTGCACCGTTGCCAGCGAACCAAACGGTAGCTGGACTTGCGGCCTCCAGCGATGAAGCCCGGTCCCCCGACGGTTCGACCGACGGTTCGAATGGTCCGGTAGGTCCGACTAATCTGCCCAAGCGCGTAGCTCCGGGAGTTGGGCGTGGTACGACGAGTGCGTCGTGGGGCGAGCGTGGCTTGAACACGGCAAGGTCTTGGGCTGAGACTAGCGTTGCCCGCCCGCAAGACGAGAACATAGCGCCCGCGCGGGCTGCGTCGAAGCGCGGGCGAGCACGGGTTGTTCCGAAGGCGTCCAGCCGACAGCACCAACCCGATGTTTCACGTGAAACATCGGGTCTTGGAGAGGTAGCCAACAAGGTGGGCGAGGACGAAGTCATGGAGGACGAAGCAGCCATCGCCGTTCGTGAAGCGGCACTGCGGGCAGCAGCAGAAGTAGCAGCATCTTCCGACGCTGGACAGCCAGATGCTGCCGTCGACCCCCAGAATCAGGTCTCACGTGAAGACGAGCTCTCCCCGACCTCGTCGCCAGCCGTCCGAGGTACCGCGGACGACACGGCGTCGAGCATCGACCGCGACCGAGCCGCGCGTGACGCGCGCGTGACCTTCCAGATCACCCGGGGTGGGTACAACCGATTCGCGGTCGCGGTTGCGAACCAGAAGGGCGGCGTCGGCAAATCGACAACCGCGGTCAACCTCGGGGCGTATCTCGCACTGGCGGGTGCCCGAGTGCTTGTGGTTGACCTCGACCCGCAGGGAAATGCGTCGACTGGCCTAGGACTCGATCACCGGCACATCGAGCCGTCGGTCTATGACGTCTTGATGGGAGAGGCTGACGGCGCATCCGCGATCAGGCACACAGCCGTCAAGAACCTCGATGTTCTTCCGAGCACGATTGACCTCGCCGGAGCGGAGGTGGAGTTGGTTAACGCGTTCTCTCGCGAGACACGTCTCCGCCAAGCACTCGGCACTGTGCGGTACAGCTATGACTTGGTGTTCATCGACTGTCCGCCGTCGCTAGGTCTTCTCACAGTTAACGCGCTTGCGGCCGCCGACGAGCTTCTGATCCCCATCCAGTGCGAGTACTACGCATTGGAAGGGCTAGGTCAACTCCTCCGCAACGTGGACCTGGTCCGCGTCAACCTGAACCCCGGGCTCCACATCGGGGGCATCGTGCTGACCATGTACGACGGCCGGACGCGGCTCGCGGAACAGGTCGTCCAAGAGGTACGAAAGCATTTCACGGATCTTGTGTATCAGACCGTCGTGCCGAGGAGTGTCCGACTCTCCGAAGCACCGGGATATGGGGTTCCGATCGCCCTTTACGATCCACTTTCACGTGGGGGGATTGCGTACAGGGACCTCGCGTATGAGCTTGCGGATCGAACCGGCCTACTCGCGCCTACTCGAGAAGGAGCAAACTGATGCGACGCCGAGGCGGCCTTGGTCGTGGACTAGAGGCACTCATTCCCAGCACTCCGCAGGCCGATGGCCAGCAGTCTGATGGCCAGGGAGACGAAGAGGCCGGCACCGGAAGTCGGTCGGCAGTGCTGACCAGAGGCTCTTTTGCAGGATCAACGTTGATCGATGTTCCGCTGGACCGAGTCGATTCGAACCCTCGACAACCGCGCGAGATGTTCGACGAGGACACGCTCCGGGAGTTGGCGGCGAGCATCGAAGCGGTCGGGGTGTTGCAGCCGATCGTCATCCGTCCTCAAGACGACCGATTCCAGATCATCATGGGTGAGCGGCGGGTCCGGGCGGCCAAGCTGGCCGGCTTGACAACCATTCCTGCGGTCGTCCGTATGACGGAGGAAGACGCTCTCCTGCGGGATGCATTGATCGAGAACATCCACCGAGAGGACCTGAATCCCCTAGAGGAGGCAGCCGCTTACGAGCAACTCCTGGTCGATTTCGATGTGACCCACGAGGAGCTCGCTGCTCGGCTCGGCCGGAGCCGCTCGGCGATCACCAACGCCCTGCGGCTGCTCAAGGCGGCACCAAGCGTGCAACGGCGAATCGCCGCGGGAACGCTGTCAGCCGGCCATGCTCGGGCGGTCCTGAAGCTGCTCGACCACGAGCAGCAAGAGCGGCTGGCCGATCGAATCGTGGCCGAGGGTCTCACGGTCCGCCAAGCCGAGGAGCTCGCCGGCCGGCTCATCGGAGAGGCTGAGCAGGTCGCGGATCCCGAGGCGGAGCCGCGGTCGCATCCTCGACCTGTGCCCCAGGCACCAGGGGTGGCTGATCTGGCAGACCGGCTCTCGGATCGCCTCGACACGCGAGTCAAGGTTCAAATTGGCAAGCGCAAGGGCAAGGTCCTGATCGAGTTCGCAACGCTCGAAGACCTACAGCGCATCTGCGATGTCATCGGCCTCGGCGTCGATGACGATCCGCTTGGCGGAGCATCGAGGGTGGTGTCGCGCCAGTCGGCGAGCCACGTGCTCGGCGACGAGCCGGACGAGCGGCGATCGGTGAGTGCCATTGCGGCGACCATGTCAGGGGATGACGCACCGAGCGCCCTGCCGTCCGCAGTCGGGCTCTCGATGCCAACGAGGTGATCGCTCGTCCGCTGATCGGCGACTTTGGGACAGCTACCGAAGGTGGGTCCTGGGATAGGTACTCGGGGGGACCGAGGCCGAGGCCGGGATGGGCACCTGTGCAGTGACCTGGGACGGTGCCAGGCGCGGATCTGATGTCAGCGCGAGCAGTCGTGGTAGGAAGTCAAGCCGCTGGGCTGGTGGCGCTGGAGCGGCCACCGTGCGGGCACGGGGCCGTCGCCGAGCGGGCACCGGGCCGCCGGCACAGCCGATCCGAGCCGATCCGCCGGGCCATCCATCGGTCCTGGCCAGGCACAGTCGTGCCAGCCGGTCCACCGGGACCGAGCCAGGGCACCAAGCGGGGCCCAGCCGGGACCCAGCCGGGACCCAGCCGGGGCGGCGGGGCCCAGGCGGGCCCAGGCGGGGCTTCAGCGGGGCCGACGGGCGATGGCTCGGTTCGTGAGGTGGACAGCGAGGTCCGCGAAGGAAATGCCTGCCGCATCGGCGGCCATCGGCACGAGGCTTGTGCTGGTGAGACCAGGGCCGGTGTTCACCTCCAGCACCCAGCAGGTGCCGTCCGCATCGAGGATGGCATCCACCCTCGAGAGATCCCGGCAACCGAGGGCGAGGTGCGCGGAGGTGGCAACCTCGTAGCAGGCCTCCGCGACTGCGGCGTCCAGTTCGGCAGGGGCACGGAAGTCGACCGCCCCGTGGGTGTAGCGGGCCGCAAAGTCGTACCAGCCCTCTTTGGGGCGGATCTCGACCGCCGGGAGCTGTGCCAACCCGTCGATGACCGCCAGTGCCAGCTCGGTGCCCGCGATGTGGCGTTCGAGCAGCACGGTGTCGTCGTAGCCGAACGCCGTCATCAGTGCCGCCGGAAGCTGGTCCGCGCGCTCGACCAAGCGGACACCGAGGGCTGAGCCACCACGGTTCGGCTTGACGACCAGAGGCAGATTAATCTCCTCCATGGCGCGGTCCAGCAGTGTGCCCATGCCGAGCTCACGGAGCGCGCCCTCGGCCACCGGGATCGCCGGTGGGACCGCCAGTCCGGCACGGCCGAGCACCGACTTGGCAGCCAGCTTGTCAAACGCGAGCCGGCTGGAATCGAAGGTGGATCCGGTGTAGGGCAGCCCCAGCAGCTCGAGCAGTGCGGCCACGGTCCCGTCCTCGCCGAAACGACCATGCAAGGCGACGAAAACCGCATCAAAGCTGCCGGTCCGCAGCGAGTCCACCAGTTGGTCGTCGGCGTCCAGCCTGCTGACCCCGTAGCCGCGATCGCGCAGCGCGTCAGCGACCCGACGGCCAGAATGCAGCGACACCTCGCGCTCGAACGACAGCCCGCCGGCGATGACCGCGATCGCGCAGTCGAAGGTCATCACACACCTCCCCACCCGGTGGGCGGAGTCCCGTCGACGCCCTCCTCAGGCGTTGGGACACCGCCGAGCGCACGTACCAGATCGAGCTCCTCGGCGATCACGCCAGCGAGCCGGCGGATGCCCTCACGAATACGCTCGGGACTTGGGAAGCAGTAGGACAGGCGCATGCACGACGCGCCCTGCCCGTCGGCGTAGAAAGCGCCACCGGGAACGTAGGCGACCCGCGCCGCGATCGCCTTGGCCAGCATCGCCCGCGCATCGAGTTGCCCTCCAAGATTGACCCACACGTAGAAGCCGCCCTGCGGGCGGGTCCAGTGGATCCCCGCGGGAAGCTCCTCGAAAAGACCATCGAGCATGGCGTCGCGGCGCTCCCGGTAGATCACCCGAAGCTCCTTGAGGGTCTCGCGCCAGGGGCACTGCGCAAAGTAGCGATACGCCACCGCCTGGGCGAAGTTCGACGAGGAGAGGTCCGCGGCTTCCTTCACGATCACCATCCGCTCGCGAAGGGCCGGGGGGACCAGGGCCCAGCCGATGCGCAGGCCGGGGCAGAACACCTTGGAGAGGGAGCCGAGGTACACGACGTTGTCCGGGTCTGCCGCACGCAATGCATGCGGCGGATCGCCCTCGAAGCCGAGCCGGCCGTACGGGTTGTCCTCGACCACCAACACGTTGTGGCGACGAGCGAGCTCGAGCACCCGCCCGCGACGCTCAGCGCTCATCGTCACGCCGGCCGGATTGTGGAAGTTCGGCACCGTGTAGAGGAACTTGACCCGCTTTCCCTCACGATTGAGCCGCGCCAGCATCTGCCCGAGCGCCTCAGGGTCCAGACCGGCATCGTCCAGTGCGACGTGCCGCACCTCGACCTGGTACTGCGAGAAGGCCGAGAGCGCACCGACGTACGACGGGCCCTCGGCGACGATCACGTCTCCGGGATCGCAGAACATCCGCGCCAGCAGGTCGAGGGCCTGCTGGGAGCCGACTGTGATCACGACGTCCCCGCCTGAGGCGCGGATCCCCTCGTAGCCCATGAGCTCGACCAGCACGTCGCGCAGGCGGGGGTCTCCCTGCCCACCCCCGTACTGGAGGGCGGTCGCGCCCTCCTGAGCAAGTACCTCAGCCGTCACCCCGCCGATGACGTCGAAGGGAAGGGCGGCGGTGAATGGCATACCGCCGGCAAGGCTGACCACCTCCGGGCGGGAGGCGACCGCGAACAGGGCGCGGATCTCGGAAGCGGTCATCGCCCGGGTACCGTGGGCGTAGCGATCGAGGAAGGGGTCATCAGCGCGCATGGGCGGTAGCATACGTCAGAGGCTCTCGTTGCCGGGACGGCAGTCTCGTCTTGCTACCCTGGCGGTGCGGGCCGGCCGAAAGGTCGGCAGCTCATCGCGACCGCAGCCAGTTCGATCGGGGAGCCGCTCGTGCCCAGGTTATTGAGACATGCCACCAACGGCTTCATCCTCGGCGCGCTGGCTGGGCTGCTTTGGGGCCTCTGTGCGATCCCGCGCCGTGCGCGCGTCGTTGTCACGGGAGCCAGATAGGTGGGCCGCAAGGTCGTCGCGCTCAACGCCGAAACACTGGACCCGATGCCAGTGCCCTGCAGGCGGTGCGTGTTCTGGGAGCTCGGTCCCAAGGCGCGCCCGCTCGGCTCTGAGGAGGCGGGCATCCAGAAGGAGGCGTGGCTCTCGTCGATCGTCCTCGAGTGGGGCCCGGCCGGGCACGTTCTGCTGGTCGACGGTGAGCCGGCCGGGTATTCGCTGTACGCGCCCGCCCGGTTCCTGGAGCAGGCGAGCTCGCAGGCCGCCAGGCCGGTGAGCCGCGATGCGGTGCTGCTGGCCACCCTGGCGGTGTGGCCGCGCTTCGAAGGCCAGGGGATCGGCCGCGTCCTGCTCCAATCGATGGCCCGCGACCTTATCAAGCGGAAGGTCCGCGCGGTCGAGGCTTTCGCCGACCGGGTGTGGACCGGCCGCAAGTGCCACATCCCGATCGACTTCCTCGAGGCGTGTGGCTTCCAGGTCTTCCGCGAGCACCCGCGCTACCCGCTGCTGCGCATGGACCTACGCACCGTCCTGCGCTGGAAGGACGCTCGCGAAGCCGCGCTGGAGGCGCTCCGGGTCCCGGCCCCGGCCCACCCGGTCCTCAGGCCGGTCCCGTCGAGCCCACCTCCCCCGCCCTCACACGTCGGCCCGGACAAGACGAGCCCGGCTTCAAAGCGAAGCCGGGCTCGGGATTCAGTGGCTGATGTCAGGAAGCGCCCGCTCGTCGAGGTGTCAGGAGCGTGTCAGCCGGTGAACTCGGACAGCTCCGAGACCAAGTTGCGCTTGGAGCTGAAGCCAACCACCCGCTTCTTCTCAACACCACCGACGAAGAGCACCAGGGTCGGGATGCTCAGGACCCCGTAGCGTCGTGCCACATCAGGATTCTCGTCGACGTTGAGCTTGGCGATCGCCAGCTTGCCGTTGTGCTCGCGGGCGATCTCCTCGAGGACCGGAGCGATCATCTTGCAGGGACCGCACCACTCGGCCCAGAAGTCGACGAGTACCGGGGTCTGGGATCCCAGCACATCCGTCTCGAACGTGGCATCGGTGACAGTTGCGGGTTTGCTCATACGTTCGGTGCGATCGAGGGCGTAGACCCCCGGCACCTCCACCTCCTTGAAGTCGATCTCGACGGTACCAGCCGTCAGCTCATAGAACGGGTATGGGAGCGTCCGGTATTCCAGATCCTCTCATCTCCGGCGGATATGACGCTTCGGGTGCGCGGGGGTGGGTCCTATACTGCGCGGGTTGCCTGTCCTCGTGACCATGGAGCGCCGTAGTGCGTCCTTTCCTTCGCTTTCCGGGCTGCCTGCCGGCTTCGACCGCGCCGGCGACCTGGCTCACTGCCAGGTGTCCGCGCCGGCGCCCGAGTCGTGGCCGTGGGCCTCCAGCCAGCGCTCGGCGTCGATCGCGGCGGCACAGCCCATGCCCGCCGCGGTGACTGCCTGCCGGTAGACGTGGTCGACCACGTCGCCCGCGGCGAACACACTGTCGACGCTGGTCGCCGTGTCTGGGCCCTTGACCACGACGTAACCCGCGTCGTCCAGCTCGAGCTGACCGGCGAACAGCTCGGTATTCGGAAGATGGCCGATCGCAATGAACACCCCGGCAACGTCCAAGAGCGACTCGCTCCCGTCAATGACGTTGCGCAGCCGCGCGCCGCTGACCGCCTGGTCCCCCAGGACCTCCTCGACCACGGAGCTCCAGGCGAACTCGATCTTGGGGTTGGCGGCCGCCCGGTCCTGCATGACCTTGGAGGCACGCAGCCTGTCGCGCCGGTGGACAATGGTGACCTTGGTGGCGAAGCGGGTCAGGAAGATGGCCTCCTCCAGGGCGGAGTCACCCCCGCCGACCACTGCCAGAGCCTTGCTGCGGAAGAAGAAGCCGTCGCAGGTGGCGCAGGTCGACACGCCGCGCCCGAGCAGCTTGCGCTCGGAATCGAGCCCGAGCATCTTCGACTTGGCCCCGGTGGCGATGATCAGGGCCTTGCCCGTGTATTCCTGGTCGTCCGCCCAGGCGCGGAGCCGGGGCCCGGCGAGGTCGACCTTGGTCGCGTCGGCGGTGACGAACTCCGCGCCAAAACGTGCTGCCTGCTCGCGCATCTTGGTCATCAGCTCTGGGCCGAGGATGCCGGTGGGGAAGCCGGGATAGTTTTCGACCTCGGTCGTCAGCATGAGCTGGCCGCCTGCCTCACCACCTTCGATCACGATCGGGTGCAGGTTGGCCCGCGCGGTGTAGAGCGCGGCGGTCAGGCCCGCGGGACCGGAACCGACGATCAGCACCGGAGCAGTGGTACGGGACGTGGCCATCAGCCCTGAGAGCCTCCTCGAGCTTGGGGTAGGACACCACAGCGCACAGCGTGCGCCAGGCGACGCTCTTGCCGCCAAGCGGCACAACGGATTCCAGCCTCCGGCTATTCCAGCCCGCGGACGCCCGGGTCGCAGGTCGGACAGGTCGAGGAGGCCACGCGGTAACCGAGGATCCCCCGTATATTGAGGTTGCTATGGCAACTGACTCCGCGCACATCGCTCCCGCGTGCGTGAACCATCCCGAGGTGGAGACCCGGCTCACCTGCTCGAGCTGCGGCGACCCCATCTGCCCGCGCTGCATGGTGAATACGGTGGTCGGGCAGAAATGCCCGCGTTGCGCGAAGCAGTCCGCCCGGGCCAAGGGCACGCCGGACAAGATCCTGCTCGCCAGGGCGTTCGCCGCGGGCGTCGCGGCGGCGGCGCTCGGCGCGCTGCTCATCCTCAAGGTCGGCTTGTTCGGAGGGATCCTGCTGGCCTTCGGTTACGGCTATCTGGTGGGCGAGGCGGTGCGCCGCGGCGCCCGCCGCCGGGTCCATTCCAGGCTCGGGGTGGTCGCCGTGACGGCGGTGGTGATCGGGCTCGGAGGGATGGCCACCGTCTTCGGCGTTCCCTTGGTGGCGCCGCAGGTGCTGCTGTTTCTCGCCGTCGGGGGTGGCGTCGCGTTCGTGAGGGCCAGCGGGACCTGGTGAGGGGGCCGCCCCGGCGGTGAGGCAGCGGGCCCGGCCCCGGGCGTGCGGGCGTGAGGCAGCGGCCGCCCCGGCGGTGGGACGGGTCACGGCGGTGAGACGGTCACGGGGTCGTGGGCGAAGGGTGAAGCGGAGCAGTCGCCGCGCGGGAACGCCCACAGATCGGCCTGGTCCGGCGCGTTGGCGCGCACAGTGACCAGGACGGTCGCCGGACGCCCGCGGTAGACGGCGGTGACGAAGAAGGCGGGCCGCAGCGCCGCGGCGCCCGGCTGGCGCTGCGCCATCGCCACGCAGGTGCTCTGCTGCAGGCCACCGGGAGGCATCTTCACGGCGGGCCCTGTCGTGCCCTTCGAGCTCGTCCCGTGGTCCGACTGTGCGCCCGGGGCGAGCGGCCGGCTCGTCGCTGCACCGGACGACCGCGCATTCTCGACGATCGCCCGGCCATAGGCAGAGCGGATGGCCGGGTCGCCGGCGAGCGAGGCCTGCAGCGCGGCCGGGGAGTAGCTCCCCTGCACCCGAAAGACCGGGAGCGGGGCGGCCGCGCTCAGACCGCCCATGCCGGGAGCCCCCGGCGCGGCCGTCGCCCCGCCGCCGGCGGTAGAGGTCCGCTTCGCCTCGCTCTGGGCGCCGGCGTGGTGGAGCAGCGGCACCGCAAGGCCCACGGCCAGCAGGATCACGACCGCGGCGGCGCCCAGAGCGGCGAGCCGCCGGTGCCAGGCCCGTGCCCTGCGCCCGCGGGCGGCCTGCCCGTCGAGATGCGCGGGCCCGGCCCGGCGGAAGGCCCGGCCCGGCTCCCGCCGCTCCCCCGCCGCCTCGCGCGCCGCGCGGCGCGCCGCGTCTCCTGGCGCCTCGCGCGCCGCGTGCCCCGCCGGGCCGGCGAGCGCCGGGAGCTCACGCTCCACCGCGGCGATGAGGCGCTCGTGCAGGCCGGGCGGCATCTCGGGCTCGGCGAGGCCGGCCAGCGCGGCGCGTGCCCGCTCCACAGCGGCCACCTGGGCGGCGCAGTCCGCGCAACTGGCCAGGTGCGCCCCGACCCGGGCGCTGTCCGGGTCGGCCAGGGCGCGCGCCTGCCAGGAGGCGAGCTCCTCGCCGGCGGGATGGGCTGGACGGTCTGGCACGCTGGCGTTACTCCTCGTTGTTCAGCTCTGCTTCCGCTGGTTGGGACGTTGCAGCCACGGCCCGGGTTCCCGTGCCCCTGGCCGCCTCGAGCCCGGGCCTGCCGGAGTGCCCACCCTCCTCGATGCAGGCGAGCTGCTCGCCGAGCGCGAGGCGGCCGCGAAAGACCCGGCTCTTCACGGTACCGATGGGGATACCGAGGATCTCGGCGGCCTGGGCGTGCCCGAACCCGTAGAAGTCACAGAGGATCAGGGCGACGCGGAAGTCCTCGGGCAGCCGCCGCAGGGCCGCCTGCACGGTCAGGGCGGTGATAACGGGCCCGCTCGGGTCGCCGCCCGCCGGGGACGACTGGACGGGCTCCTCCGCTTCCAGCGGCACCGTGCGGGCACGGCCACGCCGCCGCCCCTGGTCTGTGGCCGCGTTGACGGCGATCCTGAACAGCCAGGTCGAGAAGGCCGCCTCCCGCCGGAAGGTCCCCGCGCGCCGCAGCGCCGCAATGAAGGTCTCCTGGGCGGCGTCCTCGGCGTCCTCGCGGTTGCCGAGGACCCGCAGGCACAGGCCGTAGATGCGGCGCTCGTGCCTGGTCACCAGCTCGGCGAAGGCGGTCCGGTCGCCATCGAGGTGGGCGGCCAGAAGCTCCTCGTCGCTGGCGCCGGTCACGGCCTCAGACTGGCCTCGGCGATGCCGCCCTGGTACCCGCCGCCGCCAGGAGCGGGCGGCAGTCGCGTGAACCAGACCAGGTAGTAGCGGTAGCTCCCGCCGGAGAGGTCGACGCTCACGTCGCGGCGGGCGCCGGACGCGACGCCGAGCTGGTTGACGGTCCACCCGTCAAGGCCCGGTGGCTGGGTGTCGGCACCGTAGACCACCAGGTCCGACCCGCCGGGGAGCAGCTTGAGGTCGAGCTCGCGCGCGTGCTGCTGGCTGCCCAGGTCGAGCACCATGCCGATGCCCTTCTTGAGCCCGCCGAAGGCGGGAGACGTGTAGCGCTGGGTCTTCCACGCGGTGCTCGGGGCACCGTCGATGGCCTTGCCCGCTTCGGCGTCGTTCTCGTGCCCGTCCGCGAGCGGATCGTAGACCTGCACGTCGGCGATCCGGAGCGGCGCCGCCGGCCCGAGGGTCGTTGTCGGCTTGCGCGGGCCTGCCTGGTGCGCGCCGGGCAGGCTGATCACCCCGCTGCGGTCCAGCGTGAGCCCGGCCACGACCAGCGCGGCGACCAGGCCGACCACCACCAGGGTCCAGCCGAGCCAGCGGCCCTCGTGCCGCAGGAAGCCCGGCGCGGGCACGGCCTCGACGAGCGGCAGCGGTGGTGGCCCGGGCTCGGCCAGCAGCGGCTCGCGCCCGCCGTCCTCGGCCGCCGACCTGGTCAGGGCCGAGGCCATCGCGCGGGCGCTCGAGTAGCGGTCGTCCGGGTCGAGCGCCATCGCCTTCTGAACGACCGTGTCCAGCTCGCGCGGCACGCCGGCGCGGATCGCGCGCGGCGACAGCGGCCCGGCGCTCCCGCGGGACTGCCTCGCCGGCCCTGGCGGGCGCCCGGTCAGCATCTCGAACAGGCACGCTCCGAGGCCGTAGATGTCGGCACGCCCGTCCGGGTCGGCGCCGCCGGTCAGCTCCGGCGCGAGGTAGGCGCCGCCGGCCAGCAGCTCGCCCGTGCGGGCCGGGTCCTCGTCGCCGGCCGCCCTGGCGATGGAGAAGTCGGCCACTTTCACGCTGCCGTCGCCGGCCAGCAGGATGTTGGCCGGCTTCAGGTTGCGGTGCACCACCCCGGCCTGGTGGGCGTACTCCAGCGCGTGGGTGATCTCGCAGGTGAGCCGCGCCGCCCTGGCCGGGGGCAGCGGGCCGTGCGTCCTCAGCACCTCGCGCAGGGTCGGCCCATCGACCAGCTCCCTCACGATGTAGTTCACGCCCTCCTGCTCGCCGGTGTCGTACAGGGCGACGATGTTGGGGTGCGTGAGGCGGGCGGCGTTCACGGCCTCCTGATGGAACCGTTCGCGCAGGTTCGCGT
>WNGE01002016.1_pt1 | contig 26234 bp, 26 predicted proteins | sample 5400651 | NCBI WGS metagenome assembly WNGE01 (sample SAMN13153370, study PRJNA577476) | soil metagenome | isolation source: 60 cm soil or saprolite under grassland replicate 2 | place: USA:California | collected 2016-06-15 | reverse complement strand
GACAACGCTCACGATCGGTGGCTCCAGCGTCTCCTACAGCGCGGTCATTGCCAACGGGACTGGGACAACCCTGTCCGTGGTCTTCATCCAGGCCTACATCGACCAGGGCGCCGCATCCCGGGCGGGGGGATTCTCCAATGTCACGTGTGGACCCACCAGTGGGGACCTGCCACCGGGCCCGTGCAACTTCCAGTTCGGCGTTGTGGCCTCGAACACGACGACGGGAACGGGAACACTCGTTCCGGGAAGCGCGACGGCCCGATTCGAGCTCAGACGGTTTGATAGCGCGACGGGGGTGGAGACGCTCCTCGATACACGCACGGTCGCGGTCACGCTGAACTAGCCGTGCGGTGAGTTGCAGGCCCGACGGGCGGCTCGTTTCTGGAGCCGCCCGTCGCGTTTACGAGTTCCGCGGGGCCCGCTAGCTTCCCTCCCGTGCGGCCCACGACCCTCGGCATCATCGGTCTCGGCGCCATCGGCGGCTCGCTGGCGCGCCAGGCGAAGCGGGCGGGCGTGCCGCGCGTGCTTGCCTGGTCGCCGCTGCCGGCGGAGCGGGCCGCCGCCGTGCAGCAGGGCGCGCTCGACGACGCCCCGGCCACGGCCCGTGAGGTGGCCCGCGCGGTGGATCTGCTGGTGCTCGCCGCGCCGCCCGCGGCGAACCTCGACCTGCTCGCCACGCTCGCTCCCCATCTCCATACCGCGGCCCTGGTCACGGACGTCGGGTCGGTCAAGCGGGGCATCGTCGCCCGGGCCGAAGCGCTGGGACTGGCGACGCGCTTCGCGGGGAGTCACCCGCTCGCCGGCACGCACCGCCGCGGGTTTGAGGCCTCGCGCGCGGATCTGTTCACGGGCGCGATGGTGTACGTGACGCCGGCGGCGGGGGGCGAAGGGGCGGCGCGGGAGGTCGCGCATTTTTGGGAAGACGTCGGCGGGGCGCACGCGATCGTGGTCGATGCGGCGCGCCACGATGCGCAGCTGGCGGTGACCAGTCAGGTGCCGCAGATCGTCGCGTCGCTGCTCGGCAACTACCTCGCGCGCCGGGCGCCGCCGGGCGCGGCACTCGGCCCCGGCGCGCGCGACACGACGCGCCTGGCCGCCAGCGACGCCGCGATGTGGACGGAGATCCTGCTCCTCAACCGCGATGAGCTGCTGCCGGCGCTGCGGGCGCTGGAGGAGCCGTTGGGGGAAGTCGAGCGCGCGCTCGAGGCGGGCGACGTCGCCGCCCTGCGGGCCTGGCTGGCGCGGGCGGCCGAGTGGCGGCGCGGGCTCGACCCGTGAAGGTCAGCGGCGCGGTGCGCGTGCCCGGCGACAAGAGCATCTCGCATCGGGCGCTGATGGTGGCGGCGCTCGCCCGGGGCCGGAGCGAGCTGACCGGGCTCCTGAGCGGCGACGACGTCAAGAGCACGGCGCGCGTGCTGCGCCGCTTGGGCGTCGACGTGTCCACCGTGCGCGACGGCGCCGTCGTGACGGTGCGCGGCGGTCGTTTTTCTCGTCCCCGGGGATCCCTGGACTGCGGCAACTCAGGGACCACCGCCCGCCTGTCGCTGGGCCTGCTGGCCGGCCAGCGCTTCGGTGCGCGGCTCACCGGCGATGCCTCCCTGCGGCGGCGACCGATGCGGCGGGTGACCGAGCCGCTGCGGGCGATGGGGGCGCATATACATGAGGAAGAGCGGGGCGACTCGCTGCCGCTGACGATCCGCGGCGGGCGGCTCGCCCCGCTCGACTATGCCAGCCCGGTCGCGAGCGCGCAGCTGAAGAGCGCGCTGCTGTTCGCCGGCCTGACCGGCCGTGTTCCCGTCACTATCCGCGAGCCGTTTCGCTCGCGCGATCACACCGAGCGATTGTTCGTTCATCTGGGCCTGAACTTGAAGGTGGATGGCACTGCCGTGTCCTTCGTCCCCACCGACCGCCCGACCGCCTTGCCGCCATACCGCCTTGAGATTCCCGGCGACATCTCGTCCGCGGCGTTCCTGGTCGCGGCCGCGGTGCTCGCCGAGGGCGGCGAGCTGTTGCTGGAGAACGTGGGCGTGAACCCCACGCGCACGGGCGTTCTCGTCGTGCTCGAGCGGATGGGCGCGCGCGTCGAGCGGCTGAACCTGAGCGAGGCCGGCGGCGAGCCGGTGGCGGATCTGCTGGTGCGCCCGGCGCGCCTCGGCGCCACCGAGGTCACCGCCGCGGAAGTCCCCACACTCGTCGATGAGGTGCCGGTGCTGGCGGTGCTCGCGAGCCGGGCCCGGCCGGGGGCGGAGACGGTGTTCCGCGAAGTGGGCGAGCTGCGGGTCAAGGAAAGCAATCGCCTCGAGCTGATCGCGGCGAATCTCCAAGCGGTGGGCGGCGACGCAGAGGCCAGCGGCAACGACCTGCGCGTGCGGGGGGGGGGAACCGACCGCCCGCCGCGCGGCCGCGTGGACACCGCTGGCGACCACCGCCTGGCGATGGCGTTCGCCGTGCTGGGGACGGTGCCGGGTGCGGACGTGCGGCTGTCGGAGCGGGCGTCGGTCGCGATCAGCTATCCGCAGTTCTTCAAAGATCTGCGGCGCATCGGGGAGGGGGGAAGGGGGAAGGGTGCGCGTCATCGCGATTGACGGCCCGGCGGCGTCCGGCAAGTCATCGACCGGAGCGCGGGTCGCCGAGCGGCTCGGCTGGGCACACCTCGATTCGGGGGCGTTGTACCGGGCGATGACGCTGGCGGCGCTCGACAATCTCGGGGAAGAGGGAGGAGGGAAGGGGGAAGGATGGAGCGCCCAGCGGATTGTCGCGCTGGCCCAAGAGCTCCCGATCGCGCTGGCGCTGGTGGGGCGGGAGTTTACGCCGACGGTCGCCGGGGTGGACGTGGAGGAAGCGGTGCGGTCGGAGCGCGTGACGGCGCGCGTGTCCGCGGTGGCCGCGTTGCCGGAGGTGCGCGCGTGGGTGAACGCCGAGCAGCGGCGGGCCGTCGCGCGGCACCCCGCCGGCGTGGTGGTGGACGGGCGGGACATCGGGACGGTGGTCTTCCCCGACGCCCCGCTCAAGATCTTCCTCACCGCGACCCCGGAGGAGCGGGCGCGGCGGCGCTTGACGCAGCGGGGCCAGGCACCCGATGCCGAGCGGCTGCGGCGCGAGAGCCAGGCGCTCGCCGCCCGGGACGATGCGGACCGGGGGCGCACAGTGGCGCCGCTCAAGCCCGCGCCGGACGCCGTCTTGCTGGACACGACGCATGTGTCGCTGGACGAGCAAGTTGCGCGCGTGGTGACGCTGGCGCGCGAGCGCTTCCCCGGCTAGCTTTGCGTGTTCCTTAGCCCCGGGGCGGTTTCCGGGGCGCCGTTGCTCAAACGCACAACCGGACCGGTAACCCTTGATGCTGGCTGAAGCTCAGGACGTGGAAACCCCCACCGAAGGCGCGCCCAAGAAGACGTCTCACCTCCGGGTGCGGACCGACCTGCACGAAGAGTACTCCCCCGAAGAAATCGCCAAGATGACGGAGCTGTACGAAGGGACGCTCTCCAACATCGAGGAAGGCGAGATCGTCAAGTCGAAGGTGCTGCGGGTCACGGACACCGCGGTGATCCTCGACGTGGGCTTCAAGTCGGAGGGGGCGGTCTCGATCGACGAGTTCAAGGATCCCAAGAGCCTCAAGCAAGGCGACGAGATCGAAGTGTTCCTCGAGCATCTCGAGGATCAGGAGGGGGCGGTGGTCCTCTCCAAGAAGAAAGCCGACTTCATGCGGGTGTGGGAGCGGATCCGCGAGGCCTACGAGAAGGACGAGCCGGTCCAGGGGGCGCTCGTCAAGAAGATCAAGGGCGGGGTCGTCGTCGATCTGATGGGGGTGGACGCGTTCCTTCCGGGCAGCCAGATCGCGCTGCGGCGCGTGCCCAACATCGACGAGCTGCTCGGGCAGTCGTTCGAGTTCAAGATCATCAAGCTCAACAAGCGGCGCCGCAACATCGTCGTGTCACGCCGCGTGCTGCTCGAGGCGGAGCGCAAGACCAAGCGGGACGTCCTGATGAAGGAGCTGCAGGTCGGCCAGGTGCGCAAAGGCGTCGTCAAGAACATCACGGATTTCGGCGCCTTCATCGACCTGGGCGGCGTGGACGGCCTGCTGCACATTACGGACATGGGCTACGGCCGCGTCTCCCACCCCTCGGAGCTCGTCCACATCGGCCAGGAGCTCGAGGTGAAGGTGCTCGACATAGACTGGGAGCGCGAGCGCATCAGCCTGGGTCTCAAGCAGCTGCAGACCTATCCGTGGCACGACGTGGCCCAGCGCTATCCGGTTGGCACGCGCGTGCAGGGGAAGGTGGTCTCGATCACCAACTACGGCGCGTTCGTCGAGCTCGAGCCGGGGATCGAAGGCCTCGTCCACATCTCGGAGATGAGCTGGACCCGCAACGTGCGCCACCCGTCCAAGGTCGTGTCGATCGGCGAGACGATCGAAGCCGTGGTGCTCAAGGTGGACGAGACGGAAGAGAAGATCTCCCTCGGGATGAAGCAGACCGAGGAGGATCCGTGGATGGCGCTGCCGCAGAAGTACCCCGTGGGGACGCGCCTCAAGGGCAAAGTGCGCAACCTCACCTCGTTCGGCGCGTTCGTCGAGATCGAGCCGGGGATCGACGGCCTGATTCACATCTCCGACATGTCGTGGACGAAGCGCGTGCAGCACCCGTCCGAGGTCGTCAAGAAGGGGGACGAGGTCGAGGTGCTGGTCCTGAACGTGGACGCGGAGAACAAGCGGATCTCGCTGGGCTTGAAGCAGGCGCAGGAGGATCCGTGGCTGCGGATCGGCGAAACGTACCCGGTGGGGACGGAGCTGCGCGGTCGCGTGCTGCGGCTCATGGACAAGGGCGTCGTGGTGGACATCGGCAGCGATATCGAAGGCTTCGTGCCGATGTCGCAGCTGGGGATCCCCGACATCCACAACCCCGCCGACGCCGTGAAGGAAGGGCAGGCGGTCGAGCTGAAGGTGCTGGAGGTCGATCCGATTCACCATCGGATCGTGCTGGCGGCGACAGGATTCCCCAAAGACGAAGAGGCTCCGGTAGAGGCTCCTCAGCCAGAGCCGTAGAGGCATAGAGGTGTAGATTCTCCCTCTATGTCCATCCAAGACAAACTCGAAGAGCTGCAACGCAAACGCGCCGAAGCCGAGCAGGGCGGCGGCGCGGAGCGGGTGCAGGCGCAGCACGAGAAGGGCAAGATGACGGCGCGGGAGCGCCTCGACGTGCTGCTCGACCCGGGCACGTTCGTGGAGCTGGACCGCTTCGTCACACACCGCGCGACCGACTTCGGCCTCGCCGAGCAGAAGTTCCTCGGGGACGGCGTGGTTACCGGGTGGGGCTGCATCGACGGGCGCCTGGTGTACGTGTTCGCGCAGGACTTTACGGTGTTTGGCGGCTCGCTCTCCGAGGCGCACGCGGAAAAGATCTGCAAGGTGATGGACCTCGCGGTGCGCAACGGCGCGCCGATCATCGGGCTCAGCGACTCCGGCGGCGCGCGCATCCAGGAGGGGGTGTCGTCGCTCGGCGGGTACGCGGAGATCTTCCTGCGCAACACCCTCGCGTCGGGCGTCGTGCCGCAGATCAGCGCCGTGCTCGGGCCGTGCGCCGGCGGGGCGGTGTACAGTCCCGCGATCACCGACTTCGTGTTCATGGTGCGGAACGTCTCCTACATGTTCGTCACCGGGCCCACCGTGGTGAAGACGGTGACGCACGAGGAGGTGACCTTCGAGCAGCTGGGCGGCGCGGACGCGCACGGCGCGACCTCGGGTGTGGCCCACTTCGTCCACGATTCGGAGCTCGAGAGCCTCACGGCGATCCGCACGCTGCTTGGCTATCTCCCGTCCAACAACCTCGACGGCCCGCCGCGCCGGGCGACTGACGACCCCGCCGACCGCCGCGACGAAGGGCTGCTGGAGGTCGTCCCGGACAATCCGAACAAGCCCTACGACATGCACGACGTGATCCGCCGGGTCGTGGACCAGGGCGAGTTCTTCGAGGTGCATCGGGACTTCGGCGGCAACCTGCTGGTGGGGTTCGCGCGGCTGGCGGGGCGGCCGGTGGGGGTGGTGGGCAACCAGCCCGCGGTCCTCGCCGGGGTCCTCGACATCGCGGCGTCGGTCAAGGGCGCCCGCTTCATCCGCTTTTGCGACGCCTTCAACATCCCGCTCGTGACCTTCGAGGATGTGCCCGGGTTCCTTCCGGGGATCGCTCAGGAGCACGGCGGCATCATCAAGCACGGCGCCAAGCTGTTGTACGCGTACTGTGAGGCGACGGTCCCCAAACTCACGGTGATCACGCGCAAGGCGTACGGCGGGGCGTACGACGTCATGAACTCCAAGCACATCCGCGGCGACTACAACGTCGCCTGGCCGACCGCCGAGATCGCCGTGATGGGGCCGAAGGGGGCGGTCGAGATCCTCTACAAGGGGGAGGCGAGCGAAGCGCAGATCGACGAGTACCGCGAGAAGTTCGCGCACCCCTACCAGGCCGCCGCCCGCGGCTACCTCGACGACATCATCGATCCCCGGGACACGCGGGCGCGGCTCATCGCGGCGCTCGCCACGCTGGAGACCAAGCGCGACCGGAATCCGCCGCGCAAGCATGGCAACATTCCTCTTTAGCGCGCTGGCCGTGGCGCTGTTGCAGGCCCACCCCCCTGCGCCGGCGCCGGGCGCGGATTCGCTCGCGGCGCTGCGGGCCCGCGTCGCCCGGGATTCGGGCGATGCCGACGCGTGGTTTCAGCTCGGGTTGGGGCTGCTACGGATCGCCGCGGACTATCATCGCCACGCGGTGACCGGCGATACGATGGGGGTGCGGGCGTTGCTCGACACGGCGGACCTCGCCTTCACGCGCGCCGCCGGGCTCGAGCCGAGCACCGCCCGGGCCGACTCGGCGCGGGCGTTTCGCGTGTTCGCCTGGGGCGAGCGCGCCGTGCTCGCTTGGGAGATTGAAGGGGGCGACGCCGGCGTGCGGAGCTTCAGCCAGCTGCCGCCGGGCGCGCGGCTCACCCCGGTGCTCGAAGAGCTGGGCGAGAACCTGCTGCGCGCCTGCCCGCGTGGCGGCGTGCTGTTTACGCCGGATCCCCCCAATACCTACGCGGCGCTGTACCTGCGGCTCGCGCGCCGGCTGCGGCCGGACATCACGGTCGTGCCATACGGGATGTGGACGACCGACAGCGTGCTGCGCCGGCGCGTGGCCACCGAGCTGCGGCTGCCGCGGCCGCCGCGGCGCGGCCGCACGGTGCCGTGGATCGAGGTGATGGCGGCGCGGCGCCCGGTGTGCGCCAGCATGGGCTTCCCGCGCCCCCCCGACGACGGCTCGCGCGTGCGCTGGAGCACCCGACCGCTGGTGTGGGTGACGGGGACCGGCGCGACGCGCGATGCGGTGCCGCCGCAGGACTTCGGTTTCGCCGCCCTGCAGCTCGCGATCCAGGCGCATGATCCCTGGGCGCGGCCGGCGCTGGCGCTGTACCATCGGGCGGTGGCCCTGACGCCGTCGCTGTGCGCGACGATGGGAACGTACGGGGTGGCGCGGGAGGTCGGGTGCCGGCGGTGAGGCGGACATCAGACGTCAGACCTCAGACATCAGAACCTCAACTGACGTCTGAATTCTGATGTCTGATATCCGTCTCTCCCGCGTTCTCGTTGCCAATCGCGGCGAGATCGCCCTGCGGATCATCCGGGCGTGCCACGAAGAGGGGCTCGAAGCGGTGGCGGTCTATTCCGACGCCGACCGGCTCTCGCCCCACGTGCGCGCGGCCAACACCGCCGTCGCGATCGGCGCGCCGCCCGCCGCCCAGTCCTACCTCGATATCGGCAAGCTGATCGCGGCCGCGACAGCGACCGGCTGTCAGGCGATCCATCCCGGCTATGGCTTTCTCTCCGAGCGCGAGGCGTTCGCGAAAGCGGTTCAGGACGCCGGGCTGGTCTTCGTCGGGCCGCCGCCCGCGGCGATCAAGGCGATGGGCGACAAGCCCGAGGCGCGCCGCCGCATGCAGGCCGCCGGCGTTCCCGTCGTTCCCGGGAGCCCCGGCCCCGTGCGCGACCTCGCCGAGGCGCGCCGCGAGGCGCAGCGGCTCGGGCTGCCGGTGCTCCTCAAGGCGGCCTCCGGGGGCGGCGGCAAGGGCATGCGGCTGGTGCGGGCGCTCGACGAGGTCGAGTCCGCGCTGCGCGCCGCGCGCAGTGAGGCCGAGAAGGCGTTCGGCGCGGGCGCGGTGTACATCGAGAAGTACCTCGAGCGCCCCCGCCACATCGAGATCCAGATACTCGCCGACCGCTCGGGCCGCGTGGTGTCCCTGGGCGAGCGCGAGTGCAGCATCCAGCGCCGCCACCAGAAGCTCATCGAGGAAGCGCCGTCGGTGGCCGTCACCCCCGCGCTGCGGCGGCGCCTCGGGGAAGCCGCCACGGCGGCGGCCGGGGCGGTGGGCTACCTGGGCGCGGGCACCATCGAGTTCCTGTTGGCGCCGACGGGGGAGTTCTACTTCCTCGAGATGAACACGCGCATCCAGGTCGAGCACCCGGTGACGGAGCTCGTGTACGGGGTGGATCTGGTGCGCGAGCAGCTGCGGATCGCGGGGGGCGAGCCGATGCGGGTGCGCGGCGGCACCGGCGGCCTCGAGCCGCGCGGCCACGCGATCGAGTGCCGCATCACCGCCGAGGATCCGGCCAACGACTTTCTGCCGGCGGCGGGGAAGGTGCAGTACCTGCGGGTCCCCGCCGGGCCGGGGATCCGCTGGGACGGGGGCGTCGAGGCCGGCAACGACGTGACGCTGTACTACGATCCGCTGCTGGCGAAGCTCCTGGCATGGGGGGAGACGCGCGAGATGGCGATCCGCCGCATGCGGCGGGCGCTGCGCGAGCTGGTGATCGTCGGGCTGCCGACCTCACAGAGCTTCCACCTGCGCGTGATGGACGACCCCACGTTCCTCAAGGGCGAGATCGACATCACATACCTCGAGCGCATTGGGGCGCGACTGCTGGAGGCCGCTCCCCCGGCCGACCTGGTGCAGGCGGTCGCGGTCGCCGCCGCGATGCTGGCGGATGAACGGCGCAGTGAAGCCAAGGCTGATTCGGGGCAGGCTCGTCCGGCCCCTGCGTCCGCCTGGCTCGATGCCGCGCGCCGCGAGGGGCTGCGCCAGTGAGCGAGCTGGTGACGATCACCGGCATCGCCGCGGGCGGCGACGGCGTGGGCCGACTCGCCGACGGCCGCGCGGTGTTCGTGCCGCGTGCGGCTCCGGGCGAGCGGGTGCGCCTCAAGGCGGATGGCCTGACGCTGCACAAGAGCTTCGCCCGGGGCGAGCTGGACACGGTCCTCGAGCCGGTCGCCGCCCGGGTAACGCCGCCCTGTCCGCACTACGCCCAGGATCGCTGCGGCGGCTGCCAGCTGCAGCACCTCGCCTACGACGCCCAGCTCGCCGCCAAGCGGGTGATCGTCGGCGACGCGCTGCGCCGCATTGGCAAGGTGGAGGTCGCGGACCCCGAGATCGTGGAGGCGGTGGAGGAGTGGCGGTATCGGACGGAGATACACCTGGCGGTAAGGCGGTCTGGCGGTCGGGCGGTAAACGTCGGTTTCCACCCCTACGACCGTCCCAACGTCGTGTTCCCGCTCGTCGATTGCCAGATCGCGGACTTCCGGCTCATGGCCCTGTGGCGGGAGCTGCGCCGGCATCTCGACCTGCTCCCCGCCAAGTGCACACAACTCACCTTGCGGCTCGACCGCGAGGGGCGTCGTCACATCCTCGCGGAATCGGCGGGTGAGCCGTGGCTCGGCGCCACCGAGCTGCGCGCGGCGCTGCCCGACGGCGAGCACGTCGTGTGCTGGTGGCACCCCGCCGAGGGCGCGGCGCGGGTCATCGCGGGACCGGCCACCGGGTTCCCGCCGACGGCGTTCGAGCCCGTCAATCCGGAGATGGCGATGCTGGCCCGGCGCTGGGCGGTGGAGCAGCTGGGCGACGTCGCGGGGCGTACGGTGTGGGACCTCTATGGGGGGATTGGGGACACGGCCGCTTTGCTCGCCGAACGGGGCGCGGCGGTCGTGAGTGTCGACGCGGACGAGAAGGCCATCGCGTGGGCCCGCACCCGAAGCCTGCCGGGTGCTGTGCGGCTCGTCGCCGGAAAGGCGGAGGATCTCTTGCCGAGCCTGCCGCAGCCGGATGCCGCGATCGTCAGCCCGCCGCGCGACGGACTGCATTGGGACGTGACGCTGCGGTTCAGCGGAGAGCCGGTGGACCGACTCGTCTACGTCTCCCGTGACCCGGCGACCCTGGCGCGCGATCTCAGCCGTCTCAGCGTCAATTACCGGGTTGCCGCGGTGCGCGCGTTCGACCTGTTTCCGCAGACAGCGCAGGTGGAGACTGTCGTGGCACTGGAGGCGGCGTGAAGTACTACGTCCGGGTGCTCGGCAAGACGTTCGAGGTAGGGCTCGACGGTCACACGGTCACGGTGGACGGCGAACCGCGCGAGGCGCACCTCGCCGCCGTCCCCGGGACGCCGCTGCACCATTTGCTCCTCGCCGGGCACAGCTGGACGATGGCCGCGCAGCCTCTGGAGGGTGTGGGCGAGGAGGGCGGGCAGCGCTGGGTCCTGGGCGCGGTGGGGCAGCGCTTCGACGTCGAGGCGGTGGACGAACGCACGCGGCAGATCCGGGCGTTGACCGGGACCCGGCGCCCGGCCGGTGGGAGCGGGATCGTCGTGGCGCCGATGCCGGGTCTGGTGGTGCGCGTGGAGGTCGCCGTCGGCCAGCGGGTCGAGGCCGGAGCGGGACTCGTGGTGGTCGAGGCGATGAAGATGGAGAACGAGCTGCGCGCCACGCGGGCGGCGGTGGTCGCGGCGGTGCACGTCGCGCCCGGGCAGGCGGTCGAAAAAGGGGCGCCGCTGGTCACGCTCGAAAACGCGGAACCCTCAAGTTGACACACGCTTAGGGCCCGACTATACTGCCAGTCTGTCATTTTTCGGGCCGGGGAATGAAGACGTATACGCAGCGGGTGGAAGACATTGAACATCGGTGGTGGGTGGTTGATGCGGCGGGGCAGCCGCTCGGCCGCCTGGCGAGCCGCCTGGCCCAGGTGCTGCGCGGCAAGCATAAGCCGACTTTCACGCCGCACATCAACGGCGGCGACTGCGTTATCGTCGTGAACGCCGAGCAGGTGCAGCTCACGGGACGCAAGCCGGAGCAGAAGCGCTATTTCCGGCACACCGGGTACATGGGGCACGAGCGCTTCACCGCGGTGAAGACGGTCCTCGCCAAACACCCCGAGCGGGTCATCGAGAAAGCGGTGTGGGGGATGTTGCCGAAGACGACGTTGTCGCGCCAGAAAGTGAAGCAGATGCTGAAGGTGTACGCCGGCCCGACGCATCCGCACGCCGCGCAGCAGCCCCAGCCGCTGGTGGTCGGGGAATCCGCATGACCGCGATCACGCCGGAGCTGCGCTGGCACGCCATCGGGCGGCGCAAAGAGAGCGTAGCGCGGGTGTACCTGACGCCGGGCTCGGGGAAGTGGAACATCAACGGGCGGACGCTGGGCGACTATTTCCCGCGCCCCTCGCTCGTCGCCCACATCCAGCAGCCGTTCACCGCGACCGACACGCTCGGCGCCTTCGACGTGAAGGGCAACTGCCGGGGCGGCGGCGTGACGGGCCAGGCGGGGGCGATGCGGCTGGGGATCGCGCGGGCGCTGTGCCTCGCGGACGACCGGCATCGGAAGAAACTGCGCGAGCAGGGGCTGCTGACGCGCGATCCGCGGGCGGTCGAGCGCAAGAAGCCGGGCCGCGCCGGCGCGCGGAAGCGGTTCCAGTTTAGCAAACGTTAGTGGGATGTGGGGTGTGGGATGTGGGTAGGCAACCCCACACCCCACACCCCACGCAGTTTGAGATTATCTCTCACGCCGCTTGATCCCGCGTTGGGTCCCCGGTGCGCCGGGGTGGCGCGGGAGATGACAGCGGCGGCGGACCAAAACCCGGAAAGGCGGGCATGGCACAACCTCAGTTGCAGGACCTGCTCGAAGCGGGGGTCCATTTCGGGCACCAGACCCGACGGTGGAACCCGAAGATGCGGCGCTTCATCTTCGCCGAGCGCTCGGGCATCTACATCATCGACCTTCAGAAGACGCTCCATCAGCTGCAGCAGGCGCAGGAGCTGCTGCGCTCCGTCATGCTGCGCAACGAAGGCGTGATGTTCGTGTGCACGAAGAAGCAGCTGAAGGGGATCATCCAGGCGGAAGCGCAGCGCTGCGGCGGGTTCTTCGTCACGGAACGGTGGCTGGGCGGGACGCTCACGAACTTCCAGACGATCAAGCGGCAGATCAAGCGGCTGCGCGAGCTGGAACAGGGCCTGTCCGACGGCGAGTATCAGCACCACACGAAGAAGGAACAGCTGCTGTTCGATCGCGAGCGCCTGAAGCTCGAGAAGTACCTCTCGGGGATCAAGAACATGAACCGACTGCCCGGCGCGCTGTTCATCGTGGACGCGAAGAAGGAGCGCATCGCGATCAACGAGGCGAACAAGCTCGGCATCCCGGTCGTGGCGATCGTGGACACGAACGCGGACCCGGAGGTGATCACCGTCCCGATCCCGGGCAACGACGACGCGATCCGCGCCGTCTCGCTGATCGCGGCGGCGCTCTCCGACGTCATTACTGAAGCACGGCGCCAGTCGCCGCTGCGGGAAGCCACCGAGGAGGGGGAGGCGGTGACCTACTCCACCGAGACGGGGGTCGAAGCGGAGGCGGAGGGGGGAGGCGACGCGCACAAGAAGCCCGCGCGCCGCAAGCGCCGGCCCAAGCCGGAGGCGATCGCCGCGCGGTTGAAGACGGAAGACGTACCCGCGGCGGGCGAGCCCACCGGTGGGGTCGAGGGCTAACCGGCGCCGCGCCGGAGCGTTCGCCGCAACCACCCGCCGCCCTCTCGGCCCCACGGCGCGAGGGCGGCGTTTTTACGAGGAGTGAGGAGCGTGACGACAGTGAAAGAGATCCCGGCGAAGCTCGTGGCCGAGCTCCGTGCCCGCACCGGCGCGGGGATGATGGATTGCAAGAAGGCCCTCGAGGAAGCGGCGGGCGACATCGACAAGGCCGTCGACATCCTCCGCAAGAAGGGCGCGGCCAAGGCCGACAAGCGCGCCGGGCGTGTGGCGACGCAGGGGTTGATCGCCTCCTACGTGCATCACAACGGCCGGGTCGGGGTGCTGGTGGAGGTGAACTGCGAGACCGACTTCGTGGCCAACACGGAGGAGTTCAAGCAGCTCGCCAAGGACCTGACGCACCAGATCGCCTCCACGGCGCCGATCGCCCTGCGGCGCGAGGACATCCCCGCGGATGTGATCGCCAAGGAGCGGGAGATCTACCGCGCGCAGGTGGCCGCGGAGAAGAAGCCCGACCACGTGAAGGACAAGATCGTCGAGGGGCGGATCAACAGCTTCTACGAGGAGCGCGCGCTCCTGGAACAGAAGTTCGTGCGCGACGGCAGCAAGACGATCGGCGACATGGTCAAGGAGCTCGCCGCCAAGACCGGCGAGAACATCCAGGTGCGGCGCTTCGTGCGGTTCGAGCTCGGGGGGGCGTGAGTGACGCCTGCCCCGAGGCTCGCCTATTCGCGCGCCCTGCTCAAGGTGTCGGGTGAGGCGTTCGCGGGCGGGAAGGGCGGCGGGTCGGGGATCGACTTCGCGGTCATCGACCGGCTGACCGACGAGCTCAAGGCGGTCGCGGGGCTGGGCGTGCAGCTGGGGCTGGTGGTCGGCGGGGGCAACATCCTGCGCGGCACCACGGCGAGCCAGCAGGGCATGGACCGCGTCTCCGCCGACTACATGGGGATGCTGGCCACGGTGATCAACGCTCTGGCGCTGCAAGACATCCTGGAGAAGAAGGGCGTGGACACCCGGGTGATGACCGCGATCCGCATGGAGGAGCTGGCGGAGCCCTACATCCGGCGGCGCGCCGTCCGGCACCTGGAAAAGGGCCGGATGGTGATCTTCGCGGGCGGGACCGGGAACCCGTACTTTTCCACCGATACGGCGGCGGTGCTGCGGGCCCTGGAGATCGAGGCGCAGGTCCTGATGAAGGCGACGAACGTGGACGGGGTGTACACGGCCGATCCGAAGAAGGACCCCAAGGCGACGTTCATCCCGCAGCTCACCTTCCAGGACGCGCTGGTCAAGGGCTACGCGGTGATGGACGCGAACGCGTTCGGGCTGTGCAAGGAGAACTCGCTGCCCATCGTGGTGTTCAACATCAACCAGCCCGGCGCGACGGCGCGGATCCTCGCCGGCGAGCGCGTCGGCACCATCGTCCAATGACCCCCATCCAGGACCACGTGCGGCAGGCGAAGCAGGCGATGGACAAGGCGGTGGAAGCGGTGAAGCGGGAGTTCGCGACGGTGCGGACCGGGAAGGCGACGACCTCGCTGCTGGATCTCGTGAAGGTGGAGGCGTACGGGAACGAGATGCCGCTCAATCAGGTGGCGAGTGTGGCGGCGCCCGAGCCCAAGCTCCTCACCGTGCAGCCCTGGGACAAATCGCTGATCAAGGCGGTCGAGAAAGCGATCCTCTCGTCGGACCTGGGGCTCAACCCCGCCAACGACGGCCATCTCATCCGCATTCCGCTGCCGCCGCTCACCGAGGAGCGGCGCCGCGAGCTGGTGAAGGTGCTGCACAAGTTCGCGGAGGAGGGTCGCGTGGCGATCCGCCACGCCCGCACCGAAGCGATCAGTCGCATCAAGAAGACCGAGCACGTCTCCGAGGACGACAAGAAGCACGCGGAGAAGGACGTGCAGAGGCTCCACGACGATCACCTCAAGCTTGTCGAGGAGACGGTGAAGAGCAAAGAGGCGGAGATCATGGAGGTCTGAGGTGCCGGACGATCTCCTCGGGCAGCTCAAGGTCAACGGCGCGGTGCCGCGCCACGTCGCCATCATCATGGATGGCAACGGGCGCTGGGCGCGCGAGCGGCGGCTGCCGCGGCCGCTCGGCCACCGCGCGGGGATGACGGCGGTGCGCGACGCGGTGGAAGGGGCGATCGAGGCGGGAGTCGAGGTGCTCACGCTGTTCGCGTTCTCGGAAGAGAACTGGCAGCGCCCGCCGAGCGAGATCTCAGCCCTCATGGGGCTGCTCGAGGAGTACATCGCGAAGGAGATCGAGGAGCTGAAGGGCCAGGGCGTGCAGGTCAGCGTGCTCGGCGACCGCGGCCGGCTGACGGGCGGCGCGCTCGAGGCGGTCGAGCGCATCGAGCGCGAGACGCGGAGCGGGCGGCGCCTGGCCCTGAACCTGTGCATCTCCTACTCGTCGCGGGCGGAGCTGGCCCGGGCGGCGCGGCTGCTCGCCGAGGAGGTGCTGCGGGGCACGCGGCGGCTCGAGGAAGTGGACGAAGGCGCCGTCGCGGAGCGCCTGTACACGGCGCCGTGGGGCGACCCCGATCTTTTGATCCGCACCTCCGGCGAGCAACGGCTCTCCAACTTCCTGCTGTGGCAGCTGGCCTACGCGGAGCTGTACCTCACCGGCGTGCTGTGGCCCGACTTCACCCGCCAGCACCTCTTCGAGGCGATTCTCGACTATCAACGGCGCGAGCGGCGCTTCGGCAAAGTCGGCGCCTGATGTCGCGCAATCTGCTGCTGCGGATCGTGTTCGCGGCGGTGGCGATCCCCGTCGCGCTGTGGGGGATCTACCGCGGCGGGTGGGTGCTCGCGCTGCTGCTGGCACTGCTGGGGATGCGGGGCACCTGGGAAGTGTACGCCCTGGCGCGGCGGCGGGGCATCGAGCCGCTCACGGAGCTGGGGCTGCTTGGCGCCGCGGCGCTGCCGGTGCTCGGGTACCTCGGGCTGCCCGCGACGGCGCTCGGCGTGCAGTGCCTCTATTGCGGAACGGATGCCGCCCTGCTGCTGACACTCGGCGCGATGTGGGTCTTGAGCGTGTTCGGCGCCGCGCTGCGAGTGCGCGCGCCGGGGGAGCGGCCCCTCGCCGCGATCGCCGTCACGGTGCTCGGGCCGCTGTACGCGTCGGGTCTGCTCAGCTTCTTGTATCTGCTCCGGTACGGGCCCGTGGCCACGGTCAACCCCGGCGTGGGCCTCGCCTACGCCGCGCTGCCGCTGGTCGTCATGTGGGTGTGCGACACGGCAGCGATGGCGGCGGGGACCGCCCTCGGGGGGCCGAAGCTGGCGCCCGTGGTGAGCCCCAACAAGACGTGGTCCGGCGCGATCGCCGGGCTGGTCGCGGGCGTCGCCGCCGCGCTCGCCTACAAGGCGCTGCTCCCCGCCCGGGCCACCGTGTCGCTCACGAGCCTCGAGCTGGTGCTCGTCGGCATCGTTGTGGCGTTGTTCGGGCAGGTCGGCGACGTAGCGGAATCGCTGCTCAAGCGCGAGGCGGGGGTCAAGGACTCCTCCGATCTGATCCCCGGGCACGGCGGGGTGCTCGACCGGCTCGACTCGCTGTACTTCGCCGTCCCGGCGACGGCCCTCCTCTATCTGGTGTTCCAGCTGTGACCGTCGGCGTCGCCGTGCTGGGTTCGACGGGCTCGATCGGCCGCTCGACGCTGCAGGTTCTGGCGCGGCAGCGGGAGCGGTTCCGCGTTGTGGCACTCACGGGGCATTCGAATAAAGAACTGCTCGCCAGCCAGGCGGCGGAGTGGGGGCCGAGCTACGTCGGGTTGGTGAATGGGGGGACTGCCGGGGAAGGGGGATGGGGGAAGGGGAACAGCTGCCTCGTTGAGGCGGCGACGCGCGCCGACGTGAGCATCGTGGTGAACGGGATCGTCGGGGCGGCGGGGCTCGAGGCGACGCTCGCGGCCCTCAAGGCCGGCAAACGCGTGGCGCTCGCCAACAAAGAGACGCTGGTCATGGCCGGTGCCCTGGTGACGCGCGCCGCCCAGGAGGGCGGGGGCGAAATCGTCCCGGTCGATTCCGAGCACAGCGCGGTGCTGCAGTGTCTCACGGGGCGGCGACCGACGGAGCTGGCCCGGCTGATCCTCACGGCGTCGGGCGGCCCGTTCCGCACCTGGAGCCCCGAGCGCGCCGCGGCCGCCACGGTCGCGGAGGCGCTGCAGCATCCCACGTGGAAGATGGGCCGCAAGATCACCGTGGACTCGGCGACGCTCGTCAACAAGGCGCTGGAGGTGATCGAAGCGCACTTCCTCTTCGGCGTCGCCATCGACCAGGTGGAGGTGGTGATCCATCCGCAATCGGTGGTGCACGCGTTCTGCGAGTTCGTAGACGGTTCGGTGCTCGCGCAGGTGGGCTTCCCGACGATGGAGCTGCCGATTCTCTACGCCCTGACGCATCCCGAGCGCGTCGCCGACGCGGGCGCGCGGCGCTTCGATCCGGTCGAGATCGGCAGCCTGACGTTCGAGCCGGTACCCCCCAACGTGTTCCCGGCGTACGCGCTGGGCCGGGCGGCGGGGAAGGCCGGCGGCACGGCGCCCGCGGCGTTCAACGCGGCGAACGAAGTCGCGGTCGAGCTGTTTCTGGGCAGCGGGCTGACGTTCGGCCGCATCGCCGAGGTGATCGAGCGCGTGCTCGCGGCGCACCCCGGTGGCCCCGCGGATTCACTCGAAGCCGTGCTGGCGGCCGACGCCGCCGCGCGCCGGCTGGCACGGGAAGCGGCCTGCGCGTGATGTCGGTCCTCGTTTTCATCATCGTCATCGGCGTGCTGATCTTCGTGCACGAGCTGGGGCACTTTCTGGCCGCCAAGGGCCTGGGTGTCCAGGTGCTGCGGTTTTCGCTCGGGTTCGGGCGGCCGCTGGTGTCGTGGCGCCGCGGCGAGACCGAGTACTGGATCTCATGGCTGCCGATCGGCGGCTACGTGAAAATGGCCGGCTTGGAGGACGAAGGGCTCGAAAAGCTCGAGGGCGTGAGCGGTACGGTCGTGGATCCGGCCCGGGCGTTCGACAAGAAGCCCGTGTGGCGCCGGCTCGTGATTCTCGGCGCCGGCGTCACGATGAACCTGGTGCTGGCGCTCGTGATCTTCGTCGGCATCGCCACCGTGGTGGGCACGCCGGAGCTGGCCGTCACGCGCGTGGACTCAGTGGCGGTGGCCGCGCTGCCGCCGGAGGCCAAGGCGCTCGACGCGCTGGCGCACGGCGACAGCCTGGTGCGCGTCAACGGCACCGCGGTGCGGAGCTGGGATACGTTCCTCGACGCGGTGCTGGCCGGTCCACCGGAGCTGACGGTGGAAGCGGCCGGGCGCGCCCCGATCCACGCGCGGCTCGGCGACGTCAACGCGCGGCGGGCCGTGGCCGGCGCCATCGTTCCCTTGATCCCGGCGCGGCTCGGCGTGGTGCAGCCGGGCTTCCCCGCGTACAGCGGGGGGCTTCGGGCCGGCGACCTGGTCGTGCGCGCGGCGGGAGACACGGTGCGCTCCTGGACCGACCTCCTGACCGCCATTCGCAGCCACGCCGGGCGGCCGCTGCCGTTCGTGGTGCGGCGCGGGGACGAGACGGTGTCCGTCACGGTCGTTCCCGAATCGCGGCTCGACACCATCGCCGGCACCCCGGTCACGATAGGGTTCATCGGCGCGTTCAACGACCGTCCCACCCGCTACACGCGGGTCTCGCTCGCAGAGGGCGTGCGCTTCGGCGTCGTGCAGACCGGCCGGCAGATCGGCGCCATCGCCGCGGTGTTCGGCCAGATGCTGCGCGGGCGGTTCTCGCTGCGCGACCTGGGCGGCCCGATCATGATCGGCCAGCTGTCCGGCCAGGCGGCGCGACTGGGGTTCGTGGACTGGCTGCTGCCGTTCGTGGCGATCTTCTCGATCAACCTCGCGATTCTCAACCTGCTGCCGATTCCCGTGCTGGACGGCGGCCAGATCGCCTTCGTGCTGGCGGAAGCAGTCCGCCGGAAGCCCTTGCCGCTGGGAGTGCGCCTGCGGCTCTCGCAGGTGGGGCTGTTCATCATTCTGTGCCTGATGCTGTTCGCGATCGGCAATGACCTCGTCCGCAACCTCTTCCATTAGACCGGTGCTCGAGGGCTATCTCGCGGGACGCGTGAAGGCGGAGCGCGTCGTGGCGGAGGTGGCGAGCCGGTACTACGTGGAAGGGGGAAGGGGGAAGGGGGAAGGGTTACGGCCGATCGTCGAGGTCATCGAGCGGGCCGCGCCGGGGGTGGTCGAGCTGGCGGGCGCCGCCAGCCGGCCGGGGTTCCTGATCAAAGCCGCGGAGCGGCCGTTTCCAAGGGAGTACGAGATGCAGCTGAGGGTGGCGGTGGAACTGGTACTGGGGGAAGGGGGAAGGGGGATGGGGGAAGGGGCGCTACCGGTGCAGGGTGGATTCCTTGCTCGTGTACTGGCCGCCATCCGGGGCGTGTTCCGCTAGCGCATCAGCTTCACAATCAGCGCCACGGCAGCGATCAGGGCGACGGCCACGCCCGCGAGCAGCAGCCACGGTTTGACCTTCCGGTCCGGATCCATGATCGCCTTGATCTGCTTCGTACCCGCCGGCGCCATCCCGATCTCCGCGGTGGCGCGCCGCTTTTCCTGGACCTCGTCGAGGTCGGCGAGCAGCTCGGCGGCCTCGCGGTAGCGGTCATCGGGGTGCTTGGCGAGGCATTTGGTCACGACGCGCTCGAAGCGCTTGGACAGCTCGGGCCGCTTCTTGCGCAACGGCGGCGGCGGGTCCTCGACGTGCATGCGCGCCAGCTCGAACCAGTCGTTGGACGTGAACGGCACTTCGCCGGTCGCGGCCTTGTAGAGTGTGACGCCGAGCGCGTAAAAGTCGGCGCGCTGGTCGAGGGAGCGGCCCTGCGCCTGCTCAGGCGAGAGGTAGTGCGGGGTGCCGATGGTCATGTTGACGCCGGTCGAGGCGACGTAGCCCGAGATCGCCCGCGCGATGCCGAAATCGGTGATCACGGCGCTGCCGTCGGAGTGCAGCAGCACGTTGTCCGCTTTCAGGTCGCGGTGGATCACCCCCTGGCGGTGGGCGAACGCCAGGCCGTTAGTGACGTCGCGCGCGATGCGCACGATCTCGTCCTCGGCGAGCGGCCCTTCGTTGGCGATCAGCGTCCCCAGGCTTTCGGCGCACAGGTCCATGGCGAAGTAGACGTTGCCGCCCGATTTCCCCACGGAGCGGATGCGGATGATGTTGGGGTGCTCCAGCTTGGCCGCGGTCTCGCTCTCGTTGCGGAAGCGCGACTCGAACTGCGGGTCGCCGGCGTAGCGGGGCTTCAACACTTTGACGGCGACGGGCGTGCCGTCGGCTTCGCGCCCCACGAACACCCACGCGAAGCCGCCCTGGCCGAGCAATCGCTCGAGCTGGTAGGGACCAAGGGTGTGGCCGACGAGGTCGGTGGCGGCGTTCGTCACGGGCTTTACAAGGGCGCGGGGAGTATCTAACTTACGCTGCTACTAACGATTAGGGAATCGGAGCGATGTTCGACAAGACGACGCCGGTCCGGAAGTACGGGCAGCACGAGAAGGACTCGGGATCGACCCCGGTCCAGGTGGCGCTGCTCACCGAGCGGATCAACAGCCTCACCGATCACTTCCGGGTGCACTCCAAGGACTACCACGGGCAGCGCGGCTTGCTGAAAATGGTCAGCAAGCGCCGCCGCCTGCTGGAGTACCTCAAGCGGACCGACCTGGAACGGTATCGGCAGCTCATCGACGAGCTGGGTCTCCGCCATTAATTGGAGAAGGCGTCGCGCCAGGTGTCCCGGCACAGAGCCCCGGGACGCCCGGCGTGTTTTGTATTCACAGCTCTAGACAGGCGACATGGTGAAACACGTTGAGCGTACGTTCGCGGGCCGGCCCCTCAAGATGGAAACCGGGCGGCTCGCGAAACAGGCCGCCGGGGCGTGCCTGATTCAATTCGGCGAGACGGTGGTGCTGGCGACCGTGACGGTTTCCGACCAGGTCTCGACTCTCCCGTTCTTCCCGCTCACCGTCGAGTACCGCGAGAAGGCCTACGCGGCAGGCAAGATCCCCGGCGGGTTCCTGAAGCGCGAGGGCCGGCCCAGCGACGAGGAGATTCTTTCGGCACGTGTCGCGGACCGCACGTTCCGGCCGCTGTTCCCCGAAGGCTTCAAGAACGAAGTGCAGGTCTTCATTTATGTGCTCTCCGCCGACCAGGAGAACGACGCCGACGTGCTGGGGGTGACGGCGGCTTCCGCGGCGCTCACGATGTCGAAGGTGCCGTGGAACGGCCCCGTCGCGGCGGCGCGCGTGGGCCGGGTCGAGGGCGCGTGGATCCTGAACCCCACCTTCCAGCAGCTGGAGTTCAGCGACGTGGACATGATCGTGTCCGGGTCGCGCGACTCGATCGTGATGGTCGAGGGCGGGGCGCTGGAGCTGACGGAAGCGGAGATCGTGAAGGCGCTGGAAGTGGCGCACAAGGGGATTCGCGAGCTGCTCGACGCCGCCGACGAGCTGATCGCCGACGTGCGGCAGCCGAAGATGGAGTGGACCAAGGTGGAGCCGGCGGCGGAGCTGGTGGCGCGCGTCAAGGCGCTGGCCGAGCCGCGCATTGCCGAGGCGCTGAACCTGCCGGAGAAGGCGGAGCGGGCGCAGGCGCTCGCGGCGTTGAAGGCGACGATCCAGGAGCAGCTCGCGGCCGAGTTCCCGGACAACGGCAAGGACGTGGCGACAGTGGTCGAGGACATCGAGTACCGCACGATGCGCGACCAAGTGCTCTCGCGCGGCGAGCGGGTGGACGGCCGCGACCTCGACACGGTGCGCCCCATCACCTGCGAAGTGGGCGTGCTGCCACGCACCCACGGCTCGGCGTTGTTCACGCGCGGCCAGACGCAGGCGCTGGTGTCGGTGACGCTGGGGACGGTGCAGGACGAGCAGCGCATCGACTCGATCGACGTAGCGCAGGAGACGACCAAGTCGTTCATGCTGCACTACAACTTCCCGTCGTTCTCGACCGGTGAAGTGCGGCCGATCCGGGGCACGTCGCGGCGCGAAGTGGGCCACGGCGCGCTCGCCGAGCGGGCGCTGCAGGCGCTGTTGCCGCCGTACGAGTCGTTCCCGTACACGATCCGCATCGTGTCGGACATTCTCGAGTCCAACGGCTCGTCCTCGATGGCGACGGTGTGCGGCGGGTCGCTGGCGCTGTTCGACGCCGGCGTGCCGATGTCGGCCGCGTGCGCGGGCGTGGCGATGGGCCTGATCAAGGAGGGCAAGCGCGTCGGGGTGCTCACCGACATCCTCGGCACCGAAGATCATCTGGGCGACATGGACTTCAAGGTCGCCGGGACCAAGACCGGCGTGACCTCGATCCAAATGGACATCAAGATCGAGGGGCTCGATTTCGGGATCATCGCCGAGGCGCTGGACAAGGCCAAGAAGGCGCGGCTGCACATCCTCGACGTCATGGAGAAGGCGATCCCCGAGCCGCGCTCGTCGCTCTCCAAGTACGCGCCGCGGATCATCACGATTCAGATCCCCGTCGACAAGATCGGCGACCTGATCGGCCCCAAGGGCAAGACGATCCGCAGCATCCAGGAGCAGACCGGCGCCGAGATCAACGTGGACGACAACGGCATGGTCACCATTTCCGCCGTGGGCGAGGGCGGGGAGCGGGCCCGCGACATCGTCGCGGCGATGATCCAGACGCCCGAGGTCGGCAAGGTGTACGAGGGCGTGGTGAAGAGCACCACGGCGTTCGGCGCCTTCATCGAGATCCTCCCCGGCGTCGAGGGGCTGCTGCACATCTCGGAGCTGCAGCACGGCCGCACCGAGCGCACCGAGGACGTCGTGAAGAAGGGCGACCACGTGCGCGTCAAGCTGCTCGAGGTCGATGAGCGCGGCCGCATGCGGCTGTCCCGGAAGGCGCTGCTGGAGAAGCCGGAGCCGGCCCGCACCACGCGGTGATGGAGACGGTCCGGCTCGACCGGGAGATTCACCACACCACCGCCCCGAACGGGGTCGTCGTGCTCTCCGAGCGCGTGGCCCACGTGCGCTCGGCGGCGGTGGGGGTGTGGGTGCGCACCGCCAGCGTGCACGAGCCGCGGCCCAAGATGGGGGTCTCCCACCTGCTCGAGCACATGGTGTTCAAGGGCACGGAGCGGCGCACGGCGCAGCAGATCGCGCTGGAGCTGGAGGCGCGTGGCGGCTCCCTCGACGCCTACACTTCCCGCGACAGCACGGCGTTTCAGGCCCGCGTCCTGGACGCGGACCTGCCGCGCGCCGTGGACGTCCTCACCGACCTGGTGCGCCGGCCGGCGCTGCGCGATCAGGACCTCTCGCTGGAGCGCAACGTCGTCCTCGAGGAGATCAGCACCGTCGAGGACACGCCGGACGACCTGGTGTTCGAGCTGTTGGCCTCGACGCTGTGGCCCGAGCACTCCTACGGCTACTCGATCCTCGGCACGCGGGACACGGTCGGCGCGCTGTCGGCCGACGACCTGAAGCGTCTCCACGGGCAGGCGTACTTCCCCGGGAACTGTGTCATCGCCGCCGCGGGCAACCTCACGCATGAGCGGTTGTTGGAGGAGCTCGGCAAGCAGGATTGGTTCAGCGGGGATGCGGGATGGGGGATGGGGGATGGGGTCCCGACCGCCCCGCCCACCGTTGCTGCCATACGCGGGCGCACTACGCGCCACGCCCGCGACACCGCGCAGACGCATATCGTAATCGCGACGGACACGGTGCCGTTCGCCGACCGGCGCAAGTACGCGCTGCTGGTGCTGAGCAACATCTTGGGCGGCGGGATGTCGAGCCGGCTGTTCCAGCGTATCCGGGAGGAGCTGGGTCTCGCCTACAGCGTGTACACGTACGCGAGCTTCTATCGCGAGGTTGGGGTGCTGGGGACGTACGTCGGCACGCAGCCGGCGGCGGCGGATCAGGCGACCCAGGCCATCCTGGCGGAGTACGCGAAACTGGCGCGCGACGGGCTGCGCGGCGAGGCGCTGGCCGAGGCCAAGCGGCAGACCGAAGGGCAGTTGATGTTGTCGCTGGAGAGCCCCACCGCTCGGATGTATCGTTTGGCCGGGTTTGCCCTGCACGGCGAGCGCTATTTGAGTCTCGACGAAATGGTCGCCACCGTGGAAGCGCTGACGGAGGACGAAGTGGGGGCGGTGGCGGCGGAGTTTTTCGAGCCGAGCCGGCAGACAGTGGTAGGGTTGGGGCCGAAGATCTGACGCTTACTCAGAGACCAGGGAGCGGGGATGATCGTCGGGGTGCCGCGGGAAATCAAAACGGCTGAGAACCGGGTAGCGCTGGTGCCGGCGGGCGCGGAGTCGCTGCGCGGCGACGGGCACACGGTGCTCGTCGAGCAGGGCGCGGGGTTAGGGAGCGGCTTTCCGGACGACGCGTATCGGGCGGTGGGGGGGACGATTGGCCCCGACGCCAAGGACGTCTGGGCGAAGGCGGACCTGATCCTCAAGGTCAAGGAGCCGGTCGAGTCGGAGTGGCCGCGGATCCGCAAGGGCCAGGTGCTGTTCACCTACTTCCATTTCGCGGCCGCGGAGGCGTTGACCAAGGCGATCATCGCGTCGGGCTGCGTCGCCATCGCCTACGAGACGGTGCAGCTGACGAGCGGCGAGCTACCACTGCTCACCCCCATGAGCGAAGTGGCAGGGCGGATGGCGGTGCAGGAGGGGGCGAAGTACCTGGAGAAGGTGTTCGGCGGCAGCGGGATTCTGCTGGGCGGCGTGCCGGGAGTGTTGCCGGCGGAGGTGCTGGTGATCGGCGGCGGGGTGGTGGGCACCAACGCCGCGAAGATGGCGGCGGGCCTGGGCGCCCACGTGACGCTGCTCGACGTTTCGCTCGATCGCCTGCGTTATCTCTCCGATGTGCTGCCGCCCAACGTTGATCTGTTGTACTCCAACCGTCACAACATTCTCGAGCAGCTCCCGAAGGCCGACGTCGTGATCGGGGCGGTGCTCCTGCCAGGCGCGAAGGCGCCGCATCTCGTGAAGCGGCCGGACCTGAAGCTGATGAAGCCCGGCTCGGTGATCGTGGACGTGGCGGTGGATCAGGGTGGCTGCATCGAGACGATCAAGCCCACGACGCACGATCAGCCGACGTACGTGGTGGACGGCATCATCCATTATGGCGTCGCGAACATGCCGGGCGGCGTGCCGCGCACCTCGACGCTGGCGCTCACCAACGCTACGTTCCCGTACGCGAAGCGGTTGGCGCGGCTGGGGTGGAAGCAGGCGTGCAAGGCGGACGCGTCGCTGTTCCTCGGCCTGAACGTGATCGAGGGGCAGGTCGTCTATCCCGGGGTGGCCGAGGCGTTCAATTTGCCGCTCGTGGACCCCAAGACGCTGGTGTGAGCGGGAGCGGGCGGCCGGTGGTGCAGGTGCGCCGGCTGCCGCATCACGATGGGCTGCCGTTGCCGGCGCGGCAGACCGCGGGGTCGGCGGGGTACGACGTGTGCAGTGCCGAGGACGCGACGCTTGGGCCGATGGAGCGGAAGTTGTTGAAGACGGGGCTCGCGCTCGCGATCCCGGCCGGCTATGAAGCCCAGGTGCGGCCCCGCTCGGGGCTCGCAGTCAAGTACGGACTCACTCTGCCCAACACGCCCGCCACCATTGATTCCGACTATCGCGGCGAGTTGTTGGTGGCGGTGATCAATCTGGGCACCGAGCCGGTGGTGGTGAGCCGAGGGATGCGCATAGCGCAGCTGGTGTTCCAGCGAGTGGAGGCGGTGGAGCTGGTCGAAGTGGCCGAGCTACCGGAGAGTGGGCGCGGGAAGGGGGGGTTCGGGAGTACGGGCAGCTAAGCGACCATCTGCAGCAGATCCGCGCCGCTGCGCGTGATTTCGGTACGTCAGTTCCTTCCGGTATTGCTAATCTGCGACATGACCGTGGCCGGACCGGGGCGGCAGCCCAAGCTGCTCGCCGCATTGCGCCAGGCGATTCGCGTGCGCCATTACAGCCCGCGGACGGAGGCGGCGTACGTCTGGTGGGTGCGGCGGTATATCCGCTTCTGCGGGCTGCGCCATCCAGGCGAGCTGGGTCCGGGCGACGTTACGCGGTTTCTATCCAGTCTGGCGATCGATCGGCGGGTGGCCGCGTCCACCCAGAACCAGGCATTGTCGGCGATCGTGTTTCTGTACCAGGAGGTCCTAGAGCTGCCGGTGGGGTGGCTCGAGGCGCTGGTGCGAGCGAAGCGGCCGGCGCGCGTGCCGGTGGTGCTCACCAAGGAAGAAGTGCGCCGAGTGTTGGAGCGGGTGCGTGGCGTCTCGTGGGTGGTGGCGGCGTTGTTGTATGGGACGGGGATGCGGCTGCTCGAGGCGCTGCAGCTGCGCGTGAAGGACGTCGACTTCCTGGCGAATGAGATCACGATCCGTGGGGGCAAGGGCGATCGCGACCGGCTCACGATGTTGCCGGAGCGGCTGAAGGGCCCG
>WNGE01003677.1_pt1 | contig 26241 bp, 20 predicted proteins | sample 5400651 | NCBI WGS metagenome assembly WNGE01 (sample SAMN13153370, study PRJNA577476) | soil metagenome | isolation source: 60 cm soil or saprolite under grassland replicate 2 | place: USA:California | collected 2016-06-15 | reverse complement strand
TATTGCTTTCGCAGCTTCACTACCCGGTGCGCCGCTGGGAAGAACCGCCGACCGAACTGGATGCTGATCCCCGCGAAGTCCTTCTCATCCTCGCCGAACCAATCCAGCCGCCCAGCCAAAAAGAACGGAAGGCGCTTCTCGATTTTGCCCAGGGCGGCGGGCATGTGATCTTCACAGGTTCCAGCATCCGCAACTTTTTTCCAGGCGCGGACGTCTCTCACATTCCACCGGATCCCGTGTGGAAATCCTTTTTACCCAGCATTCCCAATCGCCTCGCGCGAGGCGTGCAGACGGTGACCATCCAGCCGCAGGCTTATTGGGGGCGCCTGAATGAATCGCAACTTGCGCTTTATGGCGAACCCGGCGCTCCGGCAGTAGTCCGCTGGAAGCTGGGACGCGGATTCGTCCTCTGGTGGGCGGGTTCGACGCCTCTCACCAATGCGGGAATCACTCGCGGTGACAATCTGAGGTTCTTCCTGAACGCCGTCGTCAATGGATCGAAAGACAGGCCCCATCAAATCTACTGGGACGAGTATTTTCACGGACAGCGTAGCTCGCTCTGGAGTTACTTCGGCAAGACATCGCTCGCGTGGAGCCTGCTGCAACTTGGCCTGCTCGCCTTCGCGGTCATCTTCACGTTCAGCCGGCGAAGCGGCCCCGTCTATATTCCCGCGGGCATCTCCCGGTTATCCCCTCTTGAGTTCATTGATACCTTGGGAGGCTTGTACGAGCGCGCCGGGGCGGCCTCTTCCGCGGTTTCCGTTTCCTATCTGCGCTTGCGCACGCTGTTGACGCGGCAGCTTGGTTTGGCGGCCAAGACACCCGACGCCCAGCTGGCCCAAGCCGCCGAGCAGCGCCTCGGATGGAAAGACTCGGGTCTCGCCAATTTGCTGGGACGCGCGGAGGCTTCAAGCCGGATGGAAAGGCTCTCTCCGCGCCAGGCCCTGGATCTTGTTCAGAATCTGGAGCGCCATGCAGCCAGGCTCAGTGTCCGGCCTGGAATCCGTTGGGAGAAAACTTGACCGTGCAACATCTTTCCGCACTCGCAACGCAAGTCCGCAATGAACTCTCGAAAGTCATCATTGGCCAAGAGGAAGTTGTCAGCCAGCTCCTGCTCGTGCTGGTTTGCGGAGGTCACGCGGTCATGGAAGGCGTCCCGGGGCTTGCGAAGACCCTTGCCGTCAAGTCCCTGGCGCGCGTCTGTGGCCTGGGCTTTCAGCGCGTCCAATGCACCGCCGATCTCATGCCCGCCGACGTGACGGGCACAAACGTCTTCAATTTGAGCAACAGCTCCTTCTCTCTGCATCGCGGGCCTGTCTTCACCGATCTCCTCCTCGTCGACGAAATCAACCGCACTTCACCGCGCACGCAGGCCGCCCTTCTCGAAGCCATGGAGGAGCACCAGGTGACCATTGACGGTGCCCGCTACGCTCTCTCTGAAAACTTCACCGTGCTTGCCACCCAAAACCCCATTGAATTCGAAGGCACCTATCCGCTTCCCGAAGCGCAACTCGATCGTTTCCTCCTCAAGATTCGCGTGACTTACCCCTCCGCGGAAGAAGAGGTGCGGATCCTCACTCAATATGAAAAGGGCTTTGATCCCCGGCGCCTTGAGGAAATCGCCCTCACTCCACTCGACCCCGCGCTGCTTCCCGCCGCACGGCGCGAAATCGAAAGTGTGCGCGTCGAGCCGGCGCTTCATTCCTACGTCGTTTCGCTCGCTCGCCGCACCCGCGATTGGCCTGCCATTTCTCTTGGCGCCAGCCCGCGCGCCGCTGTTGGTCTCTTCTTTGTGGCGCGCGCGCTGGCCGGACTGGACGGTCGGGATTACCTCTTGCCCGACGATGTGAAAGCCGCCGCCCTCCCTGTTCTCCGCCACCGTATCTTGCTCAAGCCGGAAGCCGACCTCGAAGGTCTCACCGCGGATCAGGTCATCCAGCAGGTGATCGCCGCCGTAGAAGTGCCCAAGTGAAAGTCCCGAAATGAAAGTGCCGCCATGAACGCGCCGCGCCCGCTCGTGCCGCCTGAAGTACGGGCGTGCGCACGATCCCTCGGTCGGCTGCCCTTTGGTTTCGGGCCGCGGTTTTTCCTAACGCTTCTCTTGGGTTTCCTTTGGCTGGTGCCCGCGTGGTGGCTGCCGCAGCTCATCGCCGCCCTGTTCTTGTGGGATTTTCTTGCCATCGTGGCCTTCGTTGCGGATCTCCTTCGCTTACCCGCGCCTTCGCAGCTCGAAGCGCGCCGCGTATGGCAGCATGCTCCTTCACTGGCAGCTTCGTGCGACGTCGCACTCCTTGTTCGAAACTTCGGCCGCGCCGCGCTTCGCTGTCATCTCATTGACGAAACGCCCGTCTCCTTCCGCACCTCTCCCCCTTCTCTCGAATTCATTGTGGGGGCTGGAGACCAGTCACGGACGCGCTACCAGATTCTCCCTCGCGAACGCGGCGACGTGCGAATGGGCCGTCTGTTTCTCCGTTATCAAACCAATCTTGGTTTTGCTGAACGCTGGGCCGCCGCGGACATTTCGCAGACCGTGCGGGTTCTCCCCGATCTCGAACAGGCTCGCAAGCACGCGCTCTACTTGATCCGCAGCCGACAGGTTGAAATGGAAAAGCGCCGGTACCGCCAACGCGGCCAGGGCCGCGAATTCGAAAGCCTCCGCGACTATCGCCAGGGCGACGACCTCCGCGACATCTGCTGGACTGCCACGGCCCGCCGCCACCAGCTCACTACCCGCGTTTTCGAAATCGAGCGCAGTCAGGCCGTGTGGATTGTGCTCGATGCAGGCCGTTTGCTCCGCGCCAAAGTTCAGCAGGAGCGAAGCGATCTGCGCCTTTCCAAACTCGATTACGCGGTCAACGCCGCGCTCTCGCTTGCCCAGGTCGCCACGCAGTGCGGTGACCGCGTCGGCCTGCTGGCTTACGGCCGGTCCATCCAGCACCACGTAGCCGCTGGCCGTGGCCCGTTCCACCTGCGCACCATTGTCGACTGCCTTGCACAGGTTCACGCCGAAGCTTCCGAGGCCAATCATTCGCGCGCCGCGCACGTCCTTCTCACCGAGCAAAGCCGCCGCAGTCTGGTTGTCTGGATCACTGATTTTGCGGAAACGCCCACCACACCGGAAGTCATTGAGTACGCCATGCAGATGACGCAGCGCCATCTCGTTGTCTTCACCGCCATGAACCAGCCGGACCTCACGGCTCTCGCCGAAGCCACGCCGCAAACTCCCGGGGAGATGTATCGCCACGCCGCCGCGCTTGAAATCACCCACCGCCGCGATTTGCTGTTGCGCGGGCTCCGGCAGCGGGGCGTCTTCGCCTTCGAACTCGTTCCCGGCTTGTTGGCGTCTTCTCTGGTGAATCAGTATCTGGACATCAAGGAGAGGAACCTGCTGTAGCTTCCCTCGATGGAAGCCGCCTGAAGCGGAATAGATAGGTCAGCAAAGCAACGAAGAGCACGGCGGCGAATGCGAATTTCATCGCCACCGGCGCATTGCTCGGCGAGTAAAATCCCTCAATCAAGCCCGCGATCACCAGCAGGGGAATTGTTCCCAGCAACAGCCGCGCCGCCCTGCCGCCTGCCCGCGCCAGCGATTCCCGCCGTGGCAGCAGCCCCGGAAACAACATTCCGCGCGCGATCTCTAGCCCCGCGCCTCCCGCAATGAAAATCGCCGGCAGTTCGAGCACCCCGTGGGGCGCGACAAAACTCCAAAGCTGCACCGCCATCCCCGCCCGCCACGTCGCTGCTCCGATCACCCCGATTAACAACCCATTCATGATCATCATCCAGATCGTTCCCAATCCCGCCGTGATTCCCAAGGCAAAGGAGCTGAACGCTACTGAAAGGTTGTTCGTCATGATTCCCGACGAAGCGACTGGCTTGACTGTGACAATCGAATCCGTCCACATCTTGCGCTGTTCGATCGTCTCCATCATGTGCGTGCCCAATAATCGGTGCGCGAATCCCGGATCGTGGACCGTCACGATCCAACCTGCCAGTCCCGTCACCGCGAAAATGGCCAGCGCGAGGAGGGTTTGCGGCAGCGTTTCGCGAAAAGCCTGTGGATAGGTGTCCAGGTAGAATCGCACGATCCCGCTGATCTTGGGTTTGTGCCCCATGTAAATCAGATTGTGGCCGCGCCCGAGTAGTTGGTTGAGATAAGTGGCGAGCTGCTTGCTCGTTGCGTCTTCGCGCGCCGCCGCGAGGTCCGACGCGGTTTGGCGATATAATAGCCCCAGTTCTTGCAATTCACTGTGGCTGAGCCCGGCGACACCGCGGCGCGATCGCTGCACGAGCTCTTCGAGGCGTGCCCAATAGGGTTTCCGTTTCTCCAGCCACCGGATGGATATCATGCCCTCGGACCTGCCTGGCGACGGCGCACCTCTTGGTTCGTTCGCCGACAAGCTTACCATCGAAACTCCCGAGCAGACCGCCCTGGAATTTGCTGTTGCCGGTATCGGCAGTCGTTTCCTCGCGCTCGCCGTGGATACGCTGATTCAGATGTTGGTCGGCTTTATCGTGGGCCTAGGCGGAAGCATCTTGATTGGCGTCATCGCGGCCGCCATGCCGGTTGCTTCCCTGTGGGGCTTCGCTATTCTCGTCCTGTTTTTTTTCTTTCTCTATTTTGGTTATTTCGCTCTGTTTGAGATCATCTGGAATGGTCAGACACCCGGCAAGCGCAAGGCCGGCATTCGCGTGATCAAGGATTCCGGCCGTCCGCTCACGCCCGCGGAATCCATCGGCCGCAATCTCATGCGAATTGTGGATTGGCTCCCGGCCTTTTATGCAGTGGGTATCGTGTGCGCCATGCTTACCAGAGGAAACAAGCGTCTCGGCGACTTGGTCGCAGGCTCGCTCGTCGTCCGCGAATCCTCTTTCAGCGACCTGAAATCCGGCTGGCAATCGAGTCAGGCCCCTTCCGGACCCGCCTTCTCCCCTCTCGGTGCCGGTCGTCTCTCCGCACAGGAATGCTCCCTCATCGATTCCTTCCTCAATCGCCGCTTTGACCTCGAGCCCGACGTGCGTTTCCGCATGGCGGATGAAATCTTCCGCCGTCTCAAGCCGAAACTCACGCTTCCAGCGGAAAACACCCTCTCCACCGAAAGAATACTCGAGGCTCTCGCCTACGAGCGCCGCTCCACTGGCCACTACACTTAAACCTCCGAATCCCTCCCTACGTTGGTCTTCTGGATTTGCTGGGGCAGGATCGCGCGCCGCTTATTCGTCAAAGTGGGCTTCAAGCCGCAACCCTGGTTGCAGCCTTGGCCGTACCGCCACTGATCTTCCGTTCGTCCCCTTCTCGCAATCCTTCTTTGCTTGACTTCCCTCTCGTTCTCCGACATCATGCGCCCATTCCACCGAGGAAGACCCGCGACGCGCAAACGGAACACACCTGCCTCCCGCCCAACGCCCTCGACTCGAGTGTGCCAGGCAGGATGGTTGGGCCGCCGTGGGCGGAGGTATAACCTGAAAACGAAAAGCATGAAGACTGTGTATGTGGCTCTGCTCACGGCTTTGCTGCTCGTTGCTGGCAGCGTTACGGCACGCGCACAAGCGCCGCAACAAACCGGTGATCAGGGCAAGAGCGATTCGAACGCGAAGCCTTCGAAGAGCAAGACGAAGTCGAAGAAAACAGATGCGGCAGACAAGACGGCAACAGCGGACAGCTCGACGGCCGCAAAGAAGCCTTCTACGAAATCGAAAACCACCGCTGCTTCAAATCCGTCAGCAACAGCCGCAGCCGGAACGGCGGCCGCCAAGAATTCGAACGCTCCAAAGAAAACCCGTTCGAACTCCAAAAAGTCCACCGCCTCGACCGCACCGGCCGCTCCCGCTGCTACAAGCGCGAAAGCTTCAGCCACAACCCCGGCCGCAACACCCGCAGCATCAACGACCCCATCCAGCAAACCGGCGACGGCTCCGGCAGCAGCAACTCCATCCAGCTCAGCGAGCGGTGCCGCCCCCGCTTCCAAGCCGGCCACGGCGCAACAGGCCCCGCCTGCGAACAGCGCGGGCATGGTGTGGGTGAACACGGATTCCGGCGTATACCACAAGTCCGGCACGCGCTGGTACGGGAAGACAAAACAAGGAAAGTACATGACCGAAGCGGACGCCATCAAGGCGGGCTACCGCGCAGCGGGGAAAAACTAGAAAGCTGCATTCTTTGGAATTGAGAAAAGGAGAGAAAATGATGAAGAAGCGAATCACGCGGGCCCTGTTGGCGGCACTGGTTGCATTTCTTGGAGCGTCGATAGCGGTCGCGCAGACGCCGACGAAGAGCACGACTCCGGCAAAATCAACGACCAAGTCAAAGCCAGCCGCTCCGGCGTCCGCCGACCTGGTCGATATCAACAGCGCAACAGCAGACCAGCTCGATGCGCTGCCGGGGATCGGGAAAGCTTACTCGCAGAAAATCATCGACGGCCGTCCGTATAAGATGAAGACAGATCTCGTGCGCAAGAAGATCATCCCGCAAGCGACCTACGCCAAGATCAAGGACAAGATCATCGCTAAACAATCCACCGCTGCTGCGGCGGCGCCGAAAAAGTAAAAGTTGTTCATCCGCGCGGGGCGGCTTCGGGGCCGCCTCGCAAATTCCACTCACGGGACATTGGGTTTCCGAATCTTATTGTGGCTCCCCTGCACGTTTCTCCGCAGAAATGTTTTGATTCCCGAACTCTATTTTTCACGCAAAATCACTTCACCGTGGCCGACGAGTTGGTCGTTCAGCCACAGCCGGTATTTATACGTGGCTGACTTGGTGCCGGCGCGCGGCGGGCCGCTGAGCAGGCGAATGCCGGCCGGCGCCTGAAAGATATTCGAGGAAAAGGGACACCGATTCGCATCGAATTCCACGCGCAGGTTGCCGGCGTCGGAGATCCAGGAGACCTGGTCGCCGGGGTCAAGCACCACGGTTTGCGGGATGAGTCCAACGAGCACGGGGCGTTCAGCCATTTTTCTCCGGGGCTCCGATTCTGCGTCGGAGTCAATGCTCCTGCTATTTTGAGCGCACAGGGACGATAGCATATTCGCTGGAAATAATTCCTGGGAGGATCTTCAGAGCTCTTGTGATGGTGCTCGCAGCCTTTGTGAACATTCATAACCGATCTGTCCCTTCGGGCATCTCATACCTGTACTTCGCTGTGCTTGACCCGCTCCTCAAGTCAACCGTACACTGCATATGATCATTCGTAGCGCGAAGCTCCGGCAGGATCTCTTGCGCTCGCGGAAAGATACACGGAAAAGCGTCTGACGTGGATGCGGAGGAATTTGCCGGATGGCTTCTGTTCCCAGGTACCTGACTATCCCGCTCCCGAATGGCTCGCGAATTTCCATTCTTCACTCCTTGCCGTTTGCGCTCATTCATCTCGCATCGCTGCTGATCTTTTTCATTCCGTTTCACTGGTATTACCTGGTTACGTGCGCGGCGTTGCTGGTGGTGCGCATGTTCTTCGTCACGGCGGGCTATCACCGCTATTTTTCGCACCGCTCTTTTAAGACCAGCCGCGTCTTTCAGTTCGTGATCGCCTTCATGGCCATGTCTTCTTCGCAGAAGGGCGTGCTGTGGTGGGCGGCCCATCACCGGCACCATCATCGCTTTTCCGACCAGGAACTGGATTTGCACTCGCCGACGCTGTTTGGATTTTTCTGGTCGCACGTGGGCTGGATTATTTCGGACAAATACAACGACACGCGCTTCGATTACATCGGCGATTTCGCGAAGTTCCCCGAGCTGCGCTGGCTGAACAAGTACCACATGATTCCGCCCGTCGCACTGGCCGTGGCGCTGTGGCTGATCGGGGGCTGGCACCTGTTTGTGTGGGGCTTCTGCCTGAGCACGGTGCTGCTGTGGCACGACACCTTCACCATCAATTCGCTCTCGCACCTCTTCGGTTCGCGCCGCTATGAGACCACGGATACCAGCCGCAACAACTGGCTGCTCGCCTTGCTCACCCTCGGCGAAGGCTGGCACAACAACCACCATCACTTCATGGCTTCGGCGCGCCAGGGCTTTTACTGGTGGGAGATCGACATCACCTATTACACGCTGAAGGTCTTGTCCTGGTTCGGTATTGTCTGGGACCTCCGCAAAGTCCCCGCCCACCTGCTCACCGAACAACTCGCCGCTTAGTCGACTCGGCGTAATAAACGGAAAAAGCTAAAGAAAAGCTTCTTGGTTACGCGGCGCAATATTTACAATGCCGCGCGAAAAGCTTGTTCGACCAAACTTCTTGATAGGATTAGGGATGCACTCGGATGCGTCATGCTATTGGGCTCGGCGATCCTTCATTCCAGCGGATACATTCGGCTGGTTCACCGGATCGAGGCGGCCGGGATTCAGTTTCCGCTGGCCGGAATTCTCAAAGTCTCCTGGTGGATCTTGGCCGTATATTTCGTGACCTTGGCGGTAATCGCGGTCCTCGCTTCTAGGATGGGGCGCGGCGGCGGGATCGTTCTCTGGTATGCGGCGTCTGCTGGCGTCAGCACCGTGCTGCTCTTCTGCTTTCTGGGAGGCTTTCCGGGCGCCTACCTGCTTGCGGTTGTCACCGTGCTCTCCCTGATTGGCGACTGGCTGCAATCCAAACAAAAACCAGCCGCTTAGTCCTTCTTCGTCCTGGTTGGGCGCGTTTATCTCTACCGTTCCACAGCGCCGTACCGCTCGAGGAGAGTCAGAGCTCGCAGGCTTTGTCGAGGTCAAAGTCTGCGGCACGCTGACCGCGGGTCGGAGCGTTTGGCGCAACTTGCAGCAGGGGGCATATACGAGAGTACTGTTAAGGCAGTACTCGAGGCCCATTTTGGTCCGCACAACTCGCTAGTAATCTACCAGCCTAGTGAATCTCACATTGAGACGGATCCGGAGCGTGCTCGGCCGCGCCATATCGGACCTTCTGAGGCGAGGGCAGGGCAACCTGCGCTTGCGTACCAAGCTCCTCCTTTCATTCGTGTTCCTCACTGCAGCGCTTACTTGCGCCACATTGTTGGTTGTACGGCGCAACGCGCAGGCCCAGGTGCAGCACCAAATTGAACAGGACACGCGAAACGACACCTTGACATTTCAGGTTGTGCAACACCAACAGCAGATGGCGCTGAGCCGGAAGGCGGACCTGCTGGCTTCGCTGGCAATGATGAGGAACGGAGATGCCACAACGATCAAAGATGCAAGCGAAGATCCGTGGCAATCGGATGACTGCAACCTGTTTGTGTTGGCAGATAAAAGCGGCAAGATCGTGGCTCTGCACTCGACCGGCCCGGTTTTTTCAAAGGCGGCCGCGCAAGATATGGTATCTCGCTCGATTCATCGCGGCGAGACGTCCGGATGGTGGTTCAGCGGAGCGAGTTTGTACCAGGTGGTCTTGCAGCCTTTCTACGACGGCACACCCAGGAAGAACAACTTGATGGGCGTTGTCGTGGTGGGCCGGTTGATTGACGCGCGGGCCGCCAACGATCTTGGCAGGATTACTTCAAGCGACGTTGTCTTCCGTTATGGCGGCGAGGTCGCAGTCAGCACACTTCCCGCGCTCAAAGAGGCGGAAGTGGGAAGCCAATTCCACGGACCCCTCACATCGGCGAGGGTATACCTAGGTGGCGAGCCGTACTACTCGAGCGCCGTGGAGCTCACACCGGGTCTGCAGCCGGCGGCCGAGCTAATTGTCCTGAAATCGTACAAAGAGGCGGCGGCGTACCTTCAGAGGCTCAACCATCAACTTGTCGCACTGGGGCTGGTGGCAATCCTGGCTGGAGGAGCACTGATCTTCGTCGTATCCGACACGGTCTCGCGGCCGCTCGGCTCTCTTTTGGAAGCAGTCCAAGCGGTCGAAAGAGGCGACTTTACGCAAACTCTGGAGGCGGATGGGAGCGATGAACTGTCAGAGTTGACGCGGGCGTTCGACGGCATGCGCAGCAGCCTGCATAGGAACGAGGCCCAGCGCGCGCAGCTCGAAGGCCAGCTCCGCCAGGCGCAGAAGATGGAGGCGCTGGGACGACTGGCAGGCGGCGTTGCTCACGACTTTAACAACCTGCTGACGGTGATCCGAGGGCACAGTGAACTGCTCCTCGATCGCCTGCGACCCGGGGACCTTCTCTACAGCAACTCCCAACAGATTCTGAAAACCGCCGACAGGGCCGCTTCGCTGACACGCCAGATGCTTGCTTTCAGCCGGATGCAGGTGCTCCAGCCCAAAGTTTTGGACATGAATGAGTTGATCGCCGAGATGGGCAAGCTCTTGCGACGGCTGGTTCGCGAAGACATTGAGTTTAGCCTTCGACTGGGCGACTCGCTTGGGCGGGTAAAGGCCGATCCCGGACAACTCGAGCAGGTGCTGCTGAACCTGACCGTGAATGCCAGCGACGCCATGCCTGTGGGGGGCACGCTGACCATCGAGACGCAAAACACGATTGTCGACAAGGAGTACGCGCGAACGAGCCCATCGGTGGAGCCTGGCGCGTACGTCGTAGTGAGCGTCAGCGACACCGGGCAGGGTATGGACGCGGCCACCAAGGCGCGCATTTTCGAGCCATTCTTCACGACAAAGGAACCCGGCAGAGGAACCGGGCTTGGTCTGGCGACCGTGTACGGCGTCGTGAAACAGAGCGGAGGTTTCATCTGGGTGGAGTCCCACCCTGGCCGCGGAACACGATTTGAAATTTATTTGCCAAGAACCAACGAACTGATGGAGTCTCCTCAAACAGCGAGGGAAACCAATGGGTGTAATGGCCGTCCGAAAACTGTGCTCGTTGTGGAAGACGAAAGCGAAGTGCGCGAGCTGGCTTCCGAGTTTCTGAGGACGGCCGGTTACGATGTTCTTACGGCGCAGGACGGCACGGAAGCGTTGGAGACTGCGGAACGATTGGGCGGATCGATTCAAGTGGTACTGACGGATGTGGTGATGCCCAAGATGCGAGGGCCGGCGCTCGCCAAACAACTTAAAGCTCTGCTGCCTCGCGTGAAGATCGTTTATATGACCGGGTACCTCGAACAAAATGGAAGCGGTGCCGAGTTTTTGCAAGATGCCTTTTTCCTGCAGAAGCCGTTTTCGCGAGAGAGCATGGTGCGTAAAATTGGCGAGGCTTTGAAGCGTGAACGGCCCACAAGACGCCTGCCCATCTCCAGTTCTTCAGGGACAGTTTCAATGAACCAACCCCTGTCTAGCAATTCGCATTAGTACCCGTCCGACCTGGTTCTGTTTCCCGTATAAGGCGCAGTTAACACTGGAAGAGCTGGCGGCGTCTTGATTGGAAGTACGCGAAATATCGAACGCCGACGGGATCGGGGGCCGGCTATGTCTCTAAAGCAATTGCGCTTGCTGTTTTACGTTGTGCTCGCCTGCAGCTTCACCATTACGTCCTATTTGCCCGGAAGAGAGGCCCGGCCTGTCTACAGCGGTCTCACGGCGCATGAATGGGGCACGTTTACGTCGATCGCGGGGAGTGCCGGCCAGGCGGTCGAGTGGTCGCCGTTAACGGGATCCACGGACCTCCCCGGTTTCGTGGAACACTTTCGCAATACTGGCTTTAAGCTGGGACTGCGAGGCACCGTGCGCATGGAGACACCGGTGCTCTATTTCTATGATTCGCGCGAAGAGACGGTATCGGTCAAGGTGTCTTTCGCCAAAGGTGTCATCACGGAGTGGTATCCACACGCGAGCCGCGTCGAACCGGCCAAGAATCTTTTTGACAGGAGTCTTTACCAATCGCACGCCGACGGGAGCATTACGTGGGATTCCGTCACGCTTGAGCCGAGCCTAAGATCGGAATTCCCCAGAGAGAATCGGGACAACCATTACTACGCCGCTCGACTGACTTCTTCCACTCCCCTTCGCGTGAAAACACAGGCAGGCGACCAGCAGGAAAAGTTTCTGTTCTATCGCGGCGTGTCCGTATTTCCCGTGCCGCTTTTGGCGAAGCTGACGCCCGAGGACGAATTGCTGGTCGAAAACCGCAGCGAGGAGGAGATTCCCAATACCATCCTTTTCGAAAGGCGCGGGCAGAAAGTGGGCTACCGCGTGGGTGGCGCGGTGCAGAAAGAAACGATCTTGGAGCCGCCGGAACTCTCCGCGACAATCGGGGATCTCGGCCGTAACCTTGAGGGAATCCTCGTGGCGCAAGGGCTTTATCAGGACGAGGCGCACGCCATGGTCGAAACCTGGCGAGATTCCTGGTTCGAGGAAGGCAGCCGGCTGTTGTACATTGTTCCCGCGCAAATGATGCACGCGGTGCTGCCACTTTCGATCAGCCCGGCTCCCACGCAAACCGTACGAGTCTTTGTCGGACGGCTTGAAATTGTTACACCAGCCACGGAAAAGGCCGTTGAAAGGGCGTTCGCCACTCAGGATAAGGCAACACTGGCCAAGTACAGCCGATTCCTCGAGCCAATCCTGCAAGCAATCATCCAGAAAGAGCGGAATCCGGCCAGAGCGAAGAAGTTGTACGAAAATCTGAATTCCTTCTACAATTCGGAAATCGCGCAAAACCAACGCCGAAACTGAATCTCTGAAGCTACAATTCAACGCGGCGTGGACCTTGCCGTTGGGATCACGATGGCGATTCCCGGCACCACCGGGATAATAGCCATCTTCGCCGCACGGGACTAGGCTCCCAGGAAAGATGTGGCGAGATAGACTCGCCCCCACAGAGATTCCTGCGGCCAAATTGTCCGTTGCGTGTGGTTGGCTATTGCGCGAAAATTGATTTTCCCGCCGTGGCAGGAAAGTCCCCCTAAAACACCTCCGCGGGCGGCCCCTGGAATTAAGTGCAAGAAAAGAAGGACAAAACGTCATGACGCAACACGTCGGAGAACTCAATCCCCCTGTTCGCTTGATGCTGACCCCTGGTCCGTCTTCGGTCGATCCGCGCGTCTACCGCGCGATGGCCACCCCACTGGTCGGCCACATGGATCCCTGGTTCAAGGGTTGCATGGACGAGACGCAAATCCTGTTGCGCCAGATTTTTCAGACGGAAAACCGGATCACCATGCCGCTATCGGCATCGGGTTCGGGCGGGATTGAAGCGTCGGTGCTGAATGCTCTGGAAGAGGGCGATGAAGGAATCGTGGCCGTCAACGGCGTCTTTTCCGAGCGCATGTACGAGATTGCGACGCGGGCGTCGTCGAAGGTGGTCAAGGTCGAGGCGCCGTATGGAAAGCCAGTGGACCCGGAGGACGTGCGCCGCGCGGGGAAGGGCAAGAAGGTCAAGATTGTGGGCCTGGCGCATGGAGAAACCTCAACTGGGGTGATCACCGGCATCGAGGCGTTTCGAAAGGTCGCCGATGAATTGGGAGCGCTGCTGATTGTAGATGCGGTGGCGTCACTTGCGGCGGTGCCCGTTCATGTAGATCGCCAGCGCATTGACATCTGCTTCAGCGGATCGCAGAAGGCCATCAGCGCGCCCCCGGGAATGTCGCCGATCACGGTAAGCCCCACGGCCGAAGAAGTCTTCCGCAAACGCACGACGAAAGTGCAAAGCTGGTATTTCGACTTGACCACGGCGATGAATTATTGGGGCAAGGACCGGCTGTATCATCACACGCCGCCGATTTCGCTGATCTTTGCGTTGCGCGAAGCGATGCGGCTGGTCGTGGAAGAAGGCCTGGAAGCGCGCTGGGAGCGCCATCGCGTGAATCAGCAGGCGCTGATTGCGGGACTCGAAGCGATGGGGCTGGATCTGCTGGTCAAGAACCCCGTCGACCGTTTGCCGACGGTCACGGCAGTGATGATTCCGGGCGGCGTGGATGACGTAAAGGTGCGAAATCAGCTCCTCGACGAGTTCAATATCGAGATTGCCGGCGGATTTGGGGCCGTGAAGGGCAAGATCTGGCGCGTGGGATTGATGGGCTACTGCAGCCAGAAGCCGAACGTGCTGCTGTTCCTCGCGGCGTTGGAAAAGACGCTGCTCGATCGGGGCTTCCGCGTGCCCAGCGGCGCGGGCGTCGGAGCGGCGGTGCGGAGTTATACGCATGCGGAAACCGCGACTGCCGTCAGCAGGTAAGGACGAGTGCAGCGGTAGCGCATACCGGTGAGAGATTTCTCGACCTCGTCTCGCCAAGAACCGTAGGGCTTCGCTCGGAATGGCAGCTTCAGTATGAGTTGTGAAAAGAGGGAGATTGCGTGACGACTCGCCCTGTACTCGCCAATACTGGCGCGATGAGCCAGTTCATCGGCGCCTTTGAAGTAACCTCCAAGCTGACTGGACAGACCTACCAGTGCCGCTTCTCGCATATGTGGAACGGCATCGCAACACGGCACGCGGATACGATTGACACCAAGTTTTTCGTGGATGGCGCGGCGCACGTTGTCGGGTTGGCGCACACGGCGTTCGTGAAGTTCCGCGAAAAGACGGGGCGCGACTTGACGGACCGGGAGGCGAGTTTTGTGGCCGCGGAGTATCTGCGCGAGCGGCTTGAAGAAGAGGATTTGCGGCCGCTGTACGACGTTCCCGAAAATGAAGTGCTTCGCCTGATCGAACAGATCGGCATCAAGTAGGAATCTTTAGGGATCCATTGGGAAAAGGGCGGGCCTCGCCCGCTATTTTTTTTGGAGCGGTCAGTCGCCGGGTTCGGCGTGGAAGGCGTGGAGAACCGGATGACGAATGCCGTCGCGACGGATGAAGTGGATGACGACTAGCATCAGGAGAGCGCCGGCAACCATCACCGCAACACAGATTTGAAGGCCGAGCTGAAGATCACGGAGGTCGGAGATTCGGCCGACGACCTGCGGTCCCAGCGCTCCTACCAGCTGGGTCACAAACATGTAGACGCCCACGGAAGTGGCGTGGGCGCGGCGCGGCATCATATCGTGAATGACAGCAGTGACCGGGCCGTGATACCAGGACATGAAGAAGCCGGCGACGAAGAGGCCCGTCAGCACCGTCCACTTTTCTTCCGCTTCAATGGCCAGCAAAAGAAATGGCGCGGCGAGCAAAAACGCGCCCATGATGGCCATAATGCGGCCGTAGACAAAGCGGCGCTGCAGGCGGTCGGCCGCCCACCCGCCCATGAGTACGCCAAAAACCAGGGAGAAAAGCGCGATGAGAGCGAGGGAGACGGCCGCTTCGCGAAGGCTGAAATCCTTGTAATTTACGGCGAAGTCGATGCCCCAGGTGAGCAGCGAGACGCTTGAAAACGTGATGAACACCCCAGCCACGATCATGGCCACAAATGCAGGGACACTGAGAATGCGGCTCAGAGGGACAACCTCGGAGCGCGGGCCACGGAGCGGCTCTTCCAGCCAAAGAACCGCGATGCCTGGAATAAGGCCGGCGATGGCCACGATAAAGAAGGCGTGCTGCCAGCCATGGAACGCCCCCATGACGCCGCCAAGCGCCAGGCCCGAAGCGCCGCCGAGGAGCATGCCGGCGGCAAAAATGGCTTGGGCCAGCGCGCGTCTCTCTTGGGGGAAGCTTCCGGAGATCATGGATTGCGCGGCCGGGGCGTAGGCGGCTTCTCCCACGCCAACCAACGCACGCGCGACCAGAAGAAAGGCAAACGAGGAAGCGAGGCCGCTGGCGAAGGTGGCCATGCTCCAAAAGACGATACCGCCTGCAATGATCTGCTTGCGGCTGAAGCGGTCGGCGAGGAAGCCGAAGGGAATGCTGGCGATGGCCAGAATGACCAGGAGCCAGGTCTGAAGCGAGCCAAGCTGGGCATCGCTGATGCCCAGATGCGCCCGCAGGAGCGGAACGAGCGGCACAATCACCTGGCGATCGGCGAAGTTGACAAAATTGATTAAAGCAAGTACAGCAAGGAGGCGAACTTGGTAGGACGTCAGCGGAGACGTGAGCGGAGTGGGCTTCGTTGACATGCTGAGTTTGCCCGGCGACCTGTACGCCCCTTGGCGGAGCGTGCGCGAGAAGCTATCAGGCCTGGCTCGACCTATCAACATTATAGTACGACCATGAATCCCGTCTCTCCTACCAACGCGACCACGAGTGACCGTTTAACCACTGTTCTTTCGTACGGCGTGCTCCTGCTGCTTTTCTACCTCGTTTTCCGGATCTACGAACCGTTCCTGGCCGCCCTGGGATGGGCGGCGATCCTGGTGATTTTTTTCTACCCCATGCAGCGCTGGCTGGTGCGGCGGTTTTCCGCGAGCCAGGCGGCCATTTTCAGCACGCTGGCGGTGACCATTCTGCTGATCGCGCCGGCAATTCTCGTGACCACGCTGTTCGTTCGAGAAGCGGTTTCGATTTCCCGCGGAATGCAGCATTCCATCGTGGTAGAGCACGCGCCGATAGTGGCGAAAAGCTGGGTCTGGATCGCGCAGCGCGTGCCTGGCCTGGACCCCAATGCCAATGTACTGCAGATGCTCGAACAGGGTGTTGAGAAACAGGCGGGATTTCTGGCCGAGCGCCTCGGCACGGTTCTGCGCAACATCGCGGAGTTTATTTTCGATTTGTTCGTCATGATTTTCGCGATGTTTTATTTCTTTCGCGACGCCGATCAGATTATCCGCGGTGTCCGAAGCATTCTGCCGTTTGACCCCGAGCACAGGGAGACGATGATCACCCAGGCGCAGAACCTGATCTCCGCAAGCGTCATCACGAGCCTGATTATCGCCGCGATTCAGGGCACGCTCGGAGGCTTGGGCTTTGTCATCGTGAAATTGCCCACGCCTCTCTTTTGGGGCGTGGCGATGGCCTTCTTTTCGCTGGTGCCCGTTGTTGGTTCGGGGCTGATCTTTGTCCCTGCATCGCTCTGGCTGGGGTTTACCGGACACTGGGGGCGAGCCATTCTCTTGTTGGTGATTTGCGCCGGAGTGTCCACGGTCGTGGATAACGTTGTGCGACCGATCTTGCTTGGCGGCCGGACGGAACTGAGCGGGTTGGTGATCTTCATCAGCGTGGTTGGAGGCGTCGGCCTGTTCGGAATGCTGGGTCTGGTGCTGGGGCCAATCCTGGTGGCCACTGCCGCGGGGGTTCTGGCCGTCTACATGGAGCGGCCAGCGAGCCCACCGATAACGGCTGGGTAACACGGAGTGTGTCTGGCCGTGGGCGCGTGACCCCGGTGTGCTAGAGTAACGCGCTCGAAAGGATTTGATGACAACCAAGCCTGCCCCGAAACCAACGGAGCTTTCCACGGCAAAGCTGCGTTGGACGTGCGAGCTGTCGCGGATTCCGTTCGAGACAACGGCGCAAGCGGAGCTGCGCGAAGGGTTCGTCGGCCAGGAGCGCGCTCTGCGCGCGCTGAAAATGGGCGTGGAGCTTTCCGCGCCTGGGTACAACGTGTTTGTGTGCGGCTTGGCGGGAACCAGCCGTGGCGGCACCATCGCGCGGATGATCCAGGAGCTCCACCCGCCGACCAAGGAGTCGCTCGACCGCTGCTACGTCAACAATTTCAAGTTGCCGGACCGCCCGCGCCTGCTGGCTCTGCCCCGCGGGCAGGCCAACGCGTTCAAGAAGGACACGCAGGCGGGAATCGATTTTCTGCGGCGGCGCATCCCGCAGGTATTCGAAGGCGAACCGTTCCAGCGGCAAAAAGGGCGCATCGTCGAACGGTTCACCGTGCGTGAAAAAGAATTGATGGACGATTTCACGCGGCGCATCGCGCGGGAGCAGTTTGCGCTGGGCCACATGCAGGTAGGCGCGGTGGCGCTGCCGGAGATTTTCCCGGTGCTCGAAGGACAGATGGTGCCGATCGAGGACATCTCCAAGATGGTGCACGAGGGAAAGCTCGAGGGGCCCGCCGCGGAAGACATCGAGCGCAAATACGAACAATTCCGCCAGGAATTTACGGTGGTCTACCGGAAGACGCTGACGCTCTCGCGCGAACTGGCCAGCGAATTGAGTTACCTCGAGCAGGAAGCGGCGTCGGTGCTGGTCGACGGCGTCATTGAAGAGCTCAAGGAAAAATATCCCGGCCCAAACGTGGCCGAATATCTCGAGGAAGTGCGCCACCATCTTCTTGACAATCTCGACCCTTTCAAGGAGCGGGAGGGCGAAGCCGAACACGAAGAAGAGGCTCCCGACGGCGCGCCGAAGCCGCCTGGAGCTCCGGAGCGCGATCCGTTCCGCGTGTACGGCGTGAACGTCATTCTTGCGCACAACGATGGAGAAAATTCACCGGTCATTTTCGAGACCACGCCGACCTACGCCAATTTGTTCGGGACGATCCAGCGAGCGTATGACACGCGCGGGGGGTGGACGAGCGACTTCATGGATCTGCGCGGCGGTTCGCTGCTGCGCGCCGATGGCGGCTTCCTGATCATGTATTCGCTGGAAGCGCTGTCGGAAGTGGGCGTGTGGCGCGCGCTGAAACGCACTCTCAACCACAACCGCCTGGAAATCCAGCCGCTCGAAATGTTCTATCCTTTCGGCGGAAGCGCGCTGAAGCCGGAAGCCATCGACATCAACGTCAAGGTCATCCTGATCGGCGACCGCGAATTGTACGAGTTGCTCTACGAATATGAGGAAGATTTCCGCAAAATTTTCAAGGTGCGCGTGGAATTCGACGAAGAGATGGCCATGAGCGACGGCGTTATCGCCGAATACGCGGGCCGGCTCCGCACGCTGTCGGAAAAAGAAAATTTGTTTCCGTTCGACCGCGGCGCGTTTGCCGCGATGCTGGAGTACGGCGTGCGCCAGGCCGGACGAAGAAACAAAGTGACGGCGCGCTTCGTGGACATTGCCGACCTGGCGCGCGAGGCGCATTACAATGCGGCGGCCGCGGGAGAATCGGTGGTGCGCGCGGCCCATGTTCGCGGCGCGCTGTCTTCGAAAATGGAGCGGCACAACCTGGTCGAAACGCGCATCCGGGAAATGATTCAGGAAGGAACATTGCTCGTGGATGTTTCCGGGACCCGTGTGGGCCAGGTGAACGGGCTGAGCGTCCTGGAAATTGGCGGGTATTCGTTTGGAAAGCCGGTGCGCATCACCGCGACCGCGGCCCTCGGGAAAACCGGACTGATCAACATCGAGCGCGAGGCCAACCTGAGCGGGCGCCTCCATGACAAGGGTGTGCACATCATTGCCGGTTATCTGCGCAGCCGGTTTGCGCAGGATAAGCCGCTCTCGCTGGCCGCCAGCATCTGTTTCGAACAATCGTACTCGGGAGTGGACGGCGACAGCGCCAGTTCCACGGAAATCTATGCGCTCGTATCCGCGCTTTCGGGATTGCCGCTGCGCCAGGACATTGCGGTTACCGGTTCGATCAACCAGCAAGGCGACATTCAGGCGATTGGCGGGGTGAACGAGAAGATCGAAGGATTTTTCGACGTGTGCCGCATCAAAGGGCTCACCGGCACGCAAGGCGTAATGATGCCGGAGTCCAATGTGGAAGACCTGATGCTGCGGGAAGATGTTCTGGAAGCAGTCGCGACTGGAAAATTTCACATCTGGCCGGTGGCCAAGGTCGAACAGGGTATCGAAATCCTCACCGGGGCAGCGGCAGGACAGAGAAATGGCGACGGCACTTTCGAAGCGGGGACCGTTTCTGCGCTGATTGATGAAAGACTGCGCGAAATGGCGAAGACCATGAAGGAGTTCGAGTAGCTCGAAACAAAACCAGACGGCTTGGCAGCTTTCATCACCGCTGCTCGAGTGGAGCCGATCCGCGCGCGCATGCTCGGGCGCGGCCAAGCAACAACTCATGCTCTCGGGCGTTGCGCGTGAGCGCTGCCGCGCGCTCGAACTCCGCTTGTGCCTCGGCGAAGCGGCCGAGCTTGAAAAGAAAGTCGCCGCGCACGCTCGGCAAGAGGTGGTAGCTCTTGAGCGACGGCTCTGAGGTCAGCGCATCGACGAGCTCGAGGCCCGCGGCTGGTCCGAACGCCATCGCGACTGCGACCGCGCGGTTCAGCTCCACGACGGGTGACGGTGCGCCCCGTGCGAGCGCATCGTAAAGCGCGGCGATGCGCGGCCAGTCTGTCTCTTCCGGCGTGCGCGCTCTTGCGTGACAGGCGGCGATCGCCGCCTGCAGCGCATAAAGGCCGAGGGCACCTCTGAGTTCTTCGGCGCGCTGGAGGGCGGCGAGACCACGACGGATGAGGAGCTGATCCCAGCGCGAGCGATCTTGATCGAGTAACAGGATCGGCTCGCCCGACGGGCCGATTCGCGCGCCTGAACGCGACGCCTGGATCTCCATCAGCGCAACGAGGCCGTGGACCTCCGGCTCCTTCGGAACGAGCTCCGCCAGGATGCGGCCGAGACGCAGCGCATCCTCGCAAAGCGCAGGTCGCATCCAGTCGTCGCCAGCGGTCGCCGAATAGCCTTCATTGAAAATGAGGTAGATGACCTCGAGCACCGACGACAGACGAGCGGCGACCTCGTCTCCGCGAGGAACCTCGAAGGGAACGCGCGCCTCGGCGAGAGTTCGCTTGGCCCGGACGATGCGTTGGGCGACAGTCGGCTCCGGGACGAGGAATGCACGGGCGATCTCCTCGGTCGTCAGACCTCCGAGCAAGCGGAGCGTGAGCGCAACGCGTGCCTCGGTCGAGAGCACGGGATGACACGAGACAAACACGAGGCGCAGGAGGTCGTCTCCGATGTCATCGTCGATCGCGCTGTCGAAATCCGCCACGGCCATCTTCTGCTGTGCATCGAGCTCGCGACCAAGTTCCTCGTGCTTGCGCTCGAGGAGCTTTTTTCTGCGGAACAAGTCGATCGCACGATGCTTCGCCGTGGCCATGAGCCAGGCGCCCGGGTTGTCAGGGATCCCCGACTCCGGCCACTGCTCCAGCGCGGCCACGAGGGCATCCTGTGCGAGCTCCTCGGCAAGACCGACGTCGCGCACGATCCGCGCGAGACCGGCGATGATTTTGGCGGACTCGATCCTCCAGATCGCGTCGATCGCTCGATGTGTGTCGGTAGCCGTCACGGCTACCCAATCACACCATCTTCAATCCGCTCGTGCAAGCCTGCGCGTGCGGCGACTACATGTTCGCGGCCATCGGTATGCGCGAGAACTCCTATGTTTTGGGACCGAAGTCTTCCGGCCCGTACATCTGGCGAATCTCGGTCTCGCCTTCCCAGCCCGGCCAGTGTTTCTTGTGAAGTTCCATGAAGCGCAACGCTCCCTCGACCGCCTCTTCCTTCGATTTCAGGTCAAAGATTGCGATACCGCCAACGATTTCCTTGGCTTCGGTGAAGGGCCCGTCGGTCGTGGTTATCTGCCCTCGAGAAACCCGGACGCGTGTGCTAGCCGCAGTTGGGGCCAGCCCGCCGCTTGCGACCATCGTGCCGGCTTTGACCGCCTCTTCGCTGAGCTTCGCAATCGCGTCCATGAGTTCCTTGGGCGGAGCGCCCGAGCTCTCGGCGTGCTTGACCAACATCATGAATCGCATTGTCAGATCTCCTTTTAGTTTTGCGTTGGAAGCTGGGTTTCCGAACCGTTTCACCGGGCGAAACCCAGCCTCCATTTACACGTCGAATGAGGATCAATGAAATCGACACGACCAAGCCATCATTCTTTCAATTGCCACTGCCGCAGGGCCACGGACGCGCCGCGGCTACGGCTTTGCGGCTTTCCTCTGTAGCTTGTCGCGCAGCGCCTGCTCGCGCGCCGCTTCCTCAGGAGGGAAGATGTCGGAAGGGAAGTCCGACGCCTCGAACACCTGGCGGATCTCGACCTCAGTCCCCCCGTCGAACGGGGCGCGCTTGAGCCATTCGACCGCCTCTTCCATTGACTTCACCTGCCACAGCCAGAAGCCGGCGATGAGTTCCTTCGTCTCTGTGAAGGGGCCGTCGATCACCGTGCGCTGCTGTCCCGAAAACCTGATCCGCTTGCCCTTCGAGCTCGGTTGCAGTCCCTCGCCTGCGAGCATCACGCCGGCTCTTACCAACTCCTCGTTGAACTTCCCCATCGCAGCAAAGACTTCCTTGCTCGGTAGAACCCCTGCTTCCGAGTTCTTGTCCGCTTTGACTATCACCATGAATCGCATCGTGTTATCTCCTTGTGGTTTTCGGTTCGGAGCCGGGCTTCCGCACGGTCCCGGCCGGCTGAGCCCAGCCTCTATCTACACGTCGAACGAGTGGTAGTGAAATCGACAGGTACTCTGTCTTTCTTGAGAGTATTTGCTAAGTGTTAGCAAGCTCTGACTTTATCCATGAAAGCATCACGCAACTATGCAGCCCCGATTATGGTCAGAAGCGCCGGCCAAAATGATACCAGCATCTGGAGGGGGCCTGCCAAAAACCACTGGTGATCAAAGCTGCGGGCCTGCAAAGCCTGCAAGGCCGCCAGGACGACATGGGGCAGTAAGCACGGCGCCGCCGCAGTAATGCTGAGGAGGTCGCCCAATTGGGCCGCGGCCGCATCCAGGTTTCCGGACAAAACAAAAAGCCCGAGCCCGGCGAGGGCCGCTCCCACGATTGATTTAAGGCTCCGAGAGAGTGTGCGCTGCTTTGTCATATTTGCCTCCTGAAGTGTGCTTTTCTTGGCTTCACTTACACGTCGAGCGAGGGGCAGCCAGATCGACAGGTTCAGTAATTTTTTTGGAAGTATTCGTCGAGTGTGGGTAATGCCTTGCCTACGGATTAGCTCACCACGCATGCCGAAAAATCCACGCCGCCTCGGCGCGTTTCGGCCAAACCCCTCCGAAACGCCGCGATCAGTGCAAGTGCACGCGTGTTCATCGAAGCACCTCTGGTCCGCAAAATGGGTCCAATTCCTGTTCGCTCACTCGCGCCCGACATTCGTCAGTCCTTCCAGGAGAACGATGTCGGAATCGCCCTCGGCGACCGCGGCCAGGATAGAGCGCCCGTCGGACGACCAGGACACGCGGCGGGCGATGAACGTCGCGCGTTCGCCGAAATCGGTAATCTGACGCCATTTGCCGGTCGTTGTCGAGAGTGCCCAGAGGTTGGTGGTAAACCCGTCAGTGAGTGCTTGGGCCAGCCATTTCCCGTCGGGCGACAGCGCGGGATTGACGATTTGCCAGATCGGCGCGCGCGAGGATGGAATGCGCGCGAGCACGCGAAACGGCGCGTCCTCGGGAGTGGCGGCGCGGATTTCGAATTCCGGCGTGCCGTCGATGAACGGCCGCTCAACGAGATAGTACAGAGCGGCGCCGTGTAACCCAATCACGTTGCGCAGCCGCTCGGTCCTCACGGTGACGGCTGGCCCCCCGTCAGCAGGCACTTTTTTCAGCACGACAGCGGTGGCTGCCACACCGCTCCACGTCGAGTAATACACCCAGCGGCCATCTGGCGACCAGGCAGGGCCGAGACCGGGATTCGCGACGTTGCGCAGGTTGCTTCCATCCGAATCCACCAACCAGACTCCAAACGTCAGCCCCTGGTTGCCGCGCGAGGAGACGAAAGCGATGGCGTGGCCATCGGGCGACCACACCGGGACGCCCACGGCCACGTTCGGATCGCGCTCGTGAGTGATCTGGCGCAGCGCGCCACTCTCGGTGTTCACGACCCAGAAGTTGGCATGCCCACCGCTGTCGGAGAGAAACGCAACCTCCTTGTCGCCAGGGCCGGCCGTGGGCGTGAGGACTTGCCCGGTCTGTCGCGTCACGCGAACGGCGCGGGCCGCGTTCTCGGTCGGCAGGCCGTCCACCGGGAATTTCCAGATGTCGCTCTGCAGCTTCAAGCGGCCGACGAATATCGCGCCACTCCTGGAGATGTCAGGCGTGACGTACGACGTCTCGCCCGATGTGATCCGCCGGACGCGGCCATCTTGCAACGTCACCTGCCACAGGGCCAACGTCGGCAAATACGGCATCGTCCCGCCGCGGCTCGAGCTGTAGACAATGCCGGTGCTGTCGGGCAGCCAGGCAAAGCCGCTCATCATGTTGTTTTCATGGGTCAACTGGCGCGGTGTGCCGCCGGTGGCCGGCGCGACGAACACGTCGAACCTGATGCTGTCTCCCTGCTGAAAAGCGATCCATCGGCCGTCCGGTGACCAGCGCGGATACAAGTAGTACGTGGCTGGCGCGAATTCCGCCACCACGTCGAATCTGGACCCGTCCATTGGCGCGGTCACCAGCTGGATGCCTTGCTTCGCCAGGCGGAACAGCGCAAGCCGACCGTCCTTCTGGCTGACGTCAGCTCCTCCGACGCTGTTGACGACCCGCCGTGGCACTCCTCCGAGCGCCGGCATCTCCCAGATGCTCCCCTGGACCGCTCCTGATACCGCCGGCGAAAAATAGAAGACCGAGCTCGAGTCGGGGGACCAGCGAGGGGACTCGTGATCGGCGGCATCGTGCGTGATTTGCAGAGGCGCGCCGCCAGCGACGAGCTGCACGAATACCTGTCGTTTACCGTTCACGCCTGCGGTGAATGCCAACGACTTGCCGTCAGGTGAAATGGCCGGCGACTCCTCGAGACCTGGAAGTTCAGTGAGACGAGTGACACGAACGTCTTGCAACGAGGGCTGCGCCGGCCCGCCGAACTTGTCGCGCGCCCACCATAGAAGGACGAGGGCGGCGGCAATCCCGAGCAACAGCGCCAGGAGAGCCGAGCGGGACGACGGCCGTGGTGTCGCCGGCGCAACCGGTTCGGCGGGCGTGGCGATTGCGTCCTCGATCTCAATCCGCGCATCGGCGATGTCGTGAAGCCGACGCCTGGCATCTTTCTGGAGACAACGCGTCAGCAAACGTCGAATGCTGGCGGGCGTATCCGCCGGCAGCGACTTCCACTCTGGCTCAGCGCCGAGAACGGCGACGACGGTGTCCGTGACGGTCTCGCGCACGAACGCTGAAGAGCCGGTCAGCATTTCAAAGAACACACAGCCGAAGGCCCAGATGTCGGTGCGTTTATCGACCGCTTGACCTCGCGCCTGCTCCGGGCTCATGTACGGGGCCGTGCCCAGAATCGCGCCAGCGAGTGTCCCGTCCGCGGTCAGCGTGGACGTCGGCAGATCAGGATTGGAGCCATCGGCGGCCAGAGCTTTCGCGAGACCGAAGTCGAGCACCTTGACCACTCCGTCGGGCGTGATCTTGATGTTCGAGGGTTTGAGATCGCGATGGATGATTCCGGCCCGGTGGGCGGCGTCGAGCGCGTCGGCGATCTGTTGAGCGACGGCCAGCGCCTTCGACACAGGCAGCGGGCCCCGGCGCACGCAATCGTCCAAGGTCTCGCCCTCGACCAACTCGAGTACCAGGGCGGGCACGTCGCCGGTGTCCTCGAAGCCGTAGATGGAGCCGATGTGGGGATGATTGAGCGATGCGAGCATTCGGGCTTCACGTCCGAAGCGAGCCACGCGATCCGCGTTCGCCGTGAACAGCGGCGGCAGGATCTTCAGCGCGACGTCGCGGCCGAGCTTGGTGTCGCGCGCGCGATACACGTCGCCCATCCCACCCGCGCCCAGGAGACTCTGGATCGTATAGGGGCCGATCTGGTACCCGATCTGCAGCCGGCGCTGATCGTTCAATCCAATCCCGCCCGATTTGATAGCGGGTCCTTCAATGACGCGCGACGCATGCCCCGCCCATTTTACGCGGTTCACGGCGGCGTGCGGATTGACATGTGCATGACCATTCGACGATCCTCGAAACTGAGTTCTGACATGCGACAGTGGACCAAATGGGTTGCGCTCGCGGCGGCCTTCGGGCTGTTCACACCGCAACTGGCGGTCTCCCAGGAGCAACAGCTGCCGCTCTCGGAGATCCTGACGAACCTCTTCGGCAACACGATTGTGCTCGCGCCGAGGAGCACGCCAGAAGTTCCCAGTCACGCGGCGCATTTCAAGCCGAGCCCCGACCAGATGCGGACTCCGGAGCAATTCAACCAGCAGATCGTGACGCTGTTGTCGACCTTTCCGTTCGGCTCGTCCTCGGGAGGATTCACCTACACCTACGACCCGTCGCTTGGAACCTTCAGCCGCAGCAGCGAAAGCTTTGGACCGCTGTTCGCCGAGCGCGCGCTGACGATCGGCCGCGAACGCGGCAGCCTGGGCGTCGCCTACCAGCGATCGACCTACGACACGTTCGAGGGCAAGAGCCTGCGGCAGCGGGAGATCAAGTTCTACATCCAGCACACGGACTGCTGCGGCAAGGTCCAGAACGGTGTCCAGACCGGTGATGGGACTCTGCTGAATCCTGCGTTCGAGGGGGACCTCATCGAGGCCGCATTGTCGCTCGACCTGACGACCGACACGATGGTGATCTCCGCCACCTACGGGCTTACCGACCGGCTCGATCTTGGCGTGGCCGTACCGCTCGTCGCGGTCGATGTCAACGCGAGCATCCGGGCGCACATTCAGCGTCTGGCGACCGGCGCGAACCCGGACCTTCATGTCTTCGAGGGCGACGACCCGGACGAACACACGTTTGCGCTGTCTGGCCACGCGGCCGGCCTCGGCGACGTCATGGT